>Ga0307412_10000904_pt1 | contig 17054 bp, 20 predicted proteins | sample DK1Cmetagenome_3_FD_203823 | JGI IMG/M metagenome (GOLD analysis project Ga0307412, IMG submission 203823) | Maize rhizosphere microbial communities from greenhouse at UC Davis, California, United States - DK15-C-1 | ecosystem: Host-associated > Plants > Roots > Rhizosphere > Soil | place: USA...
GGAACCCGCGCCCGACTGCACGATGTCATCCCGACCGTGGGTGAACACCGGGCTGGCCATATATTCCTTCGGCAGACCGCGGATCAGCGAGCCCGTGACGATGATGTCGCCGACGGCGTACGCCTCCTCTTCACGGTCTTCGCCTTGTCCGGCGGGCGCGCCTGTCGGCCGTGTGTCCTGGGCGGCGGCGGTGGAAGCCCAGCCGCCGGCAAGGGAGACGACCGCCAACCCGTTCAAAAGGACATTCTTCATGCAGACCCCCGAGCGTTATGTAATAACATAACATCTCAGGCCTGCTTAGTTTGGGGACGCGGCGGGTGTCAACCGCCGCCTCCGGCTTCGGCCCTACAGGATCTGCGACGCGTCCTCGAAGCTCAGCCGCGGCGAGCGCGGGAACAGGTTCTCGTCGGTGCCGTAGCCGATGTTCATGATGAAGTTCGGCTCGACGTTCGAATCCGGGAAGAACTCGGCCTTCACGGCCGCGGCGTCGAAGCCCGACATCGGGCCGACGTCCAGCCCCAGCGCCCGCGCGGCGATGGTCAGATAGCCGCCCTGCAGCGAACTGTTGCGGAAGGCGGCCTCGCGGCGGCCGGCCTCTTCGCCGAACCAGTCCTTCGCGCCTGGCGCGTGCGGGAACAGGGTCGGCAGGTGTTCGTGGAAATCGATGTCCTGGGCGATGATGATCGTCACCGGAGCCTGGGCGGTCTTGGCCTGGTTGCCTTCGGCCATCAGCGGCACGAGGCGCGCCTTGGCCTCGGGCGAGGTCACGAAGACGAAGCGGGCTGGGGTCATGTTGACCGCGGTCGGGCCGAATTTGGTCAGGTCGTACAGCTTGCGCAGCAGCGCCTCCGACACCGGACGATCGGTCCAGGCGTTGCGGGTGCGGGCTTCGGTGAAGAGTTGCGCCAGCGCCGCTTCGGAGAGCGGGGCGTCGCGATCGGTCAGAGCGTCAAAGGCCATCGTGTGGTCCCTCCTGATATACAACTGCAACAGCAGCAGATGCCAAATAGGGGGCCGCGAAGACGGCGCCAAGAGTTCTGGAACAATTTCTGTTGCAGATCGCGGATCCGTCATTCCACCGCCCCCTGTCGCCGGGCGCGCGAACCGCTTATCTAGGGGCCATGAAAGACCTCAACGCCCTGATGCAACAGGCCGCGCAGATGCAGCAAAGGCTGCAGGACGCCCAGGCCAAGATGGCTGAAACCTCCGCCTCCGGAAGCTCCGGCGGCGGCCTCGTCACCGTGGCCCTGAAGGGGCCGGGCGACATCACCGCCGTGACCATCGACGACAGCCTGATGGTTCCCGGCGATACCGACATCCTCGCCGACCTGATCGTCGCGGCCCACGCCGACGCCAAGCGCCGGCTGGACGAGGTCAACGCCGCCCTGATGCGCGAGGCCGCCGGTCCGATGGCCGGGATGAACATTCCCGGCATGCCCAAGCTGTTCTGATGACCGGGGGGGAGGGGACCACATGCCCGTGCTGCGGCTACCGCACGCTCGCTGAGGGCTGGGGCTCGTTCCAGGTCTGCCCCATCTGCTGGTGGGAAGACGACGGACAGCAACTGGCCAACCCCCTCCTGCGCGACGGCGCCAATTCGGTCAGCCTGGCCGAGGCGCAGCTGTATTTCATCAGCGCCGGGGTCAGCGATCCCCGCTTCTCCGCCCACGTCCGCGCGCCCGCCGAAGACGAGCCGGATCCTGAATGGCGGCCGCTCGAGAACGGTCGCGACATGCAGGGCGGCCCGATCATGATGGCCGCTGAACCCTACTGGCTGCGCACCTGATGGCCGCCTCCGCCGGACCCGAGATCGAGCGGCTGATCAGCCTGCTGGCCAAGTTGCCGGGCATGGGCCCCCGCTCGGCCCGCCGCGCGGCCCTGGCCCTGCTCAAGAAGCGTGAGCAGCTGTTGGTCCCGCTGGCCGCCTCCCTGGCCGAGACGGCCGAGAAGGTGTCGTCCTGCTCGGTCTGCGGCGCGCCGGACACCCGCAATCCCTGCTCCATCTGCTCGGACGGATCGCGCGACAACGGCCTGATCTGCGTGGTCGAGGAGGCCGGCGCCCTGTGGGCCATGGAGCGGTCAGGGGCCTTCCGCGGCAAGTATCACGTGCTGGGCGGCCTGCTGTCGGCGCTGGACGGCGTCGGCCCCGACGCCCTGCGCATCGCCGAACTGGTCGGACGCGTGCGCGGCGGCGAAACCCGCGAGATCGTCCTGGCCCTGCCCGCCACCGTCGACGGCCAGACCACCGCCCACTACATCGCCGAACGGCTGGCGGGCGGCGGGGTCGAGATCACCAGCCTGGCCCGCGGCGTCCCCGTGGGCGGCGAGCTGGACTGGCTGGACGACGGCACCATCGTCCAGGCCCTGCGGGCGCGCCGCCCGGCCTGACGGCGCGGAGTCAGGATCGCCCGGCCTTCCCCTTCAGCGGGAATTTCTTGACTCAAATACCGTCAAGGTTGAGCCTCGACCTCGGGCCATCCGGGCCCGTGTAGGAGGTTTCATGCTGAGAATGATTGGTCTGACCGCCGTCGTCGCCGTCGCCGGGTTAGTCGCGCCGTTTGCCGGTTCCAAAGCAGAGGCGAGCCAGGAAACCTATCGTAGCTGCGTGCGCACGATAACCGAATACTGCCACCCGACGGGTCCCGAGGGGCCGACCCTGCCCCCGGCTGAGGGGGAGCCAGGCTATGAAGCCTATGCGGTCTGTCTGCAGACGCGGATGGAGTATTGCGAAACATTGCCGGGCGCGCCCGGCGCCTGACCTCGGCTTCAAATCGGCATCCTGTACAGCGGCGGCTCCGGACGGAGCCGCCGTTTTTGCTCCGGAACGCCGTCGCGCCCGGCTTGAACCCCTGACGCAAACAGGCTCCACTGTAGCGGGCAGGGGAGGCGGCGGTCATGAAGGTGGTTCTGGTTTCGGTGGCGGGCATCTGCGCCCTGGTCATCGGCTTCATCTTTCTGATCCGCTATGCGGTTCCCGCGATCCTCGAAGCCCATTTCGCCGGCAGCCTGATCACCGCCTCGGTGGTCGGGATCGGCGGCATTCTGATTCTCGTCTGGGCCGGATGGCGGCTCTGGCGCTGGGCGGCTGACCGCCTCAAGGACAACGGAGACGCCCTGTGACCAACGCGTTCGGCAACATTCCGCGCTTCCCGATCGGCGAGGGCGGCGGCGGGTCGAGGGTCGGGCGCAGCGTCGGCATGATCGTGATGATCCTGCTGCTGATCGTGATCGGCATCGGCGCGGTCTCGTCCTGCAGCGTCACGGTCGAGAGCGGCTACATGGGCATCAAGACCACCAAATTCGGCCCCAACCCCGGGGTCCAGCGTTCCGAATTGGGGCCGGGCTTTCACTGGGAAGGCATCGGCGAGAAGATCCGCACCTACCAGACCCTCCAGCGCACCTACAGCTACACCCGCGAGCCCAATTCCGACGGGCGCGAGAACGAGGAGATCACGTTCTCCGACGTGCTGGGCCTGCCCATGACCGCCGATGTCGCCCTGACGTTCCGGGTGCGCGAGGACAAGGCCGCCGACCTGTATGCGACGTGGCGTCAGGAGTACGACGCCTTCATCGACGGCCCGCTGCGCACCTCGGTCCGTGCCGCCATCGCGCGCGAGACCGAAAAGCTGCCGGTCGCCTGCAACGCCCAGCAATCCACGCAAGCGGCCCTTCAGCCGGCGGTCATTCCCGGCGCGGCGCCGGTTCCCGCCGTTCTGGACGGCGACGACTGCCCCGGCCAGCTGATCGGGCCCGGACGCCAGATCGTCCTGCAGAAGGCCATGCAGGCCTTGCAGCGTGAATGGGCGCCGCAGGGGCTGGAGATCATCCGGATGGAGTGGGTCGGTTCGATCCGCTATCCCGAGAGCGTGCTGGCCGCGATCCAGTCGCGCACCACCGCCGAGCAGAACACCCGCGCCGCCCTCGAACGCGTGAACCTTGAACGCGCCAACGCCGAGGCCCGCATCGCCCAGGCCCGGGGCCAGGCCGAGGCCAACCGCCTGCTGGCCGAGTCGATCCGCTCCAATCCCGAGGTGGTCCGTCTGCGCGAGATCGAGCGCACGCTCGGCATCTGTCCGCTCAGCGCCGAGACCTGCGTGGTCGGGTCGGACATCAACGTCTCGGCCCTGATCGCCTCGCGGGACGGCGCGGCCGCCAGCCGCTGACGGTACGTCCGGAAATGACGGGGGCGCGGCGCATCATGCCGAAATGATGCATCGCCCCTCGACAGATCTTCCAAAGCAGGACTCCACCGGACGCATCGGACGCATCGGACGGTGTTTTCGGTCGGATGTGGCGGCTTCCCGCGACTCCGGATAAGGAACGGAGCATGAACGCCTCGCTCGTCGCCGCCCTCGCCGCCTCCGTCGTCGCCCTCATCGCCCTGGTCTGGGCCCTGATGGAGCGTCGCCGCGCGGCCGCCTCGGACGCCCGCGCCTGGGACCTGTCGCACCGTTTCGCCGCCACTGAGGCCCGCCTGCACCTGGCCGAGGACCAGGCCGCCACCCAGGCCGAGCTGCTTCAGGCCCAGGCGAGGCAGCAGGCGGATGCGGTGGCCGAAACGCTGATGAAGCGAACCGACGAGACCTTCCGCAATCGCGAGCTGATGGCCCAGCAGCGCATGGAGGCCCAGCTCAAGCCCGTCGCCGACACCCTCAAGCTGTTCCAGGAGCACGTCGCCGCCCTGGAGAAGGCCCGCGTCGAGGAGACCGGCGGACTGAAGGAGCAACTGGCCCAGCTGATGACCGCCTCCAGCGCTACCCGCGACGAGGCGCGCAAGCTGACCGAGGCCCTGCGCGGCAACACCGGCCGTCGGGGCCGCTGGGGCGAGCAGACCTGCCGCAACGTGCTGGAAGCCGCCGGCATGGCGGGTCGCTTCGACTTCGAGGAACAGTCGTCCTACGCCGACGAGGAGGGGCGCCAGAAACGCCCCGACTTCATCGTCCGCATGCCCGGCGGCGGCATGTTCATCATCGACGCCAAGGTGCCCCTGACCTTCGACGATCCCGCCGACGGCGATGAGGAGGCGCAGGCGCGGGCGTCTTCGATCCGAATCGCGACCAGCATGAAGACCCACGCGCGCCAGCTGGCGTCCAAGGCCTATCAGGACCAGTTCAAGCCGAGCCCGGACGTTGTCGTTATGTTCGTTCCGGGCGAATCCTTCCTGGCCGCCGCTCTGGATCACGAGCCTGAACTGATCACCCAGGCCATGGCCTCGCGGGTGCTTATCGCGACGCCCACCACCCTGTTCGCCCTCTGCAAGGCTGTCGCCTATGGCTGGCGCGCCGAGGAGCAGGCCAAGAACGCCGAGGAAGTCGCGAAGCTGGGCAAGGAGCTCTACAAGCGCCTGTCGGTCATGGGCGGCCACGCCGCCGCCGTCGGCCGAGCGCTCGACACCGCCGTCGGCAAGTACAACCAGTTCGTCGGCTCGCTGGAGAGCCAGGTCATGGTCTCTGCCCGCCGCTTCGAGGACCTGCACGTCGACCACGAGGGCAAGGACATCCCCGAGCTCGCCCCCGTCGAGCAGGCGCCGCGCACCCTCAGCCGTCCCGAACTCACCGAGAACGCCCGCCTGAGCCTGACCGAAGGCGGCTGAGACGGGGCCCAGCGTCCGGCTGACAAGGGCGCTTGACATGCCCTGTCGGCGGTGTAAAACACCCTTGTCAAACAGACAGGGGAGCTTGTCATGCCATCCGCCAAACCCAAACGCCCCCTGACCGGCGTCGCCGCCTTCGGCCTCGTGTTCGGCCTGTCCGTGCTCATCGGCGTCTTCGCCGGTATCGGCAGCATATTCGCCGGCGACGTTCCCGGCCCGGCGGGGCTGGCCGCGTCGCTGGCCGTCAACGGCGTCGCCATGGCCGGGGCCCTCATCCTGTGCATCTGGTGGTGGCGCCGGATCGACGAGGCCGCGCGCGAGGCTCACAAATGGGCCTGGTGGTGGGGCGGCTGCACCGGCGCGCTCGTCGGCGCCACCATCCTGCTGACCGTCCTGAGCCGGGACAGCGACATGGGGTTCGGCAGCCTGCCGCTCCATGAAGTCCTGGTCGCGGGCATGGGCCTGATGTTCACCTGCCAGGTCATTGGCTACTGCATCGCCTGGGCGGTGTGGTGGGTGAAGCGCCGGTGAGGACCCTGTCATGAACAATCGTCTCAAGGTGCTGCGCGCCGAGCGCAACTGGAGCCAGGCCGATCTGGCCGAGGCGCTGGGCGTGTCCCGCCAGACCGTCAATGCGCTCGAGACCGGCCGTTACGACCCGTCCCTGCCGCTGGCCTTCAAGATCGCCAGGGTCTTCGACCAGCCCATCGAATCCATCTTCTCGGAATAGGAGCCTGCGATGTCCGGCCTCTTCCCCGCCTCCACGCCCGAATGGGCCCGTCAACTGAGCAAGGCCGTCCTCGCGGGGGCCGTCTTCGGGGCCGTCGGCTACGGCGTCGGCCGGCTCGCCGCCAGCTTCTTCCCTGGCCTGGACCCGACCTTGCCCGACCTGCGCTGGGCCGATGTCGCCGCCGGCCTGGTCGCCGCGGTGTTGCTGGTCGCCTGCCTGGGCACGGCGGTCACCTCGATCGACCGCGCCGCGCTGGGCCGCGTCCTCAAGCTGGAAGGTCCCGCCGGCGACGCCGAGGTCCGCGCCGTTCGGCTTCAGTCCGCCATCTTGGGCTTGTCGGGCGTCATCATGATCCTGCCGCCGATCCTCTCGGCCGTCAGCGTGCCGGTGACCGCTTCCCTGGCCGGCATCGGCCTTCTGCTGGTGCTGCATACGACGCTGAACCTGCGCCTCTACCGCTCGGTGGACGAGTTGTTCCGCCGCGTGGTGGTCGAGGCCGGCGCCCTGACCTTCTGGCTGGGGCAGGGCCTGCTCTTCCTATGGGCCGCCGCCGAACGCCTGGCCGTCGCCCCGCCGCTCACCGCCTGGGACATCTATGTCGTCCTGATGGGCGTCTACCTGGTCGTGTCGATGGTCGTGACCTTCCGCCGCGGCCTCGCCTGATCCGCCCTACCTCCACCGTCTTTCCCATCCAGCCTTTCTCCAGGAGACAGTTCTGATGACGCTCGCCTCGCGCCTGAAATCCACCGCCGCCCTGACCGGCCGCACCCTCTTCGGCGCCGCCGCCGGACTGAGCCTGGCCGCCGCCATCGCCTTCCAGCCCGCTCCGGCCCTGGCCCAGGCCGCCGCGCCCGCGGCCCCCGCACTCGCCGCCGCGCCCCGCGCCGAGGGCGCGGGTCCCGCCCTGTGGGTCGTCCGCGACGCCGACTCGACCATCTATCTGTTCGGCACCGTCCACGTGCTGCGCCCCACCACTGGCTGGGCCACCGACCGGATCGACACCGCCTTCGACAGCGCCGACCAGATCTGGTTCGAGATCTCCAACCCGGACGACCAGGCGGCCATGATGCCGATCGTGCAGCGTCTCGGTCTCTCGCCGCAGACGCCTCTGTCCAGCCTGCTGACCGCCGAGGAGAACGCCGAGCTCCAGGCCGCCGCGGCCTCGATCGGCATGCCCGCCGCCCAGATGGACATCTTCCGCCCGTGGCTGGCCGGCCTGACCCTGTCGGTCGCTCCGCTGGTCAAGGCCGGCTACGATCCCGCCTCGGGCGTCGAACTGGTGCTGAAGGCCCGCGCCCAGGCCGCCGGCAAGCCGATCCACGGCTTCGAGACGCTGGAGGAACAGGTCGGCCTGATCGCGGGCCTGCCCGACGACGCCCAGCTCGACTTCCTGCGCAGCACGCTGGAGACCTATGACAACGCCACCGTCGAGCTCGACCGTCTGGTCGACGCTTGGTCGCAAGGCGATGTGGCCGCCATCGAGCGCTACGGCGTGCAGAAGATGAAGGACGACAACGCGGTCGTCTACGACACCCTGCTGACCAAGCGGAACGTCAACTGGGCGGGGCAGATCCAGACCCTGCTGGACGGCTCGGGCACCGTCTTCATCGCGGTCGGCGCGGCCCACCTGGCGGGCGATGACAGCGTGCAGTCGATCCTCGAGCGCCGCGGCGTCCGCGCCGTCAAGGTCGAGTAGGCGGCTGGAGCGGGCAGCGGGAATCGAACCCGCACGAAAAGCTTGGGAAGCTTTCAGGCTACCACTACATCATGCCCGCGGAGCCGGACGCAGCCTTAGGCGGAACCCCGCGGCGCATCAAGGCGAGATGCGCGCGGGGCTTCCAGGCAGATGGAACTCCACGCCGTCTGTGGCCGAGACGACGGCATAAACCGTCAAGCCGTCCACGATCGTCAACACGGCCCGCCCCTCGGGGATGTCAGCCAGGGGCGCGGTCATCAGGTCGACGCTGAAAGCGGTCAGGTCGGCGCGCTTGCCGACCTCGATGGTCCCCAGCTCGTCTTCGCGGAAGCTGGCGTAGGCCGGCCACAGGGTGAACATCTTCAGGGCGGTGGCGCGGTCCACCGCCTCGTTCGAGCGCCAATCAGGCCCTTGGAAGCCCGACAGGTCGCGCCGCGCGACGGCGGCGTAGAACTCGATCAGCGGCGCGCCGCGCTCCACCGGCGCGTCCGAGCCGCCGACGACGATGACGCCCCGATCGACCAGGCTATGCCAGGCGTAGGCGCCGTCCAGGCGGGCGTCGCCCAGGCGAGCTGGGGCGAAATGCAGGTCACCGATGGCGTGGCTGGGCTGCATCGAGGCGATGATCGGCAGGTCGTGGAACCAGTGATAGTCCGATGGGCGCACGATCTGGGCGTGCTCGATCCGCCAGCGTACGTCGGCGCCGTTGGGGCGCGCGGCGGCGGGCACGGCGGTCAGGGCCTCGGCGTACCATTCGGCGACCGAGGCGTTGCCCCGGTCGCCGATGGCGTGGGTCGCGACCTGGATGCCGCCCTTCAGCGCGGCCTCGTACAGGGGAACGATCTCCGCCTCGGTGATCTGCATCAGGCCGGTGGTGTCGGGCCGGTCGGCATAGGGCTCGAACAGCGCCGCGCCGCGCGAGCCCAGGGCGCCGTCGGCGTAGTATTTGATCGCCCGGGTGATGATCCGGCCGTCGGCGGCGCTGCGCGGGCCGCCCGCGATCAGCTCGGCGGCGCCGTCGGGCGTGATGCTGTTGTAGACCCGTAGCGGCGCCTCGCCGTCGCGGGCCATCTGCTCCAGCAGGGGCACGTCGCGCCATGGGGCGCTCATGAAATGGACGCCGGTCCAGCCGTAGGCGGCTTCGACGCGGAAGCCGGCGCGATAGGCCTCCCGGGTGGCGGCGGGATCGGCCTGGGGCGTCAGGCGGGCGACCAGTCCCTCGGCGGCGTCGACCAGCAGACCGGTCGGGCGGCCGTCCGGACCCTTCAGGATCTCACCGCCGGACGGCGCGGCGGTCGAGGCGTCGATCTCGGCGGCGGCGAGAGCGGGGGAGGAGACGACGACCGCATGGCCGTCGGCCCGGCTCAGCAGTACGATCCGGCCCGGGGCGGCGGCGTCCAGGTCGGCGGCGGTCAGGAAGCGGCCTTCGGGCCAATGGGTCTCGATCCAGCCGCGCCCGACGATGGGGCCGTCCGGATGCGCCTGCGCCCAGGCCGTCAGCCGGGCCATGGCCTCCGCGACCGAGGCCGAGCCTTCCAGGTTCAGGGTCAGTTCGCGCCAGCCGACGCCGTCCAGGTGGGCGTGGCCGTCGGTGAAGCCGGGGAACAGGGCCGCGCCCTGCAGGTCCACCACCTCAAGCCCGGCGGGGTCCGGCGCGCCCGCAGCCGGGCCGACGTAGGCGATGCGGCCGTTGCGAACCTGGACCACCTCGGCGGTCGGGGCGGCCTCCACGCCGGTGTAGATCGGCCCGCCCCGGATCACGAGGTCCTGGGCCTGCGCCGAGGCGGCCGTCCCGGCGAGGAGGAGGGCGAGGAGCAGGGTGCGGTGCATCTGGCGGTTCCTGAACTGGCGGGCTTCGGACTCGCAATATCCGGAGGGCTGCGTCAAGTTCGCCGTGGAACAGGAGTTGTCCATGATCGTCTCGATGCTTCTCATCCTGTCGAGCGAAGCGCCGACGCTGGAAAGAGCCCAGACCTGCCGGGCGCATGTGGAGATCCTGATCGAGGATGTGGCTCGGGACGGCGGGCAAGTCGCGGGGCCGACCTGGTTCATCCGGGACTGGTGGGAACGCAAGGCCGAGGAGGCGGGAGCGCCTGACGACGACGGGGCCGAGCTGGCCGGCTTCAAGGCTGGATTGGGAGCGATGAGCACGGCGGAGCCGGAACGCTTCAGGGCCGAGCGGCAGGCCTGTATCGCCACCGCGATCGAGGCCGGCGCCGTGCCGGGAATGGCGCCGGCATGAAGCTGTTCACCATCGGCTATGAAGGCGAGCCGCAGGCGGCGGTGATCGACCGGCTCAAGGCCGCGGGCGTCGAGGTGCTGGTTGACGTGCGCGCGGTCGCGGCGTCGCGGCGGGCCGGCTTCTCCAAGACGGTGCTGGGGAACAGCCTGCGCGAAGTCGGGATCGACTACGTCCACCTGCGTCCGCTGGGCACGCCCAAGGCCGGGCGCGAGGCGGCGAGGAAGGGCCGGATCGGCGAGATGCGCGAGATTTTCGCGGGCCATATGGCCGAGCCGGCTTCCGAGGCGGCGTTCCAGCGACTGCGCGCGCTGGCGGCGGAGAAGCGGACGGCGCTGCTGTGCTTCGAGGCCGACCACGCCGGGTGCCATCGCGCGGTCCTGGCCGAGCGGCTGGCCGGCGAGGACGGGTTCGAGGTGGTGAACCTGTGAACCCTTTCCCTCCCCTTTATGGGGAGGGATGTCGACGCGCAGCGGCGACAGGGTGGGGTTCGTAGCCGCGAGTGCGGCTCCCAACCCGTCTCGCTACGCGAGCCACCCTCCCCATGAGGGGAGGGAGAAGTTGGCGCTTAAGCCGCCGCCTTCTTGCCTTCGAAGTCGCCGTAGAAGGTGCGACCCTGGTCGGCCATGTCGCGCACGAACTGCGGGACCTTGAAGCGGTCGCCGTAGCGTTCGGCGTATTCGTCCGCCTTGGCCACGAAGGCCTTCAGGCCGGTCTGGTCGATGAAGGTGATCGGGCCGCCGGTCCAGGGCGCGAAGCCCCAGGCCAGGATGGCGCCGACGTCGGCTTCGCGCGGGTCGTCGATGACGCCCTCGTCCCAGCATTTCGCGACCTCGACGGCCTGGCGGTACAGCAGGCGCTGCTTCTGGTCCTCGATCAGCTCGGGTGTCGAGTCGTTGATCTTCACCGGAGCGAGGTCCGACAGGCCGGCCCACAGGGTCTTGGGCTTGGTTTCGTAGTCGTAGAAGCCCTTGCCGTTCTTGCGGCCGTAGCGGCCCAGGTCCTCAACCATCACGCGGACGATCTCGGAGCCCGGCAGGGGCTGGTACTTGTCGCCCAGGTCCAGCGCGGTCTGCTTGGCGACCTTGACCGAAAGGTCCAGCGCGACGTCGTCGTGCATTTCCAGCGGGCCGCGAGGCATGCCGGTCATGCGGCCCAGGTTGTCGATCAGGGCCGGGGCGTAGCCCTCCTCCAGCATCGCCAGCCCTTCGGCGACGTAGGTGGCGAAGCAGCGCGAGGTGTAGAAGCCGCGCCCGTCGTTGACGACGATCGGGGTCTTCTTGATCTTCAGGATGTAGTCCAGCGACTTGGCGATGGCCGCCTCGCCGGTCTTCTCGCCCAGGATGATCTCGACCAGCATCATCTTGTCGACGGGCGAGAAGAAGTGGATGCCGATGAAGTCCTCGGGACGGACCGAGGCCTCGGACAGGCCGGTGATCGGCAGGGTCGAGGTGTTGGAGCCGAAGATCGCGCCCGGGGCCAACTGGGCTTCGGCGCGCCTGGTCACCTCGGCCTTGATCTCGCGGTTTTCAAACACGGCCTCGATGACCAGGTCCGAACCCTTGATCAGGTCGTAGTCGGTGGTGGCGGTGACCGAGCCGAGCAGGGCGTCGTACTTGGCCTGGTCGATCTGGCCGCGCGACAGGCGCTTCTTCAGCAGTTCCTCGACGTGGGCCTTGCCCTTGTCGGCGGCTTCCTGGGTCTGGTCGATGAGGATGGTCTCGATGCCGGCCAGGGCCTGCACATAGGCGATGCCTGCGCCCATCATGCCGGCGCCCAGGACGGTGACCTTCTTCGGATCCGACTTGGGCACGCCCGCCGGGCGGACGGCGCCCTTGTCCAGCTCCTGCTTGGACAGGAACAGCGAGCGGATCATGGCCTGGGCCTGCGGCGTCATCAGGGTCTTGATGAAGTAGCGGGTCTCGATGCGCAGGGCCGCGTCCATCGGGACCTGAACGCCCTCATAGACGGCCTTCATCAGGTTGGTGGCGGCCGGATAGTTGCCGTAGGTCTGCTTGCGGATCATCGCGTTGCCGACGATGAAATTCTGCACCCCGACCGGATGGTAGGGGCCGCCGCCGGGCAGTTTGAACGACTTGTCGTCCCACGGCTGGACGGCCTTGCCGCCACCCTTGATCCAGGCCTTGGCGGCCTCGACCTCAGTCCCGACGGGAACGACCTCATGGACGAAGCCGGCGCCCTTGGCGTCGTTGGGGCGGAAGGACTTGCCCTCGGTCATGGCCATCATCGCGGCCTGCACGCCGATCAGGCGCGTCAGGCGCTGGGTGCCGCCGCCGCCGGGGAACAGGCCGACCTTGATCTCGGGCAGGCCCAGCTGGATCTTCGAGCTGTCGCCCACGACGCGGTAGTGACAGGCCAGCGTCAGCTCCAGGCCGCCGCCCAGCGCCAGGCCGTTGATGGCCGCGGCCACCGGCTTGCCGCAGGTCTCCAGCGCGCGCAGGGCGCCGTTCAATTTCCAACCAGCATCATAGGCTTCCTGCAGCGAACCGCCGGCCAGCATGCCGCCGGCCATGTCGCCCAGGTCGGCGCCGGCGCAGAAGCCGCTCGCCTTGCCCGAGGTCAGGACCGCACCCTTGATGACGTCGTCGGTCTTGATGCGTTCGACCCACTCGGGGATTTCCTTCATCACGCCCGAGGTGAGGGTGTTCATCGAGCGTCCCGGGACGTCGAAGGTGATCAGGGCGATGCCGTCGGCGTCGACGTCGATCTTGAAGTTTTCCATGTTCATGATCTCCGGATCAGACGCGTTCGATGACGGTGGCGGTGCCCATGCCGCCGCCGATGCACAGGGTGATCAGGGCGGTTTCCTTGTTCGAGCGTTCCAGCTCGTCCAGCACCACGCCAGTGATCATGGCGCCGGTGGCGCCGAGCGGGTGGCCCATGGCGATGGCGCCGCCGCAGACGTTGATCTTGTCATGCGGGATATCCAGCGCCTGCATGAAGCGCAGGACGACGGCGGCGAAGGCCTCGTTCAGCTCCCACAGGTCGATGTCCGACGCGGACATGCCCAGCTTGCCCAGCAGCTTGTTCGCCACGAACTCGGGGCCGGTCAGCATGATGGAGGGCTCCGAGCCGATCGAGGCGGCGCCGCGGATCTTGGCGCGCGGCTTCAGGCCCAGGGCCTTGCCGGCTTCCAGCGAGCCGATCAGCACGCCCGCCGAACCATCGACGATGCCCGAGGAGTTGCCCGGGGTGTGGACGTGGTTGACGCGCGCCACCTCGGGGTAGCGCTGGTTGATCACGGCGTCGAAGGCCATCTCGCCCATCATGGCGAAGGACGGGTTCAGCGAACCGAGCGTCTGCATGTCGGTGTTGGGGCGGATGGTCTCATCATGGTCCAGGCGGATCAGGCCCAGCTGGTCCTTGACCGGCACGACCGAGTTCTTGAACCGGCCCTCGGCCCAGCTCCTCGCCGAGCGCTTGTGGCTTTCGACGGAGTAGGCGTCGACATCGTCACGGCTGAAGCCCCACTTCGAGGCGATCATGTCGGCCGAGACGCCCTGCGGCACGAACCAGGTCGGGAAGGCCGAGGACGGATCGACCGGCCAGGCGCCGCCGTCCGAACCCATCGGCACCCGGCTCATGGCCTCGACGCCGCCGCCGACGGCGAAGTCGGCTTCGCCGGACTTCACCTTGGCCGCCGCCATGTTCACGGCCTCAAGGCCCGAGGCGCAAAAGCGGTTGATCTGGACGCCGGCGACCGTCTGGGCCCAGCCCGAGTTCAGCACGGCGGTGCGAGCAATGTCAGCGCCCTGTTCGCCCACCGGCGAGACGCAGCCCAGGATCACGTCGTCAACCTTGGAGGTGTCCAGGCCGTTCCGGTCGCGCAGGGCTTCCAGCACCTGGGTGGCCAGCGACAGGGCGGTGATCTCGTGAAGCGATCCGTCCTTCTTGCCCTTGCCGCGCGGGGTGCGCACGGCGTCGTAGATATAGGCGTCGGCCATGGAGGAGGTCTCTTTCTTGGGTCCCCTAACGCTCGGCGCGCGGCGCCTCGCTGCTTGAGGGGAGGGTGCGGAATTGAAACTTGGGCAGCAGAAAGCGTACGTTTACGTCAACGTCAAGTAACAACCGCGAAGGCGTCCGCAAGGGGGTGTGGGCGGCGTCACTCCGCCGCGTGACAGACGGCCTCGACGTTGAAGCCGTCGGGGTCGAGGACGAAGGCGGCGTAGTAGGTCGCGCCGTAGTGCGGGCGAGGGCCCGGCGCGCCGTTGTCGCGGCCGCCCGCCGCCAGCGCCGCGGCGTGGAAGGCGTCGACCTGGGCGCGGGTCGCGGCGCGGAAGGCGATGTGGTTGGCCTCGCCCGGGCGGTCCTTGTCAGCGATGACGAAATCGATCTCGCCGTCGACGCCGAACATGACGACGGTGGTCCCGTCCTCGGCGATCTCGTGCACCACCGCGTAGCCGAGCGGGGCGAGGGCGTTCTCATAGAAGGCGCGGGAGGCGGCGATGTCGGCGACGTCGAGGCCGATGTGGTCGAGCATGGCGGGCGATCTCCTGTGTCCGCTTTCAAACGCGCGAAACGGGCCGTTGTGTCAGCCACCGGACGCCCAAAGGGCTGAATTCGAGCGAACGACTCTCAGCTAGCTTGGCCTTTGGAACGGCGCGGCGAGCGCGGCTTTCCGGGGTCGAAGCCATTGCCCAGGAGGAACCCCATGGCCCAGACCTACGAAGAGATGGACGCGATCGCGATGCTGAAGGCCGACCACCGCAAGGTGGAAGGAATCTTCGAGGCGTTCGAAAAGGCGACCAGCCGCGACCGCAAGCAGGCGCTGGCCGAACAGGCCTGCCTGGAACTGAAGGTCCACACCGCCATCGAGGAGGAGATTTTCTATCCGGCCTGTCGCGGTCGGATCGAGGACGATCTGCTGGATGAGAGCTACGTCGAGCACGACGCGGCCAAGACCCTGATCAACGAGATCGAGGCGGGCAGCCCGGCGGAGGACTTCTACGACGCCAAGGTGAAGGTGCTTTCCGAGATGATCGAGCACCACGTCAAGGAGGAGGAGCAGCGCGTTGAAGGCATGTTCAGCCAGGCCCGCGACGCCGGACTGGACATGGACGACCTGGCCGACCGCATGCGCGCCCGCAAGGCGACGGCGATGGAGGAGTTCCAGGCCGGCAAGCCCGCTGAGACGCGCACCATGGAAGGGGACGATGTGGCGAGCGCCCTGACCGACGAGCCGATGGACGGACAAGGGGTCCCGCTTGAGCGCTAGGCGGAACGCGAACGGGCGGCGTACGCTTTGATCCGGTTCGACCGATCCGGAGATCCGATGCGCCGTCTCGCCTGCCTGTCCCTCGCCTTGAGCGTCCTGGTCGCCACGCCGGGCTGCGCCGCCCCGTCCGATCCGGGCGACGGGCCGCGTACGGTGCGGCCGATCCGGCCGCCGCAGGACGCGCTGCCCTCTGATGCGATCGAGGTGCGGGTGCTGCGGGCCCACAACGCCGAGCGGGCGCGGGTCGGCGCGCCGGCGCTGATCTGGGACGAGGGGCTGGAGCGCGAGGCGCGGGCCTGGGCCCAGCACCTGATCGACACCGGCGATTTCGCGCACGACCCGGCCCAGCACGGCCACGGCGAGAACCTGTGGACCGGCTGGGGCAATCGCCGCTGGACGCCGGAAGAGATGGTCGGGGAGTGGATCGCCGAGAAGGCGCAATACCGCCACGGCGCCTTCCCCGCCGTCAGCCGGACCGGCGACTGGACCGCCGTCGGCCACTACACCCAGCTGGTGTGGAGCGGCACGACCCACGTGGGCTGCGCGGTCGTCCGCCGCGGCGACCGGTCGGTGCTGAACTGCCGCTACTCCCCGCCGGGCAACATCGACGGCATGCGGGCGTACTAGTTTCCTCCCGTCATCCCGGGGCTTCGCGCAGCGAAGAACCCGGGACCCGGGTGTGCGCCGCCGGCGCCGGATGCAGTGTCAGATAGGCCGATCCAGTTTCCTGGGTCCCGGGTTCGCTCTGCGAGCGCCCCGGGATGACGGAGGTGGGATCAGCCCACGTACCCCGCCTGCATCAGTTCGGCGATGTGGACGATGGCCAGGGGGCGCTCGTCCTCGACGATCAGCAGGGTGGCGATCTTGTTCTGGGTCATCAGGTCGATGGCGTCGCTCATGCGCGCGCTGGGATCGATGACCTTGGGCCGGGGGCTCATGACGTCGGCGGCGATCAGGCCCGACAGGTCGCCACGCGCGAAGGCGCGGCGCACGTCGCCGTCGGTGACGATCCCGGCCAGGGTCCCGTCGGCGTTGACCACGGCGGCGGCGCCCTTACGCCCTTCCGTAATGGCCGAGACCACCTCGGCGAAGGTCGCGGTCAGGGGCACGGTGGCCGGTGTCGGCGGACGGTCGCCCATCCAGTCGCGCACGCTCTGCAGGCTCATGCCCAGCTTGCCGCCGGGGTGGTGCAGGCCGAAGTCCTCGGCGGTGAAGCCGCGCCGCTCGGTCAGCACCATGGCCAGGGCGTCGCCCATCGCCAGGGTCATCAGGGTCGAGGTCGTCGGAGCCAGGCCGTCCGGATGCGCCTCGGGCGCGTTCGGCAAGGTCAGGCAGACGGCCGACGAACGGCCCAGGAAGCTGTTCGGGCGCTGGGTGATGCCGATGACCGGAATGCCCTCGCGCTGGCAGTAGATCAGCGGATCGCGCAGCTCGCGGCTCTCGCCCGAGTTGGAGATGGCCAAAAGGGTCACGTCCTTGCGCAACATGCCCAGGTCGCCGTGGCTCATCTCGGCCGGGTGGACGAAAAAGGCATTGGTGCCGGTGGAGGCCAGGGTGGCG
>Ga0307412_10000905_pt1 | contig 17039 bp, 17 predicted proteins | sample DK1Cmetagenome_3_FD_203823 | JGI IMG/M metagenome (GOLD analysis project Ga0307412, IMG submission 203823) | Maize rhizosphere microbial communities from greenhouse at UC Davis, California, United States - DK15-C-1 | ecosystem: Host-associated > Plants > Roots > Rhizosphere > Soil | place: USA...
GAGATGGGCATCGAGATCATCAACGCCCGGATCAGCGACCGCAACGAGGAGTACACCGACTGGTTGTACGCCAAGCTGCAGCGCCGGGGCTATCTGCGCCGGGACGTGCAGCGGATGATCAACCAGGATCGCAACTATTTCGGCGCGACCATGATCGCCCGCGGCCAGGCCGACGCCATGGTCACCGGCGTGACCCGCAACTTCAACATGGTGCTCAAGGAGGTCCGCCGCGTCCTGGACGTGAAGGAACGGATGATCGGCCTGTCGATCCTGCTGGCCAAGGGCCGCACCCTGTTCGTCGCCGACACCTCGATCCACGAACTGCCCAACGCCGAGGAACTGGCCGAGATCGCCATCCAGGCCGCCGCCACCGTGCGCAAGCTGGGCAAGACGCCGCGCGTGGCCTTCCTCAGCTATTCGACCTTCGGCAACCCTCCGGGGGATCGCGGCGAGAAGGTGCGTGAGGCCATCCGCATCCTCGACTGCAAGGGCGTGGACTTTGAGTACGAGGGCGAGATGCCGCCCGAGCTGGCGCTGGATCCGGAGGCGCGCGCCGCCTATCCGTTCATGCGTCTGACCGGCCACGCCAATGTGCTGGTCATGCCGGCCATCCATTCCGCCGCGATCTCGACGCGGCTGGTTCAATCGCTGGGCGGCGCGACCGTGATCGGCCCGCTGCTGGTCGGGCTGGAGAAGTCGGTGCAGATCGTCTCGCTGGGCGCCTCGGTCTCGGAGATCATCACCGCCGCCACCTTCGCCGCCTACGAAGAGGGCGCCGAAGGCGGGGAGTAGGAGCTGACGGCCGCCTAGACCCCTCAGGCCTGGGCGGCCGTCAGCTTGCGGCGTTCAAAGGCGCCGCGCACCCACTCGGCGATGCAGAACACGACCGCCAGCAGGCCCAGCCAGGCCGCGATGGCGAACATCGGCGCATAGCCTTGGGCGTCGATCAACTCGCCCAATGCGCCCCGGCCCAAGGTGCCGATCAGCAGGGCCAGTGAGATGAAGACCGCGAACTGGACCGCCCCGAACATCTTGTTCGACAGGGCGGACAGATAGGCGACGAAGGCCGCGCCCGCGAAACCGCCGGCGACGTTCTCGCCCGCGATGGCCAACATCAGCCGGGCCAGAGGCTCGCCGATGTGGAACGCTCCGAACAGATCATACAGGCGGGTCGCCTGCATGAAGGGGTTGATCACTGGCGCGCCCAGCGCCAGATCCATCATCAGCAAATTGGTCGCCGCGGACAGGACGGCGCCGATCAGAAGGCTCCACATCCTGCCGATCGCCAGCAACGCCCAACCGCCCAGGCCGATGCCGACAATGGTCATGATCACGCCGAAGGTCTTGGACGCCAGCGCCACTTCGGCCTTGGTGTGGCCCAGCGCCCCGCCGGTGTCGCCCATGTAGAAGGGGAAGGCGAACGGGCCCCAGACGCCGTCGGTGATCCGGTAGGTCAGGATCAGTCCCAGCACGATCACCGCGCCCCATCCCAGCCGCCCCATCAGCTCGACCAGCGGGGCCAGGATGGCGTCGTACAGGGTGTCGGCGAACTTCGGCGCGCGCACGGATTCGGCCTCGGTGGCGCCGCGCCCTTTCCACACGATCAGGCCGGCCAGGGCGGCGGGCAGGATGACCGTCGCGCCGACGATCCAGGGACCCCAGGCGGCGGTGAATTCGCCCGCGCTGGGCGCCGGACTGGTGGTCAGGGCGATGATCATGAAGCGGATCAGCATGAACGCCGCCCAGCTCCAGGCCAGCAGCGTGGCGACCAGGATCATCAGTCGCAGCCGCGGCGATCCCCGTCGCTCCCGCGCCACGTGGGCCTGCGACGCCGGCGCGGGCTCCGGCGCGATCAAGGTGCCGATCAGGCCCAGCGACATCAGCACGCCCGCCGTGACGAAGACTCCGGGCCAGCCGATCGCCGTGGCCAGCAGCAGGGAGCCCGCGCCCCCGGCCAGGGCGGCGGTGCGATAGCCGAGTTGGTAGATGGTGGACAACAGGTCGATGGGCGTCGTCTCGTCGGCGACCTCGATGCGCCACGCGTCGATGACGATGTCCTGTGTCGCGAAGGCGAAGGCGCCCAGCGCCGCGCCCAGCGCCAGAGGGCCCAATACGCCCGACTCGGGGCGCGACAGCGCGACCAGACACAGGGCGACGCCGATGACGACCTGGAGCACCAGCAGCCAGCTCCGGCGACGGCCGAACCGCCTGCCGATGACCGGCGGGGTCCAGCTCACCGCGGGCGACCACAGGAAGCGGAAGGCGCCGAACAGGCCGATCCAGCTCAGGATGCCGATGGTGGCGATCGAGACACCCGCCTCCGTCAGCCAGGCGTTCAGGGTGCCGATCAGCATGGCGAAAGGCAGACCGGCGGAGAAGCCGAGCAGCAGCATGGCCAGCGTCCGCCGTTCGCGGAAGGCGGCCTTCAGGACGCCCAACCCCTTCGGGGCGGGCTGAAGGGCGGCGACCTCGCTGGCGGGCGTGGTGCTGTCGGTCATGGGCGCGTCTCCGGACGCCCCCCAATTCTTGTGAATTACGGCGTCGTCAAATCAGACGGCGACCTTGGCGCGGACTTCGCGGTTCGTCCAGCGGCTGAGGGCGGAGCGTAGCGACTCCAACTCCAGCGGCTTGACCAGGTGGTCGTTCATGCCCGCCTCGAGGCAGGCCTTGCGGTCCTCGGCGAAGGCGTTGGCGGTCAGGGCCACGATGGGGGTGCGGTCGCCGCGGGCGCGCAGTTCGCGGGCGGCGGTCGGGCCGTCCATGCCGGGCATGCGCATGTCCATGAAGACCAGGTCGTAGCGGGCCCGCTTCATCGCCTCCAGCGCCTCGTCGCCGCTGGCGGCCGTCTCGACGGCGCAGCCTTCGCGCTTCAGCAGGGTCGAGGCCAGCAGGGCGCCGACGGGGTTGTCCTCGACCAGCAGGACCCGCGTGCCCGAGAAGCGGCCAGGCAGGACGCGGTCGTCGTCGGCGAGCGGGGCGGGCGGGGGGCCGGGCAGGCGGGCGGTCTGGCTGCCCACGGCGGCCAGCACCCGCTCGGCCAGGGAGGCGCGGCGCAGCGGCTTGATCAGATAGCCGTGGAAGCCGGCGGAACGGTAACGGGCGATCAGGTCGCGCTCGGACGGCTTGAGCAGGACCACGGCGCGGCTGTCAGCGGGGCGGACGGCGAGGCCATGGGCGCTCTCGCGGGCCGCATGGTCGATCAGGACGACGGACGCGCCGTCCACGACCGCGCCGCCCGACGCCTCGACCTGGGCCATGGCGGCGCGCCGCACGAAGGGGTCGGGGCTGAGGACGCTGACGGCCTGTCCGGCCAGCGGACGGCCGCGCTCGGCGTCGGGCGCGGCGCCGAAAGCGGCCTCGAAGCGGAAACGGGCGCCGGGGCCGTCGGGCCGGTCGGCCACCGAGACCGAGCCGTCCATGGCGGCGGCCAGCTTGCGCACGACGGCCAGGCCCAGGCCGGCGCCGCCGAAGCGGCTGGCGTCGGTGGCGTCGACGTGGCCGAACTCCTCGAAGATGCGCTCGCGCGCCTCGGCGGGGACGCCGGGGCCGGTGTCGTCGATGATGAAGGCCAGGCGCGGCCTGGCGGCGGTTCCTCCCGTGCGCTCGACGGCGATGCGGACGCCGCCCGAGGCGGTGAATTTCACGGCGTTGCCGGCCAGGTTGAACAGCACCTGCCGCAGCCGGCCCTCGTCGGCCAGGACGTCGGGGGCGTCGGCGGCGACCGACCAGGCGATCTCGAGGCCGCGGTCATGGGCGCGCGGGCTCAGCAGTTCGGCGACGCCGCGCACCAGGGCTTCCAGATCGACCGGAGCGGCGTCGAACTCCAGCTTGCCGGCCTCCAGCCGGGCGTAGTCCAGCAGGTCGTTGACCAGGCCCAGCAGGTGTTCGGCGGACGACCGGGCGGCCTCGGCATAGGCGCGCTGGGCGCCGTCCAGCCGGGTGCGGGACAACAGGCCCAGCATGCCGATCACCCCGTTCAGGGGCGTGCGCATCTCGTGGCTCATGAGGCGCAGGAACTGTTGTTCCGCTGACGCCACGCCCACTGCCCCCGCCGTCACCTTGTCCGTCCGTCGCCGCGCCATGCCGGTCTCCCTCAAGCGCAGCCTGCCCTGAAGACGTTAAGACATCACCACGCGGCGGTTGGAGAGAATGGGGCGGGGGTCTCGGCGCGGCGGGCCTCGAAGGCGCCTTCGGCCTGGGTGGTGCTGCGGCGATAGATCAGGGCCTCGGCCACGTGGCGACGCAGCACGCCGTCGCAGCCGTCCAGGTCTGCGATCGTGCGGGCCAGCCGGAGCGTTCGGGTCCAGCCCCGCGCCGTCAGGCCGCCGACTTCGCCCGCCTTCATCAGCAGGGCCCGGCCCGGCTCGTCCGGGGTGGCGAAGCGGTCCAGCGTCTCGCCCGAGGCGCGGGCGTTGACGGCCTGGTCCTGCGCCGTCTCGGGGTCGATCCCGGCGACGCGCAGGCGCTCTTCCTGCATCCGGCGGGCGGTCAGGACCCGGGCGGCGGCCTCGGCCGTGCCTTCGGCGGGCGGGGGCAGGGCCATGTCGGACGCGGTCACCGGGGGCGTCTCCACCGTCAGGTCGATGCGGTCGAACATCGGACCGGAGATGCGGTTGCGGTAGTCGCGCTGGCAGCGTGGGGCCTTGCCGCAGGCGCCGCGTCCGGCCCCGCCCATCCCGCAGCGGCAGGGGTTCATGGCCGCGATCAGCTGGAACCGCGCCGGATAGCGGACATGGGCGTTGGCGCGGGCGACCACGATCTCGCCGGTCTCCAGCGGTTGGCGGAGAGAGTCGAGGGCCTGGGCGCTGTACTCCGGCAGCTCATCCAGGAAGAGGACCCCATTGTGGGCCAGCGAGGCCTCGCCCGGCTTGGCGCGCAGGCCGCCGCCAGTGAGGGCGGCCATGGAGGCCGAATGGTGCGGGCTGCGGAAGGGCCGGTCGCGGGTCAGGGCGCCGCGCTCGATCAACCCGGCCACCGACCAGACCATGGAGGTCTCCAGCAGTTCCTTGGGCGTCAGCGGCGGCAGCAGGCCGGGCAGGCGGGCGGCCATCATCGACTTGCCCGAACCTGGAGGGCCCACGAACAGCAGGTTGTGCCCCCCTGCGGCGGCGATCTCCAGCGCCCGCTTGGCGCTTTCCTGACCCTTGACCTCCCGTAGGTCGGGGACGCGATCGCCCGATCGCATCGCGCCGGGCTCGGGCCGGCGCAGCACCTGTGTGCCCTTGAAGTGATTGACCAAGGCGATCAGCGAGCGCGGGGCCAGCACCGCCACGTCGCCCGCCCAGGCGGCTTCCGGCCCGTTGGCCTCCGGGCAGATCAGGCCTAGTCCCAAGGCGTCGGCGGCGACCGCGGCGGGCAGGGTCCCGCCCACCGGCGCGATCCGTCCGTCCAGCCCCAGCTCGCCGATGGCGGCCCAGCCGGACAGGGCGTCGGGCGGGACGACCCCCATAGAGGCCAGCAGGGCCAGGGCGATGGGCAGGTCGAAGTGATTGCCTTCCTTGCGCAGATCCGCCGGCGCGAGATTGGCGATAATCCGCATGGATGGCAGCGCCAGCCCTATGCCCGCGAAGGCGCCGCGTACCCGTTCCCGGCTTTCGGCCACCGCCTTGTCGGCGAGGCCGACCAGGGTGAAGCTGCCCTCGTTGCCCGAATGCAGCTGCGACACCTGCACATCGACCCGCCGGGCGTCGACGCCTTCGAAAGCCACTGTGACGACGCTGGCGTGCATTCTTCCCTCCCGCTATCCGGGAAAGAACGAAACACGAACTGACAGCTTTTACAAGAGCGGCGTTATGCGGCGCGCTTCTTCTCGATGGCGTCCCACATCAGGGCCGCGGCGTTGATCCCGGTGAACCGCAGCAGCTGCTGGGCGCCGGTGGGGGAGGTGACGTTGATCTCGGTCAGATAGTCGCCGATCACATCGATGCCGACGAAGATCAGGCCGCGTTCCTTGAGGGTCGGCCCGATGGCCTTGCAGATTTCTAGATCGCGCGGGGTCAGCTCGACCGGCGCCGCCGTGCCGCCGACGCGCAGGTTGGAGCGGACCTGATCCTTGGCCGGAATGCGGTTGATCGCGCCGACGGGCTCGCCGTCGATCAGGATGATGCGCTTGTCGCCCTTCGAGACGGCGGGGATGAATTTCTGGATCACCAGCGGATCGCGGCTGCCGGTGGCGTGGATCTCGATCAGCGCCTCGAGGTTCGGGTCGCCGGCCTTCAGCTTGACCACGCCGGAGCCCGCGGCGCCGTGCAGCGGCTTCAGCACCACGTCGCCGTGCCGTTCGTGAAAATCGACGAGGGCGACGTGATCCGAACTGATCAGGGTCGGCGGGGTCAGACCCGGGAATTTCGTGACCAGAAGCTTCTCGGGGGCGGAGCGCACCTCGGCCGGATCGTTCACGACCAGGGTCCTCGGGTGCACCGTCTCCAGCAGATAGGTGGCGGTGACATAGGCCATGTCGAACGGCGGGTCCTGACGCATCAGGATGACGTCGACATCCTGCGACAGGTCCAGCTTCACCTCGTCGCCGAAGCTCACGTGGTCGCCGACGGCCTGGCGCAGCGTCACCGGGCGGGCGCGGCAGAACAGGACGCCGTCCTCCAGCGCCAGGGTGCGGAAGTCGTAAACCCAGACCGGATAGCCCCGGTTCTGGGCCTCCATGGCCTGCAGCCAGGTGGTGTCCGACTCGATGTTGACCCCTTCGATGGGATCCATCTGGATCGCGACCTTCAGCATGGGCTGTCCTTCCGGGTGAGAGCAGCTTGGCTAATGGGTGGCGCGGGCGGCCGGCGCAACCCTTGGGGCTAGTTCAGCTGTAACCTCACCCGATCCACCGACATGCGGCGGCGGACTTCGCCGGGGTCGTCCAGGGTGCGGGCGTGGGATAGGGCTTCCAGCGCTCCGGCCAGCGCCCCCTGCTTCTCGCGGGCGGCGGCGACGTCGAGCCAGGGACGGTGGTCCTCGGGATCCAGCAGGGCTCGGCGCAGGGCCGACCGCTCGGCGCTCTCATAATCCTGCGCCTTGATGGCGCGGATGAAGAGCAGGTTCTGCAAGCGGATCAGCGCCTGCCGGTCGCTGACCGGCGCCATCAGCACGTCGAGGCGGTCGGCGACGTGGGGGGTCAGTCCGGCCCTGAGGGCGCGCCGCGTCAGCTCGGACGGCAGGACCAGCCGCCCTTGGCTGAAGGGGTCCAGGGCCACCGGCCCCTCCGGCGTCTCGATCCGCAGCAGGAAGTGGCCGGGGAAGTCGACGCCCTGGGCCCGGATTCCAGCGCGGCGGGCGGCGTCGAGGTAGAAGACGGCCAGCGCGGCGGACAGGCCCCGGCGGCGCTCGGCCACGTCGATGATGTCGGTGTTGCCGACGTGATCGTAGCTGATCAGGTCGCCGTTCAGCCGCAGGTCGCCGGCCATGGTCTCGGCCAGGGCGTCCTCGGGTCCTTCGTTGGGCAGGCGTTCAGCCAGGCGTTCGGCGGCGTGTGCGGCCAGCACCCGGACCGGCTCGGCTTCGCGGAAGGGGTAGTCGTGGATGGCGCAGGCGATGGCCGCTTCCAGCAAGGGGAAGTCGTCATCATCGGCCAGACCGGCCTCCTTCAGCCCCTGCTCGGCCTCGTCGCGTGTCATGCCCGCCCCCGGTTCACGTCCCGACGATGGCGCGGAAAGCGGCGGGGAGCCAGCGCCACGATATCGATCCGCAACAGATGTCCGGCCAAGCTGGGTCTTTGACGCAACACCGCCCGTCCGGCGGCGAGCAGGCGCGCGTACTGTTCCGGCTTCAGGGCGTGCAGGGCCTGCTCGATGGTGGCGCGGCGCTTGACCTCGACCACGGCCAGGGTGCGGCCGCGGCGGGCGAGGAGGTCGATCTCGCCGGCGCGGGTCTTCAGCCGGAAGCCGAGGATCTGATAGCCCTTGAGCATCAGCAGGGCGGCGGCCAGCCATTCCGAGCGATGGCCCAGCCGGTGGGACAGCCTGCCCAGGCTGACACGCCAGCCGCGCGGAGCCCTGACGACCTTCGGCGCCTTGAGGCGGACCGAGGGTCGTTTCGCCGTCACCGGCCCTGAAGCTCCAGCGCCCGCTTGTAGAGCGGCTTGCGGGGCAGGTTCAGCGCCCGGGACACCTCGGCGGCGGCCTCGCCGGGCGGGAGGCGGGTCATGGCCTCCTTCAGGGCGGCGTCGGCGTCGGCCTCGGAAGCGATTTCCGCCTCGCCGGGGCCGACGACGATGACGATCTCGCCCTTGGGCGACTGACAGCGGGGATCGACCGCCAGGTCGGGCAGGGTCCCACGCACGCATTCTTCGTACAGCTTGGTCAGTTCGCGGGCGACGGCGGCGGGGCGGGGGCCGAGCACGGCGGCCATGTCGGCCAGGCTGTCGGCGAGGCGCGGGCCGCTCTCGAAGAAGACGAGGGTCTGGCGACCGGTGCGCAGCTCTTCCAGCGCCGTGCGGCGGGCGCCCGACTTGGGCGGCAGGAAGCCCGCGAACAGGACGCGGTCGGCGGGCAGGCCGGCGATGCACAGGGCGGCCAGCAGGCTGGAGGCGCCGGGGATCGGGTGCACCGGCAGGCCGTCGGCCAGGACGGCGCGGGCGACGACGAAGCCGGGGTCCGAGATCAGGGGCGTTCCGGCGTCCGAGACGAGGGCGACGACGGCCCCGTCCCTGAGCCGTTCGATGGCCAGTTCGGCGGCGCGTTCCGACGCGTGGTCGTCGCAGCGCTCCAGCTTCGCCTTGAGGCCGTAGGCCGACAGCAGCTTGGCGGTGACGCGGGTGTCCTCGGCCAGCACCAGATCGGCGGCGGCGAGCACGTCGAGCGCCCTCAGGGTCATGTCGCGCAGGTTCCCGATCGGCGTCGCCACCAGATAGAGGCCGGGCGCGACGGTGCGCGGCGGCGGGGCGGTCGGCGGGAAGACGGACGGATCAGGCATCGGCGGGACCGTGCCTGACAGGCCTGGCCCTGTCAGGGGAAAAATGCCGAAACCCTGTCATGCCGAACCTTCCGATACGGTCGGGAGCGAAAAAGCGCACTCGGAAAAAATGGAGTGCACATCGTGCACAAATTCGCCTGAGACGGAGTATCGCGCTCTGGGCTCAACTCGAGCGTCACTGTTTGATTTTCAAAGACCGGATAGGCCAGTCTACCGGGGCGGTACGCCAGAAATGGACGCAGGACCGATCAGGTCAGCAGCGCCTTCAGCACCGCATCCAGCACAGGCCGGCCGGCGGCGGTGGCGGCGATGCGGTTGTCCTGGCGGACGAGGAAGCCGTCAGCGACCAGGTCGGCGATTCGGCCGGTCTCCGGCGTGAGGTCCAGCGCCTCCAGATCGGTCAGGGCGGCGCCCTCGACGGTGCGCAGGCCCAGAAGGATGCGTTCTTCGGCGGCCTCGACGGGAGACTGGCTCTCGCGCTCGCTCCACGGCGCGTTCGAAGCGACGCCCGCGATGTAATCAACGATGGATCGGCGGGCGACGGTGGCGGTGCGGACACCGTCCAGCGTCAGGCGGCCGTGGGCGCCGGGCCCGACGCCGACATAGTCGCCGCCGCGCCAGACATGGAGGTTGTGGGCCGAGCGTGCGGCCTCGCCCCGGGCGTGGTTGGAGACCTCATAGGCGTCAAACCCCGCGGTCTCGAGCACGCGCTGGGTGGTTTCGTACAGGTCGGCGGCGGCGTCCTCGTCGGGCGGGACTAGGGCCCCCCGGGCGAAGGCGCGGCCGAAGGCGGTCGCGGGTTCTATGGTCAGCTGGTAGGGCGAGACATGTCCGAAACCGAGGTCCAGCGCCTCGGTCAGTTCGGCGCGCCAGCCGTCGAGGGTCTGCCCGGGGCGGGCGTAGATCAGGTCGATGGACAGGCGCGGGAAGACGCGGGCGGCCATGGCCACGGCGCGACGGGCCTCGTCGGCGGAATGGTTGCGCCCGAGCAGGCTCAGGGCCGCGTCGTCCAGCGCCTGAACGCCCATCGACAGGCGGTTGATCCCGGCGTCGGCGAGGGCGGCGAAGCGGTGGCTTTCCGCGTCGGTGGGATTGGCCTCGAGCGTGATCTCGATGGGGCCGCGCGGTTCGAACAGGGCCTGGGCTCGCGCGATCACCCGGGCGACGGCGGCGGGGTCCATCAGCGAGGGCGTGCCGCCGCCGAAGAAGATGGAGGCCAGCCGGCGCCGGCCGGTCAGGGCTGCCTGGGCCTCAAGGTCGGTCAGGATGGCGTCGGCGAGCTGGGCCTGCTCGTCCGTCCGGCCCCGGTCGCGCACGACGTTGAAGTCGCAGTACGGGCAGATCCGGGCGCAGTACGGCCAATGGACGTAGAGGGCGACATCGCTGCCGGGGTGAGGGGGCATGAGAAGTGGCTAGTGGCTAGTGACGAGTAACGAAGGGGCTGCGCTCATCGGCGTTCGACCCCTGAAAGGTCTTGATCGCTTTCGGCCTCAAGCGCCAGCGCACTAGCCTCTCACTCCATCAACGCCGCCTTCAGCTTCTCGAACGCCCGCGCCCGGTGGCTTAGGCTGTCCTTCAAGGCCGGGTCCAGCTCGCCGAAGGTTTGCGTCCGGCCCTCGGGGATGAAGATGGGGTCGTAGCCGAAGCCGCGGTCGCCGCGCGGGGGGAAGGTCAGCAGGCCGTGGACCTGGCCCTCGACCACCACGGCGGGGCCGTTCGGCCAGGCGACGGCGAGGGCCGAGGTGAACCAGGCGCGTTTGTCATCGGAGCCGATTTCCTCGAGCCGTTCTTCCACGCGGCGCATGGCGAAGGCGAAATCCTTGTCCGGTCCGGCCCAGCGGGCGGAAAAGATGCCCGGGGCGCCGTCCAGCGCCGCGACCGACAGGCCGGAGTCGTCGGCCAGCGCGACCTCGCCCGAGAGATCGGCCGCATGGCGGGCCTTGAGCAGGGCGTTGCCGACGAACGTGCTCTCGGTCTCGTCCGGCTCGGGCAGATTCAGGCTCCCGGCGGTGACCACCTCGTAATGTCCGCCCAGAAGCGCCTCGATCTCGGGAACCTTGCCCGGATTGTGGGTCGCCGCGAGGATGCGCATCCCTTTGACAAGCTTCAACATTTTGACCTCAAGCGACGCTGTAATGATTCATTGCACAAGTTTAATATCGTTAAACGATATGTAACATGACTTACCCCGGGGCACGGCCTATCTATTATCTCAAGAACGGACGCCGCAACGTTCCCCGGTCAAGGCCCTCCCCGGCAAGATCGATCCAGCGGATCAACGAAAGAGGGGTGAAAACATCCCTCACTCAGGACTGACGGAGAACGACTATGAACACCATGAACGCTTCCTACTTCATCGAAAAGGTCGGCCACGGCGTCCTGAACGCCTTCCTGCTCGCCGCCATGCCGACTGCCTTCGTTGCGACCCTCGTCCAGTTCTTCTGATCTACCTCGGTCGGGAGCTTTGACGATCCGCATGACAAACGCGAATAATAAGCCCGCGCGTGGGTTCACCGGACCCCGCGCGGCGATCGCGCCCCGACATCCGGTCTGAGAAGGGCCGATCATGCGTTTCCCGAAGCCGTCATCACTCGGGTTTCGCCTGCCTTCCGTTCGCGCCCCCGCCCTGCCGGGCCTTCGCGCCGGATCGATGACAAGACTTCTGGGCGTTGCGCTTCGCGCCGCCTTCTGGGCCCTGGCCCTGGCCACCCTGGCCGCCGTCCTCGCCTTCATCTTCGTGGCCTTCGTGCCGATGGGCCCGATGGGCCTGACCGCCACCACCGGCGATGAAGGCACGCGCGTGCCCGTGCCGCGGGCCTATCTGCTGTTCGGCCTGGGCGCCTTCGTCGGCTACCTGGGCGGCTTCGCCCTGATCCTGCGTCACCTGAAGGTGATCGTGCACACCCTGCGCATCGGCGATCCCTTCCAGCCCGCCAACGTCAGCCGCCTGAAGCAGATCGGCCTGACGCTGGCCACCGTGACCGGGGGCGCCTGGGTCGGCCAGACCCTGGTGTCGCGGCTGGTGCGCGGCGCGCTGGAGCCGCCGAGCCTGTTCGACCTGGTCACCCCCGCCTTCTCCGTGCTGGTCGTGTTCGTGCTGGCTGAAGTGTTCCGCGAAGGCGCCCGCCTGCGCCGCGAATCCGACCTGACCATTTAATGTGCAGCGCGTCCAAAAGGCTCCGCCAGTTGACGCTTCGCGCCGCCCTTCGGGTCGACCCGGCTCGGGCTTGTAGTTAGAGAACTTCCATGGCCATCCGCGTCCAGCTTGACCGAATTCTCGTCGAACGGCGCATGTCGCTGACCGAGCTCGCCGACCGCGTGGGCGTGACCCTGGCCAATCTGTCGATCCTGAAGACCGGCAAGGCCCGGGCCATCCGCTTCACGACCCTGGACGCCCTGTGCCGCGAGCTGAACTGCCAGCCGGGCGACCTGTTGGCCTGGTCGCCGGGTCCGCAGGACATCGGCTCCGACGAGGACGCCGACGGGGCTCCGTCCGGGACCTCATGAGCCGCCGGGCCGACCTGAGCCCCGAAGACCGCCGCATCTGGGCCCGGGTTTCCGGCTCGGTGAAGGAGAAGGTCGTCAAGAAGGCCCTGCGGGTCACGCCCGGCGCCGTAGAGGCCGATCCGCCCGCCGCGCCCCATCCGAAGACTCCGATCAAGGCTCCGCCGAAATTCGTCAAGCCGCCCAAGCCCGGGACCCCGTCGCCCGTCGCGCCGCCGTCCGCGCCGCGCGGTCGGGGGCTGCCCGAGGAGCTGGAGCCGCGCCGCAAGCGCCGCCTGTCGCGCGAGCGCGATCCGATCGAGGCGAAGATCGACCTGCACGGCTATGGCCGCTTCCAAGCCCAGGACGCCCTGACCGCCTTCCTGATGGGGGCGCAGGCGCGCGGCTACCGCTCGGTGCTGGTGGTGACCGGCCAGGGCCGTCGCGGCGGCACGGGCGTCATCCGCGCCTCGGTGCACGAATGGCTGCAGGCGCCGGGGCTGAGGACGGTGGTCTCCGGGTTTGCTCCGGCAGCGCGCCATCACGGCGGCGACGGCGCGCTGTATGTGACGATCCGGCGGGTATGAGTGGGCGGCGCCAATGCGTCGGGCAGGGCTCCGTCAGCCGGAGCCTAGCCCAGCGTCAGCCCGGCCTGTTCCGCCAGCGTCTTCAGCGGCGCCATCGGGCGCGGGCCCCAGTGGGCGATGACTTCCGAGGCGGCGAGGGAGCCCAGCTTGCCGGCGTCCTCCAGCGACAGGCCGCGGGCGAGGCCCAGCAGCAGGCCGGCGGCGTACTGGTCGCCGGCGCCGGTGGTGTCGATCACCTTATCTACGGGGAAGGCCGGGACGGCGACGCGCTGGTCGCCGGAGAGGATGACCGAGCCCTCGGCGCCGCGGGTGACGGCGGCCACGTCAACCATTGAGGCGAGGCGTTCGGCGGCGGCGTCGAAGTCGTCCGTTTCGAACAGGGCGGCGAGCTCGGCCTCGTTGGCCAGGACGATGTCGGCCGAGGCCTCGATGAAGGCCAGCAGCTCGGCGCGCCATCGGTGCACGACGAAGCTGTCCGACAGGGTGATGGCGACCTTGCGTCCGGCGGCGTGGGCGGCGGCGGCGGCGGCCTCGAAGGCGGCGCGGGCCGGGGCCGGATCGAACAGATAGCCTTCCAGATAGACGATGGCCGAGGCGCCGATCAGGTCGGCGTCGATGTCGGCGACCGTCAGCTGGTTGGCGGCGCCCAGGAAGGTGCACATGGTGCGCTGGCCGTCGGCGGTGACGTTGATCATGCATACGCCGGTGGCGTGGCCGGTCGCGGCGCCGTCCTTCAGCGGCGGGGTCTCGAAGTGGACGCCCACGGCCCGGATGTCATGGGTGAAGACGCCCCCCAGCTGGTCGTCGGCCACCTTGCCGATATAGGCCGCGCGGCCGCCGAAACTGCCGACGCCCGCGACGGTGTTGCCCGCCGACCCGCCCGAGGCCTCGACCCCCGCCGCCATGGCGGCGTAGAGGGCGGCGCTCCGGTCGGCATCGACCAGTTGCATCGAGCCGACGATCAGGCCCTGGGCGTCCAGGAAGGCGGGCTCGCAGGGGGCCAGGACGTCGACGATGGCGTTGCCGACGGCGATGACGTCATAGGTGGGGTTCTGGGTCATGAGCGCGCCATAGCGGTCGCAACGCCGATTGGCCAGCGGCCCCATGACGGCGGCGGCTTTCGCGGCTATGAGCGCGGGATGACCCGCATCGCCGTCCTGACCCCCGATCCCGCCGATCCTTCATACGCCGGGCAGTGGCCGGGCGTGCTGGAGCGGCTGTCCCAGGCGCTGGGGGCGGCGGAGGTCACCGTCGAGCCGACGCCGTGGACCGACCACATCACGGACGCCTCGGGCCTGACCGGCTATCCGCTGGTGCTGCCACTGATCGTGTGGGGCTATCACCGCGATCATCAACGGTGGATGCAGGCCTGCCGGACGTGGGAGGCGGCGGGGGTGCGGATGCGAAATCCGGCGTCGGTGGTCGGCTGGAACTCGGACAAGAGCTATTTGGGCCGCCTCGCCGACAAGGGCGTGGCCATGCCGGACACCGTCTGGGTCGAGGGCGTGACGCAGACGGACGTGGACGCCGCCTTCGACCGCTTCGGGACCGATGTGGTGGTGGTCAAGCCGCGCGTCTCGGGCGGGGCGTGGAAGACGCTGCGTCTGTCGCGGGGCGAGACGATGCAGGGCGCGCCCGAGGGACCGGCGATGGTCCAGCCCTATCTGCCGTCCATCGAAACGGAGGGCGAGACCAGCCTGCTGTTCTTCGGCGGCAAGCTGAGCCACGTGGTCAACAAGCGGCCCGTGAACGGCGACTTCCGCATCCAGGTGCAGTTCGGCGGGCAGTATGTGGCCCTGCCGGAGCCGCCGCAGGGCGCGCTCGAACTGGCGCAGGCGACGCTGGCCGCGATCGGCGAGGACCTGCTCTACGCCCGCATCGACATGGCCCCGGGGCCGGACGGTCAATGGTTGCTGATGGAGGCCGAACTGATCGAGCCGGACTTCTATCTGGGCTCGGCGCCGGAAGGCGGGCGGAGGTTCGCTGAGGCGGTCAGGGCCGCGCTCTAGGCCGCCTCGCCGAGCGCCTGAAGACCCGCGCGCGACGGGCACAGGTCGCTGATCACGCAGCTCGAGCATTTCGGTTTGCGCGCCGTGCAGGTGTAGCGGCCGTGCAGGATGAGCCAGTGGTGGGCCTTGGGCAGCCACTCTTGCGGAACGATGCGATGCAGCTGGGCCTCGACCTTGTCGGGTGTGCCGGCGTTGGCGAGGCCGAGGCGGTGAGAGACGCGGAAGACGTGGGTGTCGACCGCAATGGCGGGCTCGACGCCCATCTCGTTCAGCACCACGCTGGCGGTCTTGCGGCCGACGCCGGGCAGGGCCTGCAGCGCCTCGCGGGTCAGCGGGATCTCGCCCCCGTGCTGCTCCAGCACGATGCGGCTGAGCGCGATGACGTTGCGCGCCTTGCCGCGATAGAGACCGATGGAGCTGATGTAGGGGATCAGGCCTTCTTCGCCGAGCGCCAGCATCTTCGCCGGCGTGTCGGCGACCTTGAACAGCTTGTCGGTGGCCTTGTTGACCCCGACGTCGGTGGCCTGGGCCGAGAGGGCGACGGCGACGACGAAGGTGAAGGGATTGGAGTAGTTCAGCTCGGTCTTCGGGTCCGGCATGACCGCCGACAGCCGCTCGAAGATGGTCTCGACCCGATCCTCGTCCGGCGGCCAGCGCAGCAGCGGGATCGCCGCGCCGGTCATGACGGCGGGACGTTTGAGTGCGGCCTTCTTGCGGGGACGGACGGGCGGCTTCATTCCACCTCGTCACCCGGAGCCGGACCGGGATCAAGGCCCAGCGCCGCCAAAGCCTCCCGCGCCGCGCGTTCGCCCTCCATCCAGGCGCCGTGGGCGGTGCCGTAGAAGGCTTCGGCGGTGGCTTCGCCGGCGAGGAAGATGCGGTTTTCGATCGGAGCCTTGAGCTTGCGGCGGTCACCCGCGTGGCCGGGCATGGCGTGGGAATAGGCGCCGTGCGACCAAGGGTCTGCGCCCCACATGGTGGCGACGACCGGGGCCAGCCGCTTGCGCATGTCCGAGCCCAGCAGATGGACCAGTTCCTCCACGGCGAAGGCGAAGAAGCCGGCCTGCCCCTCGGCCTCCAGCCCCCGGGCCAGATCGGCGCCGTAGTAGCCCTCGATCATCGGGCGGCCGAAGGGGCGCAGGTGGTAGCCGCCGGTGTCGCCCGTGTCATTGCGGCCCCACAGCTGGCTGTCGGGCGGGAAGTCCTCGGCCCGGGCGACCGTCATGTGCATCTTGGAGGCCAGCCCCAGCGGCACATAGGTCGCGGCCTCGACCAGATCGGGCAGGGGCGGGTCGAAGCGCAGGGTCTCGCGCGCGATCAGGTCGGTGGGGACGGTGACGATGACGGTGCGGGCCTCGATCACGCCCTTGTCGGTCTCGAGCCGCAGCACGGGTCCGGAGCGGTCGATCCGGCGCACCGGGCAGCCCGTGACCACAGGAGCCGGGCGGCCCAGGGCCTCGATCAGGCGGCCATAGCCCTCGCGCACCCGCCAGTTGACCCTCGTGTCGCGGTAGGCATCGTAGTCGAGGATGGAGACCTCGGCGAACCGCGCGCCGTTCAGGGCGCCGGAGATGGCGTCCATGCGGCCGTTCCAGCGGCAGTCGGGCTCCAGAAGGGTCGAGGCCGGGCCTTCCTGACCGTGGGCGGCCGCCTCGGCGATCCGCTCGTCGAAGGCGTCGAAGGCGGCGCGGAACGCGGCCTGTTCGGATCCGGAAGCCTCATGATTGAACGCTTGGCTCTGCCATGGCGGCGGGGTGCGGTCGACGGTCAGGCCCGTAGGCTCGACCAGGCCGGCCAGCGGGTTTTCGTCGGCGGAGTGCAGCCAGCCGCAGCCCATGTCGAGGCCCTCGTCCTCGAACGGCACGGTCCAGGCGCGACCGCCGATGCGGTCGCGCGCCTCCAGCACGGCCACGCTCAACGGGCGGCCGGACAGGGCGCGGGCGGCGGCGAGGCCGGCCGCGCCGGCGCCGATGACGGCGACGTCGACGGAGGCGGGAAGGGTGTCGGTCATCGCGGTCCTGACAGGTGGATATGCGACCTGTCG
>Ga0307412_10000907_pt1 | contig 17012 bp, 16 predicted proteins | sample DK1Cmetagenome_3_FD_203823 | JGI IMG/M metagenome (GOLD analysis project Ga0307412, IMG submission 203823) | Maize rhizosphere microbial communities from greenhouse at UC Davis, California, United States - DK15-C-1 | ecosystem: Host-associated > Plants > Roots > Rhizosphere > Soil | place: USA...
CGGTGTATTTTTTAGAACTTTACCGACAATCGTTCATTTAACTTAGTAGCGGGAACCGGACTCGAACCGATGACCTTCGGGTTATGAGCCCGACGAGCTACCTACTGCTCCATCCCGCGATATTGGATTGCAAATATACGACTATTTTCTATAAATCCTAATTTTTCTTTTAAATAAAGGACTTTTATGAAAACTATCTTATTATTTGTATCTTTGTTTTATGGCAAAAATATTGAAAATTTACCCTGATAACCCACAGGAAAATCTTATCAATGAGGTAATTAAAACTTTACATAATGGCGGATTAATTATCTATCCGTCTGATACGATTTATGCTTTAGGTTGTAATATTTTTGATATAAAAGCCATGGAAAAACTGGCTCAACTGAAAAAAACCAAGCTTGAGAAATCAAAATTCTCAATTATTTGTAATGATTTAAGCCATCTCTCAGATTTTACAAGACCTATTGACACCTCAATTTTCAGGTTTTTGAAAAGCCATCTTCCGGGGCCTTTTACATTTATTCTGGATGCCAACAAAAGCTTACCTTTAGCTTACAAAGGTCATAAAACGATCGGTATCCGTGTTCCGGATCATCCGATTCCGCAACTTATTGTTGAAAAGCTGGGTCACCCGATCGCATCAACTTCCATCAGAGATGATGACGAAATCATCGAATATTCTACAGATCCTGAATTAATTGCTGAAAAATACGACCATTTGGTTGATATCGTCATCGATTCCGGGTATGGAGACAACGTAGCTTCAACCATTGTAGATCTTACTTCCGGAGAACCTGAGATCATCAGACAGGGAAAAGGGAACATTTAATCGATCGTGAATAGTTAATTTTTACACCGATTTTATGAGTCTTACCGGAAAATATTCTTTAGGAATTTTACTTACTTTTGTACTTTTGGTGTTGGTCATGTTATATGTTCTTCCTTTACTTAATACAATTACAGGGACGACAAACATTACAGCAGAGAAATTTTTTTACACCAGAATTGCCCTTTGGCTTGTTTTGCTGACAACATTTCTTTACAGTTTTTTCATTGAAAAAAATTCATTTTTACTTTGGAAGGATAAAAAATATTCAATTGGATTCTACATCGGAGCTGTAATTTGTTTATACTTTATTTGTGCTTTTGGAGGGGCTTTCTTAAATATTTTAATTAAAATCTTAATTCATGAAAAGTATAGTGATAAGCTATTACAGCTTACATCAATATTCAAAAACAATTATTTATTAATTATCTTTACATGCTTAACCGCGGGTGTTGTAGAAGAATTTTTAATGCGGGGCTACCTACAATCCAGAGTTGAAAAAATTTACAATAATCCATATTTTGGAGTAATAATTTCCGCTCTCTTGTTTGGGATTCTTCACAGTACGTATGGAACGATCGGTCAGGTTCTGGTGCCTTTCTTTATCGGAGGCGTTTTTGCTATGTTTTATAAATTATATTCCAATATTAAAATCCTCATTATCTGCCACTTCATGTATGATTTTGTGTCTCTGATGATGATGAATTTTATTGATATCAAACATTTATCTGCTTTTTAACATTATGAAAATAATTACTTCTCCTGCAAAATTAATGAACGTAGAAAACTCAACCGATCTGTTGAGATCTACCACTCCGAAATTCATTGAGGAAGCAACATTTATACACTCTCATTTAAAACATAAATCACCAAAATACCTTTCCGAATTAATGGAAATTTCCCCAAAATTAGCGGACGAAAACTGGGAAAGAAATCAAAAATGGAAAGCAAAACCAACCATAAAAGAATCCGCTCCGGCCATGTTTGCATTTACCGGCGAAGTTTACAGAGGTCTGGATGCCAAAACATTGGGTAAAACTGCGATAGATTATTTACAAAAAAACTACAGAATGCTTTCCGGATTGTATGGTTTACTGAAGCCGTCCGACAAAGTAATGCTTCACAGACTGGAAATGGGACGTCATTTTGAGTTTGATCAATATAAAAATCTGTACGAATTCTGGCGAGAAAAAGTAACGGAACAGTTGAATTCCGAGATGAAAAAGAACGAAATTCTCCTCCATTTATGCAGCACCGAATACGGAAAAGTGATCGACAGAAAAAAACTCAATCACAAAGTAATCGATTTTGACTTTTACGAATTAAAAGATGGAAAATTAAAGACAATCGTAGTTTACACAAAGCACGCGAGAGGTCTTGTCGTGAGATTTTGTGCCGAAACCAACGCTCAAACTTTGAATGATGTAAAAGCTTTCAATTATGATGGTTACATGATCGATGAAGAAAAATCTACAGATACAAAACTTGTTTTTACGAGATAAAATGACAATTTCAGAGTTTAAAAATCACTTTAAAACAGAGCTTTCTGAGATTTATACAGATTCGGAAACGGCTTTTTTATCAACTGTTTTTATACAGAAAATCGTCGGTTTTGATAATTTTCAACAGAGAAAATTTTCCGAGCAGAAAATACGAATTAATGATGAAAAAAAATTGTTAAAAATAATTTCTGAGTTAAAAAGTAATAAACCTTATCAGCATATTTTAGGCGAAGCAGAATTTTACGGAATGACTTTTTTCGTCAATGAAAATGTATTGATTCCGCGTCCTGAAACGGAAGAATTGCTGGAAATGGCGATCAGGGAGATTCAAAATTTAAAGTTTAAAATTCAAGGTTTAAAGATCTTAGACATTGGAACCGGGAGCGGCATAATTCCTTTGGTTTTAAAGAAACATTTTCCGGAAACAGAAGTTACTTCAATTGATTTTTCTGAAAAAGCGTTGGAAGTCGCGAAAAAAAATGCAGATTTTCATCATCTTGATGTAAAATTTATTCATGCCGATTATCTTACTTGTGATGTAAATGAAAATTTTGATATTATTATTTCAAATCCGCCTTACATCGGGATTGAAGAAGAGAATGAAATTGTCGATTCCGTAAAGGAATTTGAACCTAAAATGGCCCTTTTCTCTCCTACTTCCGACGCTCTGATTTTCTATAAAAAGATCGCAGAAGATTCTAAAAAATATTTGAATAAAAACGGATTATTATTTTTAGAGATTAATCAAAAACTGGGCCCTGAAACATTGGATTTATATGTAAATTATTTGTCAAAAGTACAATTAATCAAAGACTTATCTGAAAATGACCGTTTTATTTTTGGAATGAAATGATTTTAACAAAAAAATACATCTGTTTATGAAAATCAAAACACACGCAATCAACAATACTAAAATCGCAGAAGTAATTTCTGATGAATTGATCATTAATTCGATACAAGACGGATTGGATTTATTAGGAAATATTTATTACCAGGATTTTGAGAAAATCATCATTTATGAAGAAAATATCACTCCTGAATTTTTTGATTTAAAAACAAAAATCGCCGGTGAAATTCTTCAAAAGTTTTCTAATTATCGCGTAAGATTGGCTATTGTCGGAGATTTCAGTAAATATGAAAGCCAAAGCATTAAAGATTTTATTTTTGAAAGTAATAAAACCCAGCATATTAATTTTATCGAAAACTTAAAAGAAGCATTAGAAAAACTTTCAAAATAAAGACAATCAGCTATTTAGTCTAAGTGAAAAACTTCTTTTAGAGGAATGCTTTTTGGAGAATTATCAGGATTGGTTTCCATAATATCCGCCATGTAATCCCACCATTTTTTCACGATCTCAGTATTTCCCAGATCCTGAGAACCAGAACCTTCCGAAACCGTTTGATGAGCAAACAGGATATTGGTGTCTTTATCCCAATATATCGTATAATCTGATATACCTGAACTTTTTAATAGTATTTGTAGTTCAGTCCAAATTTCCTTATGCCTTTTTTCATATTCCTTTTCGCAGCCTGGTTTTAGAAACATTTTGAAGGATACTCTTTTTTTCATTATTTGTTTTTTATAAATGTATTTTCGTTTTTAGTAAAAACAACAAAACCAACGAACTAAATAAGTATTTAACTCTGATGTGTTCATTGGTTTTGATATGTAATTAAAAATGAGATTTTAACTAATTCTTTTCTTTACAAATATTTCATAGCTTAGATAAATCAACGGAAGCGACATTACTCCTAAATAATACCAGTTCTGCATTGCCAGTTGAGGGTTCATTATAATAGAATATACAAGACCGAAAAACGCACCACCTAAGTGAGCAGAATGTCCCATATTATCCCATTGTTTTGGCCTTAACATCATATAAACAGAATATCCGAAATATAATGTTCCGAAGATCCAGCCCGGTAAAAAGTTTACACGAATTTCATTCGGTGCCATTGCAATTGATGCAAAAATAATCCCTGAAACCGCTCCGGAAGCACCGATTGCAGAATACCAGGGTTGATCTTTGTAGATCAATAAGCTAAACAAATTTCCTAATATCATCGATCCGAAATAAATGATCAGGAAACCCGTCGTTCCGAAAAAAATAGTGACAACACTTTGAAATAAAAACAAAGAGAACATATTGAAAAACAAGTGCATAAAGTCTGCATGCAAAAATGCAGAACTTACCAGCCTGATATATTCTTTACGATTTTTGATCGCACCTACATTAAATTTATATTTTTCAAACAAACTTGCATTATTAAACCCCATGTAGCTAATAATACACGTAACAGCAATAATGATTAGAACTATAATATTCATAATTTTTTTTTCAATTTTAGTTATTCCTCACTTTGGAAGAGATCCCCGATCGTCCCTCCGTCGTCATCCATACCTTCCATTGGTTCGGGGTCTTCATAAACTTCCGGTTCTTCTTCTTCCGGTTCCGGAATATTGACATTAATGGTTTTCACCTTAAATTTAGTAAACTGATTTCCAATCGCTTTGATTCCTTTTACGGTAATAAATTCATCAATATTTACCGTTTCAGGATCGCGGTCTTTTCCTTTATCTTTTGCAAAAATAATTTCTGCCGTTGCTCCATTTGCCACAATTACGTTCTCAATAAACGATTTCGGATGTTCCGAAGGCATGAAGGTCTGGACGTTGATATTATTTTCAAATAAGAATCTTTTGATGAAATAAATATCTTTTTCACCATCAAAGTAGATACATGTTACGGGTTGCTCAGGTTTCCATTTTTCAAGGACCAGATATTCGTCATCAAAACGGTTCCCGAGATCAAAACTAACTAATTTTGCCTCACCATTTGTATTGATTGTCAAAATTTTGTCATCTCCTTTGAAACTTCCGAGAAGTGTTCCTCTCCCATCTGCATTCAATCTTCTGACCGTATCATCAAACCAGATTTTTCTCGGAGCCAATGTAGAAACACCTTCTTCTTTAAGATCAATCTTTTTTACGGCATATTTGGTGACAAGATTTCCCTTTGAATCACGGCCTTTAATTCCCAATTCAGAAAAATCCAGATCCATTTTATTTTTTCTGATCCTTGGATTTGGTTTTAAAAGAATCGTTACCGTTTCTGCCTCACCATTCGGATTCGCAGAAAAATAAAGCATTTCAGAACCTTTTTTATCCGAAGCCAAAGGATAATCCGTATTTCTTGTTACCCCTGTTACGGAGAAACGTTTCATATAATAAGGTCCGTCGCGTCCTTCACGGTAAATCATGTTGTAGACGGTTCTTTTATCGTTTTTCTTCCAGATCGCAACGTGAAGAATATCTTTTCCAATGAAGGTTTTGGCTTCCACTTTTACGACTTTCATGCTTCCGTCTTTTCTGAAGGTAATGATGTCGTCGATGTCCGAACAATCGAATAAGTACTGGTCTTTTTTCAAAGAAGTTCCGATGAAACCTTCTTCAAAATTAGCATAGAATTTTTCGTTGGCAACGGCAACTTTCGTCGCATCAATAGTGTCAAAAATCCTAAGTTCGGTTTTTCTTTGTCTGTCTTTCCCGTATTTTTTCTGAATATTCAAATAATAATCAATTGCATACGGAATAAGATGTGCCAAATGATGTTTCACCTGCTCAATTTTTCCTTCAAGCGCGGCAATATTTTCTTTAAATTTATCTAAATCAAATCTTGAAATTCTTTTAATCCTGATCTCCGTTAATTTTAATATATCTTCCTGCGTTACAGCTCTTAAAAGATGTTTGGTATGAGGCTTTAATCCTTCATCAATTGTTACTAAAACGTCTTCCCACGTTTCTACCTCTTCAATGTCGTGGTAAATCCTGTTTTCAATAAAAATCCTTTCCAATGAAGAAAAATGCCAGCTTTCCTGTAGCTCGTGAAGTTCAATTTCCAGCTCTTTTTTAAGCAATGAAACGGTGTGATCGGTATTCATTTTTAAAATCTCGGAAACATTCAGGAACATCGGTTTGTCACCAACAATTACGCAGGCATTCGGAGAAATCGTAACCTGGCAATCGGTGAACGCATACAGCGCATCAATCGTTTTATCCGGTGAAGAGTCATTAGGAAGATGAATCAGAATTTCTACTTTATCTGACGTATTATCTTCTATTTTTTTGATCTTAATTTTACCTTTTTCATTAGCTTTTAAGATTGAATCAATAAGATCGCTGGTATTTTTAGAAAAAGGAAGCTCAGAAATAACCAAAGTATGTTTGTCAGTTTGCGTAATCCTGGCTCTGGCTCTTACTTTTCCACCTCTGTGACCGTCGTTATATTCTGAAACATCCAAATATCCCGCCGTTAAAAAATCAGGGAATACTTCAAATGGTTTACCTTTTAAATAAGCAACAGAAGCATTAATTAATTCATTAAAATTATGCGGAAGAATTTTCGTTGAAAGTCCGACTCCGATCCCTTCAACACCCTGTGCCAAAAGCAAAGGAAATTTTACAGGTAAATCAATCGGCTCGTTATTTCTGCCGTCATAAGACTTTGCCCATTCCGTTGTTTTTGGGTTAAAAACAACTTCCAGCGCAAAAGGCGTCAATCGTGCTTCGATATATCTCGCCGCCGCCGCAGAATCGCCCGTATAGATGTTTCCCCAGTTTCCCTGAGTGTCTATCAAAAGCTCTCTCTGCCCGATTCCCACCATCGCATCGGTAATGGAGGCATCACCATGAGGGTGATATTTCATGGTATTTCCTACGATATTGGCTACTTTGTTGTAACGCCCATCCTCCAGCTCTCGCATGGAATGCATAATTCTTCGCTGAACAGGCTTAAAACCGTCATAAACGGAAGGAATTGCCCTGTCTAAAATTACATAAGAAGCATAGTCCAGAAACCAGTCTTTGTACAGCCCGGAAACTTTTTTTAAGCTCTCACCTTCATGCGAGTGTTCTTCTGTCATCTTTTAATCTTTGTTCTTTTTTCTCGTTATTAGTTTTCACGACTTTATTTAAAGAGAATCTTAAATCTGTTATTTCTTTTTTTGTTAAATACGAAACCTCATATTTCAACATGGTAGAACCACTGTTTTTACTTGAAATAGTAACGTATAATCTTTTGACAAAAAATATATCTATAACCTCATAACTTATCAGTTTATATTTCGGGAACTCATCATGCAACGGTTTGTCTAAAAAAGGTATAATATTTCTGTTTTTAAAATTAAGTGCCTCTCCGTCACTATCATACTCGAAAATCTGTCTTCCGTTAAGATAAAAAAGAGTCAAAAATAAAACAGGGATTACAATAAATAAATAGCTTTCCCAACCTAATACATTAAACCTGTATTCTTCTAAAAAATAGCATGCAATGCCCGCTATCACAGACATTATCAACAAAGTATTTATAAAGTTATAAATAGATGCCTTGTTGCGGTTACTTAATCTCATAATTTTTTTGTGTTTGTGTTTGTATGTGTTTTTAGCTTTATTTTAAATTTTAATCTTCCGCTTCACTCAGTATTTCTTTTTTATCAATATCTGTATCTTCAACTACCAGGTTCTCAAGAATAAAAACTTGTCTGTCCGGTGTATTTTTACCCATATAAAATTCCAAAAGCTGTTCAATTGTCAAGTCTTTACCTACAACTACAGGTTCCAGACGAATATCTTTACCGATGAAATGTTTAAATTCATCAGGCGAGATTTCTCCCAATCCTTTAAATCGGGTAATTTCCGGATTCTTTCCCAACTCATTCAGAGCTTTAACTCTTTCTGCTTCCGAATAACAATATCTTGTTTCTTTCTTATTTCTCACCCTGAATAAAGGTGTCTGAAGAATATATAAGTGACCATTTTTGATCAGATCCGGGAAGAATTGCAGGAAAAACGTGATCATCAGAAGACGGATGTGCATCCCATCGACATCGGCATCAGTTGCAATAATCACCTGATTGTATCGTAGGTCTTCCAGACTTTCTTCAATATTTAGAGCTGCTTGTAACAAGTTGAATTCTTCATTCTCATACACCACTTTTTTTGTTAAACCATAACAATTTAAGGGTTTACCTTTTAATGAAAATACAGCTTGTGTTTCCACATCTCTTGATTTTGTGATCGATCCGGATGCAGAATCTCCTTCGGTAATGAAAATCTGCGTATCTCCTTTTCTTTCAGCCTTTTGATCGTTGTAATGCTGCCTGCAGTCACGAAGTTTTTTATTGTGTAAAGAAACTTTTTTCGCTCTTTCTCTGGCTAATTTCTGAATTCCCGAAAGTTCTTTTCTTTCTCTTTCCGAAATTAAAATTTTTCGTTGAATAGCTTCTGCGATTTCAGGATTTTTGTGAAGGAAATTATCTAATTTACTTTTTAAGAAATCAATGATAAAAGTTCTTACCGTCGGTCCGTTTGGTCCCATATCGTTTGAACCTAATTTTGTTTTCGTCTGAGATTCAAAAACAGGCTCTTCTACATTAATGGAAATCGCCGCAATGATCGACTTTCTGATATCCGAAGCATCAAAATTCTTATTAAAAAACTCACGGATGGTTTTCACATATGCTTCACGGAAGGCATTCAAATGCGTTCCTCCCTGTGTGGTATTTTGTCCGTTAACGAATGAAAAATACGTTTCTGTCTGAGATTTATCGGAATGTGTGATCGCTAATTCAATATCAAGATCTTTCAGATGAACGATCGGATAAAGAATTTCGCTTTCCATTTCTTCCTCCAATAAATCCTTAAGACCATTTTCAGAATAAAAAGTTTCTCCATTGAAAAGAATTTTCAATCCGGGATTTAAATAAGCGTAATTACGCAGCATCCTTTCAATATATTCTTTTCGATATTTAAAATGAAGGAAAATTTCTCCATCCGGAACAAAGGCAATCTCGGTTCCGTTTCTGTCTGAAGTTTCTTTTTCAACGTGATCTTCTGTAATCATACCGCGCGAAAATTCCGCAATTTTCATCCTTCCTTCACGGAAAGACCTCACACGGAAATACTCTGACAGGGCATTCACAGCCTTTGTACCTACCCCGTTCAAACCTACAGATTTTTTGAAGGCTTTGCTGTCGTACTTTCCTCCGGTATTCATTTTGGAAACGGCGTCCACCACTTTTCCCAACGGAATCCCGCGACCAAAGTCACGAATGGTAACCTTACCGTCGTCTACTTTTATCTCGATTCTTTTGCCGGATTTCATTCTAAACTCATCGATCGAGTTGTCCAGAATTTCTTTAAGCAAAATATAAATACCGTCATCGGCGGACGATCCATCCCCCAATTTCCCGATGTACATACCGGGGCGTAACCGGATGTGCTCCTGCCAATCGAGGGTTCTGATATTATCTTCGGAATATACCGGATTTATTTCTTGTGACATATATTATTTCAGAAAACATACAAAAATACGAAATTGAATAAAAATATCCGAATTTTTCCTTTTCATTTTTTCTCAATATTTATTACTATGTATTGTATTATTATCAACGAAATTCTATATTTACAGCATTATTCAATATTATGTGAAAAAATTACATTTATTTATTGTATTTGCATTTATTTTATTTCCTTATTCTCAGTTTTTTACACAAATTCCGGGATTGGTAAATTATAGTGAAGAAAATGGACTCAACAGCTCCTACACTTATAGGTTGAGCCAGGATAGCAACGGCTTTATCTGGATTGGAAGCGACAACGGATTATTCAGATTTGATGGAAAAGAATTTAAGCAATATACCAAAAGAGATGGTTTAAAAAATATTGATGTTCTTTCCTGTGTTCCCCTTTCAAACGGAGAAATTTTTATTATCCCTTTTTTAAATGATTTCGCCTATCTCAAAGACGGGAAAATTATTAATTCTGACAATAATAAAGAGCTTAAAAAAATGCAGTTTGGGCATGATCCTGTTGCTGTTGGGAAAAAAAATTCTGTCTTTTTATATAATACTTTTAACCCTAAAAATATTTTCATTTATAAAAACGAAAATGTAAGCAAAATACCTCTATCATTGAATAAAGGAGATAATAATATCGTTGCATTTGATGCTGAAAAAAACATCCTTTACAATTCTGACGGAAAAGGAAAACTGGAAATTTATAATATCCTTACCAAAAAGAAAACACTTTGTAATATTCACATACCGGAAGGTACTATAATTTATAAAAAAGGTGATTTTTTTGCATTTAGACGGAATGAAAAAGTGGACATTTATAAGGTTGAAAATAACTCAAATTTTAAGAAAATTCAGTCTTTTTCAGTAAATCAAGGTATTCATCAGCTCATTTTGGATAAAAATAACAGATTATGGATTTGCCTGGAAAATGGCGGAGTTTTATATTTTAATCAACCTTTATCAGATAAAGTAAATCTTTCGTCACCCATCAAGTTTTTAGATGATTTTATCATCAATGACATTATTTTGGATAAAGATAATAATGTTTGGTTCTCTACCAGAAATAACGGAATTTATTTTATAGCAGATAAGTTTTTTAGAAATTATATTCAATTGCCTATTAAAAACAATTCATCTCATATTACAGCGATTTCCAATCTTGGCAATGATATTATTTTAGGTTATAATGAAGCCAAAGGAGGAATTTATCATTCTAAAAATATCACAGATATTATTCTTGAAAAAAATCGGAAAATTGAGCATAAAGCTATATTTTCCAAAGGAAATACTATCATTTTCGGGTTAAGCAGAAGCGTTTTTCAGTACAATACAATTACAAAAAGAACGACTTTCATACAAGCTTCCAGTTTAAAGAATATTATTCCGTATACGGATAATTCCGTATTATTTTGTACAGCAGAAAATTTAACTGCTTATAATTTTATTAAAAACACATTTACAGATATTTTAACCGGACAAAGAATCTATACTGCTCTTCCCTTTCACAAAGACAGCCTTTTTATCGGGACTTTCAAAGATTTGTATAAATTTAATAGTAAAACACAAAAGAAAACTTTATTTCTCGAGGGCTATTATTTCACCGATATCAAAAAGCTGAAAGAAAACTTATACATCGGCGCCACAAACCTCAATGGGATTATACTTTTCAACAATAAAAAAATTGTAAAGAAAATCACCGAAAATAATGGATTATCCACAAGTCAGATTAAAAAAATAGATATACAAAACGAAAATATTTTTTGGGCAAGCACCAATTCAGGTTTAATCAGAATTGAAATTAAAGGGAAAAATTTTCTCATCAATAATTTCACCCAAACAGATGGCCTTCCGTCCAACGTTATTGCGGGTTGTGTCATAAAAAAAGACAGTATTTTCGTAGGAACCTCAAAAGGCTTAGGAATTCTTTCTATCAGTAAACTTCTTACCCAACAGAAATTTATTAATAAAAAAGTTATTATCAATTCAATTGTAATAGGTCATCAAGAATATTTTAATCTAAAAACCGAACTTTTTGCGCAAAATCCTAATAATGAAGTCATTTTTAATTTAAGTTTTCCTGATTATTCTTCACAAGGAAAAATAAATTACAAATATAAAATTGAAGGATTAAATGATAACTGGCAAATGAGTTCGTCGCCAAAGATCATTTTCAACTCTATTCCGCATGGTCAATATATCTTTAAAGTTTACGGGATTGGTTATAATGGAAAACAGTCTTTTTCCTCATCAGACATAGCCTTCAAAATTAAGCCTCAATTTTGGCAGACTTGGCTATTCAAAGCATTTGTAGCTGTTTTGGGGATTTTGATTATTTGGATTATTATTAATACCTATTTTCAGAAAAAACGCAATAAAAAACTGGAAACGTTGTATTATGAGAAAAAAATTGCAGAACTTGAGTTACAGGCTATTAAAGCACAGATTAATCCACATTTTATATACAATTGTCTTAACTCCATTCAATTTTTATTATACAAAAAAGATTACCGGGAAACCGAAAATTATCTGGATACTTTCTCTCAAATGATCAGAAAAACGCTTTATTACTCTGAGAAAACTTTTATGCCTATTAATGAAGAAATAGAATATCTTTCTTTATACTTAAATATGGAAAAATTACGTTTAAAAGATGTCTTTGATTATAAAATTATTGTTTCCGAGAATATAAACACCAATTGGAAAATTCCGTCATTATTAATACAACCTTTCGTGGAAAACGCTATAAAACATGGTATTGCCGGCTTACAAAACAGAAAAGGACAGATAGAAATTTCTTTTACACACTATGAATCAACACTTTGCATAACGATAGAAGATAATGGCGTCGGAATAAACAACAACCCCGAATCTATCTTAAAAACAAATTCTTTTGGAGTAAAACTTTCACAAAAAAGAATAGAAACATTTAAACAACTCTTCGAAACTAAAATTATCCTTGAAATAAATAACCTTTCAGAAAAACTACAACAACCAGGAACTCAAATTAAAATTTACATTACACCTTATGAGAACAAAAGCGCAGGTTTGCATTATTGATGACGAACAGGACGGCAGGGAATATGTTTCACTGCTATTAGAAAATGAATTTCCAGAAATTCAGAACGCATTTCAGGCTTCGAGTGTGGAAGAAGCTTATATTTATTTGACGAAAAATACGCCGGATATCTTATTTTTGGACATACAGTTAAAAGACGGAACCGCTTTCGATCTTCTGTCAAAGCTGAGAGAAATCGATTCACAGATCATTTTTATTACTGCTTTTGAACATTTTGCGATTCAGGCTATTAAAAATGGTGCGACCGATTACTTGTTAAAACCGATCAAAAAAATTGATTTTATTATTGCCGTAAATAAAGCATTGGAAAATATTAAAAGGAATAAAAATCATTCTACAAATTCAACGACTAACAATAAAATCAGTTTACCGACTCTGCAGGGTTTTAAACTTACGAATATTACCGATATTGTCCGTTGCGAGGCAGATTCAAGTTATACAACCTTTCATTTGGCTGACAAAACGAAGATAATGGTTTCCAAGACTTTGCATGAATTTGAAGAACATCTTTCAGAATATAATTTCTTTAGAATTCATCATAAACATTTGATCAATCTCAGTCATTTGAAAGAATACATCAAAGGAAAAGGCGGACAGGTAATCATGACAGATAATTCTATTTTAGATGTTTCCGTAAGGAAAAAAAATGATTTTTTATACAAAATTGAACATTTAGATTAAAAACATTCAAGACATCACATTACGTTACATTTATTAGCTAAATTTCCACACTTACTTATCCGTCATTGGAGTAAGAGTTTTTTGATGATATTTTTGGTTACTCAAAATAATAAACAATAAAACAAATTAAAGTTATTATGAAAAATCTAAAAAAATTATCAAGGAATGAAATGAAATCAGTAAGTGGTGGCTATTCTTGCTATTGTGGCACCGACTATGCAGGCGAATTTTTATTGGCCCAAACCTGCGTGAGCGTTTGCCAGATGTGGGATATTTTAAAACCCGTAAAGCCAAACGTAAATTAAAACTCAAGACATTTATTAAAATATTATTTCGGACCTCACAGATAATTGTGAGGTTTTTTATTTTTAACATTAAAATATTAAATAAATTAAATCACACTTAAGAGAAATGAATTAACACTTATTAACAAAATCTTTACACTTGCTAATTCACAATAACGTGATGTCAAATATCAGGATACTTTTATAACACCAAAATAAAATATAAACAACATGAAAACAAAAACATTTTTGACTGCTATTGGATTAATAACCTCACAATCATTATTTTACTCTTGCAGTGAAGATACTTTAAATACACAGCAAGAAATGTCTTCTACTCCAGATACATCGATGAATGTATTGAAAACCATTACTTCTTACAATTATTTTGAAAATGCGGAACCTTTCAACGGTGCAGTAAATTTCATCAAATCATATATAGCTGCCCAAGGTCCTTCTTATACTTTAACACAAAGTGATTTGAATCTATTTTACACTAAAGCTCAAATACCTGTTACTGAAAGACTTTCATTGGATCAAGTAAATCAAGCCCTTGCTCAAACAATTGATGCAATACAGTCACAGCTTCCTTTTAGTGAGATTGTACAACAATCTAATTTTTCTGATGCCGCAAAAACATTAATTATAACAATAGACACAGGATCAATGTCAAATTTAGAAGCTGATCTGACTTTTAAAAGTCTCCCTGAATTTGAAAAAAACTTCGTAAGAAATTTCAATAATTTCCAGTATAATCTTGAGCAAGGCTATTATCAAATCGGTAACAACGTCATGAGCAAAGAAATGGGTTGGGAAAAAGGAGCAAAAATAGGGATGATGTTCGGAACATTTATAGGATTCGCCGCAGGTGGTTTATTGGGAGCTGCAGGTGGTGCAGCCGGAGGAGCTTTAGTGGGAGCAGCAATTGGATCCTTATGGGATGATAAATAAAAATCATGAATCGCAAACAATTCAGATATTTTATTACTATTATGGGTTGTTTACTCATAATAGTAATTTTCTCCTTCCGCAAAAGCTCTTCTTTAGATACAAGAATTAAAAATCTAGATTTTGAAGATCAAACCATTTATTTAATACAAAGAGGAACCACCGGAAAACTGGGAAATCTGGCTAAAGATTACAATATAAAGAATAAATATGCTTCGCATTTGGGAATCGGTTTTCTGGAAAACAATACCCTGAAAATCTATCATGTAGATGTCGACAAAAACCAAAACAACAATAATCTTTATATTGAAAACATCAGTGAATTTATTAAACCTGAAGATCTCAATTATCTTTCTGTATGGCGATTAAAAAACATTGATTCTGAAAAATTTAATCATATAAAAAAGACGCTTCAACAATCTGAAAAGGAAAATATTCTATTCGATTACAGCTTTGATGAAAATAATAAGGCGTATTACTGTTCGGAATATATTGTAAGAGAGCTTCAAAAAAATCATCTAGAAATCATGTCTGATCATAAAAAAAGTCTCGTCGGAATGGCAAAACAGATCTTAAAAAAAAACAGTCTCACTTATTACCCTGTAGACGGTTTTGAAGCCAACCATACAGCTACAAAAATTTTCGAATGGGTAAAATAATTTCAATATAAAAATCAAACTCACCAATATCAGTCTGTAAAAAGTTTTCAAAAAAAATTTACATTCAAACTAAACTAATTCTCAATTAAAATATTAATAACTATGAAAATTAATGTATTCTCAATTAAAAACATTGCGGTTGCGGCAATGATTTTCTCCACAAGCTTCCTTAATGCACAACAATGGCTAATTACAGGAAACTCAGGAACAAGCAATTTAAATTATGTAGGAACTACGGGGGTCGCTCCTCTATTTTTAAGAGTGAACGGTTCTACATCAAATCCTGGACAAGCATCATTAACGGGATCTGGATCTTTTGTTGTGGACGGTGCCAATAACTCCAATACCATCAATTCTAAAGGAAGCCTGGTAGCAGGATTAGGCCATGTTTTGGGAACAAGTGCCGAAAGTTCCCTAGTTGCCGGCTGGGAAAATAATCTTTCGGCATCGGGAGGAGCAAATCTTGTTGTCGGACAACAGAACACGGTTCTCAACGGAGCCGGAAAATCTGTGGCTATCGGATGGAAAAACATTATCAGAAATGCCAATCAATTTGCAATTGGTGTTGGAATCGATTTAGCTAACTTTTATTCCGGAGGCTTCGGGATCGATCTTGCTGCAACGGGTGACCGTTCTTTTGTGATTGGATCAGGAACTGGTGGAGTAAAATTGACCAACAATGTTCCGCGCTCAATCATGTTCGGGATGTCACCTACTTCTACAATGCTTATTGTAGATCAATCTGTGGGTGTAAGAACGAACGCTCCGACAGCCAATTTTCATACAGTAGGTACTGTCCGGTTGCAAGGTTTACCTAACGGAACAGGAAGAGCATTGGTGGTTGATAATGACGGAAATGTTATGGTGGCAACCAGCATTATTACCAGACAGGCCAATCAAAATGAAACTGATTTCCAAAGCCAGATTGATGCACTTAAAAACGAAATAAAAGAGCTTAAAGAACTTTTAAAGCAAAATAAAATGAGTGTAGATTTGAGTTCTAATGTAGATGGGCCGAAATTATATCAAAATGCCCCAAACCCTGTAAGAGGAGAAACTGTTATTAAATATTTTCTTCCAAACAATGTAAAGGATGCGTCTATCGCAATTTATAATATTTCAGGACAGTTGGTAAAAACAATAACACTGAAGGAGAAAGGAAACGGCAACATTACTATTACAGGATTACAAGGAGGTTCTTATATTTATAATCTCAATGTTGACGGGAAAAATATTGACAGCAAGAAAATGTTGATTCAAAAATAATTTCACACGGCAAATTTTCTCAAAAATTACTGATCTCAAAATAATCAACGTAGAATTAAAATTAGTAAAGGCTATCCTACCAAAGATAGTCTTTTTTAAACTCAATTTAAAACCATCAAAAAACAAAAATATTATGACTAACAAATTAAAACTATTAACATTAAGTGTTTTATTTTTAATCACTTTTTCTTGTAATCAGGACGACATGGGACAAGATTCTGTTGTTCCAACCACTGAAAACTCATCGTTGGCGTCTAAAGTCAATGACAATCCATTCGAATTTGTAGGAACGCAACACAACGCATTTCTAGATCAAGTGGATACCCAGCCGAATATTTTGAATTTATCACAAATAACCGATCTGTCCATAGATTTTTCGGCTCAAAATAACTTCAATATTTTAGACTATAT
>Ga0307412_10000908_pt1 | contig 17003 bp, 21 predicted proteins | sample DK1Cmetagenome_3_FD_203823 | JGI IMG/M metagenome (GOLD analysis project Ga0307412, IMG submission 203823) | Maize rhizosphere microbial communities from greenhouse at UC Davis, California, United States - DK15-C-1 | ecosystem: Host-associated > Plants > Roots > Rhizosphere > Soil | place: USA...
GCCCGAGCCGCACCCCACCGACACGGTCCACCCGTTTCGGCATGATCGCGGTCTGCTGGTGCATGTCACGCCATTCAATGCGGTGATGTGGGACTCGGATGGCATGCCGACCCGCATCGTGGAGCACGGTGTGCCGCTACCGACTGCCCGGTACGCGGGCACGCTGGAGCGGGGAATCACCGTCGTGAATCATCTTCATCGGCGCGGACGGCGCATCGGCCGCGATGTGTTTGAACAGGTGCGCGATCAGACGCCGCTGGATCTGATCGGCATGGGGTCCGAGCAGCTGGGCGGGTTGGGCGAAGTGCCCAATATGGAAGTCGCGGATTGCATGGTGCGCTACCGCTATTTCTTCAGCCCGATCCGATATGCCAGCCTGGGACTCTCGCTGGTGGAGGCGATGCTGTGCGGCGTGCCGGTGGTGGGGTTTGCCGCCACGGAACTGCCCGCGGTCATCGTCAATGGCAAAAACGGCTACGTCGATACGCGGCTGAACCGGCTGGTGGACGTGGCGCGCCAATTGCTGGACGAGCCAGAGCTTGCACGCGCCTGGGGCGCGGCAGGGCGCGAGACCGCGTTGGCGCGATTCGGCATTGAGCGCTTCGTTGACGATTGGATAAACGTGTTCGACACGATGTTGGAGGCAGCATGACCGATCAAACATTACGGAATGGCCACGCGCTTGTGGCAGGCGGTGCGGGCTTCTTGGGCGCGAACTTGTGTTCGCGGTTGCTGCAGGACGGTTGGCGGGTAACCTGCGTCGACAACTTCCAGACGGGAAGGGCGTGCAACGTTGCCGCACTCGCGGGACATCCCCGGTTCACGGTCGTGCGCCATGACGTCGCGGACCCCTTGCCAGGCTTTCAGGTCGACCGCATTTACAACCTGGCCTGCCCGGCGTCCCCTGTCCATTACCAGGCGGATCCGCTAAAGACTCTGCGGACGTGCCTGCTGGGCGCGATGCAGCTGCTGGAATTGGCGCGGCGATGCGGCGCGCGTGTGCTTCAGGCATCCACCAGCGAAGTCTACGGCGATCCGCTGGAACATCCCCAGCGCGAGGGCTACTGGGGACACGTCAACCCCGTCGGTCCCCGGTCTTGCTATGACGAGGGGAAACGTTGCGCCGAGACGATTTTCATGGAGTATGCGCGCCATGAGGGCGTGGTCGTGAAGATTGCGCGCATCTTCAACACCTACGGGCCGCACATGTCGCCGGACGACGGCCGAGTGGTGTCCAATTTCATCGTGCAGGCGTTGTCGGGCCAACCGTTGACCATCTATGGCAATGGCACGCAGACCCGCTCTTTCTGCTACGTGGATGACCTTATCGACGGGCTTGTGCGGTTGATGGAAAGCCCGGAGGCGGTTGCGTGTCCCGTGAACCTGGGCAATCCGGCCGAACTGACGATGCTGGAAATGGCCGACATGGTGCGGGAGCTGACCGGCGCCCACGTGCCGCTGGTTCACCGCGACCTGCCGGTGGACGACCCGACCCATCGCTGCCCCGATATTTCACTGGCGCGCCGCAGCCTGGGGTGGTGGCCCAGAATCGGTCCCGAAGAGGGCATCGCCCGCACGGTGGCCTATTTCTGCGCCGATCGCGAACAAGCCGGGCGGCACACGGCTTGCTGGACTCCGGCTACCGCCGCGGCGCCGGTCGCGCCGCTGTAGACACGCGGAGGACGCCGCCATGAGCACCCAGCCCCATTCGCATCAAGACACCCCTGCCGAAGCCCCGCACAAACCCGTGCCTGAACGTGAGCGCACGCTGTCCGACCGCCCCGCGGACCCCAACCGAACCGGGGCCGGACGCCAGTTTCCCCCCGGCATGGATCCCGAAGACGTGTGGGACCCCGGCCGGGCCACGCCTGGGGCGCGGCCCGTGGACAACCGGTCCTGAGCGGCGTGACGGTGCGCCGGCATGAATGCCACGCCGAGTTCTCCCGGGCACGACGAGGGTGATGTCGATCCCGACCAGCGCCCGAAAACGCTCGGCGCGTGTCGGCGTTGCGGCCTGTGGCGCAACGCCACGCAGGCGGTAGGGGGCGAGGGCAAGCGCCATGCCCCCATCATGCTGGTGGGCGAACAACCGGGCGACAAGGAAGACCTGGCGGGCCACCCATTCGTGGGGCCTGCCGGCGCGCTGTTGGACAAGGCGTTGGCGCAAGCGGGCGTCAGTCGCGACGCGGTTTACATCACCAATGCCGTGAAGCACTTCAAGTGGGAATTGCGCGGCAAACGCCGGATGCATAAATCGCCTGCGCAAGCCGAAATCCACGCGTGCGAGTATTGGCTGGACCGGGAGCTTGATGAGGTCCAGCCACACGTCATCATCGCCCTGGGCGCCACGGCGTTAAGCGCCCTGATGCGGGATCGCAAGCACACGCTGAAGGCTTCGCTGGGCAAGACCCTGGAACGGGGCGCCAGCCGCGTTCTGGCGGCCTATCACCCGTCGTTTGCGTTAAGAAGCCCGAATCGCGAAAGCCGGGAAGCGGCCTTTCAGACCATCGTGGCTGCGCTGAAGCGTGCGCGCGGATTGATCGATAAAGGCTAGCCGCCTATCGGCAAAAAGTGCCCGTGCGGTGGAGATCCTGCCGGGTGTCCGGCATGGGCGCGGCATGCTGGGGACGGCGCGGCGCGCGGTTCGCCGCCGGCGATGCCGGGCATGCGGTTTGCTGGATTGGCCTTACCTATCGCGCTATCCAGAAAGGAGCCACGCCATGAAACCGAAAACAGCAAAGCCCAATCCCGCATCCGACGATACTGCGCGGGAAACCCAGGCGAGCCACGGCGACACCCAGAACCGCACGAAGAAGGAAGGCCATGTCGCACAGATCGGAACCGGCCAGGACCAGCAGAGCCAACGGAATCGGGGAGCCGGCGCACGGACCAAGTCCTGATCCCGGCGCCACGGCGCAGGGCAGGGAGACCGGGATGGCCGACGCGTGCGGCGAAACTTCGATCTGGGCGGTTGGCGATGTGCATGGCTGCTGCGCATCGCTGGACGCGTTGCTGTCCCGCCCCGAGATCGCTGACGACCCGACATGCCGGTTATGGTTCGTGGGCGACCTGGTGAACCGGGGGCCGGAGTCCGCCGCGACGCTGCGCCGCGTCATGGCGCTGGGTGATCGTGCCACGGTGGTACTGGGCAATCACGACATGCGGGCCCTGGCCATCGCGGCCGCCTGCATGCGGCCCGGCAAGAACGACACGATGGACGACCTGATGAACGCGCCTGACGCGGAAGTCCTGGTGGACTGGTTGCGCCACCGCCCCTTGATGCATGCCGAGGCCGGGCACATCCTGGCTCACGCGGGAATCTACCCCCATTGGGATACCGCGACGGCGATGGCGTTGGCGGGCGAAGTCGAAATGTTGTTGAGGGACGACCAGTGGCGACGCCACATCCGCATGTTCAATGGGCCGGCGGTCCTGGCATGGCGCGATCGGCTGCAAGGAGAGCGCCGCGCCAGGTTCATCGTCAGTGCGTTTACCCGCATGCGGCTGTGTACGCGGACGGGCGAACTGGCGCCCACCGCCAAGTCCACGCCAGGCAGCTGGCCGCGCGGCACGCTGCCCTGGTTCGACGTGCCGGGCAGGCCTGCTGGTGGCACGCCCATCGTCTTCGGGCATTGGGCGACGTTGGGGCTGCTGGTGCGTTCGGATGTCGCTTGCGTGGACACCGGTTGCGTGACGGGGGGCGTGCTGACAGCCCTGAGATTGGGTGATCGCAAGTTGCTTCAAGTGGGTCGCGAGCCCCTGACGTCGCCCGAGGAGACGCCGGTGGCCGCGCCGATCCGCGGCAATTGGCCCTCGGCCGGGGCGCGTAGCGCCTGGCCGTTTCAGGCCAGTAGCCGATAGGCCAGGGCCAGTGTCAGCAAGACCAGCGCCCCCATCGCCCACAGCATGACCGCCAACGCGATAGCAAGCGGGACTTGCAGCAGTGGAGTCGGCACCGCTTCGCCTGCCCCGGACGCCAGCCTCTGCGGCGGCGGAAGGATGTCGTCATTGGCCGCGACGCGCGGTTCGGCCATCGGACCGACCGCGCTTTGCGGCGTGAAGTGAACAACCATGACATTGCCGGCCGGAGCCGACGTCAAGGCAGGTTGGGGGGAATGCATGGCCATCACCGTGTGAGGGGGCTGTTCGCGGTCAGGGTGCCTTCTTTACGCCCTGGTCCAGCGTCTTGGCCATTTGAAGGTGCTGTTCAAGCGTTGGCAGCGTTTCCGTGGCGAATTGCTTGACCTCGGGGTCCTTGGCTTCGTTCGCGGCCTGCTGGAACAGCTTTACCGCGTCCTCGTGGGCCGACACGCCGATGCTTTCGGCGTAGGCCTTGTCGAACCCATCGTCGCGCAGGCCAAGCGTCTTCAATTTTGCTTGCTGCACCAGGGAAGGTTCAGTCGGGGCGTCATAGCCCTTTTTCTTGGCCAGGGCGGCCAGTTGCTGGCCCGCCTTGCCGTGGTCATCGACCATCTTCTGCGCGAAGGCCTTGACCTCGGCATTGCGCGATTTCTCAAGCGCAAGTTTGCTTCCTTCCACTTCCATGTGCCCGGCCTGCGCGGCATTTTCCAGAAAGTCGCGATCGTTGCCGTCCAGCTTCGACTCTGCCGCCATTGGCGCGGCGGGGGTGGTGGTCTGGGCCATGGCGATTTGTCCGGCTCCAAGCGCCGCGGCGGCAAGGAGGGCGGCGGTGAGGTAGCGAGGTTTCATGAAGATCTCCTGGGAAAGGCGCCGAGCGCCGTTGAGGTAACAGGTTGGAGCTAGTGCGTCCGGGGTAATGCGTTCGGGCCATGCGTTCGGACATCCAGCAAACCGCGTTCCCGCGCCTCGCCTCACGCGGGAATGGGGTTTGCTGGTCTTTTCACCGACCTACCAAGGGGACGATCATGACTCAACGCCACTTTCTGCCGCGCAATCCGGGACGATTACTGGGGGCGGTGATCATCGCCATGGCGTCCGCCATGGCCGGCGCGGCCCAGCCACCCGCCCAGGGCGGAGCGGGCCAGGGCGCGGACGAGCGGACGGGCAAGGCGCCGCCGTCGCCTCCTTCCGGCGCGTCGCCAGGGCCATCCAAGAAAGACCCGACCGCGCCGCCGCCGACCGTGCCCCGATCCGCGCCCGAAAAGGCGCCTGCGCAGCCCACGCCCGGCCAAGGGACCGTGGAGGGATCCAGCGCCAATCCGGCGCCGGACGGCACCATCCCGGGCGGCAGGGCGGGCTCTGGGGGGCATAAGTCCGGGGAGTTCGGAAGATAGGCCTCCGCCTCTCGGTCATGCGGCCCCAAGCGGGCCGCCCTCTACCTGCAAGCCGGCATCAGGAAGACGGGCACCGTTTCCCAAATGACTGCCAGTGCCGATAGCAGACACAACGCCGCCGTGAGCCAGGTGTGGAAGGCCGATGCACGGGTTGCAGGCATGCGTTGCCGTTGGCGCTGGCGCCAGGTGGCTGCCGCCATGCCGGCCAATGCCAACGCGCTGCCGGCGACGATGACCCATGATGACGCGGGAAGCCCCAGCCATTGGCCTGCCCAGGCCGCCCGCGCGCAGGCCACCGCATTCACGGTGTAGATGAACAGGTAATGCACCAGCCAGATCGCGGGGCCGGCGATCAGGAACAGCAGTTCGATCCCGAAATGCGTTTTCATGCTCTAACCCGTCAAGCGCGGAAAGACGTGGACCAGCGCCAGCGCGACCAGGCCCTGCGCCGCGGTGTAGCGCCACATCATCCTCGTGGTGTCGAAAGCCGCGCGCCGAGTGGCGGTGAGCCGGCCGGCCAGCGAGCGCGCCACGGTAAACACCCCCATCACGCCGGCCAGCGCCGCAAAGGCGGCCTGCAGGCCGGCCACCGCGTAGACCGCCGCCGCATAGGCTGACACCTGGGGCCGCAGCCCGGATTGCCAGAGCGCGTGCATTTCCACCGCCGCCGATGCGCCCACCAATACGATGGCCGCCGACAGGCTCGCCCGCAAGAAGGTTTGCCTGGCTTGCGCCAAGCGGCGTCCGGCGCCCTCCACCAACGCAAGCGCGCCCAGCAGCAAGCCGGCGGACAACGCCGGCCAGGCTGCCGAGGGCAGTCCGCCAGGTTGCGGCCATGCATCAGGATGGACGGTCCACAGGAACAGGTAGCCGAACATCATTGACCCGAAAATGCTGGTGCAGACGATGATCAGCAGGACCATGGCCCACGACGCATGGGACGCACTACCCGAGCACATCATGGGGACGCGCAGGCCGCTCCCGATGTACACCGGCGGGTGGTCCGGCCCCGTGTCGGCGTCCCACAGCCAGCGCCACAACGCGGCCAGCGCCAGCACGCCGAACGCGGCGGCAAGCGCAAACAGTTTGAAAGTCAGTAGCAGGAAGAAACCGGCCGTGCCCAGCGCGGCCAGCAGCGGCGACCATGCCGGTCCGGGAAGCACCAGCACGTAATCGGGACGGGCGTCGAGCGCGGTGGTCACCAGCGTCGATCGCAGTCCGCCCGGCGCGTGGGGCAGGAAATGGCCGCCGGCTTCCACTTCTTGCTCCAGGCCGGGCTGCGCCCACAAGGGCTCGCGGCTGGTCACGGCGGGTACGCTGCGCAGGCCGTGGGTTCCACTGGGCAACCATTCCAACGTGCCGGCTCGCCAGATGTTGCCGGCGTTCTGATTGACGTCGGGCCTGAAGTTGCGCGCCACGTCGACGAGAAACACCAGGACCCCGGCGGCAATGAGGTAGGCGCCCACGGTAGACAGCATGTTCAGTGGCCCCAGCCCCTGGCTTTCCGCGTAGGTGTAGACCCGGCGTGGCATGCCAGCCAGGCCGGTGAAGTGCATCGGGAAGAAGGCCACGTTGAAACCGATGAACATCAGCCAGAACGTCCAACGCCCCAGTCGTTCCGACAAGGCCCGCGCGCTGGCGAATGGCATCCAGTAGTAGAACGCCGCGAACAGCGGAAACACCATGCCCCCGAACAGCACGTAGTGCAGGTGGGCCACGATGAAATAGGTGTCGTGCGCCTGGAGGTCGAAAGGAATGACGGCGACCATGACGCCGGTGAGTCCGCCGATGACGAACACGAAGAAAAAGCCCAGGATGAACAGCATGGGGGTTTTCAGCGGCCGCAGCCGCTCTGCCGCGGCGATCGTGGCAATCCAGGCGAATATCTGGATCGCCGTCGGCACCGAAACCGCCATGCTCGCGGCCGACGCAAAACTGAGCGAGAGCCGTGGGATGCCCGTGGCGAACATGTGATGCACCCACAGGCCAAAGCTGAGAAAGCCGGTCGAGACCACCGCCAGCACCACCAGGCGATATCCGACCAGGGGCGTGCCCGTCATGGCCGGAATGATCATCGACACCATGCCGGCCGCCGGCAGGAAAATGATGTAGACCTCGGGATGCCCGAAAAACCAGAAAAGGTGTTGCCACAGTAACGGGTCGCCGCCGCGTTCGGTGATGAAGAACGGCATGTCGAAGGCGCGTTCCAGCTCCAGCAGCGCGGTGGCCACGATGACGGCCGGAAACGCAATGATCACCATGCCGCAGAACACCAGCATCACCCATGCGAACACGGGCATCTTCTCCAGTGTCATGCCCGGTGCGCGCGTGCGCAGGATGCCGACGGCAAGCTCGATCGCGCCGGCGATCGCCGATATCTCGATGAACCCGATGCCCAGCAGCCACAGATCCGCATTCATCGCCGGCGAATAGCGGGTGCTGGTCAGTGGCGGATACATGAACCAGCCGCCGTCGGGCGCCAGGCCCACGAAGATGCTGCAGAAAAAGACCAGGCCGCCGATCGCGTAGGCCCAATAGGCATAGGCCGACAGCCGCGGAAACGGCAAGTCGCGCGCGCCCAGCATATTGGGCAATAGCAGCACGGCTACCGCTTCGACCGCCGGCACGGCAAAGAGAAACATCATGACCGTGCCGTGCATGGTGAACAGCTGGTTGTAGAGCGTATGCCCGATCAGATCACTGTCCGGCATGGCCAGCTGCGTGCGCATCATCAAGGCCAAAATGCCGGCCAGCAAGAAAAAAAGCAACGCGGTGCCGATATAGAGCAGGCCGATGGAGGTGTTGTTGACGACCGTGATGGCGCGGAATCCCGTGGGGCGCCGCCAGGCAAGCTGGAGCTGCTTGAACTCGCCATCGGGGCGCGGGAGCGGATTTGGAAGCGGAGGGGGCGCGGGTGTCTCGGTGGTCACTTCAGGCTTTCCAGATAGCGGGCCACGGCCCGCAGGTCTTCGCCGGGCCATTGGTCAAAGGCCGGCATGGCGTTGCCCGGTTTGATATGTTGCCCGCCGGCGATCCACCCGGCCAGCGCGCCCACGTTATTGGGCAGCACGCCGGCCGCCAGCGATGGACGGCCGCCCAGATGGGTCAGGTCGGGCCCCATCGTTCCCGTGGCGGGCGTTCCCCGCACGGCATGGCACTGCGCGCAGGCTCGTTGGAACAGTTGTTCGCCGTGCCGAAGTTCCGGTCCCGCCAACCGGGCCGGTTGGCGTTGCTGCCGCAGCCATTCGTCAAACTGCGCCGGCGCCAGCACCTGCACGTCGAACCGCATCTGGGCGTGCTGCGCCCCGCAGTACTCGGCGCATTGCCCCCGGAAGACGCCGGGCGCGCTCGCCATGACGCGCAGGCGGTTCACGCGGCCGGGCATCATGTCGAGCTTGCCGGCCAGCTCGGGGATCCAGAAACTGTGGATCACATTGTCGGACCGCAGCAGGAATTCCACCGTCTGTCCTGCGGGGATGCGCACATCGTTCGCGGTTTCGAAAAGCAGCGTGCCGGAACGGTCCAGGTAGCGGACGCGCCACCACCATAGTTCTCCGGTGACTTCAATTCGCACCGCCGCCGTTCCGCTGCTGCGCGCGGCCAGTGGGCCGGGGCCCAGCACCCAGAGCAAAAGCGCCGTCAGCGCCAGGACGGGAAACGCGACGCCGGCCGCCACGATCAGCGCGGGGTTGGCCAACGCCCGGCGCACGCGCTCCGGCCCGTGCATGGCCAGCGCCATGACCAGGGCCACCATCAGGAAGATGCCGGCACCGCCGATGAAAAGCACCGTGCTGATCTGATCGATGCGGCCAATGTCGTCCCCGTCCGCCGGCGCGCCGTGCCGGGGTTGCGCCCAGGCTGCGGCGGACATCGTGGCGGCAAGCACCAGGGGGAGGAGAGACGGCATGTACGTTTCTGCGGGAATTCCGGCGTAGGGCAGGCCGGGGATTGGACTGCGGCCGCCGCGCGTCAGCATGTGGCGTGCCCACGTTCCCACGCGCCCGGGGGTGGAACGAAAATTGCGGGTCGCGGGGGCATTCACGGAGGACCCTTTGCGCCGGATCGACCGTCCCATCCGCCTGTTGCTGGTTTTCGCTGCGTCGGTCATGACGGGGGCGTGCGGAGAGAGTCGTCCGCCGCTTTCGCCTCCCGCCCTGGCGGCCGGGAAGGGCCTGGATGCCGACCCGGCGCGAGGGCGTCGGCTGATTGCCGAGCGCGGATGCGTGGCCTGCCACACCGTCACGGGGGTGAGGGGCCCAGCGTCCAACGTGGGGCCGCCGCTGCACGAGCTGTGGCGGCAAGCCTATCTGGCAGGCGTCTTGCCCAACACCTCGGACGATCTTGTGCGCTGGCTGCTGGACCCGCCCGCCATCAATCCCCGCACCGCCATGCCCGCAACGGGCTTGCAGAAGGCCGACGCCGAAGATATCGCCGCCTTTCTGTTGTCGCCTGACGGCGCACGCGGGAGGGCGCCATGATGAGCGCGACGCGCATCGCGGTGTTGGCCGTTGCGGCCGCGGGCGCTTTCGCCGGACTGGCGGGCGGCGCGGTGGTCTACTTCGGCTGGTATGACGTCAGCGCAACGTCCCCCCACACGATGGTGGTGCATCATCTGATGGATACCGCGATGGCACGCTCGGTGAAAGCGCGCGCGGCCGATGTGCAAGCGCCCGATCTGAACGGCGAGGCGCGTATCCGGAATGGGGCTCGCCTATACCGCACGCACTGCGTGCAATGCCACGGCGCCCCGGGAGTTGCGCCGCAACCTTACGCGCTGGGGTTGAATCCGGCGCCGGCCGCGCTGGTCGCGACCGCCCGGACGCGCCCGGCCGCCGAGATATTCTGGATTACCCAGCAGGGGATCAAGATGACCGGCATGCCCGCCTGGCAGTATCGCCTGACGGACGACCAGATCTGGGATGTGGTGGCCTTCCTGCGCGTGCTTCCCTTGCTGTCCCCGGCGGACTACCGGGATCGCGATGACGGACTGCCGCCTGCCGAGCCGACGCCCGTGGCGCCCGGGTCGCTGCGAACCGGAGACGCCGCGGCAGGCAAAAAGGCCCTGCAACAATATCTGTGCGTGACGTGCCATGCCATCCCCGGCGTGACCGGCGCCTGGAACCATGTCGGGCCATCTTTGGCCGGCATGGCCGACCGTCCGTATATCGCTGGCGTGATGGTCAATACGCCAGAGAACCTGCAACGATGGTTGCGCGAGCCTGGCGCCGTCAAAGCGGGGACGGCCATGCCGGACGTCGGGGTGTCCGAGCAGGACGCGCGCGACATCGCGCAGTTCCTGAACACGCTGTCCGACGATCACCGCTGAAGGCGGCGCGGCAGGGCCCTTTTCAGGGGACGCCCCTTGGGCCACCGCCTCGGCGTCATTCGAAGTCGCCCGCCCCCAGTTGGATGGCCCCGTCCGCCGGGACCCATTGGGCGCGGTGCACCGCCTCCTGGATCGCCTGCGCGCCGCTTTCGAACGCCCGCAGCAGTTCCGCGCCCGTATCGTTCGCTGCGCCGAAGCGGCGGCGCAGCACGTCGCCCGAGATCTCGAATTGACGGGTCACGCCGGCGGTCTCCAACTGGAAGACCACGGCATCGCCGCGTGCCTGCGCTTCCGTGGCTTTCGTGAATTTCATGGCTATTCCTCCTTGTCAGCGGCCGGGCCGGAGCATCCGTCCCCAGCCTTTTCGTGCCTTGCGCAGCAAGCCATGTGCCGCACCCGTTTTCCTTGCCCTTTGCGCCGCAAGGTAAAAACGGCAGGGCAGGTATTTTTTACTCCCGGCCGCATTGGATCCCGTCTGGCGCCGGGCAGGCGCAATGCCTGCGGAGGCGTCGGTGCGGGAGGGGCGAATGGGGAACGCGGCATGCTGCATCGGCGGTTCGCCGTGCTCGCGGGAAAGCCAGTGGGGCGAATCCAATCAATGAACCAGGAGAAAGCGATGACGCGTCTATCTGAAATCATGACTCCTGAACCGGCGTATGTCGTTCAGGGAGAATCCGTCCGGCGTGCCGCCGAGCTGATGGCCGACCTTGACGTCGGGGAATTGCCCATCTGTGATGGACGGCGGCTGGTGGGGGTCGTTACCGACCGCGACATCACGGTGCGTTGTACCGCGCGGGGCGCCGCGCCGGACGCCGCAAGGGTGGATGATGCGATGTCCGAGCGGCCGGTCTGGTGCTACGAGGACGACACGGTGGAGACAGCCAAGTCGATCATGGAGACCGAAATGATCAGGCGCGTCCTGGTCCTGGACCGGAACAAGCAGCTTGTCGGGGTGGTCTCGCTGGGAGATATCGCGGCCAAGGCCGGGGCGGCGGGCGAGACGCTTGCCAATGTCTCCGAGCCTGCCCAGCCCGCTCGCTAAAGACCCACATCCATTTCCAAAAAAACGCCCCGCTTCCTAGAACGGGGCAAATCCACGGATAGAGCATAGGCGCCGCAGCGGCGGAGGGGGGGGACAGCCATGCTGGATCGGGCACGACGGTTTGCCGCTGCGGCACCCTGATCTCCGCACGTTCCGTGCCTGCCCCCGATTCTTATTTCGGCCTGGGGGCACGTAGGTGGCGGTCCGGAGTTGCCCGTTCGCCTTGGCGCAATCCGGGCAGGCATGCGGCCATGGCCCGCGCGACATTGCGCACTTCCTGCTGCACCGCCTCGTCGCGGTCGAGTTCGTCGTGGCTGGTGGCGTAGGGTTGGTAGTACCCAATGTATCGGTCCAGCTGGGACGTCGTGCTGGCGTCCACCAGCCCCATCCAGTCCAGCCAGTCGGCCAGCGCGCGCCGCTGCGCTTCGATGCCGGCGACGTCGCCGTGCACCACCAGGCCATAGGCGCGGCCTGCCAGGTGTTTGGGATAGGGCCATCCCGCCAGTTCGACCTGCTTGGCCTTCAGCGGGTCCTTCCCGCCGGTCAGCGTGGGGTCGGGGTTGCCGCCGTCGGCGCATACCAGCCGGTCGATCATCAGCTTCAAGGGGCTGGGCGACTGATACCAGTAGGTAGGGGCCACCAGGATCACCCCATGGGCCGACACCCATTGCTCATAGATTCCGTTCATGGCGTCGTTGACCTGCCCCAGCGCATGGTTGGGATAGCAACTGCACGGCCAATGGCACAGCGGCATCGCCGTTGAAACGCAGCCCTTGCACGGATGGATCTGATATTGGTATTCGGAAACCAGCCGACTCAAATCCAGTTCATCCGTCTGCACGGCGGCGGCCCGCAGTTCGTTCAGGACGATGCGCGCCAGCCGCCAGCTCTTGGAGATTTCGCCCGGACAGGTGCCGTCGTTGCGCGACGCTCCGATAATTACCAGCACGCGCGAGGGTGTATCCGCATCCTGCTGGACTTTCGCGGCGCGCTCGAGCGCGTCGCGCGTTTGCTTCCATTGCACCGAGAGGTCATAACCCGGGTCGGCGTAGCCCGGCCCGGCCTTGACGGTGACCGGCGCCTTGCGGCCTTCCTGGTATGCCTCCCAGGCTATCGCTTCAAGCCGTTCCAACGCAGGCTGCTCGCCCTCGAAGGCGGGATCGTAAAAGCGCTGCATGAAGCGCGCCCGGAATGTCTCACGGGTGAGCGGGCCGGCATATTGCCCTTTGCGGACCATCGGCACGGGGTCGGTCATCTGGCGTCTCCAATCAGAGCGCCCGCCATTCAGCAAGCCGCATGCCCCGCCTCTGGGTATGTTCCTTGCTGCCTCGTTCATCGCGTCGCTATCCTTCGGCGCGAAACCGGGAGTCACCAATGAAACTGAGCCTGAAACCACTACGCGACCAAGTCATCGTCATCACCGGCGCCGGCAGCGGTATTGGCGCCGCCACGGCAAGGATGGCGGGCGAGCGCGGCGCCAAAGTCGTCCTGGCCGGGCGCCAGGAAGAAGCCCTGGCCCGCATCGTCGAGGAGGTCATTCGCGGGGGCGGCGCGGCCGTCAGCGTGGTGGCGGACGTGGGGATAGAAGCCGACCATCAGCGGATACTGGACCACGCGATACAAAGCTATGGCCGCGTTGACACATGGGTCAACAATGCGGGGGTCTCGATATACGGCAGCCTGGAACAGGTGCCGATCGAAGACCAGCGAAAGCTGTTCGACACGGACTATTGGGGCGTGGTTTACGGATCGCTGACCGCCGTGCGCCACATGAAGCAATCGGGCGGCGCCTTGATCAACGTGGGTAGCGAAGTGTCGGACCGCGCCATACCCTTGCAAGGCACTTACTCGGCGGCCAAGCACGCCGTGAAGGGCTTCACCGACGCGCTGCGGATGGAGTTGAGGGAAGAGAAAGCGCCGATATCGGTCACGCTGATCAAGCCTGCGTCGGTGGCCACCGGCTTCACCGTCCATGCGCGTAATTACATGGACGTCGAACCCGATCTGCCGCCTCCCGTCTATGCCGCCGAAACGGTCGCGGATGCCATTCTGCACGCCGCCCAACACCCCACCCGAGACCTCTTCGTGGGGTCCGCCTCACGCGCCATTGCAACGCTTGGCCAGAACGTTCCGTCGCTGGCCGATCGGATGTCGGGCTGGCTATACCGACACCAGCGGGGCGAGGCGCCCGCCGCAGGGGGATCGGACTCGCTCTACACGGCCGGTGGGGAACATTCCGCCGTGCAGCGCCGGGGACGCAGGCATAGCGTCTATACGCGGATGGTGACGCACCCGCGGTCGTCGTTGGCCACGACCGCCATATTGAGCGGAGCCGTGCTGTGGGCGCTAAGCCGGCGCGGGCGGTGACGCTGCGGCCTCGATCACGGCGATGGGGGCCGCAGCCAGGCCGAGCATCCGCCAGGCGCCGTGGCGCCGCTGACATACAGCGCGCCCGCGCCATACAGGGCGCGTAGCGACACGGACGAGGCGTCCGCCAGCACCCAGACGCCGCCCGTTGCATCGGACCACATGATGCGCGCCGGCGTAAGGTCCAAAGCCTTCAGCAGACCGGCCGAGCTGGCGCCGGGGCGCAACACGACCACCGAGGTATCCTGCGCGGGAGCGGAAACCGGGTAAAGGTTCAGCAGTGCCCCCGTGGCAACCGCCAACGCCAGCACGACCGAAAGCAAGGGGCCGTGGCCACCCGCGCCGCTGTCGGCAGGCGGCCCGCGCCGACCCAGGATCCAGCCTGCCATCAGGGGCAATAGGCCAAACAACGCCAGCCAAGCCAGCTCCCATGGCAAGGGGTCGGGCACGTCCATGCGCAGCCGGTGGATGCCCGTGAGCCAGTGCGACAGCACGGCGTCGACCACGTGCCATATGCCAAAACCCAGCAGGAAGTGCGCCAGCAAGGTTCTTCGTGAAGGCTGCGACGCGCCGCGCGAGCGGTACAAGCTCCATAACCCTGCGCCGGCCACCACATACATCAGCGCATGGAAAACGCCATCGGCCACGACTTGCACACGCAGGTCGGCAAGCGTCGCAGCGCTCAGGCCGGAAAGAAGGTGATGCCATTGCAAAATCTGATGCAGCAAAATGCCGTCAAAGAAGCCGCCCATGCCGAACCCCAACAGGTAGCCCGCCCACGGACGGCGGCGGGGCAAGGCGACGGCAGCACGGGCGTGCAGGGCATCGGTCATTTCGGGCTCGGGCCAGCACGTTTTGGCAATACGGAAGGCGTGTCGTCCGCGGGCTTGAAGACGTCTCCTTCAGTGTCGCGTTCAGGCGCCGGATTGCCATCCAATGGTTTGGTGCCTTCGCTGCGCGGGCTTTTCGCTTCGCGCGAATTAGCGTCTTTCAGTCCTTCCTGAACCCGGTTCGCAATGTCCACCTGGTCTTCGCTGGACGGCTCGATGGTCTCGCTGCCGGTGGAGGGGGAGTGGGGGGATGGAGGGGTGGCGTTCATGTCCTGCTCCGGTGGTTCGGGGGTAACGATCGATACCGTCTCGTTCGGGTATTCGGCGCGGGCGGCTTCAACCGCGGCCTGGCTGCTGGGATACGCGCGGGGATCCTGCACGACGCCCAGCATCGCAAGCCGCCGAAAGCTCCACATGCCGTCGGCGCGCTGAAACGCTTCAACGATCATTTTGTTGGCCGCCGGTCAGATGGCGCAGGCCGCGTGTCATTCGAGCCGGGCAGCGTGCCGCTTCGGGCCTCGGCTTCTTCCTGGGCCTCGGCCCGGTCAAAGCCTGCCCCTTCGTGGCTTTTCGCCGCCGGCGGATGGTCGATGTCGGGAACCCGTTCGGCCTCCCCGGGGCGAGACGACGGCCGCAAGGCGCCCGCGTTCACATCTGGCTGATCAGGGATGGACTCGCGCGATTGATCGGTTGGCGGCTGGGGCATGGGGATCTCCTGGCGTGCTTCGGGGTACCGGACACCGAGCAATTCGCGTTCCCGTCGCGTCACGGGAACCCGCGCCGCCGCGGTGCAGGCGCTGGCACGGCGCTTGCTGCGCGGCGGTCCCGCCCGCTACCCAGGAGCGATCAAAAGTGACCTCAATCCGTGAACCTCGGTATGGCCTGTGCGTGCACCCGGTACAGGCAGTATTTCTGGCAGGGATGCTTGCCTTGTTCATCGGCGCAGCCGTCGCCGACGCCGCCTATGCGAAGTCGTTCGACATTCAGTGGAATAACTTTGCCTCGTGGCTGCTGGTGGGCGGCCTGCTGTTTGGCGGCATCGCGCTGGTCTTCGCCATCATCGACCTTTTCCGAGCGAGTCAGCGAACGCGCCGGACCCTCCCGTATGTCCTGGCGTTGCTGGCGGCGTGGATCGCAGGCATTTTCAATGCGCTGATCCATGCGCGCGACGCGTGGGCAAGCATGCCTGCTGGCCTGGTCCTGTCGATCATCGTCGTGGTGCTTTCGTTCGCCGCAATATGGCTTGGTTTTCGCACCCCGCACATCAGAGGTGCCGTATGAAACACATCCGATTGATCGCCGCCGTGTCGCTGACCGCCGTGACGGGCGTAAGCGCCGGCCAAACCGGGCCATCGCAGGTCGGCCCCTCGCCCGATCTCCCCACGCCCAAAACGGGACTGCTTCCCGAGATGGTGATCGCGAAACCGGCCGAGTGGGGCGACAAGGCCCCGACAGTGCCGGACGGATACACGATTACCGCCATTGCCACGGGCCTGAAGATCCCCCGGCAGACGCTGGTATTGCCCAATGGCGACATCCTCGTTGCGGAAGGCAAGGGCGGCAATGCTCCCCCGCTGAAACCCAAGGACGTGATTGCGGGCATGATCAAGGCCAAAGGTACCAGCCCGGTAAAGGGCGGCAACCGTCTGACGCTGCTGCGCGATGCCGAGGGCGACGGCACCTACGAGGCATCGACGTTCGCCGAGAACCTCAATGCGCCGTATGGCCTGGCATTGGTGGGCGATGATCTTTATGTGGCCAACCAGGACGCCGTGGTGCGATTCGACTATCAGCCGGGGCAGACCAAGGCGGGCGGCCCGCCTGAAACCGTGGCGCCGCTGCCATCGGAAGTCAACCACCACTGGACCAAGGCCATGACCGCCAGCGCCGATGGCCAGTATCTGTATGTGGGTATCGGTTCCAACAGCAACATCACGGAACGCGGCATGGCGGTGGAAGCCGACCGTGCCCGCATCTGGCGCATCAACGCCCGCACCGGCGAATCCAGGGCGTACGCCACGGGGCTGCGCAATCCCACCGCCCTGACTATCCAGCCCGATACCGGCCAACTGTGGGCGGTGGTGAACGAACGCGATGAGCTTGGCCCTGACCTGGTTCCCGACTACCTGACGGCCGTCCAGGAAGGCGCGTTCTATGGCTGGCCGTACAGCTATTGGGGCCAA
>Ga0307412_10000909_pt1 | contig 16983 bp, 22 predicted proteins | sample DK1Cmetagenome_3_FD_203823 | JGI IMG/M metagenome (GOLD analysis project Ga0307412, IMG submission 203823) | Maize rhizosphere microbial communities from greenhouse at UC Davis, California, United States - DK15-C-1 | ecosystem: Host-associated > Plants > Roots > Rhizosphere > Soil | place: USA...
GACTCCGGTAGCAGATCGACGCCGAGCAGGGTGTTGAGCAGGCGCGACTTGCCGGCGCTGAAACCACCCCCGACGCCGACCACGGTCTTGTTGGCCAGGTCGGGAAACAGAGCAAGGTTTTCCAGTGACGCTTCCAGCGCCTGCAGCTCGCGCAACGCCTGGGCTTCACCGGGAAAGCTGCCTTTGGACGTAAGCTCGATGAAGCGCTCATGGATCAGTCGGTGAAGCGCGGCGGGCAGTTGCTGCCGTTGCGCCTTGCCCGCGTTCGGACGTGGCTGTCCGACCAGGCTGGCAATCAGTTGCAAGCCTTTACCGGGATCTCTCAGGTAAGGGTTGGTGGTGGCCGATTGCGCGGCCTCCAGCTCTTCGAGGGATAAGCTGAAATCAAGCGACATTGGCGCGGGCCTCCGCAGCTCGGGATTGTTGCTGGCGGTTGTGGTCGAGCAGTCGAGCGACGCTGTTCAGCGCCTGTTCTGCCTTGTCCTGGATATGTTGCTTGCGGTCACGGTCTGCTACCAGTTGCTGTTCGATGCGATCGAGGTTCTCCCGTTGCGTCGCCAACTGCGCGGCTAATCTGTCGCACATATCGCCGATGAACTGACGGGCATGCTTGTCGATTGCATCGGGAATCACGCCTTGCAACTGGCTGATGACCGTTTCAATCGCCTCATTGGCTTTGCCTTCTGCTTCGCTCTCCTTGTTGCTGCGCGAAGCGAACAGGCCGATCGCGCCGCCAACTAGGCCGCCGATCAGGGTGCCAACCACCGGCACTATGGTACCGATAGCCGCCCCAGCTGCTGCGCCGGCCGCTGAGGCACCCAAACCATACTCGGCCTCTATTCCGGCCGGGCCGTCGCCGGAGAGTTGAGGACCCTCAAAGGCGTTGAACTCGATATGACTGCCCAGGCGTTGGCAGGCGTCCTTGAGGCGTGGGGTCAGGTTCTGCTCAATGGCCAACTGGCAAGCGTTGCGCGCATCGGCGGTGAGCAGCGGACCAATGCCTTGGCCAGCCAGCAGCATCAGTTTGTAGGCCTGGCGACGGCTGCGCAGGTAGCTGTTGACGGTGGCCAACACCTGATGGCTGATCGGTCCGCGGCAGTCGCGTAGCAGGCTGTCTTGTTCGTTGGTGTAATTTTCTTCGAGACGGGCCATGCCCTTGTCGAGGATCTTCTGCTGTTCAAGCAATTGCTCTGCGCTGGTGTCCATCGCCAGTTGCTGACGAATCAGGCGTTCGGCCTGAATCAATAGCGCCTTGATCTGCGCAGCGAAGCGCTCGTGGAACAAGGTCGCCTTCCGTGTTTCGAGGCCAGCGAGCAAATCCTCGAAGCCACTCAGATCGCCCTCACGGGCAGAGCAGCCTCGGGTCGGCTGGCCAGGCTCCAGGCCGGCCTGTTCGGCGAGGGAGCGGCGCAGGGTTTCGCGCTGCTGACGGCTGTTCAGCGCCTCCTGGCAGACCAGCAGGGAAAAAGTCTGCCCCAGGGAGCGCTGGCGATCAATGAAGGCCAGCTCGTCGATACCGACCTGACTGATACGGGTGACGCAGAGGATGCACGACACCGCCTCGCCGATGTACTGCTCCAGCGCGCGTTCATGCTGGCCGTTATCGGAGCCCAGGCCCGGCGTGTCGACCAGCACCAGATCAGGGTGGCGGGCGAGGGCAGTGCGGCACATGTGCAGTTCTACGAACAGCGGGGGGCGGGCGGTAGTGCGTGGGTCGTCGAGTAGCGCGGCGTAGGCCGTGAGCGGTTTTTCCTCGCGCCTTACGTGGCCAGTCCCGGCGTCCTCCAGCCAGTGGATTACCATCTTTTCCGCGCCCGGTTCGGCGTAGTGGAATTCAGTGGCCAGACTGGTGCAGGCGCCGAGGTCGTCCTTCTGAATATCCTCGCCCAGCCAGCAGTTGAGCAGGGTCGACTTCCCAACACTGAACTTGCCGATCAGCGGCACCTTGAGGTGGAAACCGGTGATCTGCTGGCGTAGAACGTTGATCTCCCCGGCGAAGCTCTTGGGCAGGATATTTTCGCCCAGCAGGTCGTCAAGCACCTGCAACTGCCCTAGCCAATGCTCCTTGTACTGGCTCAGGTCGCTGCTGCGCACCACCGAAAATCCGGCGCACTGGAGGTGGTAGAGCAGTTCGGCGAGAAAGTCCCAGGCGGGTAGCGCCGTTGCCGCGCCATACCCCCAGCGGGCCGATACGTTGTCATTGTCCATTGGCGCAGTACCGGCCCGCAGGTCAAGCAGCCAGAGAGCGGTCGGGTTGAATAGGTTTGTCTGAGGCAGTGCGGCCAGGTGCCGAGTGAGTGCCTGCAGGCAGGCTGGCTGTTCGCTCAATTGGGTGCAGAACTCGCCAATGTGTACGGGGTGAGCAAGATCCAGCCCGACGTGCAGGCACATCTCTTTGAGGCTGTTGAGTTCGTGGACTGTCCACTGGCCGTCGGTGAGCCGAAAGAAGTCGTTAGCCAGACAGCTGAGACGCAAAGCAGCAGGCAGTTCGCTGAGCACCTTGCCGTCAAGATGGCGCCTGTTGGGATGCAGTAACCAGTCGTGCAGGCGGCTGGTGCGTTCCAGGGCATCGAGGCGGTTCTCATGTGCACTCAGGCGATCGCGCAGCTTGCAGTAGACTCCGGCCAGCGAGCGGTAGACACGCCGCAGATTCTGATTTTGACGAGTTCCCAGTCGCTGGATTTCGGAGAAGGCGCCGTTTAGGCGGTTCTGCAAGGTGCAGGCGAACTCGAGGGTGATGGCACCTTTTTCCTGAACTGCAGCAATCAGGCGCAGGGCGGCGAATTGCGCCTGGGCCAGGTCGCGGTCGTTCTCGACGGCAATCTGCTGGTTCTTGCCGGTGATAGCGCCCATGAAGCGCGACAATAATCCCTGTTCACGCAGGTGTGTGGCACGCCCGCTGACGGGGGAAAGGGTGGCGAGGGCGTCCAGCACCGAGGTTTCGACTGCCCGGCGGTTGTTGCTGTTCCGGGCCAGGAAACTGTCGACGGCTGTTTCGAGTTGCTGGCGCTCAATGTCAGCCAGCAGCGCAGTGTTGTCCATAGCCAGGTGCCCAAGCGCGAGGGGGATATCGTCGTCGGCCAGCTCGAACTTCTGGCTGAAATCGTCCTTGCGAATTTGCCGGTCGAAATCATGGATATCGCCGACGGCCTGGCTGTGTTTACGGTCCACGTCGTACAGGTTGTCGCTGAGCTTGCGCTCCTGTTCGGCGGCCAGGCGGGCGCGCTCCCACAGGGCTTCGTACTGAGCCTCATTGTCGAGAAACAACTGTAGGTGGCGGAAGATCTGCAGGCCGTCGGCATAGCCCTGTTCCATGCGTCTTGCGGCGCCTTCGTTGGAAAAGTCGAGGGTGGCGCTGACGCCCCCCAGACTGTCGACAGGAACGATCGGCAAAATGCGGACCCCGGGGTAGTGGCGCGGGTCAATGCTCAGGTCATCGGGCGACAGATATACCACCACGATGGTGTCGCAGCCGGCCTCGATCAGAGGCCGGATTGGGGTGTTATCAACATGTTTATGCGGCAACCCCCAGTAGAAGCCGCCATCGGTATAGATGCCGTCGCCAATGGCGACCTCGTCGAAGATCAGGGGCAGGGCGGCGGTACCAAGCAGCATGTCCGCTGCGGTGTGGGAATCGCGTACCGAGAGGTAGTCGACCCGGTTGGCGGCAGTATTGTGCAGCGCCACGGTCAGCGGCAGCGCCGAGGAAGCCAGCCTGCCTGTGTCCAGGCCTTCGGCGATCATGCTCTTGAGGCCATCTTGCTTGAAAAAGCCCTTGGTGCTGATGAAGTGGCTGAGCATCGGCGAGATCATGCCGCTTGCGGTCAGCAACGCCAGTCGTGACGCCAGCCCAGGCACATCCTGTACGGAAAGCATGTTGCGGCTTTCGATGTTCAGCCACATGGATTTGGCCTGATCGAATTTGTCTTGAGCAAACATGGCTCCGTTGAGTCCGCCTACCGAGGTGCCGGAGATGGCGCTCAGTTGGCTGTCCAGGCCCAGGTCGCGCATAGCCTGCCAGACGCCGATCTGATAGGCGCCCTTACCGCCGCCGCCAGATAGGGTAAGACCGAGTTTCCTGAATTTCATGCTCTGCTCCATGAGGGGGGGCGGCGTCTCTAAGATGGCTCGTTCGAGTCTTCCAGATGAGGGTAGCGGGGGAGGGGCGGTACGATTTTTCGGAAGGTCGGGGAATCGTCGCTGCCCAATAACTCACGGCGGACGGCCTCTTTTGTCGGGCGTAGGGGTAGGGGCATTCCAAGTTCCTTTTGAATGTAGCAATTTCCATGGTGGCGTTCTGCCCTTGAAGGCCAGTATGCTGACTTTGTGTGAAAGATTTTGCAATTGGTCAGACGCGTCGTCTGACTTCAAGGGCTATTCAGTTCAAGTCGACGCATTGGGGCTAGCCGGCTCTCCCACAGCATAAATGCCGCCGCTAACTTAAGTACGGCAATGGGTAGCCGATAGCCTCTCCATGCTTACGCACGGGCTATAAGCAAATGGGCCACAATGCTGGCCATTCGAGAAACAAAGGACAGGGACTGCTCGTATGGGGTGGGAGAGACTAATCGTTGCCGGAGCCGCAGCTGTGGTCGCGGCTGGCGTCGCTTATTGGAAGCGTGACGAAATCAAGGATGGCTGGGACAGCCTGATCATCAGCCTCAAAGGCAAGCGCGTGGCGGTGCTGGGAGAGCGTAATGTCGGCAAGACCGTTCTGTTGAAGTTCCTTGCCAGCGGCGAGCTTCCCGACGAATACATGCAAACCACGCTGACCGAGAAAGTCCAAGGAAAGCGGTTTGCGATGGGTGATCTGAAGCTGGACCTCAAGGAAACCCGCGACGTTCCCGGCGCGCCTGATGCAATCGAGGACTGGAAAGCACTGCACAATGAAGCGGACATCGTCCTTTATCTGGTCAATGCTCAAGAGGTGAATCAACAACGTATCAAGCGCGATCTAGAAAAGCTTGAAAGCTGGAGGAAGGCACCGGCGCCATCGCCCAAGCTAGTCGTGATCGTCACGCATATGGACCTCGACCCGACGTACGTCGCCACACCCTTGTCCGGTCAGGGGCATTTCCGTGATCGTTTCGTCAAACTCCATCTTGATGCAGGCCTGTCGAAACTCAGTCAACGACCGCCCATCATTCTCGGCAGTCTGGTGAGTCGAGATCAGGCGGCCAGACTTGTAGCGACGTTGATCAAGACGGTGACGGCATGATGCACGCCAAGGTTTTTCAGGCTCAAGCACTGGACAACAGCTCCTCGGACCATTTACGCCTGGCGAAGTCTGGGGCGGAACTTCGCAGCCCGATCCGCGAGCAAACGTATTCCGCGCTGACCCGCATCAGCGCGCAAGGTTCTGTGCTGTATGCACAAGATGGCGTGAAGTTGTTCGTCAAAGGCAACGCAGCAGTTTTGCAAGTCGTCGCAGAGGAGCGGGACCGCGCGGGCCGGTTGGCGCCAGTGGCTTGCTGGATCGAGCACAATACCGGGCAGGGGCCAGGAGCGATTGGTGTCGATGCGGTGTGGGCGTCGCTCGAGCAATTTGCTACCGCCATCGGGCGCAGCTTTTCAGAGCCCAAACGCTTAGCTGCGCGGGAGGCGCTTGAGCAATTCGAAAAAAAGCAGCCGAGCCAGAGCTTCATAGCCCTGGCGATAACACTTTTGCAGCGCGAGTGGGCAACGTGGCTCAGACGCGCACTGGCGGCGCTGAAGTCTTTCGGCAAATGAACGAACAGGGCACGCGCATCGCGCGAAAGGGGAGCAATGTGGCAACAGGCAAGATTCCGCTGGACCATGGCGCACGCAGAGTGATGCTCGTATTGGATGAGAGCACGATCAATGAGTGTCTCTATGATCTCGAGCCCGAAGCCAAGGGGTTTCTATTTGACCCCCAGTCCCACGTCCTGCAGTACCCGCTTACGGTCGATGAGCCAGATAGCCAGGCGCTGCAGAATATTATCGATGCTGACCTGCTTCGACCGGGCGCGGTGCTCTTGCAGAGCCCGTATGACCGCAACGCCTATGTGGACCTGAGCCAGGCAACGGATCAGTTCGCGATTGAGAAGCTCCGGCATTTTTCGCGGCTCTGCCAATACCTGGGAGCTCGGGACGTAACCGTTGAGCAGGTCGAAGTCAGCAAGGACTCTTCGTCCGAAGTGTACGAGTTGCACGGCAAAGCTCCTGTTGCCAAGCTCGATGTCAAGGTCGAAAACAAAGTGGGCAATTCACTGGCCAGAAAGTTTTCTATCAATGCCTCGTTTCGCGGAGGCAAACCCAACACCGAGGCAGCCGAAAAGTACTTGCGTGGCAAACAGCTGTGGGGCGATGTGGTAATGCGTAGCCTGGTCGAGCAGTGCGCTGATGAAGACAACCAAATCCTTGAACAGAAGGTGGTGATCAGCCTGTCGAGTGAGTCGAAGCGTTCCCTGGGCGTAGTGGCCAAGCTTAATCTGCCAGCCAAGGGCCTAGGATTGACGACAAGTTACCTGGCCAGCGCTCATTCGATCGAAGAGTACCTTCTGACTTTGGCGGTAAAATTTGACGGCCCCGAAACCGATAGTTTGTAGCGGCGCGTCGCATGACCGGGGCATGCCTGACTGTCAGTCAGGTGCAGTCCATTCCCTGGACTGCGGCACCATCATCTACAGCGTTGTTGCTGGTGACATCGGCGTTTGTCACGCCGATTGTCACGAGGGGGAATGCCGCAAAGCCATGTGCGATGAGGGCTGCAGCAGTGTTAGAAGCGCCCGTCTCTTTCCAGGAAAAAGAGACGGGCGCAGGTTGGCGTAAGATTCGGCCAAGCGGATAGGTTGCTGCAGGGCAGCGAAGTAGGAAGTGTGGTCTGGCGCATGAGGGCCATGATCTGAAGTAGGCATCCATCACCGGGGAGATGACCGGGCGAGCTGCCGGACGCGAATCGCCATTTGGGGGGAGAACCACCGCGGGAGCGGCGTGACCTTGAAGGTTCGGGTCACCTGGGGTGCTGTCATCGACAGCGCTTGCACGGCCAGTTCTACGCCTGTGGATAAACCCGGTCAGGGTCGAAATTCAGCGCCACTTTGGACTTGAAGAACGGTTATCCACCGGTGGAGTTCCGTGGTAAATCCTGGCCAACGTGGTCGCTTTTAGCTCTTCAAAGTAAGGTCCATCCAAACAGGGCGGCTTTGCAGCCCTGTTTGGATGGACCCGCGCTGAGAAGCGGATAAGCGAGGCTGCTTGCCCCGAATCTTGAACGTTCAGTTGTTGCTGCAAATCTTGCGCCTGTAAAGCGCTAGCGAATCGGCACCACGTTCTTGTCTCTCACTTGGCCGTACGCTGAGGCGAGCAGGCTGCCGGTGGCGGCTTTCTGGATATACTCACTCCACCAAGCCATCATCGGCCGCCGGCGCTCGATGTAGTCGGCTCGGTTGTAGGCGCTGCGCACCTCATCCTTGTCGACGTGCGCCAGGGCTACTTCGATGAGCTCAGGATCCCAGCCATGTTCATTCAAGATGGTGCTGGCCATCGAGCGCATGCCGTGGCTGACCAACCGATCCTGGAACCCCATGCGTTTCAACGCCATGTTGGCGGTCTGGCTATTGGCGTGGGTGCGCGGATTTCTGTCTGCCGGGAAGACGTATTCTCGATGGCCGCTGTGAGTCTTCAGTGACTCCAGCAGTGCGACAGCGTGATCACTCAACGGGATGCTGTGTGGACGGCGCTTCTTCATCCGCTCCGGTGGGATAGTCCAGACACGCCTTTCAAAGTCATATCTGCTCAGCGAGTAGTCGCCGCCTCGACGGGACGAGTCATCGTGTGCAACTGCCATTCGATCAGGCAGCGGGTCGTGCGTTTGATGCTGGCGTTCGCGATCTCCAGGATGAGCTCGGGGAGTTCTTCGGGCGGAAGCGCTGCCATGTTTTCTTTCTTCGGCTTTTTGAACACCGCCCTGATACCGCTGAGCGGGTTGGCGAAGATCAGGCCGGAGTTCACGCCGTAGGTCATGATCTCGTTAAGCCATTGGCTAAGACGCTTCACCGTTTCCAGGCTGCCTTTCGCTTCGATAGGGCGAAGCAATCCAATCACCATCGGCGCGGTGATTTTCACAAGTGGTGTCGTCCTCAGGTCGGGGAATACATGCAGCGTGAGCGACCGCCAGATGTCCTCGGCGTAGGCCGGGGTAACCGAGTCTTTTTTGAGCTCGAACCAGGCGGTAGCCACATTCTCGAAGGTGTGTTCCGTTTCTGCGCGCTTGGCTTCATTCAACGTATTGCGCTGCAACTTCGGATCGATGCCTTGAGCGAGCAGCTCGCGGGCTTCGACTGCCATCTTTCGTGCATTCGCCAGTGACAGCTCGGGGTAGGTCCCAAAGCCGATGTTGATGCGCTTTTTGGTCACCGGTTCGCGGTAGTTGAAATTCCACAGCAACGAGCCGTTGCTGCGTACGCGGAGCTGCAAACCGTCACCGTCCGTGAGGACGTAATCCTTGGACGCGGGTTTGACTCCCTTGAGCTGTCGATCGGAGAGGCGGAGGTTTTGAGCAGGCATGAGATTGTCCTCAGGCACTGATTGGGTATTCCAAAGATTAGCACCGGATGGGCTGGAATACCGTCTGGAATACCCGAATGGCTGGAACTCACAAACTCTGAAAAGACCGCAAAAGCGCTGGAGGCCGCGTATTTACTGGATCGCAGGCACAAAAAAAGACGTCCTTGGACGTCTTTAGTTGATCAAGTGGTGGAGCCGGGGGGATTTGAACCCCCGTCTAACTACCGAAAAACGTGGCGTTCAGCGCCAATGCTGTCATTTTACTGGCATTTCTGTTCGGCGCACTTTTTTCACGTAAGGCGTATTCCATCTCGCAACCAGCGTCCTGATCCGGCGAACGCGAGCGACGAATCGTCCTGTGTCGAGAAAATAATTTGGATAAGCCTTACGGAGCGCTGCAAGTGATTGCGCTGCCACCAGTACGACTTGTACGCCTGGTTTATCTTTCGCTCGTTTTTCCTGCGCCAAATACTCGGTGGTTGCTTCTTGCAATGCGTCCCGCGCATATCCGTTTACGCTGACATTCAACCCTGCGGGGTCTAGCTGCAGTAAGTAATAATGAGTGTTTTGTTTGTTGGTGTCCTGTAAATGCTCGACAACGGTGTTGTACATGCCCAGCTTTTTTATGACTCCAAGCTTTTCCTCGAGATCAAGCATTTTTGAAAACACTTCAAGGTTTGTAAGGCATCGATGCGCTTCATACGCTGGGGAATTTTCTAAAATGGCGAAGCTTGAAGACGCATAGCAAAAGAACTCAAGCCACTCTTCATTGCCAATGCTAGATTTCAGTGCTTGATTGAGGAAAACTCCCGCAGTTTCAACAGCAGTAGCCCAAGCATGCTGCAGTTCGTTGCGAATCTGTATTTCCAGTAGTAAGCCTTCATACAACTTTCCGCTTCCCTTGCGATTGTTGTACCGATATATAAGGTGTATTCCGCGATAGCCCGATGGTTTGGGTTCTTTGATATAGTCATTTTCCGATACGAGAATATGATCGAATCGACTTTGCACTACATATGAATCTCTGAGCTGATAAATTTGTTTTTGGGTGCTAACTACTGCTCTAAGGCCGCCGATATCCTGCATCCGCGATAGACTCATTTTTGGGAAACGTTCTAATTTGGAAACAATTGAAGGGATACGCTTCAGTCGTTGTGCAACGAGCCCATCTATACCGAGGGCGCTAAGTTTATTCCTTAATCCGGCTTGAAACGTATTCACCGGATAGCTATGGCTAGAACGCCAATTGTTTAATACTTGAAGTGCCTCTTCAAACTCTTCATCAGTAGCATCTTCTTTAAACAAAGTCGAACCGGCGCGTTTTACGCGCTCTTTGCTGTATTGAGGAATAACCCAAGCCATGATCGCCGCCGATGGTTTTTGTTGTTTATTCTTTGATAATGGCATTTTGATCTGCGCCTCGCAATCTGTCTTTATGCCCTTGCTCACCAGCCCATTGGAGTACTGCTTTCGACCCCATTGAGGCTTCATCGTTTGACATCCATCTACCGTAGACGCGCGCGATCATCGTCCAGTCGGTATGTCCCATTTGCTTGGCGACCCACATCGGATGTTCACCAGCCGACAGCATCATCGAGGCGTAGGTATGGCGGGTCTGGTATGGCCGTCGGTACCGAACGCCAGCTTTCTTCATTGCCGGCACCCACATTGTCTTGCGGATCGGGCCGTCACCCGCCCATCGTTCAAGCGTGCGCGGGTTCTGAAACACCTCGGCATCTGCGAGGAACGTATGCGCTTTCTGCGCCTTCAACGCTTCCATCGCAGGACGAAGCAATTTCACGCTGCGCCTGCCTGCCGCGGTCTTCGTCGTCTCGGCCTTTCCTTTTCCTGCCTGGGTCATTGCGCGACTCACCATGGCTTCTTCCCGCAGCCAATCGATATCGCCCCAGTCCAGCGCAACGAGCTCGCTGGTGCGCAGGCCAGTCCACAGGGCGAACTGCATCATGTTGCGCGCCTGGCCGGTGAGGGCGCCCAGCACCGCCTGCTGCTCCTCGGGACTGAACGGATCGACATCATCCTCCTTTGGCGGCGCTGCCTTGCGCGTATAAGTCCAACCCGCCAGTGGGTTCTGCTCGATCAGTTCCTCCTCAGTCGCATCGTTTAGCGCGGAGCGGAGACAGCTCTGGATATTGCTGAGCGTCTTGTTCCCCACCTCCAGAGTGTCCAGCCAGTCCCTCACTGCCTTCCGCTTCAGGTCCACCAGCATGGTGTCTCCCAGGGCAGGGATCAGGCGTAGGGTGACCAGCTTTCGATAACCATCGAACGTGCTGCTCGCGACGTGCTTCTTCTTCGCCTCGAGCCACCTGGTCAAAAAGCCGTTCATGGTTTCGGGCGAAGCCTCGGGCGCGAACTTCGCCGCCCGTGCCGAGCCTGGGAATGTCACCGAGTAATCGAAAGTGCCGATCGATATCGCGTGCTCGATCGCCGCTTTGTGCTGCTCGGCTTTCTTCAGATTAGTGGCGGTGGGCTTGAGCGTGATCCGCTCGCGGCACCGGACGCCCCGATACATGAACGTGATTTCGATGCTCGAATCGGAGACTGCCCGAACTCCCCGCCCGCCTCTACCCATGACTCATATCCTTCTATGTCGAGAAGCGTCCGGCCATCCGGCGCTTTGATCCATATCTCACCGAGCCGCCAGATCCCGTCACGGATCTTTGAGCGGATCGCGTCTTCTGTGTAGCCAGACTCGCTGGCAAATTTCCTGACGGTCACGTAGCGCATAGCTTCACCGCTCTTCGTGTCGCGACACGTTTTCGTTATCCGTGAGTGGTGTCGCGACCTTCGCATACAGCCCGCCGCGCTCAACGCAAAACGCTTCCTCTAGGCGCAGCACCACCTTTAGCCTGGGCTGGCACTTGCCGGCCTCGTACTTGCAAATCATGGACGAAGTTGTCCCGACGTTTTCAGCAAGATCGCGTTGGGTGGTGCCGGCCCGCGCTCTGAGTAGCGCCAGCTTTTCACCATCGAATATCGGCTTGGTAGTCATACGCGGACTCCTGCAATAGCTGCCAGCTCTGCCACCAGTGCATCGGTGCGCCCGTAGAATTTGCCGGCGTCCTCATTCACGAATCGCTCGATCACGCTGGCCACCGCCGCCGAGTTGGCAAGCCCGCTCAGATCCGCGTCTGCTGTTGGCGCATCTGTCGATGGGGCGTGCACGAAAGCGCCGGCCTTGATCTGCAGCGTGCGCACCGGCCGCACAGCCTTTTCTTTGCTTGTCCAGTTTGTGTCCGGTGTGCACCAGGGCAGCATGTGGAGACACCAGGCACTACCGGCAGATGACTTCTGCGTGCTGGACCAGTATTCGCGTAGCGCGAAAGCCTGAGCAGGTCCACCAGCGCCGTCTGCGGGCCAGTGCTTGCCCCACGGATCGAGCTGCAGCAGGTTGGCTCGCATCACCTGCAGCTCCTCGATCGCCGGGATGTGCCAGCCCCGGTGACCACGGATCGACATGGTCAGCACCTTCTGCGCGATCGCGCTTCCGGCCTCAGCCATTGCCAGGGTGTTGGCCAAACCGTCGTGGTATGACTTACTGCCGCGAACGCTCAGTCGGGGGCCTGTCCGGTCCCACCATTGCGCGGGCATTTCGAACTCGCGACCGGCGTCGATGAGCGCGTGCTCATCGCCACCAAAGAACATGCGGCCGGCGAAGAAGCCGCCGGCGAATGGCTGGCCGATTGCGGGCAGTGCCGCTGGGGAAATTGCCAGGTGCTTGGTCATTTACTCTCTCCCGACTCACCTACCGCGCGCAGTTTGAGCGAGATCCCGCAGGCGCTGGCCAACTTGGCCAGCTCGCTGACTGTGGTGCTGGGCTCTTGAAGGGCCTGGCCGAAACGAACGAGGCGGGCGCCCAGGCTTGCAAACTCGTTACCCCCAGTGACGCTCTCACGGTCGCGTTCCAGGAAACTGTTCGAAGTGGTCATAACTTGAACCTCTCATCCTGTGGGAGCGGAGTGGCCACCGAAAGCCCTTTCTCAGTCACTGAACTGGCCTGAGACGCCCGGCCTGCCTCACGCTCGGCGGTGCCGCTCTGTGGGAGCGAAATATCTGGCAAGCAGCTGATGCCGGTGTTGTTCAGGATCCAGCAAGTAACCTGGCGCGCGCTGTCGTGCTGGACGCTGATGACTTGTTCGCTGGCGCTGGCTTGGCCGGAAATCAGCAGCAGGGCGGCGATTATCATTGCTCGCATGGGGTGCTCTCCATCAGATTGCCGGCTGAGTACCCGAATACTTCTGCCTCGGTGCCCAAGACTTTTTCACGGAAAGGCAAGTGTTCGAGCAGGGCTTTCGCTTCGCTCAGGCTCGGCAACTTGAACACGACCGTGAGGAAGGCCGGCTCGGCGTTGACCATCCGGACGCGATCGTCGATGTGCATCGGCTTTTGATCCTTCGGAATACCTGCCTGAATGCGCTGGTGAATTTCCTCACGGTGCACTGCGACCGACTCCGGCGCGGATATACCGAGGCGCGCCTGCTGGCCAGTGATGCCCAAAACAGTGACCCTGACGTCATTGCCAATACGGATCGTCTCGCCAGATCGGCGGGTAAGAATCAACATGGTTCTGCTCCTTGAGAGCGACAGGGCGGCTGAACCGCCCGGCCGATCATTTGGTCTTCGACTTTCTCGCCATCAGCACCACCAGCAGCAAAGCGACCAGCACCAGGTCGCCCACCATTGAAATGATGCGGCTGGCCGAGTCGACGAAGACAACCCCACCGGCGAGCCCGTAAGCCGCAAGTGATCGCACCCTGCCGAACACGGCCGGCATGGTTACAGGTGGTCTTTCAGGTTGAGCCCGAGGAGCTTCGCGCTGCGCTCCAGCGCCGTCAGTTCGGCCGGCTCGATCTCACCGTCAGCCTCGGCAACGGTCAGCATCACGTTGAGTACGGTCAACGCTTCGGAGGGGGAGTGCGCCAGGTCGCCCAGTTCCTTTTCAGCGTTCTGCCGAAGGATGCGAGCACCGGATTTGAAGTCGGTCTTGGCGCGGTCGATGGTGTTGGACAGCTCCGCGCCGAAGCCTTGAAGGGCCGGGTTGTTGCTGAGGATGGTTTCGATTTTGGACAGCTCACTGTCTTCGAGGTCGCCGTCAGCCGCTGCGACGTAGATGCTGCCGTAGACGACTGCTTCCATCAGGTCACGGTTCGCCAGCTTCGCTACTGCTGCGCGGGCTTGGCCAGATTTCTTGCCGAACAATTTGCCTAACATGGGTGAATCCTCTTTCGTGGGTTGGGTGAAGCTTTTTCAAGGCCGAGCGAATCCCGGCCGCGGTGTTGGCTTTCGCGAAAATCAGGTTGGGTTAAGCGGTGAGGGCAACCTCGATGCGGCGCACGGCCACGCGGGTTTCAATGCGGCGCTCGCCTGGGCGGCGGATGCGCCCAAACTGTTCGGTGTTAGCTTGCTGGGCAGTCATCACCAAGCACAGCAGGACCACGAGGGGCGCGATGATCTGGCGCTTGAATGCCTCCAGCACAAGGCCGCGCATCGTCTTGACACCAAGCTTGAAGCGGGCGCTTTCAAGACGTTTTTCAGCGGTGGCTGGACTGATACTCATTGCACGACCAATTTGCTTCACCGTCATATCGGCAGCAGCCCACAGGGTGGCTTCAAGCTCCCGAGGAGCCAGGCCCATCTTGAGGTTGCCCTGCCAGTTGCCGGCGGTCAGAGTGCTGGTGGTCATTTCGTGAAGCTCCATGCTGGATGCGATGGAGTAAAAATTACCAAAGGTAATTATTTATGTAAATACCTTTGGCAATATTAATTTTTACTGCGCAAAAAAAACCGCTCAACAGCGGCGGCTTTTTGCGACTAGGGTCTGGATACCCTCACACTCCCTCCGCGCCATACCACTCTTCCTATCAAGGGGAGATCGACGGCTGCTGAACTCGGGATCACCTCGTCGGGGAATAGCTGCTTGTCCTGGTTGTCGCATCTGAGCGTCCAGCTTCCAGAAATTTGCTGCGCTACCCGCCTGACGCTAGTCCTACCATCAGGCATGCGGACGAGATAGACCTCACCATCCTTTAGGGCCGGCTTGTACGTGTCAATCATGACCACGTCGCCGGACAAAATATGTGGGGCCATACTGTCGTCGCCGGCGTAAACGATGTTGAGACTGCTAAACGAAACTCCCATTTCTTGGAGCCAGCCGCGCCTGAACACCATGCCCTCGGTCAACCCGCGATGTTCGTCGTTCACGTTCGGAACGAAAGAGTTATCGTCTAAATACTGCGGTATCAGGACATATTGCTCGCGTGGGGGGGCATCAATGATGCGAGCGGCTTTAGCCCAGGTTGTTCGAAATGAGTCTGCGGTGACGCGCGACGACGCAACCATCTCGATGATCGCCGCTAGACGCGGACTGAAGTCAGAAACCGGCACATCCAAAATTTTGGCGAATGCAGCCGCGATCTCGGTGTTCAGCGGATTCACACCGTTCAGATAGTGTGAGACAGAGCTTTGGTTGATGCCGAGTTGCTCAGCCAGTTTTTCCTGAGTCAGCTTCAGCTGTTTCTTTTTGGCTGTGAAAATTGCCTTCAAGCGTAGGCATTCTTCTTTGCGGTCAGCAGGTAATGGTTTTTTCATCAGTCGATAATATTCCCATCGGTAATAGTTTAACAAATGCCAAAGGTATTGCTTTGTGAAAATGCCAAAGGTACTATTTTGGCAAAGTTCTGTTTGGAGATTTGCTGTGAAACATACCCAGCTGAAAGATTTCGCGAAGGTTCGCGGCCAGCCTGAGGCAGCGTCTCTTTTGGGAATTACCCAAGGTGCGCTGAGCAAGGCATTACGCGTGGGCCGCGACGTTTTTGTCATCGAACACGCTGACGGCAGGTTTACCGCTTTTGAAACCAAGAGCTTTCCATCGCGGCTCAGCTCAAATCCGTGTGTTGCCCCGACCATGAGCCAAAAGATACGCGCCTCATTGCCGCTTGAAGAGTCTGGTGAACCATCTGTTTATCTATCCAGTGCTGGGCAGTGAGTATGAAAGTTTTCGCATGCGCTCAGGTCAATGATTCCGCGCATGCGCGGTTTCCTAAGCTATTTGTATGCCGTTACCGCCAAATCGTGTGTGGTTTCAGCCAAATGGCTCTATGCCGAAATTTTCTTTCCTTATCGGGGGTAGTTGCCAAGCACTACCTAGGTAAAGGCAAGAAATTTCGGAGGAATTACATAATGCCGCTGGCATGCGTACTCGAAAACTCGCCCCTCCTAAGGCCCTCGATTCATGGGTAGCTTACGGATTTACACAATACGGGTGAAAAGGGAAGGCCCTCGCCAGGGCCTGTTGAGCGACTTCCACTGGTTGGCTTTTGCCTGCCCAATGAAAAGGAATACGGCATGAGCCAGCACGCCCCCGCCAAGTTTTTGCTGTCCGGCTGACTCTTCTCCGGGCAACAAAAAGCCCGCTGTAGGAAGCGGGCTTATCACGCCACTCGGTAGGACGAGTGGTTATGTACTTCTTCGTTCTGGAGAACGATATGACGCACCCGAAAAATAGCACCGGACATAACCGGATGCAACAGCAGATGCTCACCACGCATTCGAATTTCTACCACCAGAGCGTAAGCGCAGACGGCATTCACTCGCGTCCTCTTCTTGCTGTTCAGGCCGGGCAAGACTGCGAGGAGGCTTTGAATTCAGCCTCGATGATGCTCGGGGCGGTCGATGAAATTATGACGGCGCTCACTGATGAGGGGATGGAAACGAACGCCATCTTCGGCCTTCGCATGCTGGTTGAGATTTCGAAAGCTCTGGTGGACTCGACCACCAATGCCGTGATGCATGCGAAAAGCCAAGGCGGTGCCCAATGAGCGCGCCGGTATCGATCGACGTAATTGAAGCGCAGCGCAACCACCGGGCAGGCCTTGGTGCTTACCACCTGGCGAAACTGCTTCGCGAAAACCATGGGACGGGCGACACCGCCGAGGAACGCGCGCTTTCACCGAACGAGGAATACGGGGTGCTACTGGCGCTTGAGTTCATCACGTACAGCCTGTACTCGACGCTTGAGCAGCAGATGCTTGACGCAGAAGCGGCGGAGGTACGGCCATGACTTCGATTTCTGTTGATCGCCTCAAGATCGAGGCCGAGGCAATGAGTCAGGCCGGCTACTTCGTTGATGCGCTGGCGAAGTTCATCGGCACCGTGGGCGCTCATGATCCGGAACTCTGTGACCAGGCGCTGGACGGTTACGTGGTTGGTGGTTTGGCGGCAGGCCTGCGCCTGATTGGCAGCGAGCTGATGAACCGTGGTGATGAGTTCGCCACGCTCATTGCCAAGTCCGAGAACGCCGGGGGAGGTGTTCAATGAACCTGACTCCCTTCAATTTCAGCGGCGCCGAGATCCGCGTAATCACCGATGCCCAGGGCGAGCCGTGGTTTGTCGCCAAGGACGTCGCCGATCTGCTCGAGTATTCCAACCCTCATGAGA
>Ga0307412_10000910_pt1 | contig 16981 bp, 13 predicted proteins | sample DK1Cmetagenome_3_FD_203823 | JGI IMG/M metagenome (GOLD analysis project Ga0307412, IMG submission 203823) | Maize rhizosphere microbial communities from greenhouse at UC Davis, California, United States - DK15-C-1 | ecosystem: Host-associated > Plants > Roots > Rhizosphere > Soil | place: USA...
GCTGGTGGACTACTGGGCTGCCTGGTGTGGCCCCTGCAAGATGATTGCCCCGATCCTGGAAGAAGTCGCCACCGAGTACGCAGGTCGCCTGACGATCGCGAAGCTGAACGTGGACGAAAACCAGGGTACCGCCACCAAATATGGCATCCGCGGCATCCCGACCCTTATGCTCTTTAAAGACGGCCAAGCCGCCGCCACCAAAGTTGGCGCGCTGTCGAAGTCGCAACTCACCGCATTCCTGGACGGCGCGTTGTAAACTGCGTGCTGTGAACGAAGGCGCCGCCCTGGAGGCGGCGCTCATTCAAGACCGCGCGAGCCCGTCCGTGGCGCGCCGCCAGAGCCCTCCTTTACTTTTCCCCCACCAATCACCGCGATGCACCTCAACGAACTGAAGGCGCTGCATGTCTCGCAGCTGCTGGAAATGGCCGCTGGCCTGGAAATCGAGAACGCCAACCGCCTGCGCAAGCAGGAACTGATGTTCGCCATCATGAAACGGCGCGCCAAGCAAGGCGAGCAGATCTTTGGCGACGGCGTCCTGGAAGTCCTGCCCGACGGCTTCGGTTTCCTGCGCTCGCCCGAGACCTCGTATCTGGCCAGCACGGACGACATCTACATCTCGCCGTCGCAGATCCGCCGTTTCAACCTGCACACCGGCGACTCGATCGAAGGTGAAGTCCGCACGCCGAAAGATGGCGAGCGCTACTTCGCCCTGGTCAAGGTGGACAAGGTCAATGGCGTGGCGCCCGAAGCGATCAAGCATCGCATCATGTTCGAGAACCTGACGCCGCTGCACCCGAACCGGACGATGCGCCTCGAACGCGACATCAAGAGCGAAGAGAACCTCACCGGCCGTATCCTGGACGTTTTCGCCCCGATCGGCATGGGCCAGCGCGGCCTGATCGTCGCCAGCCCCAAGTCGGGCAAGACGGTGATGATGCAGCACATTGCGCATGCCATCACCACCAACTACCCCGACGCGGTCATGATCGTCCTGCTGGTCGACGAACGCCCGGAAGAAGTGACCGAAATGCAACGCACGGTGCGCGGCGAAGTGGTGGCGTCGACCTTCGACGAACCCGCTACCCGTCACGTGCAAGTGGCTGAAATGGTCATCGAAAAGGCCAAGCGCCTGGTCGAAATGAAGAAAGACGTCGTGATCCTGCTGGACTCGATCACCCGTCTGGCCCGCGCCTACAACACCGTGGTGCCGGCCTCCGGCAAGGTGCTGACCGGCGGTGTGGACGCCAACGCCCTGCAACGCCCCAAGCGCTTCTTCGGCGCAGCCCGCAACCTGGAAGAAGGCGGTTCGCTGACCATCCTGGGTACGGCGCTGATCGAAACCGGCAGCCGCATGGACGAAGTCATCTACGAAGAATTCAAGGGCACGGGCAACTCCGAAGTCCACCTTGAGCGCCGTCTGGCTGAAAAGCGCGTCTACCCGTCGATCAACCTGAACAAGTCGGGCACCCGTCGCGAAGAACTGCTGATCGCCCCTGACCTGCTGCAAAAGGTCTGGGTGCTGCGCAAGTTCATCCACGACATGGATGAAGTGCAGTCCATGGAGTTCATCCTGGACAAGATGCGCGCCACCAAGACCAACGCCGAATTCTTCGACATGATGAAGAAGAAGTAAGACAGGTCTTGCCCCATGAAAAAACCGCCGTCAGGCGGTTTTTTCATGGGTAAAAAAGTAAGTGGCTTCAGTGCTCGATATGTTGGGGTATGCGGTTGCGGGGCGCCGCCGAACCGGCCGGCCGCGGCGTCTGTTTATCCGGCGCCTTGCCCGATCCGTCGATCGGCTCGATCTGGGGATCGTCCCAGTTGCCGGTCACCGAATACTCCATGGTCATGGCCCGCGCCAGCGGCTGCTTGAGCAGCCATTGCGTGACAAACGCGCCCAGGCCGATCAACGGGTTCACAGCCAGCGCCGTCACCATGGCCGCGCCGCTGGCGTCCAGGTTGGGAATCACCACCGCTTTCAAATCCCAGCGCTCGCGGATGATATTGACGCCGCCCGCCAGGACAATCGCGGCCACGGGCCCACTGATCTTGTAGCCTTCGGTGGACATCAGCCCGTCCGCCATCTTCACCCGCCCGCGGATAGTGTCGAACGGGAAGCCGTCGCGCAGCAGATTGGTCGGATTGACGTCCAACCGCGCCAAGCGCTGCAGCGATTGCAGCGACAGCAGTTCCAGCAGCCGCGCCGTGCGGGAATTCACATGCATGAAGCGGCCCTTGTCCAGGCTGATATCCACCTCGCCCGCCACGTCCGCCACATTGTGGGTCCAGGGCAGATCGCGCCAGGTCGCCTTGCCGACCGCCGAGCCTTCACCGCCGGATACCATGTTCTCGAAGCCGATCCGGGTCATGAATTTGCCCAGGTCGACGAACTTGGCCGTGGCGTCCACGGTCAGTCCCCGGTCGGGTCCTTCCAGGCGCCAGTTGCCCGTGGCGTTCAGGTTCGCAGCGTCGTTGGTGATCGACAGTTTGTCCAGACGCCATTGCCGGCCGCGCTCCAGATTGGTGCCGACCACTTGAAGTTCGCCCACGTTCTTGCCGTACAGGAAGAACTCCTTGGCCTGCAGGTCGATCGCCGGGATATCTGACAGATCATTCCCAGACGCGAGGGCCTTGTCCGCTTCGTTGGTGTCGTCGGCGCCCCCGAACGACAGGTGCTTCATGCGCGCGGTGATCTGGCCCGCGATCGCGCCCGATGCCTCTTGCCATTCCAATGCCCCCGTTGCCTGGCGCGACGCGACGTCTACCCGCCACTGCGCCGGCCCGGGACGGGTGGCGTACAGCGTCAGGTCGTTCAAGGTGTAGCTGCTGGCGCGCAGCAAGCCGGTCGCCAGGCTGATGCGCTCGGGTTCGGGGAAAACGGCCTTCGCCGCCGGTTTCTTGGCCCCGCCCTTGCCGGCAGGCGTGTCGAACCCGTCCAGCACGGTTTCCCAACTGTCCAGGTCAAGCTCCGGCAGGCTGGCGTTCAGGCTCATCCCGCGTTCAGGCAGGCTGGCAGGACGCCCGATGCCTAGCGCGCCCCGCGCGAAGTAGGACGGCGCCGCATCGCCAGGATCGCGTTCAAACAGCGCATTGACGTTGTCCCCCAGGCTGGCCGTCAGCCAGCGGCGGCCCTTGGCGCCGCGGTCCTGCGCCGCGGCCCATTGCAGCTTCAGCAATTGGGACGACGACGCAGATTTTCCAACTGGCGCCGGCATATCGATCGCCATGCCGGCCAAGTCGGACTCCATGGAAATCTCGACCGAACCGCCCTTCTGGTACCCCACCCGGCCCCTGTAGGCCGCCTTGCCGCTAAAGCGCGACATGGACGGCGCATTGCTCAGCTGCGACAACCCCGAACCAGCCAGCGTGCCGTCGAAATGCAGGGCGTCGGAGCTTTGCGCCAGCGTGCCTGAAATCTTGACCGGACCGCCCAGGAATTGGGCGCGGATATCCTTGGCCTGCACGCCCTTTTCCGAGAATTCAAGGTCACCGTGCATCTGGCTCAGCAAGGGCATTTCGGGCATGAAGGTGAAGGCATTGTCCGCGAACACGATACGTCCCTGGACCTGGGTATCGTCCGTGTTCAGCAACGGCACTTTCAGCTTCAGCGGCATGCGCCAATCGCCTGTGCCGCGAGCTTCGTCCAGGGCGCCGTCCAGCAGCCCTCCCAACGGCGAATTCGCCGCCATCGCCAGATAGGCCGGCACGGGACCCGAGACCTCGCCGTCCAGCCGCAGTTCAGCGTTATGGTCCATGTCGGGAATCGTCGCGGTCACGGCGCCCAGCGTGACCGTCTGGCCCGGCCCGGTGCGTGCAATGGCGCCGCCCGGGCTGTCCAGCGTCAAGCTCACCTTGTCGATGCGGAAACTGCCCGACAGGTTCTCCAGCATGGGCCAACCCTTGCGATGCGGACGCGCCGGCGCGTAATCGACCTTGGCCCCGGCATAGGCACCCGCAATGACGAATTCCCCGCCGACGCCCGGCGAATTGAAGGGAAAGTCGTCCAGGTCCCCTTTAAGCGTGATGGCGGCGGACTGCATTTCGCCCGCCGGCAAGCCGGTGGCCAGCCACTCGCGGGCGTCCGCATTAACCTCCAGAGGCAGGTAGCGGTGTATGGCCGGCATCGCGCCGCGCACCATGGTGCCGCGCATGTCCACGCTGCCCGCCGCCGTCTTGCCTTCGCGCTGCCATTGGCCCTGCAAGCGCACGTCCAGGTCGTCGTTGACGACGTGCAGCTGCGCCACGTCCACGAACCAGTCTTGCGCGTTCGGGCCTTTGATCTGGGCATCCAGCGCCAGTTCGCGCGCCGCCAGCGTGGGTTCTTCGAACACGCCGGGCAGCGTGACGCGCAACTGCTGCACCGCGCCCTTGACCGATACGTCCGCCGCCCCGGTGCTGCGCGCCAGCGGCATGCCGTCAATCTGGATGAAATCGCCGGGCAGCCCCCGTATGCGCAACTGGGCCGAGCCGCCGCGCACGGCGGGCCCCTCACTGCCGGCCGACCAGTCCACGCCACGGACGGCGACGTCCGACGTCAGTTCGGTGAATTTGCCGCGATCCAGCTGCAACCACGCGCGGCCCGCTATCCGGCCCGCGACCGGCGGCGGTTTCACCCACGACGACCAGGCCAACGGTTCGACGTCATCCACTTCGGCATAGAGCTGCCCGCTCCAGTTCGCAGCGTTTGCGGCATTGGCCGAGAACAGGCTGCGGTTGAATTCCCCGCGCAATTCCACCTTGCGCGCCAACGCGTCGCCCGCCGAGCCCCGCAGCACGAAACGGTGCGACAGGCTGCCGTTGCGCATCAGGAAATCCACGCCAGTCAGCGTCAGCGCCGGTGCCTGGCGCAAATCGTCCTGCCAGACGACGGTCGCATCGCGGATCAACAATTCCCGCTGGGCGACCAGCCAGCGCAATGCCGGATGATTCAAGTCGGACTGGTGGTCGCTGGCGTTCAGGTCAATGTCCTGCCCGGCGATCCAGAGATGGTTCGCGGGGTCGCGCCGCAGCGTCAATTCAGGTTTTTCCACCCGCAGGCGCACCAGGGTGGGCGACAACGCCAGGATGCTGCGCCACCCCAGCACGGCCGACACGGAGGGCAGTGTCAAAACCGGCGCCGCCTCGTCATCGAACACCTGGACGGCGGTAAGATCAAGCTTGGGATTCAGCCCCTGCCAATTGGCCTGTATGCCGCCGATGGCGACCCGGGCGCCCAACGCCTGGCTGGCGTAAGCCTCGATCTGGGGACGCCATTGGTCCACGCGAGGCAACACCCAGTAGCGCACGCCCAGGAGCCCGATGGCCACCACGCCATAAATTGTCAGCGCGACCCAAAACAGGAAGCAGAGCACGCGACGCGCGTGCGGCGTGGGAGCGGTATTTGAAACGGACACGGATCGTGTGGTGGGCAGGAGAAGATGTCTTGCGGTATCGTCCCCACTTATACCTGAAACGCGCTCATTCGTCTGCCGCCCTTACGCCATGACATCGTCCCCTCTGCTTGCTCCCGCCCTTGCCTGGTCCGGTCATTTGCGCCGCCGCCTGGATGCCCACCCCGACCTGGCCGCCTGGCTGGCCGATGCCGTGCAGCAACCGGTCACGCCCGCCCGCCTGGCGCAATGGCAGTCTGAACTGGCGGGACCCGACGCCCCGGCCACGCTGTCGGTGGACACCTGCCGCATGGTGCTGCGCAAGCTGCGCGAACGGGTATTCAGCGCGCTGATCGTCCGAGACCTGACGGGCCAGGCCGACCTTGAAGAAGTCGTCGGCGCGATGACCGCGCTGGCCGACCTCGCGGTGGCGGCGGCCTACCGCAGCGTGGCGGCGGAGCTGGCGGCCGTGCATGGCGTGCCGCGCGACCCCGCCACCGGCAAGCCACAGGAAATGCTGATCGTCGGCATGGGCAAGCTGGGCGGTTGCGAACTGAACGTGTCCTCCGACATCGACCTGATCATGCTGTACGGCGAGGAAGGCGAAACGGACGGCCCGCGCCGGATCAGCCACCACGAGTTCTACGGCCGCCTGACGCGGCGCATGATGCCGGTCATCTCCGAGGTGGACGCCAACGGCCAGGTGTTCCGCACCGACCTGCGCCTGCGCCCCGACGGCGACGCCGGCCCGCTGGCCTGGAGCCTGGACGCGCTAGAGCACTATCTGATTGGCCAGGGCCGCGAATGGGAGCGCTATGCCTGGCTGAAAGCCCGCCTGATGCCCGCCCAGGCCTTCGAAGGCAGCGACAGCACGGCGCAGGCCCGGCAACTGGAAAGCCTGCGCGTGCCTTTCGTCTACCGGAAGTATTTCGACTTTGACGCACTGGCCGCCCTGCGCGCGCTGCGCGAGCGCATCCGCCAGGACTGGCAGCGCCGCGCCATGGCGCGCAACGGCATCGACAGCGCCAACAACATCAAGCTGGGCGACGGCGGCATCCGCGAGATCGAATTCGTGGTGCAACTGGCTCAATTGATCCGCGGCGGCCGCATGCCCGCGCTGCAGAAGCGCGGCCTGCTTGAAGCGCTGCACGCCGAGCAACTGGCGGGCCTGGTGCCGGAAGACGACGCCCGGCGGCTGGAGGAAGCCTACCGCTACCTGCGCCGCACCGAGCACGCCCTGCAGTACCGCGAAGACGAGCAGACCCATCTGCTGCCCGGCGACCCTGCCCAGCGCGCCGCGCTGGCGGCGGCGCTGGGCATGAGCCCGGAAGATTTCGAAAGCACGCTTGCCGCGCACCGCAAGTTCGTCTCGCAGACGTTCCGCAATGTGTTCCGCATGGTGGGCATGGGTGACGCGGAAGACACCAGCACGCCAGCCGACGACGCCCCTGAAACGCCCGACAACGAGTGCGAGCTGGCCGAACAGATCCGACAGGCGTTCGGCGACGAGGCGCAAGACCTGCTGCGCCGCACCGAAACCCTGCTGGGCAGCCATCGCGTGCGCAGCCTGCCCGAAAGCAGCCGCCGCCGCATGGAAGCCCTGTTGCCGGCCGCCCTGCGTGCCGCGCGCCAGACGCCCGCGCCGCTGGACGCCGCGGTGCGCTTGTTCGACCTGATCGAGAAAATCGCGCAGCGCAGCGCCTACCTGGCACTGTTGGCCGAATACCCGGACACGCTGGCGCGCGTGGCGCGGATGGTCGCCGCCAGCCCGTGGGCCGCGCAATACCTGACCCAGCACCCGCTGCTGCTGGACAGCCTGATCGATTGGCGCACGCTGTTTGAACCGCTGGATTTCGCCCAGATCGCCCGGCAACTGACCGCCGACCTGGACGCCTGCCGGCTGCCCGACGGCGATCCCGACATCGAGCGCCAGATGAACCTGATGCGCGACGTGCAGCGCCAGGCCAGCTTCCAGTTGCTGGCGCAGGATCTGGAAGGCGAGTTGACGGTGGAGAAGCTGGCGGACCAGTTGTCGGCGCTGGCCGACCTGCTACTGACCGAGACCATCCGGCGCGCCTGGCCGCTGGTGAACAAGGTGCCGGGCGCCCTGCCCCATTTCGCCGTCATTGCCTACGGCAAGCTGGGCGGCAAGGAACTGGGCTATGCCTCGGATCTGGACCTGGTGTTCCTGTTCGACGATCCGCGCGAGGATGCGGCCGAGGTCTACGCGAAGCTTGGCCGGCGCATGACGTCGTGGCTGTCGACCATGACGTCGTCCGGCCGGCTCTACGAGATAGACCTGCGCCTGCGGCCGGATGGTGATGCCGGACTGCTGGCCGTGTCGGTGGAAGCCTTCGAGCAATACCAGAACAAGCATGCCTGGGCCTGGGAACACCAGGCGTTGACCCGTGCGCGGCATGCCGCGGGCGACGCCGACGTGGGCGCCCGCTTCGAGAAGATCCGCGAAGCCATCCTGGTGCAGCCCCGTGACCCGGCCGCGCTGCGTACCGAAGTGCTGGCCATGCGCGAAAAAATCAATGCCGGCCATCCGAACACCAGCCAGAAGTTCGACCTGAAGCACGATCGTGGCGGCATGGTCGACGTGGAATTCGTCACGCAGTACCTGGTGCTGTGCTATGCGGGCACCCATCCGGTGCTGGTGCGCAATCTGGGCAACATCACCCTGTTGCGCCTGGCCGGCGAAGCCGGGCTGATCCCGCCCGAGCTGGCCGCGCGTGCCGCCGACGCCTACCGCGTCTTGCGCCGCGTCCAGCATCAACTGCGCATGCAGGGCGTGGAGAAAGCGCGCGTAGGGCCGGAACAACTGGTGGAGGAGCGCGCGGCGGTGCGTGAGCTATGGGACGCGGTACTGGGCTAGGGCCTTCCCCGGCGGGCAGCAACTCGCGGTAAAATAAGGGGTTTTCCGCCTTTTTTGCCTGCAAGCCATGTCCGAACTCGTCCGCCCCAAGCTTGACCTTCCCGCTGGCCGCAGCAAGGTGCTGATGCACTCATGCTGCGCGCCCTGTTCCGGCGAAGTCATGGAAGCCATGACGGCCTCCGGCATCGATTACGCGATCTACTTCTACAACCCGAACATCCATCCGGTCAAAGAGTACGAGATCCGCAAGCAGGAGAACATCCGCTTCGCCGAACAGCACGGTATCGAATTCATCGATGCCGACTACGACATGGATAACTGGTTCGACCGCGTGAAGGGCATGGAAAACGCCCCTGAGCGCGGCGAACGCTGCACCGCCTGCTTCGACATGCGCTTTGAGCGCACCGCGCTGTACGCGCACGAGCACGGGTTCGACACCATTACCAGTTCGCTTGGCATTTCGCGCTGGAAAGACATGAACCAGATCAACGGTTGCGGCGAACGCGCGGCAGCCCGCTACGACGATCTGGTCTATTGGACCTACAACTGGCGCAAGGGCGGCGGGTCTGCCCGCATGATCGAAATCAGCAAGCGCGAGAACTTCTACCAGCAGGAATATTGCGGTTGCGTCTATTCCCTGCGCGACACCAACCGCCACCGCCGTTCGCAAGGCCGCGACCGCATCCACATCGGCGTGAAGTTCTACGGCAAGGAAGACCTGATCAACGAAGAGCTGCTCTGATCCTGAAGCAGCGTTGATTCCCGGGCCGCGCTAGCGCGCCTGGCGGCGGTATTCCGACGGCGATGCGCCGTAACGCTTGCGAAACGCGTGGCTGAAACGCGCCGCGTCGGAGAACCCGAACCGGTACGCAATATCCCCGATCTGCCGCACGGATTGCGTGGCATCGCACAGCGCGTCCCGGCTGCGCTCCAATCTGGCGCTAAGGATGAAATCGGCGGGCGTGGTGGCCGCCAGCGCGAACAGGTTGTACAGATAGCGCCGCGACATCCGGAACGCCGTGGCCGCGGATGCCGGCGACAAGTCCGGATCGTGCAGGTTTTCAAGAATGTACTGCTGGACGCGGCGCAACTGCGCTTGCTTCAGGCCCACCTGGTCCTGCTCGGCTTGCCCCCCTGCCCGCTCGCTGATATCCAGCCCCATCATCTGCAATACCGCATTCGCCGCATCGCGCGCCGCGCTTTCGGACAAATGGGCCTGTTCGCCCAACGCGACGCGCAACAGGTCCATAGCCATGCGGCCGCAACCGTGCTGGCCGCTGAAGTTGCGGGCCACGGCGTTCTGCATATATGGCTGCCAAGCCTCGGTTTGCTTGCCGGGCACCTGCATCACCAAGAAATGCGCACCGTCGTCCACGTCGACCTCGTACGGTCGGGTGGTGTCGTAGATGCTCCATTCCCCCGGCATCAGCAACGCGGTGCGATTGGACTGGCGGATCTCGCTGCGGCCCGCCAACTGCAACGTAACCTTGTAGCCGGCCTCCTCGGCGCGGGCTGCCAGCAGCTTGCTGCGGCGCACCCGTTGCGCGCTGCTGTGCAATTCGCTGACCTGCATCCAGCCCAGGCAGCCCACCGCCACGCTGTTGCGAAAACGCGTGGGAAACACGGCCGAAACTTCCAGTGGCACGAAAGTGCTGCTGATGCTTTCCTGCCAGCTGGCGCAATCCAGGAAGTGCCTGGGCGCACTGCGCAAAAGGGATGATGACATGGCGACTCCGGTGCTGCCTATTTCTAGCACTGCACGCCTGGGGGGAGTATCGGTGACAACCCCTAACTGCCTGCCGGACTACGGTTTCCTGTCGCGTCCATATGAATACTCGGACAGCGCGAATCCCATCGACGAGAGCTCTTCGGCCAGTCGGTGGCGCACCGGCACCACGTCGTCATAGCGGTTGGGTCTTGCCGTCGCGACCTCGGCCTCGGTATAGGGGGTGAAATCGGCCGGCAACTGGGCCGGGCTGAATTCGTCCAGCACCCAATTCAACACGGCCGCCAGTTCGGCATTGCTCAATTGCGAATGGGCCGCGCCCGGCACGCGGATCAGGTATTCGCGGCCCGCGGGCAGATGCGTGAACGCCCCGACCGATTGGCGGAAATCCGGGATGCCGTGCGGGCTGCTGCCCCGCCCGTCCACCCGGTGGCAGCCCGCGCACTGCAAGACGTAGTCGGCGCGCACGGCTTGCCGCAGGCGGCCGGCGTTGACGGCGTCCGCACCTTCCTGCGCCGCCGCGCCCTGCATTGCGCACAGCAGGATGGCCAGGGCAACGCCCTCGCGCCATCCCGCCAGCCGCCGCCCCCGGAGTCTCATGGCTTTGGCGCCGCCTTGGGTTGCAATTGAGGTTTGGCCAGCCCGACGATCACCGAGGTCGTGCAGTGAAAGATCGATGATTCGTTGGACATGCACCAGTTCACGTCGTTGTGCAGGAACATCTGATAACCCGGACGTTCGCGCTCGGCCGCCGCGCACATGCACTTCCCGCACGCCGTCTTGCCGCAGCAGTCGTTGTAGCTGATGAGGTAGTCCTTGCCATCCAGCGGATTGTGGCACGTCCCTACCCACGACACGGCGGACGGCGACGTGCCAGGCGGGCACGACGTCATGCTGCCGCCGCAGCAGGAACACAAGAATCCATCCACCGCGCAATAGCGCCAGTAGTCACATGCCGTGTCGTCCATCTGCGGCTTCTTGCCGGCCGCCGGGGCCGAACGCGCCACCGGCAGCACGGGCACCAGGAAAGCCGTTCCCACCAGCAGCTTGCCGATGCGGTTGAGGACGCTGCGACGCGACGTAGCGTGCGCGACCGAGCGCGAGGCGCGCTCACCCAATTTATCCAGCCAGTGCATTGCCGCTCTCCTTCCTGGAAATCCGGGTCTCGTCCAGCGTGCCCGCGGCCAGGAAATCCTGCACCGACGCCACGCCCAGTTCCTTAGCCGTGAACAGGCTTTCCAGCTGCTCGCGGGAATTGATCAAGCCCTTGGCACGTAATACGCCCGACTCGTCGATCAGCACCGCGTACGGCAGCTTGCTGATCTGGAACTTCATGCCCAGTTCGGTCGACAGCAAATACGGAAACCGCTCCAGTCCGGCCTGCTTGTAGAACGCCAGATGCTCCGGCATGTCGCCGTCGCTGGCCAGCACGATGCGCAGCCAGGCGCTTTCCGTGCTGGCGACCGATTTCAGGATGGGCAGGAGCTTCTTGCACACGGGGCACGTGGGCGACAGGAAGAACAGCAGTTGGCTGTGTTGGCCGCGCTCTCCGATGGTGATGCGGCGGCCCAGCAAGTCGGGCAATTCGAATCGCGGCGCGGCCTCGCCGACGGCGGGCCCCTTGTCCATGGTCAGCGCCCCCATCGGCGCCACGCGCTCATACAGCACGCCGATCTGACGAGACAGGGCCAGGATGACCAACACCAGGCACAGCACTACGCCCCACAGCAGGAAATTGGAAATGATCAAGGCATCCACGTGACACTCCTTCAGAGATTTCGCAGCTTCAGATGCGAAGCCAAGAGATGATTGGCGGTGAAGTACAGGCCCACGGCGGTCATCGCCAGGCCGAAGACGGCCGCGGCATCCGCCCATTGCAGGCTGCGCGATTGGCCGGCCGCGGCAATCAGCACGGGCGCGGTCCATAGCGCCAGCACCGCATTGCGCAGCACCAGCCACCATGACAGCCCGCCGCCGTGCGCGGCATCGCGCCCGCGTCGGCCCAGGGATGCGGGTCCCCCGCAGCCGCAATCGATGTCGCGATGCCCGCGCGCAAGGTTGATGGCCAGCGCCAGCGTCGCCACGCCCAGCACCAGCAACGCCAGTGCCGCGCCCGCCACCTGGACCGACGGCATCAGCAGCATGGCGCCAGCGACGGCTTCCGCCAACGCATAGGCCCCCGCGAACGCGCTGCTCCAACCGGAAGGCAGAAGGTCGTAGGCCGCCACGGCGCGCGAGAACCCCGCCAGGTCTTTCAGTTTTTCAAGCGCCCCCAGCAGCAGCACGCAGGCCAATGCGGCACTGGCGCCATAGAGCAGGACCGGATCGTTCATTTCGGGCCTCCCGCCGGTTGCGGTTCCACTTGCAGCGCGGTCTCGCCCGCTGACTGGATGGTGGTCTTGAATACAGGGGCCACGGGCGCCGCATCGTAGATGTTGACGTTGCACCCATCGATGGTGAACAGGCGCGGCTTGTCGTCCTGCGAGACCGACATCGACAACGCGTTCTTGCCGGGCACCCGCGCCAGCCGCTTGTGCGTGGCCAGGTCGTATACCCAGATCTCGGCGGCGGGCGTCTTGTGCGTGCCTTCCGCGCCGTTCGGATGCATGCCCACGTAGAGCCGCTTCGAGGCACGGTTGATGGCCAGCAGGTTGTAGCCGCCGGGCCGCCAGCCGCGATCCTTGCCGGACGCGTCCAGCAGCGACCATGGCGCGCCGAAGCTGACCTCCTTGCCGCTGAAGTCGGCGCTGTACACGTTGCCGTTGTAGGACACGAAATAGAAGGTATCGCCGACGTTCTCGGTGTGCGTGAAGACAGGGTCTTTCTCAAGTTCGAACATCGGTTTGCTGCGCTGCTGGCTGGCCGGTTTCCCGGCTGCGTCCAGGTCGATGGTCAGCAACGCGCCGTCGCCACAGATGGTGGCGAAACTGCGAGGACGCGAAGGCAGCGGAATGATGCTCCAGCAGCCGGCGGCGGCCGTGATCTCGTCGGCGAACTGCCGGGTCTTCAGGTCAACCACCGTGACCGACGTCGCAGGCGTGGCGTTCTGCACGAACAGCAAATCGCCGTCGGTGCTCTGGCGCAGGTAGTTGCGATAGTTCAGCGCCTGCGCGCGCTTCTGCGGGATCGGCACCTCGTACTTGGGCGTCAGCGTCTCGGCGTCCCAGGCCTCGATCACGTCGGTGCGCTTGCCGCGGTTGAGCCGTTCGTAATAGGTCGTCATGACATAAAGGTCGCGCCCATCGGCCGACACGGTCATGTGACCGTTGAACGACGTGGGCACCAAGCCCAGAAATTTTCCGGAGTCGCCGTCGTAGATGTTGACCCGGCTGTCGACCAGGTGGTTGAAGACCGCGTCCATCACGTACAGCCGGTGCGGCGTGGCCGGCGGCAAGCGTGTGCCGCCCTTGAGTTCCTCCACGGGCAGGTCCGCCCAGGCCAGGCCCGCGGCGCTTGCAAGGGCAGCGCATAGCGCCCACCGTCCGGCCCGCGATGCGCGTGATGTGGCTCGAAGCGCAATCATCGATGTTCTCCTCTCATGATCCGGTTTCCTAGAACGCGTAGACGTAGCGCAACTGCACGCCACGCATCCGCGGCCCGTTCTCGACCTTCAGGTCGTGGATGTACTGCATCTGAATCTGGTTGGCGTCGTTGACCTGATGGGTCAGTTCGACGGCCAGTTGGTGATTGCGCGCCCGGGTGGCGACGGTTTCGCCCGAGGATGTTTCGCGTCCGCCGGTTTCGTAGCGGTAGCGGATGCCCGTGTAGGTGTCGGGGGTCAGGTTGGTCGAGGCTAGCGCGAAGAAGCGGAACGATGGGTCTTTTTTCAGCGTCTGGCCGTACCAGTCGGTGTTGCGCCCGTAGATTTCCACTTCGGCGATGGCCTCCAGGAACGTGGATTCGCCCACGCCCTTGACGAACGAGAAGTCCTGGATGGTGGACCAGCGGTTCTTGCCGGGCGACACGTCAGGACGAGACCGATCGTAACGGCCCACCGGCGCCACGATGAAAGGTTCCCAGGCAAACCAGGTCTTGGTCTGCTCATTGTTGTAGAGCCAGATCGCTGACCCCAGCGTCACATCGCCGATGCCGGTCTGGTGGTCGCCCGGCGCGCCGGGCAGGTCCAGCGAGGTCCGGTACATGGGCACGATGAATTCCAGCTGCACGGTCTTGCCATAGAAGTCGCGGTAGTGCATCTGGCGGTAGATCAACGCGTTGACGTCCAGGGACGCGCCGTCCACCCGCTTACCCTCGGAATACAGCCCCGACGAACGCAGGCCCGCGAGGTAGCCGGCGACGATATTGGTGCCCACGGGCGCGGGTATCCAATCGCGTGCGCTAGGGTCTCCTGCCCATGCCGGCTGCGATGCGCCCAACCATGCCAGCACCAGCGCTGCGCCCGTCCGGGCGCGGCCATGTGTCTTACTTGCCATGCACTTCCCCTTGGTCTCGCGGACACGCCGCCGCCGGTATCTCCCGGCTTGGCCAGCGCGCCGCCACGTTCTAGTACGCGATGCAGACGGACTTCTTCTCCAGGTACATCTCGATCACGGCACGGCCGTGTTCGCGGCCGATGCCGGACTGCTTGAATCCGCCGAATGGCATGTTGGGATCCAGCATGTTGTGGGTATTGACCCAGACCGTACCCGCGTCGATGCGCGGGATCAGGTGCTGCACGCGGGAAAGGTCGTTGCTCCAGACGCTGGCGCCTAGCCCGAACGCGCTGTCGTTGGCCAGCCGCACGGCGTCATCCAGCGTGTCGAACGGTTGCGCCACGACGACGGGGCCGAAGATCTCTTCCTGCGCGATGCGGGCGTCTTGCGGGACATCCGCGAATACCGTGGGCCGCACGAAGTAGCCCGGCCCTTCGCCCGCGCCGCCCCCCGCCAGCACGCGGCCGCCTTCCGCCCGGCCAATACCGATGTAGTCCAGGACACGCTGTTGATGCCGGGCCGAAACCAGCGGCCCCACCTGCGTGGCCGCATCAAAACCGGACCCCAGCGTCAACCCGGCCGCTACATCCGCCAGCCCATGCACGACCTTGTCATACAGGCCCCGCTGCACGTACAGCCGTGATCCGGCCGTGCAAACCTGGCCTTGATTGAAGAAGATGGCCGCGGCGGCGCCTTGAATGGCACGATCGGCATCGCAATCGTCCAGCACGATCACGGGGGACTTGCCGCCCAGTTCCAGCGAGACGCGCTTCATGTCGTCCATCGCGGCCCGCCCGATCAGCTTGCCGACCTCGGTGGAACCCGTGAACGCGATTTTGTCGATGCCCGGGTGCGCCACCAGTGCCGCGCCGGCCGTTTCACCCCGTCCCGTGATCACATTGACGACCCCGGGCGGAAAGCCGGCCTCCAGGACCAGCTCCGCCAGTCTGAGGGCGGTCAGCGGCGTTTCTTCGGCGGGTTTGAGCACCACGGTGCAGCCCGTCGCCAACGCTGGCGCGATCTTCCACACCGCCATCAGCAGCGGGAAGTTCCACGGGATGATCGCGCCGACCACACCGACGGGCTGCGCCAACGTGTAGGCGCTGTATTGGACGCCCGGTGGGAAAGGGATCGACAAGGACAGGGTGTCGCCCGTGATCTTGGTCGCCCACCCGGCCATGTAGCGCAGCCATTGCGCCCCGGCGCCCACTTCCAGGCCCTGGGCGATACCCAGGAGCTTGCCGTTGTTCAGTGTTTCCAGCCGGGCCAGTTCGGTCCCGTGCTGCTCCAGCAGGTCGGCCAGTTTCAACAAAAGCCGCTCACGGCCGGCGGGCAGCATGTCGTGCCAGGGCCCCGCAGCGAACGCGCGGCGCGCGGCCTGCACCGCCAGGTCCACTTGCACGGGACCGGCATCCGGCTGATGCGCGATGACCTGCCCGGTGGCGGGATCGTAGACGGGGACCGGCTTGCCCTGCCCTTCGCGCACCGGCTTGCCGTCGATCAGCATGAATTCCCGGATCGCGCCCAATTCCGGACGGTCGGCCCCCGCAGGGCCCGCAGTCGAAACGCTTGCTGAAGACATCTGAAGCTCCAACGGAAAGTGTGGAAGCCAGAATAGCAACGGCACTTCGGGCTGGCTTGTCGGGCCGTGCATGGCGTTTTGTCATTCTGCGCACGCCCGGCGCATTTTTTATCGGCAGGCCGTCCCGAGATAAAAAAGCCCCTTGGGGGGCAGCAAGCATACGAAGTGTGCGCGGCGTGGGGGCATCTTCATCGCCAGCCAGCCTCAAGAAAAAGGCCAGGCAGGCCGCGCTTGGCGGTCTTGCCTGGCCCGTTGCGAGCTCGCTTGGGAGCCCGCGCGGCGCGATGGCCGATCAGTCCAGCATCAGCACCGTGGCGCCGGTGGTCTTGCGCGAGGCCAGCGCGGTCTGCGCTTCGCCCACTTGCTCCAGGTTGTAGCGTTGGTCGATACGGACCTTGATCTTCTTCTTCAGCACCAGGTCGAACACTTCTTCCGACGCGGCCTGCAGCTTTTCCAGCGTGTTGACGTGCACGCCCAGCGACGGACGCGTGACGTACAGGCTGCCCTTCTGGTTCAGCACCGCCAGGTTGACGCCGGCGACCGGGCCGGACGCGTTGCCGAAGCTGACCATCAGGCCGCGCGGCTCGATGCAGTCCAGCGAGGTTTCCCAGGTGTCCTTGCCCACGCCGTCATACACCACCGGCACTTTCTTGCCGCCCGTCAGTTCCAGCACGCGTTCCGCGACGTTTTCGCGCGAATAGTCGATGGTTTCCCAGGCGCCGTTGGCACGAGCCAGTTCCGCCTTTTCCGGGCTGGAGACCGTGCCGATCAGCTTCACGCCCAGGGCCTTGGCCCATTGGCAGGCGATCAGGCCCACGCCGCCCGCGGCCGCGTGGAACAGGATGGTTTCGCCGCCTTGCAGGCGGTAGGTCTGGCGGAACAGATACTGCACCGTCAGGCCCTTGAGCATCAATGCGGCGGCCTCGTCGAAACCGATGCCCTTGGGCACCTTGACGACCTGATTGGCCGGCACGTTACGCGCCTAGGCGTAGG
>Ga0307412_10000911_pt1 | contig 16973 bp, 8 predicted proteins | sample DK1Cmetagenome_3_FD_203823 | JGI IMG/M metagenome (GOLD analysis project Ga0307412, IMG submission 203823) | Maize rhizosphere microbial communities from greenhouse at UC Davis, California, United States - DK15-C-1 | ecosystem: Host-associated > Plants > Roots > Rhizosphere > Soil | place: USA...
CGCACACCAGCTCTGCGGCGTTACCATGCGCGAACCGGGCGTGTCGCGTCTCGTCCAGGTCGACCTGGCCGAGGCAAGCAAGCTCGTCGGCGTCGCCTAAGCATCACATCCAAGGAATCGACCATGAACCCCGTCATCGGCCTCGCCTGGAATCCCGCGGTAGGCATCCCGATGCTCTTCGTCGGCATCGTCGTGCTCGTGCTGCTCTGGCTGTTCGGCCAGCCACGCAAGGAGCAAGGGCGCCGAAAGCCCGTGCAGGAACAGCCCGAACGTGCGCGCGAGCGCCGCGAGCCGGTGTTCGGCGACGAGCGTGACGAACTGGACGCCGAGGCGCAGGAATCCTTCAGCGCGCGTGACGAAGACGCTGGCGATCCGCTGTTCAGTCCGAAGCCGGCGCAGGGCGAACTCGATGTCGACCTGCGTGCCGAGCTGGAGCGTCTTGGCGCCTCGCTGGCGGGCGAACGGACGGCGTCGGCCGCCCCCGTCATCAAGGAAGAACCCGCCCCCCGTGGCCCGTCGTCCCGTGTCGATCCACGCATCGACCTGCCGTTCGAGGTCGACGAACCCACGCTCCACGCCTCCGCGCCAGTCCCGGCTCCGGCCCCGGCTCCCGCCCCCGCAGCGCCCCCGGCACCGCCCAAGGCACCGCCCCGGTCCGATCTGGGCCGCCGCCCGCCGCATGCGCCGGTGGAGCGCATCGTCAGCCTGTATGTCGTTTCCCGCGAGGGCAGCAAGTTCAACGGTTCCGACCTCGTGGTGGCCGCGGAAAAAGCGGGCCTCGAGTTCGGCGACATGGGCATCTACCATCGTCTCGTCGACGGCCATCCGGAACAGGGCCCCATCTTCAGCGTGGCCAACCTGGTCAAGCCGGGCAATTTCGACATGGCGCGCATCGCGACGCTGCAAACCCCGGGCCTGTCGTTCTTCATGGCCTTGCCGGGCCCGGTGTCGGCACTGGACGCCTGGGACGCGATGTTGCCCACGGCCCAGCGCCTCGCCGAACTGCTCGATGGCCTGGTCCTGGACGAGGAACGCAACGCCCTCGGCCGCCAGCGCATCGCGCACATGCGCGACGAACTGCGTGGCTGGGATCGCGGCCACGAAGGCGAAGAGATCAAGTTCGGCCAATAACCATGTACACGCCGAAGGCCTTCCGCGAAGAACGTCTGCCGACGCTGCACGAGGCGATCCGCGAGATCGCCTTCGGCACGCTGGTGACGTCGGGCGAGGGTGGCATCGAGGCTTCGCACCTGCCTTTCGTGCTGGCACCGGACGAGGGGCCGCTGGGCACGCTCTACGCCCACGTGGCTAAAGGCAACGACCATGTCGCCCGGCACGCTGGCGAGGCCCTGTCGATCTTCGCCGGCCCGCATGCCTATATCTCGCCGAACGGCTATCCCGGCAAGGCCACGCATCATCGCGAAGTGCCTACCTGGAACTACATCGCGGTACATGCTTACGGCGTGCCGGAGACCTTCGCCGACCCGGCCCGCCTCCGCGCCTTGCTGGTACGCCTGACCGGCCAATCCGAAAAGGATGCGGCGCAACCGAGGCCGTGGCAGGTGGACGACGCACCGGCCGATTATGTCGCGAGCATGCTCAAGGGCATCGTCGGCATCCGCATTCCCCTCGATCGCATCGAGGGCAAGTGGAAGCTGGGCCAGAACCGCACCGAGGAGGACCGCCGTGGCGCGGCGGCACTGCTTGCCGAACGGTCCGGTGACGACGAACAAGCCATCGCCAGGGCCATGCGTTCGTTCGTCGCCTAGCGGCACCTCCGTTCCGTCCGGGCCGCCCTTGCGGCGTGCATTCACACTGTCGCAACACCCCTCTGCGTCACTGTCGTGGTCTTCGCGTGCCCGGGTCATTGGCACGATGCATACATCCGGCCCGGCATGCTCGTCCCCATCGTCGAGGAACGCGAGTCACATGTCGGCCAGCCCGTGTGCGCCATTTCGCATTTATTACCTGCACCCGCTGCTGGCGGGGCCGCTGACCGCCTGGAACGCGTGGATCGAACACGCGGCGGCGCTCGGCTTTCGCCAATTGCTGGTCGCTCCGCCGTTCGAGCCATCGGCGTGTGGCGACGTCTTCGTGACCCGCGATTTCGACCGTCTGCATCCCGCCCTTGGCGCGGACGGCGACGCGACGACGCGACTGGCGCAGATCGCCAAGGCGTGCCGCGCGCACGATCTCGAACTCTGGCTGGACCTTCCCCTCGACGAACTGGCCGCGGATGCGCCCGTGCGCCAGGAGCACCCGGCGTGGTTTCGCGCGGTGGCCGCGCAACATGGCACGCCCGACCCCCGCTGGACCCCGAGCGAAAGCGATAGCGCGCGCTGGCGGTTCAACGATCCCGACGTGGTCGATGCGGCCTGCCAGTGGTGGATCGACCGCTTGCGCCGTTGGACGGCGGCGGGTGTGTCGGGCTTTCGCCTGGTTCATCCGCAGCGCCTGGGTGCGGCGGTGTGGAAGACGCTGTTCGATGCCGTGCGGGTGGACGCGCCCCGGACGGCGTTCCTGGCCTGGACACCCGGCCTGACGCCGGATGAGGTGGCCGCCTTGCGTGGCGCGGGCTTCGATGCCGTCGTCTCCTCGGCCAGCTGGTGGGACTTCCGTTCCTCGTGGTTCGTGGAGGAGGCCGGACGCCTCGACGCGTTGGCGCCCGTCCTCGCCTGCACCGAGGCGCCGTTCTCGACACGGTTGGGGGACGAACTGGGCGAGGAGAACCAGCTCGACCACGCGTACCGCCGCGCCATCGCGTTCAGCGCCACGTCGCCTGCCGGATGGATGATGCCGCTCGGGTTCGAGTACGCCCTGCACGATGCGCTGGACCCTCGCCGCGGAAACCCGGTGACACCGGCAGCGCTGGCCAGGGACGCGGTGCTGGATGTCACGGAGACGGTGAAGGCGGCGAACGCGTCGGTGGGGGAACACATGCCGGGTCCACCGCTGATCCGGACGGGCCATGGCGTGGCGACGTTCCTCACGGTCGACGGCGCGGACCCGCGCACCGCCGGACGCGCCACGCTGACGCTGGTGAATGCTTCCCTGGATCGGGAGGTCGCGTTGGGCGCGGCGGAGGCACTGGCCGGAGCGGCGACCCATTTCGGTCCCTGGACCACGCCCGATGGCCGCAAGATCTTCGACCAGGGCGACGGGGTGGTCCTGGAGCCCGGTGCCGTGCTGACGCTGCGGGGCACGCAGGCGGTGCCGGCGAAGTGGAAGCTCGGAACCGTGGCCCAGAGGGAATTCCTGCAAGCATCCACCCGCGCGCCGCGGGTGATCATCGAGGCCGTGACGCCGACGGTGGATGCGGGGCGGTTTCCCGCAAAATGCATCGTCGGCCAACCGGTAGCGGTCACGGCGGACATCTTCATGGATGGCCACGATGTGCTTTCCGCACGGCTGCGATATCGCGCGCAGGACGAAAAGACCTGGCGCGAAACGACGATGGCCTTCGTCGATAACGACGTCCATGCCGCCACGTTCACACCGACGCGCATCGGCCGCCATGAATTCCAGATCGAGGCGTGGCGCGACCCGTTCGCGACCTACCGGCATGAAATCGAGTTGAAGCATGCGGCGAACGTGCCCATCGCCGTGGAGCTGGAGGAGGGCAGGTTGTTGGTGGAAGCGCGCGCGAAGGATGCCGCCGGCCCGAAGGCGAAGGCCTTGCGCAACCTCGCCGCGGCCGTGGGCAAGGCCGAAGGCGACGACCGCCTGGAGATCCTGCTCGCCGAGAGCACGCTCGACCTGATGACCGCGACCGATCCGCGCGAGCGGTCGTGCGTGGCGGGGCCCTACCTGCTCGAGGTGGACCGGCGCGAGGCTGGGTTCGCGAGCTGGTACGAGTTGTTCCCTCGTTCGATGACCGAGTCCAAGGAAAAGCACGGCACGTTCCGCGACACGATCGCACGCCTTCCGGCGATCCGCGAGATGGGTTTCGACGTGTTGTACTTCCCACCGATCCACCCGATCGGCACGGCGTTCCGCAAGGGACCGAACAACACGCTCAGCCCGGGGCCGGACGATCCGGGCAGCCCTTATGCCATCGGGTCGCCGGAAGGCGGCCATACCGAGATCCATCCCCAACTGGGAACGCTCGAGGACTTTCGCGCGTTGCGTGACGCCGCCCATGCGCACGGGCTTGAACTGGCCCTGGACTTCGCTATCCAGTGCTCACCCGACCATCCGTGGTTGAAGGAGCACCCGGAGTGGTTCGACTGGCGCCCCGACGGCAGCATCAAGTACGCGGAAAACCCGCCGAAGAAATACCAGGACATCGTCAATGTCGACTTCTACGCCGATGGCGCGATTCCCTCGCTCTGGCAGGCCCTATGCGACGTGGTGCTGTTCTGGGCCGCCGAGGGCGTGCGCACGTTCCGTGTCGACAACCCGCACACGAAACCCTTCCCCTTCTGGGAATGGATGATCGCGCGGGTTCGCGCGAAGTATCCCGACGTGCTGTTCCTTTCCGAGGCCTTCACGCGTCCCAAGCCGATGTATCGCCTGGCCAAGGCCGGCTTCAGCCAGTCGTACACCTATTTCACGTGGCGCCATTCCAAACAGGAGTTCATCGATTACCTGACCGAGCTGACCACCACGCCGCCGAAGGATTTCTTCCGGCCGAACTTCTTCGTCAACACGCCGGACATCAACCCGTACTTCCTGCAGACCTCCGGACGCCCGGGCTTCCTGATCCGCGCCGCGCTGGCGACGACGCTGTCGGGATTGTGGGGCATGTACTCCGGTTTCGAGATCTGCGAATCCGCACCGATTCCCGGGAAGGAGGAGTACCTCGATTCGGAGAAGTACGAGATACGCATCCGCGATTTCGATGCGCCCGGCAACATCGTGGCCGAGATCACCCGGCTGAACCGGATCAGGCGCGCGCATCCGGCCTTGCAGACGCACCTGGGCGTGCGCTTCCTGCCGGCGAACAACGACCAGGTACTGTTCTTCGAGAAGCGCGCGGGGGACGACCTCGTCCTCGTGGCGATCAGCATGGACCCGCACAACGCCCAGGCGGCGGACCTGAGCCTTCCACTCGGCGACTGGGGACTATCGGCGGATGCCCCGCTCGACATACACGACCTCCTGCACGACCAATCCACCACCTGGCGCGGGTCCACCCAGCATGTATGGCTCGGCCTCGGCCAGCCCTACGCGGTGTGGCACGTGCGGCTTCCGGGAGTCTGATCCATGGCTATGCGCGGCAAGGGAAAGAAGCAGGCGGTCGCTCCCGATTTCTCGAGCGATCCGCTCTGGTACAAGGACGCGATCATCTACCAGGTGCACGTGAAGTCGTTCTTCGACGCCAACGACGATGGCGTGGGCGATTTCCAGGGCCTGATCGACAAGCTCGACTACATCGCCGAGCTGGGCGTGAACACGCTGTGGCTGCTGCCGTTCTATCCGAGCCCGCGGCGTGACGACGGTTACGACATCTCCGAATACAAGGCGGTACACCCCGACTACGGCAAGTTGTCCGACGCCCGGCGTTTCATCGCCGAGGCCCACGCGCGAGGATTGCGCGTCATCACCGAGCTGGTCATCAACCATACCTCGGACCAGCACCCCTGGTTCCAGCGTGCGCGCAAGGCGAAGAAAGGTTCCGCCGCGCGTGATTTCTACGTCTGGTCGGATACCGACCAGGCCTATGACGGCACGCGCATCATCTTCATCGATACCGAGAAATCGAACTGGACATGGGACCCCGTGGCAGGCCAGTACTTCTGGCACCGCTTCTTCTCGCACCAGCCGGACCTGAATTTCGACAACCCGGCGGTGCTCAAGGCGGTGCTCGACGTGATGCGCTTCTGGCTGGACCTGGGCGTGGACGGCCTGCGCCTGGACGCGGTGCCGTACCTGATCGAGCGCGAGGGCACCAACAACGAGAACCTGCCCGAGACGCATGCGATCCTCAAGCTGATCCGCGCCGAGATCGACCAGCACTACCCGGACCGCATGCTCCTGGCCGAGGCCAATCAATGGCCCGAGGACACCCAGGATTATTTCGGCAACGGCGACGAATGCCATATGGCCTTCCATTTCCCGCTGATGCCGCGCATGTACATGGCGATCGCCCGCGAGGACCGCTTCCCGATCACGGACATCATGCGGCAGACCCCGGCGATCCCGGACAACTGCCAGTGGGCGATCTTCCTGCGCAACCACGACGAGTTGACCCTCGAGATGGTGACCGACAACGAGCGCGATTACCTTTGGCAAACCTATGCCGCGGATCGCCGCGCGCGCATCAACCTGGGCATTCGCCGCCGCCTCGCGCCCTTGCTCGAACGCGACCGCCGCCGTATCGAACTGATGAACGCGCTGCTGTTGTCGATGCCGGGAACGCCGGTGTTGTATTACGGCGACGAGATCGGCATGGGCGACAACATCCACCTGGGCGATCGCGACGGCGTGCGCACGCCGATGCAATGGTCGGTGGATCGCAACGGCGGATTCTCGCGCGCCGATCCGGCGAGCCTCGTCCTTCCGCCGATCATGGACCCGCTGTATGGCTTCCAGGCCATCAACGTGGAAGCGCAGGCGCGCGATCCGCATTCCCTGCTCAACTGGACCCGACGCATGCTCGCCGTGCGCAAGCGCTACAAGGCGTTCGGGCGTGGCAGCCTGAAGTTCCTCTATCCCGGTAACCGCAAGGTGCTGGCCTACCTGCGCGAATACGAAGGTGAGCACGTGCTGTGCGTGGCGAACATGTCGCGCTCGTTGCAGGCGGTGGAACTGGACCTCGCCACGTTCGACGGACAGGTGCCCATCGAGATCATGGGCGGTTCCTCGTTCCCGCCGGTGGGACAGTTGCCTTACCTGCTCACCGTGCCGCCCTATGGTTTCTATGCGTTCCAGATCTGCCCGAACGCGCAGATGCCGGTGTGGCACGAGGTACCCGCCGAACCGATGCCCGACTACGAGACGCTCGTGCTGCGCGGCGCCCTGGTCGAGGGTCCGGTGATGGCCCATCACCGCGGCGTGATCGAGAAACAGGTGCTGCCGAACTACCTCGCCGTGCGCCGGTGGTTCGCGGCCAAGGACCGTGGCATCGAGTCGGTGAAGATCCTCTACGGCGCCGCCTGGCCCGACCGTGGCGACGACCTCATCCTCACCGAGGTGGAAGCCACGCTGTCGGATGGGGGCAAGGAACGCTACAGTCTTCCGGTGGGCATCGTCTGGGAAGACGAGAACCCGACCGCGCGGGCGCAACAACTGGCCCTGGCACGCGTCCGCCGTGGGCGCCGGATCGGCCTGCTCACGGACGGTTTCGCGCTCGAAGCGTTCGCCAGCGGTCTCCTCATAGGCTTGCGCAACAGCGTGGAACTGGCGACGCAAGGTGGTGTCGTGCGCTTCGAACCCACCGTCGCCTTTGCCGGTATCACATTCGACGCGGCCATCGAGAATCGCTGGCTTTCCGCCGAGCAATCGAACAGCTCGATGATCCTGCATGACGCCGGGGTGGTGAAGCTGTTCCGGCGCACCTCGGCGGGCGTCAATCCCGAAGTGGAAATGAGCCGCTTCCTCACCGAGAACGGCTACGCGAATACCGCGCCGCTATTGGGTGAGGTGGTGCGCCTGGGCGAACATGGCGAGCGGACCACGCTGGCGGTCCTGCAGGGTTTCCTGCGCAACCAGGGCGATGCGTGGGCGTGGACGCTGGATTACCTGCGCCGCAGCTACGACGAATTCAGCCATTCCGGCGAGGAGGAACGCAAGGCGGAGATCGAGGGTGGCTACGACGCATTCGCGACGGCCGTCGGTACACGGCTGGCCGAACTGCATGCGTTGCTGGCGGAACCGAGCGAACTCCCCGCATTTTCACCCGAGTCGGCGAGCGAGGGCACGGTGCGAGCCTGGCGTGAAAGCGTGCGCGGCCAGGTGGAGCGCGCCTTGCTGTCGGTGGATGCGGAGGCGGAACTGCCACCGAGCCTGGTCGCCGACGTGGACGCGTTGCGCGGCCTCGCGCACGCACTGGACGAGCGCATCGGCACGCTGGCCGCGGCCGGTCACGGTGCATTGGCCACGCGCACCCATGGCGATTTCCACCTGGGCCAGGTGCTGGTCGTGCAGGACGACGCCTACATCATCGACTTCGAAGGCGAGCCGGCGCGCACGCTCGACGAGCGCCGCAGCAAGAGTTCGCCGCTGAGGGATGTCGCCGGGTTCCTCCGCTCACTCGATTACGCCGCGGCGATGGCCCGGCGCGGCGAAGACGGCCTGGCGCCGGTCGAGGACGAAGGATTCGGCGATTACCTGGCCCGATTCCGCGAGCGTTCGGCGAAGGTATTCCTCGACGCGTACCGCGGCGTGCTCGATGCCGCGCCCGTGCGCTGGATCGCGCCCGGGGCGCTGGCGCCCGTGCTCGAACTCTTCGTCATCGAGAAGGCCGCCTATGAAGTCGCCTACGAGGCGGCGAACCGCCCGGGATGGCTCGACGTACCGCTGCGTGGATTGCTGCAGATCGCGCGCGGCGGGATGGCGAACGAACTGAAGGAGGATACGTGACCGATCCCCGTACCTACGGCCTGGCCGATCCCGCCGCGGTCGACGCGCTGGTCGAGGGCCGGCACGGCGATCCGTTCGCGCTGCTCGGCCCGCACGCGGTGGATGGGCGCCGCGTGGTCCGCGCCCTGCAACCCGGCGCCCAAGGCGTCGAGTTGATCGATGCCCAGGGCCATGCGATCGGCGAACTGGCGCGGGTCCATCCGGGAGGGCTGTTCGCGGGCTTCGTCGAGGCCCCCGCGTACCGGTTGCGCGTGCATTGGCCGGCGGCCACGCAGGACACCCACGATCCCTACGCCTTCGGCAGCTTGCTCGGCGAGGACGATCTGCGCAGGCTTTCCGACGGCAGCCACATCGAGTTGTTCCGTTGCCTGGGTGCCCATCCGGTCACCGTCGACGGCGTGCACGGGGTGCGTTTCGCGGTATGGGCACCGAATGCGAAGCGCGTCAGCGTGGTGGGCGACTTCGACAGCTGGGACGGGCGCCGTCACCCGATGCGCAAGCGCGTGCCGGCGGGTGTCTGGGAACTGTTCGTACCCGGCCTGCTCGCGGGGGCGCGCTACAAATACGAGATTTGGGGTGCGGACGGTTCGTTGACCCAACGTGCCGACCCGGTGGCGCTGGCCGCCGAACTGCCGCCCGCGACGGCTTCGATCGTGGCCGACCCCACGGCCTTCCACTGGACCGACGATGCCTGGCTGCGCCGGCGCGGGGCGCTGCATCATGCGGGCTCGCCGCTGACCATCTACGAGTTGCACGCCGGGTCGTGGCTGCGCGGAAAGGATGGCGGCGAACTGCATTGGGACGAGCTCGGTGAACGCCTGATTCCCTACGTCGCCGGGATGGGTTTTTCGCATATCGAATTGCTTCCGGTCTCCGAGCATCCATTCGGTGGATCGTGGGGTTACCAGCCGCTGGGGCAGTTCGCGCCGACCTCGCGCTTCGGTACGCCGGAGGCGTTCGCGCGCTTCGTCGATCGCTGCCACGAGGCAGGCATCGGCGTGATCGTCGATTGGGTGCCTGCGCATTTCCCGACGGACATCCACGGCCTGGCGCACTTCGACGGCACGCCGTTGTATGAACACGCCGATCCGCGCGAGGGTTTCCACCAGGACTGGAATACGCTGATCTTCAACCTCGGCCGTAACGAGGTGTCGGCTTTCCTGGTCGCCAGCGCGCTGGCATGGCTCGAACGCTTCCACGTCGACGGCCTGCGCGTGGATGCTGTGGCGTCGATGCTTTATCGCGATTACTCGCGCAAGCAGGGCGAATGGGTGCCGAACATGTATGGCGGTCGCGAGAACCTGGAATCCATCGCCTTCCTGCGTCGTGTCAACCAGCTGGTGGCGGAGCGCCATCCGGACTGCATGACCATCGCCGAGGAATCCACTGCGTGGCCCGGCGTCACCCAGCCGGTGGAACAGGGCGGCCTGGGCTTCACCTTCAAGTGGAACATGGGCTGGATGCACGATTCGCTGGAGTACATGTCGCGCGATCCGGTCCACCGCCGCTGGCACCACGGCGAGATGACCTTCAGCATGGTCTACGCGTATTCCGAGAAGTTCGTGTTGCCGCTGTCCCATGACGAGGTGGTGCACGGCAAGCGCTCGTTACTTGGCCGCATGCCTGGCGACGAATGGCAGCGCTTCGCGAACCTGCGCGCGTACTACGGTTTCATGTGGGGACATCCCGGCAAGAAGTTGCTGTTCACGGGGGGTGAAATCGCACAGCCCCATGAATGGAACCACGACGCCCAGATCGCCTGGGACCTGCTCGACCATCCCTTGCACCTGGGCGTGCAGACGCTCGTCCGCGACCTGAACCTGCTCTATGCCGCTACGCCCGCCTTGCATGCCTGGGACACGGACCCGCGCGGGTTCCGATGGGTGATCGGTGACGACGCCGCGCAGAGCGTCTTCGCCTGGCTGCGCATGGCCGATGGCGGACGTCCCGCCCTGGTCGTCAGCAACATGACCCCGACGCCTCGCCACGGCTTCCGCATCGGCGTGCCGGAAGGAGGGCGCTGGCGTGAGGCGATCAATTCCGATGCGGCGGACTACGGTGGGTCCGGCGTGGGCAACGAGGGCGAGCGATACGCGCAAGACGTTCCCGCGCACGGCTTCGACCGCTCGCTGGTGATCAGCCTGCCGCCCCTATCCACGGTCATCTTCGTGGCCGACTGACGAGGAATCCGATGCCCGCTCTTCCCGAACGCATGCAGCCCGGAATGCCGTACCCGCTCGGTGCCACGTGTGACGGCATGGGAACCAACTTCGCCGTGTTCTCCGCCCATGCCGAGCGCATCGAGCTATGTCTTTTCGATCCCTCGGGCAAGCGTGAAATCGCACGCTACGAACTGCCCGAATGCACCGACGAAATCTGGCACGGTTACCTGCCACGCGTCCGCGGCGGCACGTTGTACGGTTTCCGCGCCTATGGTCCCTATGCTCCCGAGGAAGGGCATCGCTTCAATCCCAACAAGCTGCTGCTCGACCCGTATGCGCGCCTGCTGCACGGACAGGTGCGCTGGTCGGATGCCTTGCACGGTTACCGGGTTTCCTCGCCACGCGCCGACCTCTCGTTCGACCGGCGCGACAGCGCGGCGGCGATGCCCAAGGCCGTGGTCGTCGACGAACCGATGCACTGGACCCACGGCAACCGGCCGCACACGCCGTGGAACGAGACGGTGATCTACGAGACCCACCTGAAGGGTTTCACACGCACCCTGAAGCGTATCCGCCAGCACGAGCGCGGTACTTTCATCGCGCTGGCCGATCCCTACGTGATCGACTACCTGGTGAAGCTCGGCGTCACCGCCGTGGAACTCCTGCCCGTGCATGCCTTCCTGCAGGACCGCCGCCTCACGGAGATGAAGCTGCGCAACTACTGGGGCTACAACACGCTGGCCTTCTTCGCCCCCGAGCCCGCCTATCTCGCCGAGGGCGCGCTGAACGAGATTCGCGCGGCGGTGCAGGCGCTGCACGCGGCAGGCATCGAGGTGATCCTCGACGTGGTCTACAACCACACCTGCGAGGGAAGCGAACTAGGCACCACCATGTCGTTCCGGGGTCTCGACAACAAGAGCTACTACCGCTTGATGCCGGACAACCCCCGCTATTGCATCAACGATACCGGCACCGGCAACACCGTGAACACCGCGCATCCGCGGGTGCTCCAGCTGGTGATGGATTCCTTGCGCTATTGGGTGCAGACCTTCCATGTGGACGGTTTCCGCTTCGACCTGGGGGTGAGCCTCGGCCGTGAGGAGCATGGCTTCGATCCCTGTTGCGGGTTGTTCGACGCCATGCGCCAGGACCCGGTGCTGGCGAACGTGAAGTTGATTTCCGAGCCTTGGGACATTGGGCCAGGCGGTTACCAGCTGGGCAACCATCCGGCCGGCTTCGCCGAGTGGAACGGCCAGTTCCGCGACGACGTCCGCAAGTTCTGGAAAGGCGATTCCAACATGCGCGGCGTGCTCGCCGGACGCCTGCAGGCCTCCGGTGAGTTGTTCGACCATCATCGGCGCAAGCCTTGGGCGTCGGTGAATTTCCTCACCGCGCATGACGGCTTCACGCTGGAAGACCTGGTCAGTTACAACGACAAGCACAACGAAGCCAACGGCGAGGACAACCGCGACGGTGGCAACGACAACGAAAGCTACAATTACGGAGTGGAAGGACCCACGGACGATCCCGCCATCCGCACCGCGCGCGATCGCGCCAAGCGCGCCATGCTTTCCACGCTTTTCTTTTCCCACGGCACGCCCATGCTGCTGGGTGGCGACGAGTTCGGCCGCACGCAGCAGGGCAACAACAACGCGTACTGCCAGGATAACGAACTGTCCTGGTATGACTGGAAACTGGCCACCGATGAACGGGGCAGGGAACTGACCGACTTCGTCGCAAGGCTCATCCGTCTTCGCGAAAAGCATCCGACGCTGAGGGCCGCGCACTTCCTGCGTGGGGACACGGAGGTGGCCCCTGGCATGCGCGAGGTGACCTGGTTCGACGAAAGCGGCACGGAGATGACCCTGGAAACCTGGGGATACACCGAAGGCCGCCTGCTGGCGCTTCGCCGCGCGCAGGCGTACGGCGAAAAGCGCGCCGACGTGACCCTGGTGCTGATCAACGCCACCCCCGAGAAGCACGTGTTCCACCTTCCCCAGCCGGTGGTGAATTGGCGGATGAGCTGCAACAGCGCCATGCCAGCCGCACCTGAAACGCCTTGGAGCGAGCCGTCGATCGAAGTGGAAGGGCGCAGCGTGATCCTCCTGGCTGCGTCGGTGAGGACGGAACCCGCATGAGCGACACCTTCGTCTACCCGATGCCGTATGGCGCCAGGTACCTGGGCGACGGCCGCACCCGTTTCCGGCTCTGGGCTCCCGACGTGGACACGGTGTCGATCGAATGCGACGACGGTCATGTCTCACCAATGCGAGCGCTGGACGACGGCTGGTTCGAATGCGTGTGTCCCGCCGAGGTGGGTCGCGGTTATCGCTTTCGCATCCGCGACGGCGTGGCGGTGCCCGATCCCGCTTCGCGCCGGCAGGTCGGTGGCGACGTGCACGGTTTCAGCAGGGTCACCGATCCCGCGGCGTACGCATGGCGGCACGCCGGCTGGCGCGGCCGGCCGTGGCATGAAACCGTGATCTACGAATTGCATGTGGGCGCGCTCGGGGGGTTCCATGGCGTGGAGATGGTCTTGCCGCACCTCGCTTCATTGGGTATCACCGCTGTCCAGCTGATGCCGATCGCCGAGTTCGCGGGCGAACGCAACTGGGGTTATGACGGCGTGTTGCCCTTCGCCCCGGCGGACGCCTATGGCTCGCCCGACGACCTCAAGTCGCTGGTCGACACGGCGCACGGGCTCGGGCTGATGATCTTCCTCGACGTGGTCTACAACCATTTCGGACCGGAGGGCAACTACCTCGGCGCGTATGCGTCGCCGTTCTTCGACGAATCGACGCACACGCCGTGGGGTGCGGCCATCGGCGTGGCGACGCCGCAGGTGGGCGATTACTTCGTGCACAACGCGCTGTACTGGCTGCAGGAGTTCCGTTTCGATGGCCTGCGCTTCGATGCGGTGCACGCGATCGGCAATGCCGGTTGGCTGGTGACGTTGGCGGACCGCGTGCATGCCGCCGTGGAACCGGGACGTCACGTCCACCTCGTTCTGGAGAACGAAGCCAACCAGGCCAACCTGCTCGGCCGCGGGCGATTCGACGCGCAGTGGAACGACGATTTCCACAATGCGCTGCACGTGCTGCTCACGGGCGAGAAAGAGGGTTATTACGCGCACTACCATCCGCCGATGGACAAGCTGCTGCGCAGCCTGCGTGAAGGCTTCGCCTTCCAGGGCGAGCCGATGGGCGGCCGCCGTCGCGGCGAGCCCAGCGCCCACCTGCCACCATCGCGGTTCGTGAATTTCCTGCAGAACCACGACCAGGTGGGCAACCGGGCACTCGGCGACAGGCTGAGCACGCTCGTTTCCCCGGAGATCCTGGAGGCCGCGCTCGCGCTGCTGCTGCTGTCGCCTTTCGTACCCATGTTGTTCATGGGCGAGGAATGGGCCAGCCGGACACCCTTCCTGTTCTTCACCGACTTTCCCGATGAAGATCTGCGCAAGGCCGTGCGCGATGGCCGGCGCAAGGAGTTCGACGCCTTCACCGGATTCTCCGGCGAGGACATTCCCGATCCCAATGAATACGCCACGTTTACCGCGTCCATCCCCGTGAGGGATCGCGAACGTGGCGATGTGCGCCGGACGCTCGTTCGTGACCTGATCGCGGCGCGGCAGAAGCACGTTTCCCCGTATATCGAGCAAGCGCGGAGCCTGGACGCAGAGCCAGTGGGCGAACGCGCCTTCATCGTGTCCTGGTCGTTGGGCGGTTCGTCGCTCACGTTGTTCGTCAATGTCGGCGACGCCGACGTCACTTTCGCGAAGCCACCATCACCGTCTGCGGCCTGGTTGCACGGCGATGCCGCCGATGTCGCTTCCGTTTCTCGTGGCCTGCTTCCCGCCCGCCGCACGCTTGCCTGCCTGGAGTCCTGATTCGTGAACGAGCCCCTCGACGACCGCCTCGCGTTACTGGCCGAACAGGCCGGGGTCGACGTGAACTGGCGCGACGCACTCGACCGGCCGCAATCGACCCCGGCCCGGACGGTGCGGGCCGTCCTGCAGGCCCTGGGGCTGCCTGCGGACAACGCGGACGATGTCGAGGCGAGCTTGCGGCGCATCGAGGAAGAGCGCAGCGGCAAACAGCCGCCGAGGCTGCTGACCGCGGACGCGGGTGGACGCGTCGAACTGCCAGCGGCGGCACGTGGCCGCTCGTGGAAGATCGTGACGGACGAAGGCGGTCCGATCAGCGAGGGCGCCTTGCCTTCCGGCGAACGGTTAGTCGACGCGCCGGCCATGCCGGGGTACTACACGTTGTTGATCGACGAGGAGCCGATCACCCTCGCCGTCGCTCCACCGCGCGCTTTCGGCATCGGCGACATCGCTTCCGCCCATCGGCCTTGGGGTATCGCCGTGCAGATGTCCAGCCTGCGCCGTCCGGGCGACGGCGGCATCGGCGATTTCACGGCGTTGGAACTGTGTGCGAAAGCGGCCGCGGAGAAGGGAGCGGATGCGCTTGCGATCAGCCCGCTGCATGCCTTGTTCGCGGCCGCTCCCGAACGCTACAGCCCCTATGCGCCGTCGAGCCGCCTGTTCCTCAATGGCCTGTACATCGACCCGGTGCGGACCAGTGGCGAACAGACCGTGCGCGCGGTGATCGATACCCATAACCTGCGCCAGGAACTGGCCGAACTCGAATGGCTCGAGTTGATCGACTGGCCGCGCGCCGCGCGTGCGCGGATGACGATCCTTCGTTCCGTGTTCGAGTGGGCGTCGGTGGACATCGTGCACTCGGAGCGATTCGCCGCATTCCGGCGCGAGCAAGGCGAGCCGCTGGAGCGTCACGCGCGTTTCGAAGCCTTGCACGCCGACTTCACCGCGCACGGGCGCGCGGGCGGATGGCAGGGCTGGCCGGAGGCGTTCCATGATCCGGCGAGCTCCGACGTGGCGGCCTTCGCTCGCGAGCACGCCCGCGAAGTATCGTTTCACGCGTGGCTGCAATGGCTCGCCACACAGGGGTTGGAGGGAGCGCAGAAGGCGGCGCGCGACGCGGGCATGGCCATCGGCCTGGTGGCCGACCTGGCGGTGGGTGCCGACGCGGGCGGCAGCCATGCCTGGGCACACCAGAAGGAAGTGCTCAACGGCCTGTCCGTGGGGGCACCCCCGGATGCGCTCAACCGGCTGGGTCAGGATTGGGGTCTCACCACGTTCTCGCCGCGAGGCTTGCGCGAGACCGGCTTCAAGGGATTCATCGGCATGCTGCGCGCGGCGCTGGCGCACGCAGGCGGCGTGCGTATCGACCACGTGCTGGGATTGAAGCGCCTGTGGATGGTGCCCCATGGCGCGGGTGCGACCGAAGGTGCCTACGTACGCTATCCGCTCGGCGACATGTTGCGGCTGATCGCGCTGGAATCGCATCTGCATCGTGCCATCGTCATCGGCGAAGACCTGGGCACCGTGCCGGCCGATTTTCGTCAGACGATCGCCGACAAGGGTGTCCTCGGTATCCGCGTGCTCTGGTTCGAGCGTGCCGCGGACGGCGGCTTCATCGCGCCGGCGGAATGGTCCGGCAAGGCCATGGCGACGACCAGCACGCACGACGTGCCGACAGTGGCGGGATGGTGGAGCGGACGCGACGTGGAGTGGCGAAAACGCACCGGGCTCGACAATCCCGATGTCGACGAGGCGGCGCAGCGCGAGGTCGAGCGGGTGATGCTCTGGCGGGCGTTGTTCGCGTCCGGTTCCGCATGGAACGAAGATCCCCCGCCCGCGCCGGACGATATCTCCCCCGTGGTCGTCGCGGCGGCCCGGCACGTATCGCTGGCACCCGCGCCCCTGGCGATCTTCCCCGTGGAAGATGTGCTCGGCCTGCACGAACAGCCGAACCTGCCCGGTCCCACCGACGCGGTCCATCCGAACTGGCGCCGGCGCATGCCCGATTCGTCGTCACGCCTGTTCGATGGCCCGATCGCCCACGCCGTATGCGCCGCGATCGACCAGACCCGGCATCGCGCGTGAGCGCTCCGCGTGCGCTCGCGCGCCTGCAGTTCCATGCGGGCTTCACCCTCGACGATGCGATCGACGTCGTCGGCTATTACGCGCGCCTCGGGGTGAGTCATCTGTATGCCTCGCCGATCCTGCGCGCGCGGGCTGGTTCGACCCACGGCTACGACGTCGTCGATTGCCACCAGGTGAACCCGGAAATCGGTGGGGAGGAAGCCTTGCGCCGTCTCGTCGCGAGCCTGCGCTCCCACGGCATGGGCCTGATCGTCGACATCGTGCCCAACCACATGGGCGTGGGCGTCGAGAACGCGTGGTGGATGGACGTGCTCCGGCAT
>Ga0307412_10000913_pt1 | contig 16914 bp, 22 predicted proteins | sample DK1Cmetagenome_3_FD_203823 | JGI IMG/M metagenome (GOLD analysis project Ga0307412, IMG submission 203823) | Maize rhizosphere microbial communities from greenhouse at UC Davis, California, United States - DK15-C-1 | ecosystem: Host-associated > Plants > Roots > Rhizosphere > Soil | place: USA...
GACACTCCCCGCCGCGTGCTCTACACCGCATTCGTCCAGGCCCCGAACGATTACGCCAAGTTCAACGAGCGCGTTCACTACTCCGTGGCCGGCCAACGCAAGCGCGGGGCCATGTTCGTCGAGGCCGTACGACGGGCAAGGCTGAACCTCACGCTCTCCAAGCCGATCGCGCCACCAGGGCTCACGGTGCGCCGGTCCGGCACCGAGATCCTCATCAACTGGGAAGCTCCCGAGTGCCGCGTCACCACGTACGCGCTCAAAACCTCGACCGATTCCGGCGCGAATTGGACAACCCAGGCGCTCCCCGCGCCGCTCGTGACCTCGTTCACGCTCACAGCCGCCGCCGGCCTCCCCGTATGGGCCCGCGTCGCGTGCACCAACGAGCAAGGCACGTCTTACTACTCGATCCCGTACCACGGCTAAGCAAAGGAAAAGAATGCTCCTCCGACGACTCTCAACCACCGTCTCGCTCCCCTCGGGGTTCAAGCTCCTGCCCTCGCCGGCCGTTACGCCGGCCGCGCGCTACCTCGCCGCCGGCCTCCCGACAGGGGCGCTCACCGGATGGAGCAACCAGGAGGCAACCGCTACCCTCGCTCCTGCCGCCGGCGGGGCTCCTACCGTGGCTGACGTCGACGGGGTCCGTGCCGTGGTTACCAACGGCACCACCGACCGATTCAGCACCGCCAACGGGCCGGCCTGGCGTACAGCCGCGATAATCCTCAAACTTCCCACCACGACCACCGGTGAGGATCAACTCCTCGGCCCGAACCTCGCCTCGAACGGGATGCTCTACTACAACTCCGCAACGGGGCTCCTCGGTTGGCGCAACGGCACCGCCGCAACCATCACCGTCCCCGCCTCGCCAGGGTGGACTGTCGTCATGATCACCGTTGACGCGGCCGGCAACGGCACGCTCTCAGTCCGCAAAACACGCGCCGGCGCTGTGATCGGCACCGAGGCACCGCCGGCCGGCCTCCGCGTCGCCGGCAACTTCTCCTCAGGGAACCACCTCGCCGCCTCGATCGCCGAAATTGACCTCTGGACGACCGTGCTCACAGCCTCCCAATCCAACGACTTCGACGACTATGCCTCAGATGCATACCCGACCGTACTGTAAGGGGATCCGCCATGACTGGTATCCAAACCGACTGGGTCGCCGAGGTCGTCGGCAAAGCCCTGAACCCCGATGGGTTCGCGGAGAATCAATGCGTCGACGTCGTCGATCACTATGGAGAGTTTATCTTCGGCGTTCCGTGGTCCGTTTGTGTCGGCGGCGTCCGAGGCGCAAAGGATCTCTTCGACGTCGCTCCCGGTAGGTACTGGCAAAAGATCGCCTACTATCCCGGTTTCATCCCGAAATACGGCGATATCGGCGTCATGGGCGGATCCGATATCAACGAGTGGGGCCACACATTCTTTACCGAGTCGGCCGACGCGGGCGGGATCAACGTCATTCAGCAAGACGGCTTTGCTCCACCGCTCCGCAATGGCTACTCCATCAAGCCGGCTCACCGCTCACGACTTGCTTACTACAGCCGAGGGACAGGCTCGCTAATCGGCGTGCTCCGACCTCGGCCGGAAATGATGATCGGCGGCGTACTGCCGGCCGGCAACACCACACAGGAGGACGACATGTTTACCGACGAGGATCGCGCCACACTCAAGTTTCTGAAGGAGGCGATCAAGGACGGGGGCGAGTCCATGCTCTACGGTGCCTCGCTTATGAATTTGATCGACGACGTCCCGCGCCGTACAGCCAACGCCGTCGCCGGCTATCCGGTCAAGCGCGAGGGAAAGATCCTGCCATGGATCCAGGACACGGCGGACGGAACCTCGCTCGCGTGGAGCCTACAGCGGACCGTTCTGCCGGCCATGGCCGAGACGCTCAAGATCGACGCCGGCGTCCTCCGAGCAGCGTTCGAGGACGCGATCGCCGGCACGTCGGTAACCGTCTCGATCGGATCCACCGAGGGCCAGGCCAGCAATGGCTAGGACATTCGGACCGGTCACCGGCGCTTGCACCACCGGCGCGGCCGGCGCGATCCTCCTCGTGGGGATCCTTGACCGTCTCGGTTGGCAGATAACAGCGGCCGAGGCCGGCGCTCTCGGCGTCCTCCTAAGCGCGTTCGGGGGCTGGCTTATCAGGGGGAAAGGGGATCACGTTGCCCTCAAATGACGACATAACACTCGGCGAAATCTGGCGAGGTCAGGAGCTCCTCAGAGGAGACGTCAAAGAGCTAACGCAAACGATCGTAGCCAAGCCTGATTGGAACGACCTCAAGGACACTAGGGCAGCACTCGAGGCCAAGCTCTCGGCCGAGGAGGCGACGCGCAAGGCCGAGCGTGCAGTCGCGGACAAAGCAATAGCCGCGCTCGAGGACTGGAACAAATGGGCCGTTCGGATCGTCCTCGGCGCGGCTGGAACCGGCTTGGTTGGCTGGGGAGTAACCGCCGCTATCTCGGTTGCAACGGGATAGCTAGGCAGCAACAAGCACTTTAACCGGATAACCCCCGTCGATATCGATCGCCGGGGGTTCTCCGCTCTCCAACCAAGTAGCGGGAGCGTCGGTTATTCCTGCCCATACTGTCACTTGGGCCTCACATGGCCGGCCTCGGCCGTTGATCCAGTTGCTCACGGTATTACGCGACACGCCGAGGGCACGTGCCATAGCTCCAACGGAAACGCCGGACACTCTCAGGGACTTACGCAAGCGATCGGCTAGGTCGAACTCGAATCGGAATTGATATGCGTTCATGAGACAAAGCATTGCACTATCACAAGACTTGACACAATCACAAAGTCTTGCATTAGGCATGTTAGTTTGCACATCTTTGTGTAATGCACAATGATGAAGCCATGAAGACCAAGTCTGGGGAGACTCCAATGATCGTCGTGCCGTCACAGCTCATTGGAGCCGCTCAAGCAGCCGAAATTCTCGGTCTTGAGCGCTCGACACTCACACGTTGGATCCAGGCGAACCGGATCCAGCCTCTCACCCAACTAGACGGGCCTCGAGGAGCTTACATATTCGATCGCCTCGAGGTCGTCGCTCTTGCTCAAGGACAACCCGCATGAAGAACTCTGATGTTCCCCGGCTCGTGTCACCACGAGACGCTTGCAAACTCCTCGGCGTAACGCGCTCGACCTTGCTCCGCTGGGAGGAGCAAGGCAAGGTGACGCCGCGCCGGCTATTCGGTGGTCACCGCCGATACTGGCTCCACGAGATACGAAACGCGATCAACAAGAAAGAGGCGGCGTGAGCAGCAAAGAAGAGTACAAGATACGCCGGCGAGGCTCTCTCGTACTGGCAAACGAGACCGTCTACGACCGGAACCTCAGCTATACCGCGCTAGGCGTCCTCGCTGTGCTCCTCGCCCGTCCCGACGACGCTCCCAAGGGTTACCGAACCCTCATGCGTCCCGAGGCCGGCGTCGGCCAAGCCTCGATCCTCTCCGCGTTCCGTGAGCTCCGCGCCAACGGCTACCGTTACCAGTTCTACCGGACCGAGACGACTCCCAAGGGCAACCGCGTCTACACGTGCACGTATATCTACGAGCTCCCGGTAAGCCTTGAAATGGCTAAGCGGGACCACTTCGACGAGACCGGACAGCCGGCGCTCGAGCCCACGGATAGGCGTAAAAGTAAGGGTACCCTTGCAAGCGTTCCTGATGCACAGGAGCCTGATGCACAGGAGCCTGTTGCACAGGATCCCTCGTCACAAAACCTTGGCTCCGCTGTCGGTGAGTTTTCAGCCTCTCCAAAAACAGTCGAGGAAATAGATCAACGCGAGGCCAACGAAAACGACGAAACGCCGAAAAGCCAGCCACCACAAGGGCCGGCGAGACAGTCGAATGACGCGACTAAGAGCCCGTTTGGGATAACGGCTCAGCAAGCTGAGATCAATTCAAAAGGAGCAGCACTCGCGAGAGCCGCTCTCAAAGGCGAGAGGATCGCGGATTCAGCATGAGAACACTCAAGACCTACAGCATGGGAGTTCTGTGGAACATGGATGCTCGCCGGCTCACTGAGGACATGACCAAGAACCCTCGCCTAGAGGCTCCGCTAGACGGTGACGCTCTCGCCAGGGCAGCATGTCGCGAGCAAAAGCTCGCTGAGGCATGGAGGATCCTCGACGAGGCCAAGATCAACCGGCTCCGCCGTAATCATCACGAGATCGACCGGACGAGCCGATGAACACCATGACTATTCAAGAAGCCCAAGACCAATGGAAAGTAGCACTCGAGGTATCTGCCTCATGGAACTCCGTTGTCAATCGCCGCCGAGAAGCATGGAAAGCCGCTCAGCAAGGCCCAGCGGCCGACAAGGCACGACGTGAGCTAAAAAAGGCATTGGACCAGCTAGAAGCCGCCAAAGGGGCTGAGATCGCCGCTTGGTCGGTTTGGGTCGACGCTCGGGACGAGGCGGCATAGATGGGCCAGGACTCACTATTCGAGATCCCCGAGAGCGAGGCGAGAGAGAGCCGGATCGTCCGCGCCAAATGGGGAGGCCGCAAATCAACCAACGCTCGAGCAACGTGCCGGCTCATGCTGCCTCACGCGTGCCGCAAGTGCGGGGGAATGATCACGGCCGAGGATCCCGAGAGCACATGGCACGCCGGCCACCGCGAGGACAGGGTCGCCGGCGGCACCGAGGACGGCATCGAACCCGAACACGCACACTGCAACACCAGCGCCGGCGGCAAGATCGGCGCAGCAATGACCAACGCCCAACGCACACCCAAAGCAACACACATCACGAGAGAGAGAACCCCGCAATGGTGGTAGCAACCCAGTACACAGCACGACGAGGCGGCAAGCTTACGGCCACGGCTCAGGCCGTTTGCTCGGTAGCCAAGGTGGGCGACGACGTCACTATCTCCTCGGACGGCGATAACAAGTGGCGCGTGCTCTCGGTCCACTACCCAACGATCGCGCTCGAGCGCAACGGCAAGACACTCACTGTCGAGGCTCACCGTGTGCGCTGCCTCTGGTCGAACGGGGATGCAGCATGAGCAAGCCTGACGAGGAGCTCACGTTCGAGGACTGGCAAGCGACGGTCAACGAGAGGGATATGCGAGCCCAAGTAACTGTTGCACATCTCCTCTCCGGCTCTGATCGGTTGGCAAAAGAGTCTGCACAGAAATGGAGCGACCTTGACAACGAGGCGAAGCGGATCGCGGCGATCCTCTATCCCGAAAACGAATGAGTTTTTCGGACGGGGGTCGGAAGCCCACGACCTCCGTCCACTCCCTTTTTCTGCGTAGATCCCTAGAACTCAAGGAGCACACAACACAATGACCACCACAAAGACCTGCACATATTGCGCCGGCACTCGAGGCAATCACAAAGGTTTCTGCCTCACTCTCATCGACGGCGCTCTCGAGGAATGGGTCGACGTAGTGCCGGCTGCCGACGTTCCGAGGTTCGAGACGCTCATGGGCGTTCGTCTAGATCGCGAGATCCCGCCCGGTGATAAAGCCGCGCTCGAGTTCGACTATGAGGGCAAGACGTATTACGTCCTCGAGTCCGAGGTCGAGCGGATCTCGGCAATGACTCGAGGCAAGTCGTGACGGCCGTTCTTGACGAGCTCCGCGCCGGCTCTATGGAGCTCGAGGAGATGCGTGCCAAGCCTCGCAAGCTGTCAGAGATCCCCGAGGGTACGGACATTGAGGCCGCTCACGTCGGCGCACGGCTACAGCGGCTCCCGATCACGCCTCAAGGTGTGCTCGTTGCCGGCGTTATGGAGGCTCGCAAGGACGACGGCCGGCGCAGGTACAAGCAAGTCACGATCCAGATCCCGCGCCGCTCGACCAAAACGACGACTGTACAGAACGTGCTCCTCGGCCGGTGCGCCACGATCCCCGGCTATCAGGTGGTTTCCACCGCGCAGGACGGCACCAGGGCAAGCCAGTTCTTCCGCGACATGATGGATCTCATCGAGGCGCACGCCAACGAGATCATGGAGCTCCGGAACGAGGAGATCCAGGACGCATGGAACGGCGAGGGCAAAGAGCCGGCCGAGTTCACATACAAGGACGCGCTCAAAGAGCTCGGGATCCGGACGCTCTACTACTCCCAGCAACGCGAGTACATCCGGTGGATCAACGGCTCCAAGTGGCGCGTAGCCAAGCCGGAACCCTCGGGCCTCCGTGGTGGTGCTGCCAATGCCATTTGGTTCGACGAGGGAGGCGAGCTCGATCCCGAGGAGTCGCCGCAACTCCTCGCCGGCGCTCTGCCCATGATGGATACCAAGCAGGACGGGCAGATCATTGTCTCCGGTACGCCGGGAACGGCTCGCGTTGGCATGTTCTGGGACTCGCTCGAGGCCGCTCACAAGGCTCCTAACAAGCTCGGGATCGTCGATTACAGCGCCGGCGAGTTCTGTGATCCCAACGACGAACGTGTTTGGTGGGAGACTCACCCCGGCCTCGCTTGTGGATTGACCTCGATCGAGACGATCCGAGAGCGCCACGACCCCGAAACGGGCCTCTCGCTGCCGGAATTTATGCGGGAATACCTCTGCATTTGGCCTCCTGACTCCAAGGTCACCGCGCTTAATCTCAAGAATTGGGGCATCACCGAGACGGATCCACTCGCCGAGCCTCCCGAAGTGGCATGGGGGATCGGCTGGGATATCGCGATCGGGGGCCATGCTGCCGCCGTCGCCGTGGCTTGGTACGACGAGCACGACGAACCACACGTTCAAGTCATGGATCACCGCGCCGGCTCTCAGTGGGTCGCGCCGTACGTCGGCAAGGCGATCCAGAAATTCCCGCGCGTGCCGGTCGGCTTCGACTCGATCGGCGAGAACATCACGGTATCCAACGCGCTCGGCCGTATGCCTCGTGTCAAGACGACGAGGGTCAAGGGGCTGAACATGAAAGAGGTTGCGGCCGCGACGGCGTCCCTCGCCCAGGCTGTGGACACTATGCGGATCCATCACCCGGCACACTCGGGACTCGACACGGCCGTCAAGAACACGACGTGGAGAAACCCTGACGGTAACCGGCTTTTCATGCGCGGCAAGGGGATCGAGATCTCCTGTCTCCTCGCTTGTGTCGCTGCCCTCGCCGTCGCTGCCACGGCGAAACGCCAATCGGGATTGGAAATGCCTCGAGCCGCCGTCGGATAGGGCCATTGTGGGAACCCGACAGGCCGGCACCAGGCCGGCGCAGCTGTAAAACCGCGAGATCTAGCGGACTTGCTTTAGGTCCGTTTGTGTGGATCCAACAATCCATCGTTTTGCATTACTTAGTGCAAAGCACAACAAAGCATAAGAACCCGCGCTAAACCGTCCTCCGGTTGGCGCGGGTTCTTTCGTCGGATGCTTTCTCTCGTGGGAATCTTCAGCAAGGTCCTAGACCTCTTCAAGTACAGCGACACGGCCGGCTTTCCCGAGTCGTACACAACCGCGTCAGTGTTCAAGACAGGCGGCTATCTTTCCCCCGTCATTGCCAAGGATCTCGGCTTCACCGGCGCGGGACTGCCGGCAACTATCGCCGAGGCTCTCGGCGTACCTCCAATCCACCGGGCTATCGCGCTGTACTCGACGTGCATTGCTCAGGTAAAGATCCCCGACGCCGCTCCGAGCTGGGTCCGGACCGGCGTCGGGTCCATCACTCCCGAGGCTCGCCTCGTCTCGATCGTGCTCGATCTCATTTTCTACCGCGACTCGGTCGTCATGCTCGATCGCCAGGGCGACGAGATCGTTTCCGGCGTACGACTCCCGTATGACCTCTGGCACTTGGATCCGGTCGGCAACATCATGATTCCCGCTCTCTACGGCGGCGAGATCCCCGATCAATCCATGTTCATTTACCTGTCCTCGTACATGCCTCTCGGGCTCCTCGAGGCAGCATCCGAGACGATCGAGCATTACCACGACCTCAAGAACACGATCCGCTCACGCGGCAAGAACCCGATCCCGCTCGTGCAGCTTGCAGTAACGGCCGAGTTCGAGGGAACGAAAGCCGAGCTTACGCAAGCTCGAGACGATTGGTCGGACGCTCGGCAGGATCCTAACGGCGCGGTCGCGCTTACTCCGCCAGGAGTCGACCTCAAGACGCCGGGGGCCGAGTCAGCCAACGACGGCGGCGCAATGCTCATTCAGGCTCGCAACGCCGTACGCCTCGACGCTGCCAACTTCTGCAACCTGCCGGCCGCATTGCTCGAGGGCGCTAACGGCGCGTCGGGCACGTACGAGAACACGCTCCAAACGAAAGACGAGCTCGTGTCGCTCTCGTGCGCACAGTGGCTCACGCCGATCTCCTCCCGTCTTAGCCAACCGGACGCCGGCTCGGCCGCGCCGTGGGTATTCGATACCTCGGCGCTCTCGGCCGGCGACGCCAAGGGAAACACCGGAACCGCCGTCGCAACACCTACTCAAGGAGAAATCACAGCATGACCGTTGCCCTACTCGGTGAGCTCCTCACCGCATCCGAGGCGGACCGTACCGTCTCGTACAACCTCCTCACCTTTGGGGAACCCGGCCGCACCAATAAAGGCCGAGTCACCGTCGATAAGGGGATCCTCGAGATCCCGGCCGGCGAGCTCCCCATGAATGACGAGCACGCTCCCGAGGTCAACGTCGGATACCTCACCGCGTCCGAGTCCGATACCGGCATCACGACGACCGTCAAGTACTACGCCACTCCCGAGGGAGAGGCCGCGTTCAAGGACGCCACGACGGGCAAGCGCCGAGGGATCTCCATGGAGCTCCTCAAGCCGGTGATCCGCGCCGGCAAGGTGATCTCAGGCCGGCTCTGTGCTGCCGCGATCGTCGAGAAGCCGGCGTTTCCGTCCTCCATGCTCCTCGCCTCCGACGTCGGCGAGATCGCTGCCGAGATCGGCGACGCTCTCACCGCGATCGGCGAGGGAAACCTCGAGGACGCGACACGGATCCTCATTGCTGCCCAGGAGAAAGCCACTGCGGCCGACTCCGCCGAAACTCCCGCTCCTGACCAGAAAGAAGTAACCAACGTGCCCGAAAAGCTCAACGCCTCCGCAGCGCCGGCCTCGACCGAGCAGCTTCTCGCCTCTCTCGTCAAGCTCGGCGCTAACGCCGCTGCCGAGGCTGCCAAGCCCAAGCCCAAGCCCGAGGAGAAGCTCCTCGCCTCCGATATCACCCTCGCCAAGTTCGGACAGTTCATGCGCGGCGTTGCTGCCACGACTGACGACCGGCTCAAGGCGGCGGCGTTCGACGTCGTCACCCAGGCGGACATGTACGATCCGACGTCGGTGCCGGCATACCTCGGCGAGTTGTGGGCCGAGTCGCCGTACAAGGAGCGTTTCGCTCCCCTCGTCGCTACCGAGAACCTGACGGGCATGTACGTCGAGGGTTGGCGCTGGGTCGAGGGCAAGGTCGCCAAGGTCGACGACTGGGATCCTGCCTTTACCGGCGTCGCGCCGGCCGAAACCATGACCGATATTCCGACGTCCGAAATGGTCGCCGAAAAGGAATCATGGCCGGCCAAGCGTATCGCCGGTGGTCGCCGGATCGACCGCGCAAACGTCGACTTCCCCGTCCCCGGCGTCATGGAATCCTTGCTCCGCCAGGAAACCGAGTACATCAAGCGCCGGCGTGACGCTCGCGTCCGCGACGAGCTCATTGCCCAGGGGTTCGCGAACAAGGTTATCGGCACCGGCACCGACGTCGCGACGCCGTTCGCAAAGATCATCCTCGGTTGCATGCACGTCATGGAATACGAGATGCCGACTTACGCGATCGTCGGCAACGATCTTTACCGCCAGATGCTCACGACCGACATGCTCGAGAATCTCGCTCTCCTCGAGACGACTCTCGGCCTCGAGTCCGGATCCATGGCCGGCTTTGTGATCCAGCCGGCACCGATCACCTACACCGCGTTCGACGGCCGCGTGACGGTCGGCACCAAGCGCGCAACCGTCCTCCACGAGCCGGCCGGCGCTCCGATCCGCGTCGACGCTCAGGAGCTCATCAAGGGCGCGATCGATCAGGCCGTGTTCTCGTACTACCTCCTCCGCTCGGACGAGCGCGGCGGCGTCGTCGAGGTGACCTCCTAATGGTGCATCCTCTCAACGAGCTCAAGAACCTCAAGAAAGCGACGGCCGAGCTCAACCGGTTCAAGCGTGCTGCCGCTGCCATTCCGGCAACTCCCGAGGAGCTCGAGGATCTTCGCCAGGGGATCGCGATCCTCGAGGGCGAGATCCAGTCTCAGGGCTCCACGATCGAGGCGCAGGGCGTACTAATCGCCAAACTCGCCGACTTCGTGGATCTCCCCGAGGACTACGAGATCCACGTCGAGGAGCCGGCCGGCGACGCCGTCGAGGATCCTGCCCAGGATCCCGAGGGAATCGCTCTCGTCGAGGCTATCCACGAGCGGAAAGCCGAGTCCGAGTAATGGCGCTTATCGGTTGGCTCGATCCAGAGACGGACTTTGCTACTTGGGCCGACGCTCCCGAGCCGGCCGATATGGCGCTCGAGGTCGAGACGGCGTACATCAAGTGTCTCGCGTGGGCTCCGCAGCCGATCCCCGAGGTAGTGCCGGCGAATTACAAGTACGCACAAAAGCTCCTCACACAGCATTTGTGGGCTCGTAAGAAAGCCGGCGACGGCGACGGGTTCGGCGCGGACGGCTACATGATCCAGACCTATCCGCTCGTCCGTGAGGCGTACGACGCTCTCAGGCCCAAGCGCGGACCGTTGGCGGGGTTGCTGTGACGGACACTCCCGAGCAGCAACTCGCCGTACAGATCCAGGCCGATAACGCCGGCTGGACCGTCAAGGACTATCCGACGAAACCCTCGCAGGTCACCAAGGGAAAGACGGCCGTCTCGGTATTCCGTGCCTCGATCCTGCCGGCCACTAACCGGCTCATGCTCGACCACGAGCTCAAGGTGAACGTCTTTGTCGGACCGACCGAGGGGCCGGCCGCTGCCGCCGAGCTCCGCGACGCTCTCGACGGCGTCATGCTCTCGATCGAACGGTACGCCGGGGGCAGCTTCAAACGGGCCGACCTCAAGGTCTTCGAGGACAAGTTTCTCGGCTGGGATATCGACGTCACCGTCACCTCAGACAACATCTACCGCTCAACAGTGATTCAGGAAAGGTCAACCAATGGCACTTCAGCCCCATAACACCCTCGTTATCGAGGACGTCGCTCTCACGCTTGGAACCAAGGAATTTTCCACCGCGTGCGACTCCGTCACCCTCACCCCGACGACCGGCAAGCTCCGGTGGAAGCCGGTCAACGGCAAGAAAAAGACCGTTGTCGCGGATCCCGATTGGGCTCTCGGGCTCAACCTCGGCCAGGACTTCGACAATACCGGCTTGCTCCACGAGCTCATTACGCTCCACGGCACCAGCGTCCCGTTCATCCTCTCGCCGAACGGCGTCTCGGGAGTCGCCAAGGTCGAGGGCTTCGTCACCCTCGAGGCCGGCGCGATCGGTGGAGCGTCCGAGGCGATCGCTACCTCGGCCGTAACCCTCGACGTCGACGGACAGCCGACGTTCACATGGAACACGCCGGCCTAGCATGGGCTCCATCTTGCAGCCTAGCGCGGCATCGTCGGACACGTTCCGCGCTGCCGCGCTAGCGCTCAAGCTCCTGCCTCGCGAGGTCCGCAACGAGATCAACCGTATGACTCGGGCCGAGATGAATCCCGAGTGGCGCAAGATCATCGGCGAGAAAGCCACGACCAAGATGGATCGGCTCGTCCTCGCCAAAGGGGCCAGGGTAGCGCCGGGAAACCCAACCGTCTTGATCGCTGCCTCGAGCAAACGGCCACTCTCAGACGGGCTCGTACCTGACGATCGGGACATAGCGGCCGCGTTCGAGTTCGGAACACCGGACCGGAACAAGAAAGAGACCTACACGCGCAAGGGCGCAACCGTGACGCGTCGGACGGAAAGACAGCTCCCGTGGCGCACGAACGGCCGCGTCGTCTACGCCGCTTTCGCCGAGATCGGTCCCCGGCTCGCGTCTATGTGGGTCCAGACGATCGTACGCAAAATCATGGAAGCCCACGAAAAATAGCAAGTGCGAATTATAGGGTCTTGACGGGTGTGCTAGTCCAAATTTATTACACAAGTATTTTGTTCATGACGGAGGATCCCACAAAGTGGCAATGAAGATCGAGATCGTCTCCGACGTCTCCAAGGTCGTCGCGGATACCGCAAAGCTCGCGGACAACTACGACGACGTCTCCGACGCTCTCAAGGACCTCGCCCAGGACGGCGAGAAAGCCGGCCAGAAAATCGAGAAAGCGTTCAAGGACGGGATCGGCGACAAGCTCGAGAAGTCACTCAAGGACGCCGGCGACGACGCCAAGACGCTCGAGCGGAAAGCGGACTCGGCATTCGACTCGATCTCCGACGACGCACGGAAAGCCGGCCGCGACGTCGGCAAGTCCCAAAAGGACGGATTCAAAGAGGCCGGCGAGGGGCTCGGCGACTTCAAAGAGGAGGCGAACTCGACCGCCAAGGAATCGGCGGCAAGCTTCGACGGATCCGCAGAGTCGATCGTCGACTCATTCCAGGAGATCGCCGCCAACGCGTTCGCCGGCTTCGGTCCGGCCGGTGCCGCTGCCGGCCTCGCCGTCGCCGTGGGCATGGGTATCGCGATATCGGCCATGCAGGACACGGCCGAGAAAGCAACGGCAATGAAGCAGCGAGCCGTGGACATGATCGACTCGATCAAGGACGCCGGCGGGGATCTCGCAAAGATGGATCTCGCCGACAAAATCATCTCGTGGGGCCGCGAGGTAATCGACGATAATTGGATCACCTTTTGGGCCGACGAGTCCTCGACCAACTTCCAAGAGGTCGCCAAGCACGCGAAAACCATGGGGATCGACGTCTCCGACGCTATCCGCGCTGCCTCCGGATCCGCTGAGGACTCCCGTAAATTCCTCGACGCAACGGCCGAGACTTACCAAAAGCTCAACCGCGAGATCGAGCGTGGGACCTCTGCCAACGAGGACGGCATTCTCGTCCTCGACGACTCGGCATCCGCTGCCAAGCGCAAGCGTGACGCGCTCGACCAGTTACGCGGCAAGGCCGAGGAGAACATCAAGGTCACCGGCGACGCCGTCGATATCTACAACATCGAAACGGACGCTCTCAAGGGCACCGAGGAGGCCGCGAAACGGGCGGCGGACGCCGTTCGGGAGAAAGCCGACGCCTCGGCCAACGCCGCTAGCGCTGCCATGGATCTCACCACGGCCGAAAACGAGTACGCCGAAAAGCTCCCGCAACTCAACGAGGACATAGCCAAGAACGGCAAGAACCTCGATATCAACACCGCTGCCGGCCGCGCCAACCGGGAAAGCCTCGTCGACCTCGCGAACACTCAAACGAGCCTCAGGGACGCCGCGATCGGTGCCGGCGAGGGCGTCGAGCAAGTCACGGCACGAGTCCAGGTAAGCCGCGACGCGTTCATCAAGGCGGCCGAGGCGGCCGGCTACGGCACCGACGCGGCCGCTGCCCTCGCTGACTCCTATGGCTTGATCCCCGGCAACGTTGAAACCCTTGTCAAGGCCAACGGCACCGAGGAGGCGAAAGCCAAGATCGAGGGGATCCCCGAGGCCAAGGACACGACCGTCACCACGACCGAGGCCGGCGCTACCGACGCCGCTGCCAAGATCGACGGGATCCCGACCGAGAAAGCCGCGACTGTCACCACGACTGAAACCGGGGCCGACGCGACGACCGCCAAGATCCAGGCGATCGCCGGCAAGGACGTCAAGATCGACGTCCAGGACTTCAACACTGTGCAGCAAACACAGGAGCGGATCAACGGGCTCAAGGGCAAGGACGTCCCGATCACCGTCTCCATATCCAACCTCGGCACGATCCAAGCCCAGCTAGACGCACTCACCGCGCCTCGCTCGGTCTGGGTCACCGTCAACGAACGGGCAGGAACCTCGGCACCATGACCACACTCACCGCCACGCCGGCCGGCGCTGCCGTCTCTCTCACCCTCGTCCCGACCGCCTCGATCGCCTCGATCAGCCGCTCGGACGCCAACGGCACCACCACCGTCCGCGTCCCCGCCGGCACGTTCCCGCGCTCCACTCCGGTTACCTTGCTCGACTGGGAGGCCGAGATCGGCTCGACCGTCACTTACACCGTCACCGGTGCTGTAGCGTACGCGACGCTAACCTCAGACACTCCGTGGCTCGTCGCACCCTTGCGGCCGGCCATGTCCCAGGCCGTGGACATGATCGTCGATTACGGCGCGGCACGTGCAAGCCTCGGCACCGTCCACCAGGTCACCGACCGTCCCGATCCTCTCGTCGCACTCGGCCGGCTCACGACCAGGACGGGCACACTCGCCGCATGGGTGACTGATTACGCCGCCGGCCGGTCCCTCGAGAACATGATCGACCGCTCCGGAATCGTGTTCCTCAAGCAATCCCAGCACGCCGGCCAAGACATGTACTTCACCGTCACCGGCACCGACATCAAGCGCGACGGCGACGGCGACGCGTGGATCCTCACCATCGGATACCAGGAGATCAGCCGGCCAGCCTCACCGATCAACGAGGCCGTGTGGACTTTCGGGAACGTCTCGACGAGCTTCGCCTCGTTCGCGAACGTCACCAGCAATTACGCCGACTTCGAGGGGCTCTCCCTCAATGATCAGACAGGAGTGATCTAGTGGCCGTCGACACTGTCAACTACGATCCCTCCCTCGAGGAACGCCTCCGTCACCCAATCCAACACCTTTACAAAGCCTCGCTCCTGCCGGTCACCGGCGGATCCCACGCCCTCGCCGTCGACGGGGATCTCTCCGTGAGCTTCTCCCTTGGATGGAGCCCGTACGCCCAAGCATCCCTCACCATCAAAAAACCCCGCGACGCCGCCATATTGGCTGCCCTCGACGGCCGGCTCCGGTCCTACATCCGGCTTGAACTCGGCTACGCGTTCGACGGTGCCACCACCGATATCCACGAGGCCGTCAAGATCCGACTCGAGGACGTCACCGAAAAAAACGGGCTAATGCGGCTCACTCTCCAAGGCGAGGAAATGGAAGCCCAGGACGCCGACTGGAACGAGGGATGGAACGGGCTCGTGCCACGGACCGGGATCCGCGAATTCATCGAGTACGTCCTCGAGCAATCCGTAACCGGCTCGATCACGCTCACCGGCACCGGCACCGGCGTCCGGCCGGACCTCGTCGCCGAGGTCAACCCCTCGACCGGCTCGGACTTGTGGAGTATCGCCTCGGGAGTCGCTGACTCCGCCGGCCTCAAACTCTGGCACGACGGGGGCACCACGTGGAAGCTCCTGCCGCGCTACGCGATCGGGAGCAGCTACGGCACGATGCTCCGGACCGGCAAGGGCGGAACCATCACCGACGTTGAACGCCGGCTCTCCCGTACTGACTGGTACAACGCCGTCACCCTCGTTTTCCCGGACTCCCTCGACGGATCCGGCCGGCCGATCGTCGGCTCGGCCGCGATCCTCACCGGACCGTACTCACTGAACGCGGCCGGCAAGAAAGCCTACACAGAGAGTATTCCAGGGTGGGCGAACGTGGCCTCAGCCAACGCACGAGCCGCCGCTCTCCTCTCGACTCTCTCCCAACGCGGCTCGTCCTACACGATCCAAGCAGCGGCTGCGTACTGGATCCGGCCGGGAATGACCGTACCCGTAAAAACCGGGCGCGGACCGTACGAAAAGCAACTCGTCGAGTCCGTCACTTTTACCCCGCTCAACGGGCTCATGACACTGCACACCATCAAGAACGAGGACTAATGGCTAACTCGCGCAATTACCGAACCCCGTCCGAGGACGACGACGCCGATGTTCCCTACTGGAACGACCTACTTGCCCAGGACGTCGCGGCCGACCTCGACACGAAAGACGCAGAGATCGAAAGGATCGACTCAGTGATCCCCGAGGAAACACCGTTCTACGGCGAAGAGTACCGGGACGCCACCGTCGACGCGGCCGGCAACCTCATTGAGGGCATCACTGCCGACGGCACGAGCGTCGTGGCACGCTCGAGGATCCTCGGCGACGTCGGCACGCTGCAACGGTACAAGCTGCACTCCTACATATCCGGAACCGTCGACGCCGACGGGAACATGCTCGAGGACGTCCTCGACGCTAACGGCATGGTCCCGCAATGGGTCCTTGATAAGTGGGCTGCCCGTATGGGCGCGGCCGCGCTCGAGGCGTCCGCGCCGGTATGGCTGTTCCTTATCGAGGGCCAGTCCAACGCCATGAATAAGTCTGACTGGCTCGAGGAGGCCGTCGACGTCGAGGATTCATGGGTCATGCTGTGGGACTCCACCACGAACAAGTGGCGCACGATCCGTCCCGATGAGACATGGCTCGGGCTCTACTTCGGTCAGGAGTGGGTACGCCGCTATCGGGGCACCAAGGTCGGCCTCGTCCCCGCTGCCGTGGGGGACACCGGATTCGACGTGACGCGGCCGGCCGGGACGTGGACGAGGACCGACACCACGAACCCTATCAACCTCTACAACCGGGCACTGACCATGTATGCGGCCGCGAAAGCAGCACTCACCGCCGCCGGCACCACCTTTATCCAAGGCGGGATCCTATGGTCCCAGGGCGAAGCGGACAGCCGGACCATGACCGAAGCCCAGTACGCGGCCGCGATCGACGATCTCATTGCCGCGCAACGCGCCGCGATCGGGATCCCCAAGCTCCCGTTCGTCCTTGGCTCCCTCACTCCCGAGCTCTATTACGAATACGAACCACCGCTCCCGACCGGCGTCAACGACGCTCTCCGGGACACTCCCCGCCGCGTGCTCTACACCGCATTCGTCCAGGCCCCGAACGATTACGCCAAGTTCAACGAGCGCGTTCACTACTCCGTGGCCGGCCAACGCAAGCGCGGGGCCATGTTCGTCGAGGCCGAACGACGGGCAAGGCTGAACCTCACGCTCTCCAAGCCGATC
>Ga0307412_10000918_pt1 | contig 16854 bp, 14 predicted proteins | sample DK1Cmetagenome_3_FD_203823 | JGI IMG/M metagenome (GOLD analysis project Ga0307412, IMG submission 203823) | Maize rhizosphere microbial communities from greenhouse at UC Davis, California, United States - DK15-C-1 | ecosystem: Host-associated > Plants > Roots > Rhizosphere > Soil | place: USA...
CGCGGACCCCCACCCGGCGCCCACGGCCACGGGAAACGTACTGACGCAAACGGACGGCGACACGCAGTGCCGCCCGTATGCCCTGCAACCGGAATACGCCAGCGGCACGCCAGTGGGTTACATCACGCCGCACACCTGGGACGACGCGCAACGCGCCTGGAACGACGGCCGCATGGATCAATGGCTGTCTGCCAAGGGCCGCCTGGGGCTGGGCGCCTACACCACCGACGACGTGCCGTTCCAGACGGCGCTGGCCAACGCCTTCACCGTCTGCGACGCCTACCATTGCTCGGTGCATGCCGGCACCAATCCCAACCGGCTGTTCCTGTGGACCGGCACCAACGATCCGCTCGGACAGGCGGGCGGCCCCGCCCTGGTCAACACGTATGATCGCTTGGGGCCGGCCGATGCCGGCTACGCCTGGACCACCTACCCCGAACGCCTGCAGGCGGCCGGAGTGGACTGGCGGGTGTACCAGGACATGGCCGACAATTTCCACGACAACCCGCTGGCCGGCTTCCGACAGTACCGCCGCGAACATGCCAGCGGCGCCGAAAACGCCCCTTTGCGCGATCGCGGCCTGTCCACGCACACGCTGGATGACCTGGCCCGCGACGTGGACGGCGGAACGCTGCCCCAAGTGTCCTGGATCATCGCGCCCGCGGCCGATTCCGAACATCCCGAGGTGTCTTCACCGCGCCAGGGCGGGGCCTACACCGAGCGCGTGCTGGACATCCTGACCCGCAACCCGGACGTCTGGAGCGGTTGCGTGTTCTTCGTCACCTACGATGAGAACGACTGCTTCTTCGATCACATGCCGCCGTCGGCGCCGCCCGCCCGCCACGCCGATGGCCGCTCTGGCGGACTGTCCACGGTGGAGCTGGATGGCGAATACCACGACACCCGCCACGGCCCGAGCGCCGCATCCCCCGACGACCCCGCCAGCCTGCATGGCCGCGGTTTCGGCCTGGGGCCGCGCGTGCCGATGCTGGTGGTGTCGCCCTGGAGCCGTGGCGCGTGGGTCAACTCGCAAGTGTTCGACCACACCTCGGTGATCCGCTTTCTTGAAGCCCGCTTTGGCGTGGCTGAACCCAATATCAGCCCTTGGCGCCGCGCCGTCGCGGGCGACCTGACGTCGGCGTTCGATTTCGCTGGTGACTGGGGGCCGCTCCATCCGGACAGCAATCGCCACGCCTGCCCGCTGCCCTATGCGCTGGAAGCCGTGGGCCGCATGACGGCCGACGGCGAACACTACCGGCTGACCCTGCGCAACCCGGGCAGCGCGGCCGCCGTGCTGCACGTGTACGACCGCCTGGATGTGGCACATGCGCCTCGGCGCTACACCGTGGGCCAAGGCGCGCGGCTGGATGACGGCTGGCGGCTGCACGACCACGGTCGCTACGACCTGTGGCTGTTGGGGCCCGACGGTTTCCACCGGCAATTCCGCGGTGACGCGCGGGATGCCGGCATGCTGGAGGCGCAACTGGTTCCCGTGAGCTCGGGCCTGCGCCTGCGGCTGATCAACCACAGTGATGCGCCGCAACCCGTAAAGGTCGAATCCCACATGGGCGACGGCTGGCGCGCCATGGCGCATGTGCAGGCCGGCGGCGCGCTGGAACTCAAATATGCCGGCAGCGAAGGCTGGTACGACCTGGAAATCAGCGCCCCGGCCCTGCCCGCTTTTGGACGCCGGCTGGCAGGCCGCGTCGATGCCGGCAAACCCGGCGTGCCCGACCCACGCCTATGCCAGGGCGCCGCGCTGCCGCTGTAAGCCTCGCGGCAGCCCGCCCGACTACTGCTCGTCTTCTTCGGTGCCGTCTTCACCGCGCGCCAGGCGCTCGGTGTTCTTCACGCCGGTGTGGCGCACGTCAGCGCCCTTGACCATGTAAATCACGCGTTCGGACATGTTCTTGGCATGGTCGCCGATACGTTCCAGCGCGCGTGCGATGAAGATCATGTCGATGGCGCGCGAGATGGTGCGCGGGTCTTCGATCATGTAGGTGATCAGGTGCCGCAAGGCGCCCTTCCATTCCTTGTCCACTTCCTTGTCGCTGCGCACGACGGCAGCGGCCTGGATCGGGTCAAGGCGGGCAAATGCGTCCAGCGCCTGGTGCAGCATGGTGCGCACATTGGCGGCCATGTGGCGCAGTTCGATCACGGGGATGTGGCGCAGTTCGGCTTCGTGGATGCGGCGGGCGACGGTCGCGACCTTCTCGGCCTCGTCGCCGGAACGCTCCATGTCGGTCAGCATCTTCGACACGGCCATCAGCATGCGCAGGTCGATGGCGGTAGGCTGGTGCCGGGCCAGAATGCGGCTGATGCTTTCGTCGATCTCGACTTCGTGGCGGTTGACTTCCTTTTCCCGCTCACGGACCTTTTCCACCAGCGACAGGTCGCCCGTGGCCAGCGCGTCGATCGCTTCCTGGATCATGGCTTCCACCAAGCCGCCCATTTGCAAGAACTGCGAACGGACGCTTTCCAGATCGGCGTCGAACTGCTTGTTTGTATGCTCCGTCATCCGGGCTCCCTGCGTGGTTGATCTCATTGCATTGCCCCGAAATAAGAGAATTACGAGATGGGCCTGCACAACCGGCAAGGTTATGACCCAAGTGTGACAGGATTATGAATCGAGGCCCCGCCGCCCGCAAGGCAGGCAGACGGAGCGCCCTTCCCCCCGCACGGGCCGGGAGGCTTACGCGGCGCGGTCCAGACGGCGAATGCCGTTCTGCGTTGCCAACAATGCCACATCGGCGCCGGCCAGCGCAAACAGGCCGCAGGTGACGACGCCCGGCAAGTTGTTCACGCGGGCTTCAAGCGCCGGCGCATCCGTGATGGACAAGCCCGACACGTCCAGGATGATATTGCCGTTGTCCGTGACGAAGCCTTCGCGCAGGCGCGGCTGGCCGCCCAGGGCCGCCAGGGCGCGCGCCACCGATTCGCGCGCCATCGGGATGACTTCCAGCGGCAGCGGGAACTTGCCCAGGGTCTGGACCAGCTTGGATTCGTCGACGATGCAAATGAAGCGCTCGGCGACCGACGCCACGATCTTCTCACGCGTCTGCGCGCCGCCACCGCCCTTGATCATGTGCAGGTTGGCGTCGATTTCGTCGGCGCCATCCACGTAGATCGGCATGGTCGACACGTCGTTCAGGTCCAGCACCTTCAGACCATGGCCGGCAAGGCGGGCCGCGCTGCGTTCGGAACTGGCCACCGTGCCGGCGATCCGACCCTTGAAACGCGCCAGGCCATCAATGAACAGGTCGGCCGTCGAGCCGGTGCCCACGCCGATGATGGCGTCCGGGCCGGCGACCTGTTCAACGAATTCCAGGGCGGCGTCGGCGGCTTGTTGCTTGAGTTCTTGTTGCGAGAGCATGGCGGTGAAGAATGCAGGTAGGTTGGTCAAGCCAGGAAATTTAGCATGCGGCGGCAGGCCAGGCCCGCGACAGGATCGCCCGGGTGTCGGCGCCCGCGGCCAGTTCTCCGAAAATGCCGCCGTCCGCTTGCAGGCGGCTGGCCACAAAGGCCTGCGCGACGGGTTCGGGCGCATGCTGGATCAGCAAGGCGGCCTGCCATAGCCGCGCCAGCCCGCCGGCGATGCGGCGCGCGTGGAATTCCGCCTGTCCGCCATCGGCCAGCAAGGACCGCCAGCGCGCCACGGCCTCGTCGAATGCACGATGCCGTCCGGCCGCCTGCGCGAATTCCTGTTCCAGCGCGGGCAAGGCCTCGGGTTCGCGTTGCAACGCGCGCAGCACGTCCAACGCCATCACGTTGCCGGCCCCTTCCCAAATAGAGTTGACCGGTGTTTCCCGGTAGATGCGCGGCATCGGCCCCTCTTCCACATAACCGTTGCCGCCCCAGACCTCCATGCACTCGGCGACCGCATGAACGGCGCGCTTGCAGATCCAGAGCTTGGCCGCGGGCGTGCCCACGCGCACCAAGGCCCGCGACGCGGCATCCGCGCGCGCGTCCACCGCCCGCGCCAGGCGCAGCGCCAGGGCCATGGCGGCCTCGCTTTCCAGCGCCAGGTCGGCCAGCACGTTGCGCATCAGCGCCTGTTCGATCAGTGGCCTGCCGAAAGCCGAGCGATGCCCCGCGTGATGCAGGGATTGCACCAGCGCCTGCCTGAGCAGGGCCGCGCTGCCCAGCACGCAGTCCAATCGGGTCGTGGCCGCCATTTCCAGCAACACGGCCAGGCCCCGTCCGGGTTCGCCAACCATGACGCCCCATGCGCCCTCGAACTCGACTTCGGCGCTGGCGTTGCTGCGGTTGCCCAACTTGTCTTTCAGCCGCCGCACACGGATGGCATTACGCGGTCCGTCCGGAATCCAGCGCGGCACGAAGAAGCAGCTCAGGCCGTCATCCGTCTGCGCCAACACCAGATGCGCATCCGCCTGCGGCACTGAAAAGAACCATTTGTGGCCCACCAGTTCATAGGCGTTGCCCCGGCCCGGCGTGCCCAGCGGCACGGCGCGGGTGCTGACCGCGCGCAAATCGGAACCGCCCTGCTTTTCCGTCAGCCCCATGCCGATCAAGGCGCTGCGCTTGACGGACAGCGGGGCGTCGCCCCCGTCGAATTCGCGCGAATACAGCGCAGGCAACCATTGCCCCGCAAAGTCGATGGCGCCGGACGGTTCGCGCTGCAGCAGCGGCACGGCGGCGAACGTCATGGTGGTGGGGCACAGCGTGCCCGCTTCGACCTGCCCCTGCATCAGATAGGCGGCCGCTCGCGACACCTGCGCGCCCGGCACCGGCTGCGCCCAGGCACGGCTGTGCAGGCCGCGGGCCAGGATGCCGCTCATCAGCAAGTTCCAGGCTGGATGGAATTCGACATGGTCGATGCGGTGGCCGCCGCGGTCATAGGCGAGCAGCCTGGGCGGACAGCGATTGGCCTCTGCGCCGGCCGCCAGCGTCTGCGCGCGCCCCAGCCAGGCACCATGCGCGGACAGGTCGCCCGCCCAGTTTTCGGCCCCTTCGCGCCGCACTGCCTCGCCCAAGGCGGGGTCGGTGTCGTACAGCGAATAGTCTTCCAGGGGTGGAACCTGATTCTGTACGGTATGCGTCGCGAACGATGACATGGCTGCTCCGTGGAATGCCGCTATCTGGCCATGGGCGCCACCAGGGCCCAGGGCCGCAATGCTTCGACCTGCGCCGCCAGCTCCAGCAGCAGCGCTTCGCTACCCAGCGGGCCCATGACCTGGATGCCGATCGGCAACCCGTCGGACGACACCGCGAACGGAATGGAGATCGCCGGCATGCCGGTCAGGTTGGCCAGGGGCGCGAAGGGCGAATAGCCGATCACGCCCTTCTTGCCCAAACGGTAGGCCAGGTAGTCGGCGTTGTCCATGGCGTAGCGGCCGAGGGGCGCTGGCAGTTGCGCCAGGACGGGGCTGAGGAACAAGTCATGGCCTTGCGTGCCGTCCCGGTGCAGAAAACGCCCGATACGGCGCGTGATGTCGTGGCAGGTGTCCACGCAAGCCACGTACTGCGCGCCCGAGATGGCGCGGGCGTACTCGCGCGCGCCTAGCGTGGTGGGCTGCAATTCGTCGGCGGCCAGGCGGCGGCCGCGCGCGGCCACGAAACTGTCGATGGCGTTGGCCGCGGCGCTGGCGATCAGCGGCAGCATCGGCGACAGCACCTCTTCGGAACCGACCGGCGGCGCGGCCACCACCATTTCGTGCCCGAGTCCCGCAAAAAACCGCGCGGCCTCGTCCACGGCTTCGGCCACTTCCGGATGGATCTCGCCGCCCTCGTAAGTGGTGTTGATGAATGCGATGCGGCGGCGCGGGGCCGCGTGTGGATCGGCCGCCACCCGTGCCGCCACGGCGCGGAACGACTCCTGCGGGACCGCCGGCGCCGCGTAAGGCGCCCCCACATCGGCGCCCGCGCTGATATCCAGCGACGCGGCGCAATCGCGCACCGATAGGGTCATCATGTGTTCGGTCGCCAGACCGCCCCAGCCTTCGCCCTTGAGCGGCCCCAGGGGCATCAGCCCGCGGGAGGGCTTCAGCCCCAGCACGCCGCAGCACGAGGCCGGGATGCGAATCGAACCGCCGCCGTCGCTGCCGTGCGCGATTCGCACCATGCCGCTGGCCAGCGCCGCTCCCGCGCCGCCGCTGGATCCGCCGGCGCTGTGGCCGGCTTTCCAGGGATTCTGCGTCGGGGGCCCGTAGGCCGGCGACTCGGTGGTGGGGCTCAAGCCAAGTTCGGCGCTGGTGGTGCGGCCGAACGGGATCAGGCCCGCGCGGCGGTAGCGCTTCACGATTTCAGCGTCGACGTTCCAGTCCACGTGGCCATAGAGCACCGAGCCCATCGCGCTGGGCAGGCCCAACGCTGCCGTGCCCAGGTCCTTCAACAAGGTGGGCACGCCCAGGAAAGGACGGTCCTGCAATTGCGCCACGCGCTGTTCGGGTGTCAGGGCGGCCAGTTCGGCGTCCAGTGCCTGGGCCAGGCGCAGCCCGGTTTCGGGCTGCATTCCGCAAGCGGCGTTGATGGTGGGATTGCGCGCCGCCACCCGGTCCACCGCCTGCTGCATCGCAGCAAGCGCGGTCGTAACCCCTTGGGCGATATCGGCGCCCAGCGCCGTCGCGTCGAGGGAAGAGGAATCATGGCGTTCAGCGGGGCTCATGCTTGCGATGCTCCAGGGTTCGACGGCAACATGCCGCACATGCCAGGATATCGACAGTCCGCGCGGCCAACAAGCTTGCAAGGCGGCGGCCGGCGCCGATTCAAAAACTGCCCTGCCCGCCCGACCGGATCAGATCGCGCCGCGAGCGGGCGCTGGCGGGGCGTCGCCCTCTTCGTTCAAGCCGCCATCGGCTTCACCGTCCCCATCGGCTTCGGCCTCCGGCCCTGCCCCCAATAACCGCAAGGCGTCGGCCTCGGGCAAGGCTTCGACGCTTTTCAGGTTTCTGAGCATCGCGCGGGTGCGCACTTCGGTCTGGCCGATCTTGTTGCTGGCGGTATCCAGCGTCTTCTTGACGCTGGCCAGCGCTTCGCCGAACTTGCCGAATTCGGTCTTGACGGCGCGCAGCACCTGCCACACCTCGGAGGACCGCTGCTCGATCGCCAAGGTGCGGAATCCCATCTGCAAGCTGTTCAGCAAGGCGGCCAGATTGCTGGGCCCGGCCACGTTGATGCGCAGGTCATGCAGCTTATCCAGCAGGCCCGGGCGCCTCAACACCTCGGCATACAGGCTTTCCGTGGGTAGGAACATGATGGCGAAGTCGGTCGTGTGCGGCGGCGCGACGTACTTGCTGGCGATCAGCCTGGCCTGCACCTCGACCGCCCGGCCCAGCGCGGCGCCGGCCGCTTTCACGCCTTCCGCGTCCGCGGCCTCTTGGGCGTCCATCAGGCGCTCGTATTCTTCCTTGGGAAACTTCGCGTCGATCGGCAGCCAGACGGGTTCGCCGCCTTCGCCCCGCCCCGGCAGGCGGATGGCGAACTCGACGACGGCGTCGCTGCCCGGCACCGGCTTGATATTGCTGGCGTACTGGTCGGGCGTCATGTTGTCTTCGATCAGCCGGGCCAGTTGCACTTCGCCCCACGTGCCTCGCGACTTCACGTTGGTCAACACGCGCTTCAGGTCGCCGACTCCCGCGGCCAGGGCCTGCATTTCGCCCAGGCCTTTATGCACCGCCTCCAGCCGGTCGGACACCAGCTTGAAGGATTCACCCAGCCGCTGCTCCAGCGTGGCATGGAGTTTTTCATCCACCGTCCGGCGCATCTCGTCCAGCTTGGCGCTGTTGTCCGTCTGCAACGATTGCAGGCGCTGATCCACCGTGGCGCGCACTTCCATCAGGCGGCGCTCGTTGATCTGGATCAGCCCCTGCAATTGCTCGCCGAAACCGGCGGCAAAGCGCGCCAGGGACTCGGCCGATTCCGCGCGGGCGGCTTGGGCGTCCCGCGATAAGCCCGCACGCAGGTCGCCATGCGATTGCGACAATTCCAGCCGCAGCGCGCGGGTGGACTCCGCGAATTCGCTGCGCAAGCCGCGCTGGCCTTCGGTGATGTCGGCGCGCAGCGCGCGTTCGGTGCGTTCCAGACCTTCCAGCAAGGCGTCGAGCCGGGCGTCCCTTGCGGGGGGCCGCAACCATGCCAGCACGGCCGCCAGGCAAGCCAACACGGCGCCGCCCGCGGCGACCCAAAGCAGAATGTCGTTCAAAAGAGGCATCTCCAAAGCCGGAATTGTAGGACGCATCCGCCCCCCCGTTGTAACCAGACGACAAGACTTTGACCGCCCCCGAGCGCGGCCGGCGCGCAACGGGATTAAACTTGCCCCACCCTGAACTGATCGCCCGGCCCTCATTTGAATCCCGCTGATCTTCCTTCCTGTCGACCCTGGGTGTCGTTCCAGTCGGTCTTCGGCCCGCTGGACCTGAACGCCGAACATCCCCTCGCGACAGGCGGCGACCGCCACATTTTCCAGCACCCCAATGCCCCTTCGCTGCTGGTCAAGGTGATGGACATGCGTGCCCGCGCCATCTATCTGGAAGCGCGGCCGTTCAAGCGCTGGTACAAGCAGTACCAGCGTGAAAGCGCCTACCGCGTCTATCTGAACGAAATATCGGAATATGTCACCACGACCACCCGCCCCTCCGGCGTGTGGCAAGTGCCCATGGCGCGCATCCTGGGGGTGGCGCAGACTACGTTGGGGCTTGGCCTGCTGGTCGAGAAAATCACGGATCCGGCGGGCGATATTGCGCCCACCGTGGCCGACCTGGCCCGGCAGGGCAAGGTCGACGACCACTTTTTTGAACAGCTGGACGAATTTTTCGAAGACCTGGCCGACGCCCACGTCGTGTTGCATGACGTGTCGGCCAGCAATATTGCCTGCGGCCTGAACGCCGACGGCAAGCAGGGCCTGTATCTGATCGACGGATTCGGGGTGCTGCCGCTGGTGCCGCTCTACGCGTGGAGCAAGTCGCTGAACCGCAAGCGCATCGCGCGCAAGTACAAGGAAATGCGCGAGTCCCTGGAGAAGCGCATACAGGACACGGGCAGCGCCTAGCGCATGCCCGGCCGAGGGTCCTCGGGCAATACGATGCCCTGGCGGTCCACCCACACATAGTCGTGCCCCGCGCGCTGGCCGCGCCGCAGCGGATTGCGCGTGCAGACCGCGGCGTAGGCGGGGTCCACAAAACGATAATGCAGATGTTCGTCTCGTCCTGGCGGGATGCCCAGGCGTGTCGTGCAGATCAGGAATTCCGGCGAATCGCCCACGTCTTCGACATAGAGCGCGTCGGGGTCGAAGCGGCGTGCGTCCCACTCGGGCACCTTCAAGCCCAGCGACCGGCACAGCAGCGTCTGGCCCGCGCACAAGCGCGACGGCGGACGTGGCTGGCCCTGCGCATCCGGATTCAGTTGCTGCATCCGGGCCAGGGCATCGAGACCTGACCGCGCGTCCGTCCAAGGATGGGCGGATTTGATCAGTACGGCGTTGCCGGGGCCCGCGGCGCTGAAGTTCAGCGAGTCGCCGCCCCGCGCGTAGTACATGTAGATAACGCCGCCATCCATGAACAGCGCCCGGCGCTTGTGGGTGTAGCCCAGCGACGCATGGCTGCCCTTTTCTTCCAGGTAGTAGGCTTCGGTCTCGATGATGCGGGCCGACAGCCACAGACCGTCCAGGCGATGGCGGATGACCTTGCCCAACAGATCGCGCGCCAGCTCGGTGGCATCGCGATTGAAAAAAGCATCGGGCAACGCCAGTGCGACGTTGCCCGATGTCAGGATGGAGGCTGCCATCGCCGCAGGCGCCGTGTCAGGCGAAGCGTTCGCCGTAACGCTTTTCGCTGAAGCCCACGGTGACTTCGCCATCCGGCGTCACCGTGACGGGGCGGCGAACCAGCGCGGGATATTCCGCGATCAGTTGGCTCCATTGAGTATCGGTATGCGCCGCCTTGCGGTCTTCGGGCAGGTTGCGCCACGTCATCGACGTGCGGTTGACCAGCTTTTCCCAGCCGCCGACCTTGTCCGACCAGGCTTTCAGCGTGGCCGCCGGCACCGGCTGATCGCGATAATCCACGAAAACGTGCTCGACGCCGTGCGCCGACAGCCAGTCGCGCGCCTTGATGCAGGTGCTGCACTTGGTCAGGCCGTACAGGGTGGTTTGTTGCTTCATTTGGGTTCGGACTCCTTGCGCCATTGCAGGCGGTTGGCCAGGATCACGCACGTGCCCACCGCAAGGATGAACAGGGTGGCAAGCGCGTTGATCTCGGGTTTCAGGCCCAGCCGCACCCGCGAGAACACTTCCATCGGCAGCGTGCTGGAACTGGGACCGGACAGGAACGACGCCAGGACGACGTCATCCAGCGAAAGCGTGAACGACAGCAGCCAGGCCGAGGCCAGCGCCGGCGCGATCAGCGGAAGCGTGATCTTGAAGAACACGGTAATGGGCGTGGCGCCCAGGTCCAGCGCCGCCTCTTCCAGCGATCGGTCCAGGTCGCGGATGCGGGTCTGGATGACAACGGCCACGAACGCCATGCACAGCGTCACGTGCCCCACCCAGATCGTGAAGATGCCGTTTTCGGCCGGCCAACCCAGGCTGCCCCGCAGTTCCACGAACATCAGCAGCAAGGAAATCCCCAGCACGACTTCGGGGATGACCAGCGGCGCGCTCAGCATGCCGACGTACAGCGAGAATCCGCGGAAGCGGCCCATGCGCCCCAGCACATACCCGGCCCACGTGCCGATGATGACGGCCGCCGTCGCCGTCATCGCCGCGATGCGGAACGACAGCCAGGCCGACCGCAGCAGCGCATCGTCGTTGAACAGCGCGTGATACCAGCGGAACGAAAAACCGGCCCACGATGTGACGGTGGGCGACTCATTGAACGAAAACGCCATCAGGCTGACGATGGGCACATACAGGAAGAAATACCCCAGCCCCAGCACAACGGCGCGCAGTGTCTTGTTGGGCCCCTTCATTTGCGGCCTCCACTCCCTTGTTCCTGCTGCTTGACCTGGTTGTACTGGAAGTAGACCAGCGGCACGAGCAGCAACAGCACCATCACGCAGGTCACCGCCGACGCCATGGGCCAGTCGGCGTTATTGAAGAATTCGTTCCACATGACGCGGCCCATCATCAAGGTATTGGCGCCCCCCAGCATTTCGGGGATCACGTATTCACCCACCGCAGGAATGAACACGAGCATGGCGCCCGCGATGACGCCCTGACGCGACAGGGGCACGGTGATCTGCCAAAACGCCTGCCAGGGCTTGGCACCCAGGTCATACGCGGCTTCCAGCAGGCGCAAATCCATCTTCACGAGCGTCGCGTACAGCGGCAGGATGAAGAACGGCAGGTACGCATAGACCATGCCGATGTAGACCGCCACGTCGGTACGGTAGATTTCCAGCGGGCTGGAAATCAGCCCCAGGCCTTGCAGCAGATTGTTCAGCAGGCCGTCGTTGCGCAGGATGCCGACCCAGGCGTAAACGCGCAGCAGCAGCGACGTCCAGAATGGCAGGATGACGCCCAGCAGCAGCAGGTTGCGCACGCGCGGCGAAGAGCGCGCGATGTAGTAGGCGATGGGGTAACCGATCAGCACGCAGATCAGCGTGGTGATGCCGGCGATCTTCACCGAGCTGAGGTAGGTCTTGAAATACAGGCTGTCGGTGAACAACAGGATGTAGCCGCGCAGGTGCAGGCTGAACTGCACGGCTTCGTCCTGGAATTCAGCCAGCGACGTATACGGCGGAATGCCGAATTTGACTTCGGCAAAGCTGATCTTCAGCACCAGCAGGAAAGGCAGCAGCAGGAACAGCACCAGCCAGGCGAACGGCGGCACCACCGCCAGCGCCCGGCCCGACGGCAACCAGTCGCGGGGCGAAAACCGGATCATGACGCCAGCACCGTCGCGCTATCGGCATCCCAGCTGACGAAGATCTCTTCGTCGATGCCCGGGGCGTCCATCTGGGCCAGCAGCAGGCTGGGCACGCTGGCCTCGACCGTCTTGCCGGAATCCAGGCGGATCTGATACAGCGCGTAGCTGCCCATCCAGGCCATGTGGCTGACCATGCCGTGGGCCCAGTTGTATTCGCCGGCGGGTTGCTCGCGCGACACCACCAGCCGTTCGGGCCGGATGGAGACGTGCACTTCCATGCCCAGCGGTTCCGAGACGCCATGGTTCACGAACAGCGGCCGCGTCAGCTCGGCGCATTCGATCGCCACGTGGTCGGGTTCGTCGACCACGATGGTGCCGGTGAACATGTTGGTCGACCCGATGAAGCTGGCCACGAAGCGCGAATTCGGGAACGCGTAGACGTCCTGCGGCGTGCCGCACTGAACGATCTGCCCTTCGGTCATGACGGCCAGGCGGTGCGCCATGGTCATGGCTTCTTCCTGGTCGTGGGTCACCATGATGCAAGTCACGCCGACCTGCTCCAGGATTTTCACGAGTTCGATCTGGGTCTTCTGGCGGATCTGCTTGTCCAGCGCCGACATGGGTTCGTCCAGCAGCAGCAGCTTGGGGCGCTTGACCAGGCTTCGCGCCAAGGCCACGCGTTGCTGCTGGCCGCCAGACAGCTGGTTCGGCTTGCGGCGCGAATAGCCCGCCATCTGGACCAGGTCCAGGGCTTCGAACACACGGTCGTGGATCTCAGCGCGGTCCACGCCTTCCTGCTTCAGGCCGAACGCCACGTTGGCTTCGACCGTCATGTGCGGAAACAGCGCATACGACTGGAACATCATGTTCACGGGGCGCCGGTACGGCGGCACGCTGGTGATGTCTTCGCCGTCCAGGAGTATCTGCCCGGACGTCGCTTCCTCGAAACCGGCCAGCATGCGCAGCAAGGTGGATTTGCCGCTGCCGGAGCTTCCCAGCAGCGCGAAGATCTCGTTGCGCTTGACGGACAGGTTGACGGAACGCACGGCGACCACATCGCCAAAAATCTTGACCACATCGGAGACCCGGACGAACTCGTCCGGGTCGACCGTATGCGGCGCCGAGTAACGGCTATCGCTCATGATGACTTATCTTCCAGACTTCAGCTCGGACCACATCCGGTTTTGCAGGCGTTGCACGTTCAAGGGCAGCGCCTTGATCACGTACAGGGTCTTCGCGACCTCGGCCGGCGGGTAGATCATGGGGTTGTCGGCCACGTCCTTCACCACGTACTGCCGCGCCTCTTTGTTGGCGTTGGGATAGAACATGGTGTTGGTGATGGCCGCATGGACCTTGGGCGTTTCAATGTAGTTGATGAACGCCAGGGCCTCTTCCGGATGCGGGGCATCCTTGGGGATGACCATCAGGTCGAACCACGCGGGCGCGCCGCCCTTCGGGATGAAGTAGTTCACTTCATACGCCTTCTTGGCTTCCTGCGCGCGCTTCCTGGCGATCATGACGTCGCCCGAAAAGCCGTAGACCATGCAAAGGTCGCCGACGGCCAGTTCGTCGATGTAGCCCGACGAACTGAATTGGCGGATATACGGGCGGATCTGCTTCAGCACATCCAGCGCGGCCTTGTAGTCGTCGGGATTGGTGCTGTTGGGATCCTTGCCCAGGTACTTCAGCACCGCCGGGAATACCTGCGCGGCTTCGTCCAGCATCGAGATGCCGCATTCTTTCAGCTTGGCGGCGTTCTCGGGCTTGAAGATCATGTCCCAACTGCCCAGGTCGACGTTGTCGCCCATGATCTGCTTGACCTTGGTGACGTTGTAGCCCAGGCCGTTGGTGCCGTAGCCCCAGGGGATCGCGTGCTCGTTGCCGGGATCGACGGTCGCCACCAGCGCCATCACTTCCGGGTCCAGGTACTTCCAGTTCGGGATCTTGGACTTGTCCAGCTTCTGGAACAGGCCGGCCTCGATCTGGCGCGAGGCGTAATGGGTGGACGGGACAACGACGTCGTAACCCGACTTGCCGGCCAGCAGTTTGGCTTGCAGCGTGTCGTTGCTGTCGTAGACGTCATAGCGGACCTTGATGCCGGTTTCCTTTTCGAAACCCGGAATCGTGTCCGGCGCCGTGTATTCGGCCCAGTTGTAGACGTTGACGACCTTGTTCTGCGCGACCGCCGACGATGCCGATGCCGCGACCAACACCGCGCCTAGCGCCCAGCGCATTCCCGCCCTTAGTTCCATTACGAGCCCCCTTGCTGTATGCCGTGTGTGTCAGGACTACCAAAAGGCGAAATCATAAAGCCTTTTGGCGGTCGGCCGCCCAACTTCAGGGGATCTTCGACGCAATTGGGGCCCGATGACGGCAAACGGGCGCCCCCGCGCCGGATCAGGGTTGGACGCCGACGCCCCATGCCGTCCAGTAGCTGTCGCGCAGCTTCATCCAGAAGCGATCGCCCTCTTCTCCCGCCACTTTGACCAGCGACCGGCGCAGGCGGTCCAGGTTGGCTTGACGCTGCCGATCCGACAACGCGCCCTGGGTGCCGCGGTCGAAATCGATCAGCCAGACCTGGCCATCGCCCCCGATCAGGATGTTGAAGGCGTTCAGGTCGGCGTGCCACACACCGGCGCGGTGCATGCGGACGATGGCATCCGCCACCGCGCCCCACAGCGGCTCAGCCAGCGCGTGGGCCAGGGGCCGCACGCCGGGGATCCGTTCGACCACGATGGCCGCCCGGTAGATGGGACCCTGGCGCCAATACGCGGCGGCCAGCGGCGCGGGCACGGCCAGCCCCTGGGCGCGCATGGCGGCCAGCAACCGGTATTCGCGGAAGCTGCGCGTGCGGTCTTCGCCGTTCCAGAGATAGGCATCACGGCTGACGCGGGCGATCATGCCGCCGCGACGGTAGCGGCGCAGCACGCCCTGCCAGCCCTGGCCCTGCACGAACCACGCCGCCTGGCGGCCGCCAGCGTCCACGGGACGGGCCCGGTCGCCATAATGCGCCGGGTTGAAGATTTCAGGGCCCGATCCGGCCAGGCGAGACGCGTCGCTGAGCATGGCGCCGCCAAGCGGCCCCGGCCAGGCCTGACGCTGGGCGCCATTACGGGGATCGTCAGCCTTCACGGTTGCGCATCCAGTCGGCCACGCCGTAGAACGATTCCAGCAGCCGCTCCACCAGCGGCGGGGCAATGCCCTGGTCTTCCATGGCGCGCCCGATGCAAGTCACCCACTGGTCGCGCTCGACCTCGCCGATCGAGAACGGCAAATGGCGTGCGCGCAAACGGGGATGGCCGAAGCGTTCAATATAGTGGTCGGGACCGCCAAAGTACCCGCACAGGAACCAGAACAGCTTGTCGCGCGCCTGGTCCAGGCTGGGCCCGTGGGCGGCGCGAAGCGCCTTCAGGTCGGGCTCCATGTCCATCAAGTCGTAAAAGCGGTCGACCAGCGCACGCACGCCGGGCTCGCCGCCAAGAAGGTCAAAAACGCTGCGGGTGTTTTCCACGGGTTCAGTAATGGTATGGACGCGGGACGTCATCAGGTTTCTCGAAGGGTGACCAGGGGCGGCGTGCGCAACACGCCGCGCAGGGCCAGGGCGCCGCCTGCCCAGGCGCCCAGCATACCCGCGCCGATACCGGCCAGCCACGGCCAGAGGCTGAGGGTAATGGTGAAATCGAACACCTGGGTTGATAAAACCCAAGCGATCGCGGTGGCGCCGGCCGCCGCCAGCAGGCCGGCCAGCCCGCCCACGGCCCAAAGCTCGATGCGCTGGGACCGCGCCAGTTGGCTGCGCGTGGCGCCCAGCGCTCGCAGCACCGCGGCTTCGCGCATGCGCTCGTCGCGGGTGGCCGTCAGCGCCGCCGACAGCACCAGCACGCCGGCCGCCAGGGTGAACAGGAACAGCAGCTGAACCGCCTTGCCCACTTCATTCAGCACCGACTGCAATTGCTGCAGGATGGCGCCCACGTCGAACACGGTCAGGTTCGGGAACTCGCGCACCAGCGCGGGCAGCACTGCCGCCTTTTCAGGCGGCAGGTAAAAGGAAGTGATCCAGCTTTGGGGCATGTCGGCAAGCGCGGCCGGGGTCAGGATGGCGAAAAAATTGACGCGCATCGTATCCCAATCCACGCGCCGGGTGCTGGACACGGCCGCCTCGACCTGCTGGCCGGCCACATCGAAGGTCATCTTGTCGCCCAGTTTCAGGCCCAGCGTCTTGGCCAGCCCCGATTCCAGCGACACCTCGGATGAGCCCGGCGCCAGCCAGCGGCCTTGCTCGATCTTGTTGGTCGACGGCATTTCGTCGCCATAGGACAGGTTGAACTCGCGGTCCACCAGCCGCTTGGCGCGCGGTTCTTCGTAATCATCAGGGCCGACGGGCTTGCCGTTGATGGCGATCAGCCGCCCGCGCACCATCGGCGACAACGCGATGCGGCCCAGGCCCTCGCGGGTCAGCGCATCGGTCACGGCCTGGCGCTGGTCGGGCTGCACGTTGATCAGGAAGCGGTTGGGCGCATCCGGCGGCATCGTGCGCTGCCAGCCGTCGATCAGGTCGGTGCGCGTCATGGTCAGCAACAGCAACGCCATCAGGCCCACCGCAAGCGCGCAGACCTGCGTGATCGTGGCGGCGCGCCGGCGCACCACCCCGGCCAGCGCGAAACGCAGCGCGGGCAGCCCCGAAGCCAGCCCGCGCAGCCGCGCCAGGCCCAGGATGCACAGCCACGCCACCAGCGCGAATACGGCGAAAGCGCCCAGAAATCCCCCGGCCACCACGCCGCCCAGCTTGGCGTCGCCCGCGAACCACCAGATCAGCAGGGCAAAGCCCGTGGCGCCCAGCGCGTAGCCGAAGGCGCTGCGGGCGCTGATCGTGTCGGCGTCGCGGCGCAGCACCCGGGCCGGCGGCACATGGCGCAACTGCGCCAGCGCGGGCAAGGCGAACCCCAGCAGCAGCAACAGGCCGGTCAGCACGCCCTGCAAGGCGGGAATGGCGGACGGCGCGGGCAACTGCGTGTCGATCAGCGACCCCAGC
>Ga0307412_10000920_pt1 | contig 16793 bp, 17 predicted proteins | sample DK1Cmetagenome_3_FD_203823 | JGI IMG/M metagenome (GOLD analysis project Ga0307412, IMG submission 203823) | Maize rhizosphere microbial communities from greenhouse at UC Davis, California, United States - DK15-C-1 | ecosystem: Host-associated > Plants > Roots > Rhizosphere > Soil | place: USA...
GCTGCACCATCACCGGCCCCGCCGCCGAAGCCGGGAAAATTCCGACGCTCGACCGGATGGTCAAGGACGGTGACACGGTCATGCTGGGCGAACATAGCGCCTATGTCATTGGCGTCCCGGCCCACACCGCCGGGCATATTGCCTATCATATGCCGGGCGAGCCGCTGATCTTCATTGGCGACACCCTGTTCGCCATGGGCTGCGGCCGCTTGTTCGAAGGGACGGCGGAACAGATGTTCGCCAATATGCAGCGCCTGTCCCACCTCGACCCCGAAACGCTCGTCTATTGCGCGCATGAATATACGCAGAGCAATGGCCGCTTCGCCCTGGTGGCCGAGCCGGAGAACGAAGCGATCCGGCATCGCATGGCGGATGTTGACGTGGCCCGCTCCAACGGCGAGCCCACCATCCCCACATCAATTGCCCTGGAACTCGCCACCAACCCCTTCATGCGCGCCAGGGATGCCGCCGAACTGGCCGAACGCCGCGCGGCAAAGGATGCTTTCTGACCGGCTGCTGGGTCCGGATGTTGAGGAGAAGTGCCATGCGCCTGATGTTGATCGCCCTGCCCGTCCTGCTTGCCGCCTGCGCCTCCGCCGGGATGGCTGAAGACCAACCACCACAACTCACCGAAAAGCAGCAGGCCGCGCTCGACCGGGCCCTGGAAGGCAAGGTCGCCGGCAAACCGCAAAGCTGTATCAGCCTCACCCAGCGCGCCGATCTTCAGGTCATCAGCGACGACCTGTTGCTCTACAAGGCGGGACGCACCGTGTATGTAAACCGCGTCCTGGGCAGGTGCAGCGGCCTGTCCTTCGGCCGAACGCTGGTCACCACTGTCTGGGGTTCGCAAATTTGCCGAGGCGACATCGCGCGCGTCGCGGACCTCAGTTCGGGCATGCTGACAGGCAGCTGCGCGCTGGGCGATTTCGTGCCCTATACGCCGACCGAGAAGTAGGGAGCGGTGGTAGGACAAGCTCCCCTCCCGCTTGCGGGAGGGGCTGGGCGTGGGCCTGTAAGGATGGCGCGGTGGAATGCCCACCCCTAACCCCTCCCGCAAGCGGGAGGGGAATGTCGGCTACCCCCCCCGAACCTCAGCGCGCCGACCGCGCCCTGGCAATCGCTTCTTTCAGCGCATCATAGCCAACCGCACCCGACAGCACCTGATCCCCGACAACCCAGGTGGGCGTGCCTGTCGCCTGAAGTGCCTGCGCCAGACGCATATTGTTTTCGATTTCCGCGCTGATATCGGGCGCCTGCATCGCCTGCTTCAGCGCCGCAGGATCAAAACCGGCCTTTTTTGCGGCGGTATCGATGCTGTCCTTCGACGGCCGGCCGGCCGCATAAAGGGCGCGGTGGAAGCTGCCATATTGGCCCTGCTTGGCGGCATAGAGGCTCGCCTTGGCCGCCTCACCGCTTTCCTCGCTCAGGATTGGCAGTTCGCGATAAACCACCTTCAGCTGCTTGTCCTCGGCCAGCAGCCGGTCGATGTCGGCCAGGCTGGCCCGGCAGTAGCCGCAGGCATAATCGAAAAATTCGACCAGCACGACATCGCCATCGCGCTCGCCTTCCCAGCCGCCCGCAAACGGCGTCTCAAGCTGCGTCCGATATTGATCGACCATGGACGCCATGCGCTTTGATTGCAGCCGTTCCATGGCTTCGGGAATGATTTCGGGGTTGGCGAGAATATAATCGCGCACGATCCCCTCGACCTTGGCGCGGTCCATGTCGCCCATGGCCTGCGCCGCGCCGGGAGCGGAACTCGTCGCTGCTCCCTGCGTCATCATGAACGCCACCACGCCTGCAGCAGCAAGACAGGCCGTCGCGCCAATTGTCATCTGAAATGTCCTGTTCCGGTAAAAAGGCGTGCTGCCAGTGCTGGCAAACAAGGCCGAGAGAAGGGTTTTGAGCGCGGCGCCCTTGGACGGGGCGCCGCGTGTGGCTTCATCCCGCGCCGCCGCCGGGGACGCCGGGTCAGGCGTGGGGGCCGGCGATTCTGGCATGAACGGCTCCTTCACTGGGGGCGGTGGTGGGGGATCGATCTCGCCCGCGAACAAGGGTAGCGCTCCTTGCGCTGCAATATGCGGATGCACGGGCTTGGGCAATGCTTCTCGCACGTCCATCCCCTCGACCGCGACGCCCTCATCCTTCAACAGGCGCATAAGTTCCGATGGCACCGGCTCTGGCGACGCTTCATCGCGCGCGGCCTGCGTCAGCGCTTTCTGTTCAGCGGCCCGGGCCTGCCGTTCCGCGCGTTCGGCGCGACGCCGGGCCAGCACCTCTGCAAGGCGGGCCGACCGGGCCGAAGCGAAGGCAGCCGCGGCCTGTGCGCCTTTGGATGTCCCGCTTTTCACCGCCGCCAATAACGGCCGCGCCTTGGCCTGCGCCGCGTCAGCACCGTCGCGTGACACGGCGGCCGCCCGCTTGCCGCCTTCAGCCAGCCCAGCCTTCAGCCGCTCCGCCTTTTCCGGAAAATTCCGCGCCTCCACCCATTTGCGGGATTGCTCCACCCGACGCGGCATGTCGATCCGCTCCACTATGTCCCGGGTGCGGCCGGGCAGGGTCCGGGCAAAGGCGACGCCCATCTTCACCAGCGGCCGCGCCGCTTCGGCGATTCGCGTGAGAGTGGCCCCGGTCTGCGGCGCGCCGCCCTGCGGCACGCGACCCGGCCCGGCGGGTCCGCCGTTCTGCCCCTCCGGCGTCTTTTGCATCCAGCGATCGTCCCCCATGCCCGCGCCTATCTCTTCTTCTTGTTCCGGTCGGCCGCAACGCGCGCCACCATGGAGATATCCTGCGCCCGCAGCCAGTCGGGCGTGCCCTGTTTGATACCCACCATGGCGGCTTCGGCACTGCGCAGCGCCAGTTCGGGCTGTCCGGTCATCTGGTATCGCTCCGCCGTCGCGAGCGCCGCCCGCGCCGTGTCCCCCTGCCGGGCATAGACCACGCCAAGCTGATACCAGGCAAAGGGATTATCCCTGTCCTTGTTCACCGCCGATTTCAGCACCCGCTCGGCCTCGGCAAGATTATCGTCATTCTCCGTAGCCACCAGCGCATGACCGAGCAGCGCCGCGATCAGCGGTTGGCTGCCCGTTTCGGCGACGGCCCGGCGCAATGGCGGAATGGCTTCCTTCGGGCGGCCCGATTCCAGCAGCACCTGCCCTTCCAGCTCCAGGAAATAGGGGTCGTCAGGCGCACCGGCCAGCAATCGGCGCACTTCCTGCAGCGCTTTTTCGGGATAGGCCGACTTGTGCCAAGCGTAGGCGCGGGCATAGCGCGCGGGAACACTGGTGTCGCTTTCGGGATATTGGCGCATGGTCTGGCCCGGATCGGACACGAAACCGACCAGTTTCGCCTTCACGCGTTGAAATCTGGCTTCCAGCTCCGGATCGACGGGTTTATCCCAGGCCGGGTCCTTCTGATAGACTTCGTTCAGCACCGCCATGCGTTCGCCGCTCAACGGGTGCGTGCGCGCATAGCTGTCGGTTTGCGGAATGGCGAGGCGGAATTCCTGGTTCTGCAGCTTCTTGAAAAAGGCGATGCTGCCCTTGCCGCTGACGCCCGCCTTGCTGAGATAGCGCGCACCCGCCAGGTCCGCCGAGCTTTCCTGATTGCGCGAAAAGGCCAGGAACTTGCCCATCGCTGCCTGCTGTCCCGCGGCCATGATGCCCATCCCCGCCTCACCGCCGCCCGCCGCCATCGCGGCCACGCCGAGCAGCAGGCTGAGCAGGGTGATGCCGGTCGCCACCTTCACCCCCTCGCCAAAGCGGACGATATGACCGCCTTCGATATGGCCCAACTCATGCGCAATCACGCCCTGCAGCTGATTGACATTATCCGCCTTGGCGACAAGCCCGCTGTGCACCCACACAATCTGCCCGCCCGCGACGAACGCGTTGATTTCGGGATCGTTGATGAGAAGAACCTGCACATTGCGCGGATCAAGGCCCGCCGCCTGCACCAGCGGCGCGGAAATCTCGTTGAACAGCGCCTCTGTTTCCGCGTCGCGCAGAATCTGCTGCGCCATGGCCTGCGGTACAAGGAACAGGAACGACAAGAGCAGGAAAAGAAAGCCGCGAAGCATGCGCCCCCTATCGGACAAAAGCCGCCGCCGATCAACGGAAAGGAACCCAGCCATCGCCACTTCATCGCAAGCCGGGGCTGAACGGCGGATGAAAGGGGAGCGCAAGATAGAAGGTTCGTCCCGAGCGAAGTCGAGAGGCCTGGCACAACCTGTCTCAACCTCGCTCGACGCGAGCGCTCCCGCCGTCAGTCCCGCAGCAGGTCGTTGATCGCCGTCTTCGACCGGGTCTGGGCATCCACCCGCTTCACGATCACGGCACAGGCCAGGCTGGGGCCCGGCGTGCCGTCCGGCAGCGGCTTGCCCGGCAGGCTGCCCGGAACCACGACCGAATAAGGCGGCACTTCGCCCACGAAAATCTCACCCGTATTGCGATCGACGATCTTTGTCGTCGATGTGATGAACACGCCCATGGACAGTACCGATCCCTTGCCGACCCGGACGCCCTCGACCACTTCGGACCGGGCGCCGATGAAGCAGTCATCCTCGATGATGACCGGACCTGCCTGCAGCGGCTCCAGCACGCCGCCGATCCCGACGCCGCCCGACAGGTGCACATTCTTGCCGATCTGAGCGCAGCTGCCCACCGTTACCCAGGTATCGACCATCGTACCCTCATCGACGAACGCGCCGATATTGACGAAGCTGGGCATCAGCACGACATTTTTCGCGACATGCGAGCCGTGACGGGCAATCGCGCCCGGAACCGCCCGGAAACCGGCCGCGCGGAACTGCGTTTCGCCCCAGCCCTGAAATTTGGACGGCACCTTGTCCCACCAGTAAGACCCGCCGGGACCACCCGGGATCATCGCATTGTCGTTGAGGCGGAAGGACAGCAGCACCGCCTTTTTCAGCCACTGGTTCACTTTCCAGCCTTCGCCCTCCGGCTCGGCCACCCGCGCCTCGCCCAGATCGAGCAGGTTGAGCGCCTCGGCCACCGCCTCGCGCACAGCGCCCTCGGTGGCAAAGCTGAGATTGGCCCGGTCTTCCCATGCGGCTTCGATGGTGGAGATCAGCGTATCGTTCATGTCTGTTCCTCAGTTCTTCAATATGTCCGCCAGAAAGGGCGCAAGGTCGTGCGTCTCATAGTCGATGAAATCGGGATGCGCATCCACATGTCCCGCTTCCGATCCGTTATTCACCCAGACCGTCGTCATGCCGATCGCCTTGGCGGGCTTCAGATTGCGCGCCATATCCTCGAAAAACAGGCTGGCGCAAGGATCAATGGCATAGCATTCGCATAGTTCCCGGTAGCCCGAAGGGTCCGGCTTGGGAACATATTGGCAGGCGTGAATATCGTGGATGAATTCGAAGGCGTCGCCAAGGCCCAACCGGTCCAGCACCCGCCACGCATAAGGGGCATCGCCATTGGTGAAGATCAGCCGCCGTCCGGGAAGCGCGCGGATGTAGGCGTTCAGTTCCGGATCAGGGGCGATTCGATCCAGCGAAATGTCGTGGACATATTCCAGAAATTCACGCGGGTCGGTGCCATGGTGACGCATCAGCCCGGACAGGGTGGTGCCATGCTCCATGAAATAGCGCTTCTGCACCGCCCGCGCCTCCTGCGGATCACAGCCCAGCAGCCCCTGGATAAACTCCCCCATCTTGACGTCGATCAGGCCAAAAAGGTCCGCCTTCGCCGGATAAAGCGTGTTATCCAGATCGAATATCCAGCTATCGACATGGGACAGGGCGGGAAGCATGCGCTGTGCCTAGTCGGCGATCCACGGGAGGACAAGCAGATGGTAAAAATATCTTCAGTTCTGGCGTGCTAGCGTGAAGTCACTGATTGCCGGAATACTGCATATGACCCGTCGCAAGACATCCCTTACTCTTATCTTCTGCATTGCATTGGCAGCGTGCGGCGGAGGGGGCGGCGTGAATTCAACGCCAACGCCCTCGCCCTCCCCAACTCCAACGCCATCTCCTTCACCCACCCCGACCGCCATCAATTTCGACACCGCCGAATATCGGCGCAGCAACGGCGCGGTCTTTCACGAAGCAATCACCGCCTGGCAGGAAGGAGCCAGCGGCGAAGGCGTGACCGTCGGCGTGATCGATACCGGGATCGACATTCCGAACCCTGAATTTTCCGGCCGCATCAGCAGCGCCTCCCGTGCCTTTGGCGGCAACAGCAGCTATCAGGACGAAGATGGCCATGGAACGGCGGTAACCGGGGTTCTCGCGGCCGCGCGCGACGGCCGCGAGATCATGGGAATCGCATTCGAATCCACCATCATGGCCCTGCGCGCGGACAGCGCGGGAACCTGCGGCACGGAAGACGACTGCTCTTTTTTCGACAGCGACATCGCCGCAGCCCTTGACCATGCCCGCCTCAACGGCGTGCGCGTCGTCAACATATCGCTGGGCGGCGACGGCGCGAGCAGCCGTTTGCTGACGGCGGTGGATCAGGCAACCAAGGGGTTCGACGGCATGATCATCGTCGTATCGGCGGGCAACGAACGGAACGATCCTGACGCCGATTACGACACCAACAGCCCCAGTCCGTTCGCCCAGGCCCTTCTGGGCGCAGGCAATGGGAAAGTCATCATCGCTACCTCCGTCAATCAGAACGGCACAATATCAGATTTCAGTAGCCTGGCCGGTACGGCGCAAGAATCGGTACTGTCGGCGCTCGGCGAGGGCGTTCGCTCCTTCGAGATGGAAGGCGCCTTCCTCTACAGCGGCACTAGCTTCTCCGCCCCTCAGGTTTCCGGCGCCGCCGTCCTGCTGGCTCAGGCATTTCCCAATTTGACGAGCGCACAGATCGTCGAGCTGCTGCTCAGCACCGCCACCGACGCGGGCGCGACGGGTACCGACAGCGTCTATGGCCAGGGCATATTGAACATCGCCGCCGCATTCGCGCCGCAGGGGACGACGTCGCTCGCCGGTTCCACGACCCCAGTCTCACTGAGGGATAACGGCACGCTTTCCGCGCCCATGGGCGACGCCGCAAGTACAGCGCGCGCGCGGGCGGTTATCCTGGACAGCTATGGCCGCGCCTATGAGGCCGATCTTGGTCGAAGCCTGCGCATGGACATGCCATCGCTCAGCCTCGCCCCGCTGCTGCGGACGGGGGAACAAAGGCTCGCGGCGGCTGGCGGCGGCACGCGCATGGCCGTCACCATTGCCGAAACGCCCCATGGCGGGGCCAGCGTCACCCCGCTGATGCTGAGCAGCGCGGAGAGCGGTCGGGCACGAGCGCAGGCCGGCTATATCGCCGCCCGGCTGGGAACGCGCATCGACCTTGCCCTCGGCTTCTCGCAGGAGGCCGGATCGCTCGCCGCGATGGTGCGGGGCAAGACAGAGCCCGCTTTCCTGCTCGCCACGTCCCCGGCACGTTCAACGGGCTTCGGCCACGACGCGGAGAGCAGTTTCGCCTTGCGCTGGCAGTTGCAGGGCTTTGCATTGACAGTGGCGGGAGAAAGCGGGGATGCGCTCGTCCGGCGGGAATGGAACGATCCGCTGCGCGCCGATTACCGCCGCCTTCCCTATGCAGCGATCAGTATCGGCGTGGATGGGGAAGCGGGGCCGGCCGCTTTCGCCTTTTTCGCCAGCCATGTGCAGGAGGACAATACGGTTCTGGGCGCGCGCTTCGATCCGCTGCTGGGCGGCGGATCCGCCCGCACGCTGTTTATCGACGCCGATCTGCGCCTGACCCCCGGCAGCGGATGGGGCATGGGCGCGGCGTGGCGGCAGGGCTGGACCTCGGTGGCCGCTGGCGGCGTGCTGAAGGACGGCGCGCTGCTCAAGAGCAACAGCTTCGCCCTCGACCTCTGGAAAGAACATGTGCTGGACACGAGCGACCGGTTCGCCCTGCGCCTGTCACAGCCGCTCCGCATCAGTTCGGGAGGGCTGAACCTGACCCTGCCGGTCAGCTTTGACTATGCGACAGAGCAAGCGGGCTATGGGATACAGCGCTTCAATCTCGCACCACGCGGGCGGCAGATCGACCTGGAGGCAGCCTATAGCCGGGCGCTCGGTTGGGGCGACATCACGGCCAACCTCTATTACCGCAAGGACAGCGGCAATATTGCCTGGTATCCGGACGATGTGGGTATGGCGGTGCGGTTCAGCACGGGGTTTTAGGGATTGCTGTCGGGCTTTTGCCGTCATTCTCCTCCCCGGCACGGGGAGGGGGACCGCGACGCGAAGCGGCGTGGTGGAGGGGGCTTGCCCCACAATGCCGCGCCAAGGGGATAGCCCCCTCCACCATGCTGCGCATGGTCCCCCTCCCCGTGCCGGGGAGGATCAACGCCACCCATCAAACCGTGAAGCTCTCCCCGCAACCGCAGCTGCCCTTGGCATTGGGGTTCTCGAAGACGAAACCGGCGGTGAAATCATCCTCGCGCCAGTCCATCGTCGATCCGATGAGGTACAGCACCGAACCGCCGTCGATGTAAAACACACCGCCGGGCGTTTCGATCTTTTCGTCGAACTTCGCTTCTTCCGTCACATAATCGACCGAATAAGCCAGCCCCGAACAGCCCCGGCGCGGCGTCGATAGCTTGACGCCGATCGCGCCTGCGGGCGCCTGGGCCATCAGGTCGGCAATACGCTTCTCCGCTGCGGGCGTCAGGATGACGGCGGCGGGACGGGCTCGGGTTTTGGTTTCGGTCATCATTTCTTCCTTCTCCCCTCCCGTTCACGGGAGGGGTCGGGGGAGGGCCTGTAATTTCGAGGGAGAGACATGCCCTCCCCTAACCCCTCCCGCATGCGGGAGGGGGATTACAACATCCCCAGTTCCAGTTTCGCTTCATCGCTCATCTTCTGCGGGTCCCAGGGCGGATCCCACACAAGGTTCACTTCAGCCACACCCACGCCCGGCACCGATCCAACGCGCAATTCCACCTCGGCGGGCATCGATTCAGCCACCGGGCAGTGCGGCGTCGTCAGCGTCATGGTGACGACGACATGGCCGTCGCCCGTCACATCGACTCCGTAGATCAGGCCAAGGTCATAAATATTGACCGGGATTTCCGGGTCGTAAATCTCCTTGAGCGCGCCGATGACGCCCTCATAAATATCCCCACCCGGTTCGCCCGTGCCGGTTTCGACGGGACGCTGCTTCAGGAAGCCGTCGAGATAGTCGCGCTTGCGTTCCATGGTGTCGCGCGGCGTTTCGGCGGTGTCCACGCGCGCCTTGGGCGGTGCTTCGACGCTGTCCACTTCCTCAACCACAATTTTCCGTTCTTCGCTCATCCGAAGATTTTCCTCACTCGTTCAATTCCCCGCACCAGCGCCGCGATGTCGCTTTCATCATTATAGATGCCGAAGCTCGCCCGCGCCGTCGCCTCGACGCCCAGATGCCGCATCAGCGGCTGCGCGCAATGGTGGCCCGCGCGGATCGCCACGCCCTCTTCGTCCAATATGGTGCCGACATCATGGGGATGCACCCCCTCCAGCTCAAAGCTCAATATGCCGGCGCTATCCTCTGGCCCGAAAACCCGGACGCTGTTGAGGCCGGCCAAGGCCTCGCGCGCCTGCCGCACCAGTTCCACTTCGTGCGCGTGGATGACGCCAAGGCCGATCTGCTCGACATAGTCGATGGCGGCCGCAAGACCAACCACGCCCACAATATGCGGCGTCCCAGCCTCGAACCGTGTTGGCGGCGGCAGGAAAGTCGTCTTTTCGAACGTCACCTTCTCGATCATCGATCCGCCGCCCTGATAGGGGGGCATGGCGTCGAGTATCTCGCCCCGCGCCCACAATATGCCGATGCCGGTCGGCCCATAAAGCTTGTGCGCGGAAAAGACGTAGAAGTCGCAATCGAGCGCCTGCACATCGACAGCAACGCGAGGTACCGCCTGGCACCCGTCGATCAATATCTTCGCGCCCACGGCATGCGCCATATCCGCCGCGCGCCGCACATCGAGCAGCGATCCCAGGACGTTCGACACATGCGCCAGCGCCACCAGTCTGTGCCGGGGCGTCAGCATCGCCTGCATGGCGTCCAGGTCGATCTTGCCGTCCGGTGTCAGCGGCGCGACGTCGATGTGTGCGCCCACCCGCTCGGCGATGAGCTGCCACGGCACGATATTGCTATGATGCTCCAGCAGCGACAGCATGATGCGGTCGCCGCTTTTGAGGTTCGTTCCACCCCAGCTATTCGCGACAAGGTTGATCGCCTCGGTCGCGCCGCGCACATAGACGACTTCATTGTCGGACGCCGCGCCGATGAAATTCGCCACCTTCCGCCGCGCCGCTTCATAGGCCAATGTCATATTGGCCGAGCGGGCATAGACGCCGCGATGCACGGTGGCATAATCCTCGGCATAGGCGCGGGCGATCGCCTCGATCACCTGGCCCGGCTTCTGCGCCGTGGCGGCGGTATCGAGATAGTGCCAGTCGGCAATGCCGGGGAAATCGGCGCGCCAGCTTTTCTGGAGGAGGGTGGCGTTCACGTCATCGCCTCCAGCTTGGCAAGCGCCGCCTGTTCCATTTCCGCATGCACCACTTCGTCCGCCACATCGTCGAACACGCCGGCGATGAAGGCACGCAGCATCAGCCTTTTGGCAAGCCCCGGCTCCATGCCCCGGCTTTCCATGTAGAACAAAGCCGCCTTGTCGAGCTCACCCACCGTCGCGCCATGCGCGCATTTGACGTCGTCGGCGAAAATCTCCAGCTCCGGCTTGGCGTTCGCCGTTGCCGTGCGGTCGAGCAGCATGGCCTTGACCGATTGTTCGGCGTCGGTCTTCTGCGCGTGGCGGGCGACCTTGATCGCGCCAAGGAAACTGCCGGTCGCCTTCTGCCCCAGGATGGAGCGGATCGTCTGATGGCTGGTCGCATTGGGCTGCGCATGGTTGACCGTGGTGACGATTTCCAGCGTCTGCGTGCTGTTGCCCAGGATCGCGCCGCCCAGCTCAAAATGCGCGCCCTCGCCCAGCGTCACGTCCAGCGTTACGCGGCCGAACTTTCCGCCGATGTTGAGGATATGGAAGTCGAGCCGCGCATTATCCTGCACTTCGATCACATAGTCGCGAACGACCACGGCAGCGTCGTCCCCATTCTGGATCAAATGCCGGGCCGCCGTCTCTCCGGCGGGCACGATGATGCGCTCCGGCCCTGCCAGCGGCCACACCGTCGCCAGCGCCTCTATGTCGCTATAGCGCCAGGCTTCGTCATGCGTGGTGGGAATGGCAAGGGTCATAACTGATCCTCCCCGGCACGGGGAGGGGGACCACCCGAAGGGTGGTGGAGGGGGATCGCCCCACTATGCCACACCAAGAGGATAGCCCCCTCCACCGGACTTCGTCCGGTCCCCCTCCCCGTTCCGGGGAGGATTTGAAAGGTCGCCCTCACGCCACCACCTCCGCGTAACCCGCACGCTCAAGCTCGAGCGCCAGTTCCGGCCCGCCCGACTTCACGATCCGCCCGGCAGCGAGCACATGCACGAAATCCGGCTTCACATAGTCGAGCAGCCGCTGATAATGCGTAATCAGCAGCACCGCCTTGTCGGGGCGGCGCATGATCGTATTGATCCCCTCGCCCACGGTACGCAGCGCGTCGATGTCGAGGCCGCTGTCGGTCTCGTCCAGGATCGCGAGCTTGGGGTCGAGGATGCCCATCTGCACCATCTCGTTGCGCTTCTTCTCGCCGCCCGAAAAGCCGACATTCACGGGGCGCTTGAGCATATCCATGTCGAGCTTCAGCAGCGCCGCCTTTTCCTTCGCCAGCTTGATGAACTCACCGCCCGAAAGCGGCTCCTCACCCCGCGCGCGGCGCTGGCTGTTGAGGCTCTCGCGCAGGAATTGCAGGTTGGAGACGCCGGGAATTTCGACCGGATATTGAAAGCCCAGAAAAATCCCCGCCGCGGCCCGCTCATGCGGTTCCATGTCGAGCAAGTCCTGCCCCTCGAAACTCACGGACCCGCCGGTCGCATCATAACCCGGCCGCCCGCCCAGCGTATAGGCCAGCGTCGACTTTCCCGCGCCATTGGGCCCCATGATCGCATGAATCTCGCCCGCCTTGATGGAGAGCGACAGGCCCTTCAGGATCGGCTTGCCGTCGATTTCATTGGTGAGATTAGTTATTTGGAGCATCGTTGTTTCCGTTGTTAAGCGACCAGTACATTCCAGCGGCGTCACGCCTCAAATTTACCTTCGCCAATATTCTATCTACTTCATCCGTATCGCCGTTTGCATCGGCTGCCTCGAAGATATCCAGCAGACCAGCAACATAAAGGCGCTCATTCACAGTCATTGCGGCCGGATCAGCCAACCGAACCCTCCAGCGAAATCCCCAGCAGCTTCTGCGCCTCGACCGCAAATTCCATTGGCAATTGCTGCAGCACTTCCTTCGCAAATCCATTGACGATCAGCGAAACCGCCGCCTCGGTATCCAACCCGCGCTGCATCGCGTAGAAAAGCTGATCGTCCGAAATCTTGCTCGTCGTAGCCTCATGCTCGATCTGCGCGCTGGGGTTCTTGACCTCAATATAGGGCACGGTATGCGCGCCGCATTGGTCGCCCAGCAGCAGGCTGTCGCACTGGGTGAAGTTGCGCACATTTTCCGCCGTCGGCGCGACGCGCACCAGGCCGCGATAGGTGTTGTTGGACTTGCCCGCGCTGATCCCCTTGGAGATGATCGTCGAGCGGCTGTTTTTGCCGAGGTGAATCATCTTCGTGCCGGTATCGGCCTGCTGGTAATTGTTCGTCAGCGCGACCGAATAGAACTCGCCCACGCTGTTCTCTCCGGCCAGCACGCAGCTGGGATATTTCCAGGTGATGGCGCTGCCGGTTTCCACCTGCGTCCAGCTGATCTTGCTGTTCTTGCCCTGGCACAGGCCGCGCTTGGTGACGAAATTATAGATGCCGCCCTTGCCCTGCGCGTCGCCCGGATACCAGTTCTGGACGGTGGAATATTTGATCTCCGCATCATCCAGCGCAATCAGCTCGACGATGGCGGCGTGGAGCTGGTTCTCGTCCCGCTGCGGCGCGGTGCAGCCTTCCAGGTAAGAGACATAGCTCCCCTTGTCGGCGATGATGAGGGTGCGCTCGAACTGCCCCGTATTCTCCGCGTTGATGCGGAAATAGGTGCTGAGTTCCATGGGGCAACGCACGCCCTCCGGGATGTAGACGAAGGTGCCGTCGGAGAAGACCGCACTGTTCAATGTGGCGAAATAATTGTCATGCTGGGGCACCACCTTGCCCAGCCATTTCTTCACCAGCTCGGGATGCTCGCGGATCGCTTCGCTGATCGAGAGGAAGATGACGCCCGCCTCGGCCAGTTCCTTGCGGAAGGTCGTCGCGACGGAAACGCTGTCGAACACCGCGTCCACCGCCACCTTGCGCGCGCCCTCGACGCCGGCGAGCACTTTCTGCTCCTCCAGCGGAATGCCGAGCTTCTGGTAAACCGCCAGGATTTCGGGGTCGAGCTCGTCCAGCGACTTCAGTTCCGCCTTCTTCTTTGGCTCGGCGTAATAATAGGCTTCCTGATAGTCGATCGCGGGCACGTTGAGCTTCGCCCAATCCGGCGCGCTCTTCGTCAGCCACAGGCGATAGGCCTTCAGCCGCCATTCCAGCATCCATTCCGGCTCGCCCTTCTTGGCGGAAATGTAGCGGACGGTGTCCTCGTTCAGGCCCTTGGGGGCGAAATCCTGTTCGATGTCGCTGGTCCAGCCGAATTCATATTTCGATGCCTTGTCGGCAGCGGCAATCGCTTCGGCGTTGCGGACGGTGGTGGTTTCGTTCGTCATAAAATCATCCGTTCGTGTCGAGCGAAGTCGAGACACGCTCGCGCCCAGCCACTGTCCCTCGACTGCGCTCGGGACGAACGGCGTGGGACACATCATGGGCAAGGGTTTCCAGCGAGACGCCAGCCAGCGCGCCCCGGATCGCCCCGTTGACCGCGCCCCAATGCGGGCGGACGCGGCAATTATCCTCCAGCGCGCATTCGTGGCGCGTTTCCTCGATACAGGCAGTCATGGCGATGGGGCCTTCAACCGCTTCGACAATATCCGCAAGGCTTATTTGATCGGAGGGTCGGGCGAGCGCGAAACCCCCTCCAGTACCGCGCGCCGATTCGAGCAGCCCTGCGGCCGCAAGCCGGCCCATCAGCTTTTGCGCGGTGGGCAGCGGGACGCCCGTTTCGTCGGAGAGCGAGGTGGCGGAAAAGCGCACGTCCCCGTCATGCCGCGCAATCGCGGACATCACGACGATGGCATAATCTGCAAGACTCGAAAGCCGCATTCCTGCTCCAGTCAGCCCAAACTAATCGGATGAAATCGTTCCGATTACGCATGTGGCGACGTGGTTCGGGGAAATCAAGCCTTTTCTGCCGCGCTTTTGGGATACCGCACGGCTGCCTGATACACGGCCTGCTGCCCCGCTGGAACCGCGGATGTGCTTCGCACCCCGGGGAAGGCTCGCCAGTCGCCCATATCGGCGCTGGCGAGGGCGCAGCGATGGCCGCCCGCCTTCTTTGCCTCATATAGAGCGGTGTCGGCCGAATGGAGCAATGTCTCGACGTCCCGGCCATGTTCAGGTTGAAGCGCGATGCCGATGCTGACGCCGATCTGGGCCGAGCAGGGGCCGACCTCATATTCGGTCGCAGAGATTTCGAGCACGAGCCTTTCAGCCATCAACTGGGCGGCGGCCTTTTCCCCAATGTCACAGAGAATGACGAACTCATCCCCGCCCATGCGCGCGATGACCGGGTGCGGCAGTGCAAAGCCGCGCAGGCGGCCGGAGACGAGTTGCAGTAACTGATCCCCCACGCCATGGCCATAGCGGTCGTTCACCGCCTTGAATCCGTCAAGGTCCAGGTAGAAGAGAGCCCAACCGTTGGAACGCCCCTTCATGCGGGAAAGGCGCAACGCCATTTCGTGCATCAGGCCAGCCCGGTTGAGCAGGCCCGTCAGATGGTCGTGCCTGGCCAGATGGTCATTCTTGCGCTCCGCCATCATTGTGGACACCAGCATCTCGTTCAGGCGGTAGGACGCGACGGTCATGCTGACGAAATAGAGAGGGATCTGGAACAGGGTCAGCAGCAGGATCAGCTGTCCCGAAATCAGCGCCGCAACGGCAATGGGGCCAAGGCTGAAGACAATCATCGCTGCGGCCAATCTGGGCGCGCCGAAATTGCGGAAGCAAATGCCGCCGACCATCGCCGCCGCCGACAGGCAGGCCACGACCGAGGCCACCCAGTCGCCGCGCATGATACTGACAAAACAGCCAAAGCCGACACTGAAAGCCCAGAGGAGGCCGAGAATGATGTAGAGGTCAGTGTGCGTGCGCCGACCTTCAGCGGCGGCGCGGTGTGCATCCAGCAGAAAACCAAGCCGGACCGTGCAAACGATGAATTCCAGCGCCAGCCATGCGAAAAATTCCGGCCGGGGCTGCCGCGCGGTAATGAAGGCGGCGACCAGCAGGGTATTGACGACACCGCCAATGTAGATGGGAAGCGTGCCGAACAGGCTGGCGATCAGGGCGTGACGAATGTCGGCGGGCGTATTTTGGCCGGGGTCGGTCAGCCACCGTGTGATGCGCCAGCGCGGCAGCGTAAAATTCCTGCTTTTTCCGCGCACTATCTTTGCATCCCGCCCCTATCCTGTCGGCGCGCATTCCGGCGCCGGGACTCGTTTCCTGCCCACGCTCATAGTGCATGGGGGGTTAACGGGAATTTTAAGGGGGACGGATTTTTTATTTACGCAAAGGGACTTGGTTGAAAAACGCCGTCAATTTTCACTCTTCGGCGGCGCGTTCCCGCGCGTCGCGACCCAGGGCGATGCGTTCGGCCCGCTCGGCGAGTTTCTGCCACGCTTCCAGCGATCGCAAATTGCGGTCGCGCACATTGGACAGGGTGGCACCCATGGCGCCCAGTTCCGCCTCGCGCATGCGGGCGCGGTAGAATTCGATCTGGCTCAGGGCTGCTGCTTTCATTCCGGAAGAAAAAAGCGCGGGCAAAGCGTTCGCCCTGCCCGCGCCCGTTCTCGTCAAGCCTGCTTGAGGTCGACGGCGGCCATCTTGCCGCGCTTGTCCTGCTGAAGCTCGTAGGAGACGCGCTGTTCCTGCTGGAGTGTGCGCATACCCGATGCTTCTACCGCGCTGATGTGGACGAAGGCGTCATTGCCGCCATCTTCCGGCGCGATGAAGCCATAGCCCTTGTCGGCATTGAAAAATTTTACGGTGCCAATTGGCATGGTAGTTTCCTTTGGTAGTCATGCGCCCACCAGGGCGAACGCATCATAGAAGAGCCGGATTAGTGATGTGACAGACGCGCCGTCCGGCTCTGGCCAGCGCGCCCGAAACTATGTCTCAAAGAGGCTCGGAATTTGCGTCCTTGCGATAATCATCGATTCTGAGGCCATAAGCCCTGGCCAGACCCTGATGGGCGAGGCGCGCTTCGGTGCACGTCGCTTCCTGAGCGAACAGAAGTTCGCGTTGCTGGCGATAAAGCAGATAATTGAGATCCGACATGGAGCGCTCCTTTTGTGGAAGGCAAGCGGGAGCGCGTTTGGTCTCTCAGTCTCGACGGTAGCTTGCGGCAATTTCCGTCCGATAGAGGGCCTCTAGCACGGAAATACTGTTACGTCGCGAATAATCGGGGCAGCCGTGCGAATAGGACGATGGCTGGTTGATAAGTCCCGGTTTTTGATCATGACTGATACTGGTCGTTTCTGCCGTCGCGAAAATTAACCCGTCGTCCCTGCGCAGGCAGGGACCCAGCTTTTTCTTCAAGCTTGTCAAAAGGAAGCGGGGTCCCTGCCTGCGCAGGG
>Ga0307412_10000921_pt1 | contig 16792 bp, 18 predicted proteins | sample DK1Cmetagenome_3_FD_203823 | JGI IMG/M metagenome (GOLD analysis project Ga0307412, IMG submission 203823) | Maize rhizosphere microbial communities from greenhouse at UC Davis, California, United States - DK15-C-1 | ecosystem: Host-associated > Plants > Roots > Rhizosphere > Soil | place: USA...
ATGGGTTGGGCCGACGCCGTGCATGGCGAAACGTCTCCAGAGGCGGAACGGGCGCTGCTGACACCGCTGAGCTGTGCCTTGGTCGAAACCATCGACAGTCTTCAGTTCGATGCGGATTCCTTGGTTGCCAAGGCTTATGGCCGAGAAACCGCGTTCGAGGGCTATCACTGCCGCTTCGGGGTCAATCCACAGTTTGAACAAGACTTGCTGGGCGAACACTTGCACGCCGTGGCCCGGGATTCGGCCGGGGACCTGCGCGCAGTGGAACTGCGCGACCATCCGTTCTTTGTCGCAACGCTGTTCCAGCCTGAACGGGCCGCACTGGAAGGCCGCGTGCCGCCACTGGTCAGCGCGTTTGTCCAAGCCTGCGCGAGGCGAATGTCATGAGCGCTCACTATTACGCAGTGATTTTCACTTCCTTGCGTACCGAGGGAGACCAAGGCTACGCCGAGGCCGCCGAGCGCATGCTGGCCCTGGCCCGGGAGCAGCCCGGATTTCTTGGTATCGAATCGGCCCGTGGCGACGACGGCCTGGGAATTACCGTGTCCTATTGGCGCGACGAGGCGGCGATCCTGGCTTGGAAACAGCATCCCGAACATGCCGCGATACGTGAGCGAGGCCGATCGACCTGGTATGCCCAGTGCCAGACGAGGGTGTGCAAGGTCGAACGGGACTATGCCTTCCAACGCCAAACTTGATGCCAGGCTCGCTCCCGCAAGTTCCATGTCCGGTTCAAGATCGAGGGCTCAGCCCTCCACCAACTGTCGCACCGCCACGATCTCCGGCAGATCGCTGCGGGCCATGTAAACCCGTAGGGGTTCGGTAAGGTTGATCCGATCGTCGATATTCTGCTCCAGCAATAGCTGGATTCGCTCACGCTTGAGGGCCATGGTGCCGTCTGCCACGGGAATCCAGACAAATTCACTGGTGGGGATGATGCCGTCGTCGGCCACGTCCATGCCGAAGGCGTCTTCGCTGAATCGCACGATGTATTGGCCGGTCTTGCGGTTCAGGCCGACAAAACCCTTGAGCTGGTCGGCGGCCTGGCAAATGAGTGTTGAAGTGATGCGCATGGTAAACCTCATGAATGCGTCCCTAGGGACGTCTGATCGATGGTTTACACGCAGGGCAAGCGAACACAGGTTCAAGGTCTCCCTCTGCCGGGGAAACTGGAGCCAAGGGTACTTCAAAGTGGCTCGAAAGTGCGTGGGATAAATCTGCTTTACGTAGATCAATGTCGGTATGGCGATAGCATCCGCAGCGTTCAATTGTTAAAAGGGAGGTTTCACAGAAACCCACGAAAGGATCTCGAGCATGCCCATCACCGTTTCCCGTAGCGCCCTGATGCTGAGCCTGCTGCTTGGCGTCGGACAAGCACATGCCCTCGAAACGCCAAGCCCCAAGGCGCTGGCAACCCAACTGGGTATTCCCCATCCAGCGGTCATCGCCCATCGCGGCGCCTCGTTCGACGCACCGGAATCCACCGCCCCCGCCTACAAGCTGGCCCGCGACCTGGGTGCCGACTACTTGGAACTGGACCTGCAGCGCAGTAAAGATGGGGTGCTGTTCGTCCTCCATGACGACAGCCTGCTGCGCACCACCGATGTCGCGACCAAGTTTCCCGATCGCAAGGACCGCACCGCCAATGAATTCACCATGGCGGAACTCAAAACCCTCGATGCCGGCAGCTGGTTCAATGCCGCCTATCCGGAGCGTGCTCGGCCGTCATTCGCGGGCCAGAAGATCCTGACGCTGGATGAAGTCATCGACATCGCCGAGGGCAACCCCAAGCAAAAACCAGGGCTGTACATCGAGACCAAGGAGCCAAAGCTGTTTCCAGGCATCGAGCGTGACCTGAAGGACAAGCTGCAGGACCGTGGCTGGCTGAGCCCATCCGGTTCCAAGCTGGCCAAGCGCGCCCTCGGTGTAGGCCAGGGCAAAGGCAAGGTGGTCTTGCAGACCTTCGAGAAGAGCAGCCTGGAACTGCTGCACAAAGAGATGCCGAAGGTGCCGAAAATCCTGCTGCTATGGGTGGGCGAAGGCAACATCGAGCCCAGGTCCAAAGTGACGTTCGCCGAGTCCGGCGAAACCGACAAGGCTGCGTACTACGCCAAGCAGGAGCCCAAGGACAAGGCCGAGTTCGAGCAATGGGTCCGGTACGCCAAGGCCCACGGAGCCATCGGCACCGGTCCTTCGGCGGCGTTGACCCACGGCGGCAGCCAGAGTTATTCGGACCTGGTGAAACCATGGATGAACCAGTACACCCATGATCAGGGTTTGCTGATACATGTCTACACTGTGGATGAGCCGGTGGATTTCAAAAAAGTGTTGGATGCCGGCGTGGATGGTATTTTCACCAATCGGGCCAGTGAGTTGCTCAAGTACTTCAAGCGTCCCGTAACAGGCAGTGTGGCGCAACTATTGGAGAAGCACGGTTACTGAAGCATCAGAACCTGATCAGGGCATTCTCTGCATGTTTTCCGAATTAAGGGTGAATTAAGTTGCCAGAGATAATCTGAACCCACTTAAACGACTCACCCTTTAACGACACCAAGGAAAGACCTATGAAAACTTTGACTGCCCTGTTCACCGCTGCCGCTTTGACCCTCACCGCTGGCCTTGCCCAGGCGGACGACGATGTTCCTGGTGGGGAAATTCCTGCACTGGTGGCAAACAAAACGATCATGCCGCTTGATCAGTTGGAAAAAATAGCCAAAGACTTGCACAAAGAAGCTCGCATTACCGACACTGACTTGGAGAAGCGTCTCAACGGTGCTTACGAATACAAAGTCGAACTGGAACTCGGCCGCGATGAGTGGGACGTAGTTTTAGATGCAAGCAATGGCAAGGTTCTGAGCGACCGTCGAGACTAATAACCGTCCAGACTAATAGTAGTTGGCTAAAAAACCGTGCAACTTTCTAAGTTGCACGGTTTTTATTGGCTCTTACGAAACCACCCGAAAGAAAATCCGACCATCCACGCCCAACCCAACCGTCACAAAACCTTCAAGAATCCCTGCAATGATGCCGCTCAAGTGAACCTGTCATCGCCGCGACAGGCGCTCCCGCCAGCGAGCCTCCATGAACCACAGCCTCGACCAAAGCCATCGCGACCCGGACCTGTTTGGCCTGCTCTACGGGTTTCGCTTTCGCCCCGGTGAGCGCGGCAGGGAAATCGGTTCGGCCCAGGCCCTGCAAAGCCTGGAACAACCCCAGGAGGCCGATGAATTCCTCTGGTTGCACTTGAACCTCGCCCATGCGGCTTGCGAACGCTGGATGAAAAATCACCTGGCCTTGCCCGAGGAATTCTTCGAAGCCCTGCACGAAGGCTCGCGCTCGACCCGCATCGAGCATGTGGACTCGGCTTTGCTCGCCGTGGTGAACGATGTTGTATTCAACCTCAGCAACCTGGTGTCTTCGGACGTATCCACCTTGTGGGTTTGCGTGAGCAGTCGGCTGATCGTCAGCGCGCGGTTGCAGCCTCTGCACTCGGTCGACAAGCTGCGCTCATCGGTCAAGGCCGGGGAAAGCTTTCGCTCACCGCTGGAGTTACTTGTGCATCTGCTGCGCGACCAGGGCGAAGTGCTGACCCAGATCGTGCGCAAGACCAGCATCAGCGTGGATCAGATCGAAGATCAACTGCTGTCTTCGCGGGTCTCGACCAATCGCGCCGAACTGGGCAGCCAGCGCCGCGTACTGGTGCGCCTGCAACGCCTGCTGGCCCTGGAGCCCGGGTCGCTGCTGCGCCTGCTCAATCGACCACCGCAATGGTTGCAGAAAGAAGACGTCAAGGAACTGCGCAAATCCACCGAGGAATTCGCGCTGATCATCAACGACCTCACCGCGTTGGGCGAACGGATCAAGCTGTTGCAGGAAGAAATCGCCGCCAACCTCAACGAGCAAACCAACCGATCATTGTTCACCTTGACGGTGGTCACGGTACTCGCGCTGCCCATCAACATCATCGCCGGCTTCTTCGGCATGAACGTTGGCGGCGTGCCGCTGGAGGGCGACCCCCACGGCTTCTGGATTCTCGTCGCGCTGGTCGCCACGTTCACCCTGTTCGCCGGCCGCTGGGCGTTTCGCAAGCGGCGCGATTATTGAATCCAATCCGCTATTTCGTGGCGAGGGAGCTTGTTCCCTCGCCACGGGTGTTCATTCCAAACAGCTGATCAGGCACTCAACCGCGCCGTCACTTCATTCAACTGCCCCGACAACCCGTGCAAATCGCGACTGGCCGCCTCGGTACGCTGCACATTGTCCAGGTTGGTGCTGGCGATGCAGGTAATCTCCGTCAGGTTGCGCGAGATATCCTCGGCCACCGAAGTCTGTTCTTCAGCCGCCGTGGCAATCTGGCGGTTCATGTCGCGAATCGCCTCGACAGCCTGGGTGATGCGCTCAAGCATCTCGCCGGCCTGGGTCACCTGCTCGACGCTTTCTTCGCTGCGCGACTGCCCGCTTTCAATGGCCTGGGCCGCGTCCACCGCACCGGTTTGAACAGTCTGGATGATCTGGTTGATCTCGATGATCGACGACGCCGTACGCTGGGCCAGGCTGCGCACTTCATCGGCCACCACCGCAAAACCCCGCCCGGCCTCACCGGCCCGGGCCGCTTCAATGGCGGCGTTGAGCGCCAGCAGGTTGGTCTGTTCGGCGATCCCGCGAATCACCTCCAGCACTTTGCCGATGCGCCCGCTGTCGGTTTCCAGGCGACGAATCACCGTGGCGGTGTTGGCGATTTCGCCGCGCATCTGGGTGATGGTGTGGATGGTGCCTTGCATGACTTTCTCGCCCAGCTGCGCCGAGTGATCGGCATCATCGGCGGCCCGCGCCGCGTCGGCGGCATGGCGGGCGACCTCCTGGGCGGTGGCGGACATTTCATTCATCGCGGTCGCCACCTGGTCAGTGCGTTCGAATTGTTCGCTGGTGCCCTGGCTCATCAGACTGGCAATGGCGTTGAGTTCGCCGCTTGCGCTGTCCAGCTCCGTGGCGCTGCGTTGCAGGCGGGTAAAGGTTTCAGCGAGGAAATCACGCAGCGTATTTGCCGCCAGGGCCAGGTCGCCCAATTCGTCTTGACGGGTGCTCGTTACGCGCTCGGCAAAACGGCCACGGCTCAGTTGAGTCACGTATTCGATCAAGTTACGGATTGGCTGCACCAGGTTGCGGTTGACCAACCACAGACTCAGCAAGCCGACCAGCAACCCCGACACCAGCATGATCACCGTGCCCAGCAGGATCGTGCGATTAGCTCCGGTACTGATCAACGCCGATTGTTCATCGCCCAGTTTATGCAGCTCTATCACCAATTCGCTCATCTGCTCACTGGCGGCACGGTCCACACCCTTGACCGCCGCATCCCCCGCCGCGGCGTCTGCGCCAGAGGCGACAAACGCATCACGGCCCTTTTGATAGGCTGCGCCCAGTTGCGCGTGCTCACCGCGCAGACGTTCGATGCGTGTCCTGATCGACGCCGGAACACCTTCATGCCTGGTCAACTCACCCAGCAGATTCTGAACGTCGCGCTGGCGTTCCTCGAACTGCTTCCAGTATTTATCCATGTCCGCCGGCTGCTTGCCACGCAGCAGGACGTTCTTCCATTCCTGGACCTGGACCTTGAATTGCAGATTGGCCTCATCGATCAGTTGCGAGGCGCGCAACGGACCATCGATCAGGTTGCGATAGTTATGAATGCCATCGGACAGGAAGTGAAAGGACGCCAGCGCGATCAGCAGCATTGCCAGCAGACTGCCGCTCAGCAGGGCCAGAATCTGCGCTCTCAGGGATTTTTGTAGAAACATGGAGTCGATCTCTTCGAATAAAGGACCTCCATGTCCAGGGTCCACTCTCGCGACTGAATGTGGAGGATATGTACACGGCATCGGCCCGCAACTCGCGTTCTTGAGCCGTGGCGACAACCGGTAGCGACAGCGGTTCGCGGATTGGACATGACTTGTCCAGACAAGCCCATCGGTCGCTCCGCCAGGATTTAAAAGTCTTTTTGTCATTTCTCCTGGGGTATCCTGCCCAGGCTTTTTAAAAGCGCGGACCTACCCGATCGATCAACAGACTTTGCGAGGAGCGCGATATGCACGAGATCCCTAATCTCCCCTTCCCAAGCCTGCACGAACCTGAGCAGACAACCCCGCGGCAAGCCGGTGGGCAACCCGACGCCCAGCCACCCGAGCAGCAGCAAGCCACTGAACGCCGCCCGGCCGACAGCGAAGACTGATTCACCCGCACCACCAGACTGTGTGGAAAGCGCTAAGATGCGCTTTCCACACCGCCTGAATCCGAGCCCCACGCCATGACCGACGACAACTCCTCCTTCAGCCCGGCCCAGGCCAGCGTGCTGATCGGCACCGCCGAGAAAATGGTCGAGATCTGGACCCGCCTCTCTCCCGAAAAACAAGCCACCCTGCTGGCTCGGTTCGGCACCCAAGAGAATGCCCTGGCCGCGCTGGTCACCACGCACCTGGTCGCTGGCAAGAGCACAACTGAACCGCCGTCCGGCAAATAGTTTTACTTTTCCACGCTCCACCCCGGCGGTCACCGTTATCATAAGCAGCCTATCTATCCTGCTGCCCCGTGGACCTTTTCCCCATGCCAGATCTCCAGCGCCCCATGGCGGTCACGCTGCAAGTCGTTTCCATTGTCCTGTTTACCTTCATCGGCTATCTGAACATCGGCATTCCCTTGGCCGTCCTGCCCGGGTTCGTCCATGGCGAGCTGGGATTCGGCGCAGTGATCGCCGGGCTGGTGATCAGCGTCCAGTACTTGGCCACTCTGCTCAGCCGTCCATATGCGGGACGCATCATCGACAACCTTGGCAGCAAGCGCGCGGTCATGTTCGGCCTGGCCGGGTGTGGTTTGAGCGGCGTGTTCATGCTGGTTTCCGCCTGGACCGCGAGCATGCCGGTCCTGAGCCTGACCAGCCTGTTGATCGGTCGTCTGGTGCTGGGCAGTGCGGAAAGCCTGGTGGGCTCGGGATCGATTGGCTGGGGCATCGGCCGGGTCGGTGCGGCGAACACCGCCAAGGTCATCTCGTGGAACGGCATCGCCAGTTACGGCGCCCTGGCGATTGGTGCGCCGTTGGGGGTATGGCTGGTGAAATCCCTGGGATTGTGGAGCATGGGCGTCAGCATCGTCCTGCTGGCCGTGCTAGGGCTGGCGTTGGCCTGGCCGAAAACCGCCGCGCCCATCGTCGTCGGCGAGCGCCTGCCGTTCCTGCATGTGCTGGGGCGCGTGCTGCCCCACGGCTGCGGGCTCGCCCTGGGCTCCATCGGTTTTGGCACCATTGCCACCTTCATTACGTTGTATTACGCCACGCAGCATTGGGATAACGCCGTGCTGTGCCTGAGCCTGTTCGGTGCCTGCTTCATCGGTGCGCGCTTGCTGTTCGGCAATCTGATCAACCGTCTCGGAGGGTTCAGGGTGGCGATTGCCTGCTTGTCGGTGGAAACCCTGGGCCTGCTGCTGTTATGGCTGGCGCCTGATGCGCAATGGGCCTTGGCGGGCGCGGCGTTGAGTGGTTTCGGCTTCTCGCTGGTGTTCCCGGCTTTGGGTGTGGAAGCGGTCAACCTGGTGCCGGCTTCCAGCCGCGGGGCAGCGGTGGGGGCTTATTCGCTGTTCATCGATTTATCGCTGGGCATCACCGGCCCACTGGCCGGGGCGATAGCCGCCGGTTTCGGCTTTGCCTCGATTTTCCTGTTCGCGGCACTGGCGGCCCTGGGTGGGCTGGCGCTGAGCGTCTACCTCTACCGGCAGGCCCCTCGCTACCGTGAAGAGCGGGAGAAAAATTAGAAATCCACCTTGCCGCGCCCGGCCTTGATCGAGCCGCGCTTGGTCTTGGATTCAAGGCGACGCTTTTTCGAGCCCAGGGTCGGTTTGGTCGGGCGGCGCTTCTTTTCCACCTTGGTGGCGCTGAGGATCAGTTCGACCAGGCGCTCCAATGCGTCCGCCCGGTTCTGTTCCTGCGTGCGGTATTGCTGGGCCTTGATGATCAACACACCGTCGCTGGTGATGCGACTGTCACGCAGGGCGAGCAGCCGTTCCTTGTAGAACTCGGGCAACGACGAGGCCGGGATGTCGAAGCGCAAGTGCACGGCGCTGGACACCTTGTTGACGTTCTGCCCCCCGGCGCCCTGGGCGCGAATGGCCGTCAGCTCGATCTCGGCGTCCGGGATGTGCACGGTGTTGGAAATGACCAGCATGGAAAGTGTCCGGTGTCAGGTGCCACAGGATACCGCGATCCCCCAGACAACACCTCCCGGGGATTTGAGTCTTGCCTGAAACGACAAACCCGGCACTTGGCCGGGTTTGTTGTATTTCAGGCTTGCTTACTTGGCAGCAGCCGCCACCGCCAGCTCATGCCGAGCCTCGCGCTTGTTCTTGATCAGATAGCACACCCACATGAACACCACCCACACCGGAATCGCGTACACCGAGATCTGGATGCCCGGGATCAGCAACATCACGCCGAGGATGAACACCACGAACGCCAGGCAGACGTAGTTGCCATACGGATACCACAACGCCTTGAACAGCGGTGCCTGGCCGGACTGATTCATGTGCTGGCGGAACTTGAAGTGCGAGTAGCTGATCATCGCCCAGTTGATCACCAGGGTGGCAACCACCAGCGACATCAACAACTCCAGTGCATGTTGCGGGATCAGGTAGTTCAGAAGCACTGCCACCAGCGTAATCGCCGCCGAAGCCAGGATCGAACGCACCGGCACACCGCGCTTGTCGATTTTCGCCAGGGCCCGGGGCGCATCGCCCTGCTCGGCCATGCCCAACAACATGCGGCTGTTGCAGTAGGTGCCGCTGTTGTAGACCGACAGCGCAGCAGTCAGCACCACGAAGTTGAGGATGTGCGCCGCCGTGTCGCTGCCCAGCATCGAAAACACCTGCACGAACGGACTGCCGCTGTAGGCATCGCCGGAGGCATTGAGCGTGGTCAACAGGCTGTCCCATGGCGTCAGGGACAACAGCACCACCAGTGCGCCGATGTAGAAAATCAGGATCCGGTAGATCACCTGGTTGATGGCCTTTGGAATCACGGTTTTCGGCTTATCGGCTTCAGCGGCAGTGAAACCGAGCATCTCCAGGCCACCGAAGGAGAACATGATGATCGCCATGGCCATGACCAGGCCGCTCACGCCGTTGGGGAAGAACCCACCGTGGGACCAGAGGTTGGTCACCGACGCTTGCGGGCCGCCGTGACCGCTGACCAGCAGATAGCTGCCCAGGGCAATCATGCCGACAATCGCCACGACCTTGATGATCGCGAACCAGAACTCGGCCTCGCCGAAGACCTTGACGTTGGCAAGATTGATCGCGTTGATCAGGATGAAGAAGGCCGCCGCCGAAGCCCAGGTCGGGATATCCGGCGCCCAATAATGGATGTACTTGCCGACCGCGGTCAGCTCGGACATGCCTACCAGGATGTAGAGAATCCAGCAGTTCCAACCCGACAGGAACCCGGCGAAACCGCCCCAGTATTTGTGGGCGAAATGGCTGAAGGAACCAGCCACCGGCTCTTCGACGATCATTTCACCCAGCTGGCGCATGATCATGAAGGCGATGAAGCCGCAGATGGCGTAGCCGAGGATCATCGACGGGCCGGCTGATTTCAGTACCCCAGCCGAGCCGAGGAACAGGCCGGTGCCGATCGCGCCACCGAGGGCGATCAGTTGAATGTGGCGATTTTTCAGGCCGCGTTTCAGCTCGCCCGAATGCGAGTTTTGTCCACTCATGAAAAGGGTCTCACGCAAGGTTTGATGATGTTCGTTAGACGTTGCCGCTCGAATCGGATCTCAAGCAGCGCCGATCAAACCCCAGCGCAGGCACCAGGAATTCAGCGTTTTTACAACGGTCATGCGTCACCTGTTTGTTTTTATCTGTGACGAAATCGAACCCGACACGCTTGTGGCGTGGCGGAGTGAACAAGGCGGATAACCTTGAAAGTGCGTGGGTACGCGAAGGGTCACAGTAAAACGCGGCGCATTGTACACCGCTGACCCCCTGCTGCCAGACACCACCGGATCAGCGTGTCGTTTGCCGGGATCGCACGGGGCCGCCCCGAGCATGTCGGGCGGCTGCGAAAAGATATCCGGGCCCTTGCGAGCCGATGATGCGAGCGACGTAAAAAACGCCACCACGGGAGAATGGAAACGGAGCTACGGCGTTCATTGCGCCTCCTTTTTGTTATTCGCCTGCACGACAGGCATGGAGCGCATCTCACCCTTGAAGTGCGCCTGAAACAACCGGGCCAGAGCCTTCAAAACGACTTGGGCCAAGGCGATGCGGAAGCTTTTTCTTACACGCGAATAAAACCTCGCTCGCCGCCAAGACGACGGGCATTTTCTGTCAGCATTTCTTTACGAGACGTAACGCAAAATTTCCAGCTGGGAAACTATCGAGGCCTGACTGCAAATTGACGGTAGGTAGCTACCTATCAAAATAAGATGGCCAATCAGCTGTTTTCCAACGGTTAACCTGCGCTTAAAAAATGGAACAAAAAGTTCAAAAGAAAAAAACTAAAATATTTTTTTGCATTCCAAAAAACCCTCGACTAGGTTTTCAGCCACTTGCCCAGGCATCGTGCCGGCGAGTTTTTGCGGTGCCGATTCTGCCGGGTTTGACTCGCCGAATCGGCCCGCGTTTTCCGCAAAAGTCATCTAGGAGATTCACTATGCAAGCACTGGACAAAGACTTGGAAACCGAACTGCAACTGGACGAATGGTTCGAGGCACCGACCCATGAAGCCGCCGTTGAAATGATGCAAGCCGACGCCGTCGTTCCGTTCGGCACGGCGATGTGGCCTCTGTAAGCGATACCCGGCGGAGCTGATCCGGCCGGTCGGCTCCGCCATCCTGCTGCCAGGAAGCCAAATCAATCGTCAGGGAAGAATAAGCATGGACACACAACGAGCCATCTCACATTTCCTTTACTACCTCGAACATCATCCCGCCCTGGCCGGCATCCAGCCCGCCAAGGTATTGCTCGGCCACACCGCCGATTACGAAGCGCTGGCCGGCAGCATTGCCGAACAGGCCGGCGGCACATCACCGTTCCGGTTCAGCGCCATGCGCCTGGACCTTGAAACCACGGAGCGGCTGTCCCAAGCGATTGCCGACAGCGACCTGTACATTTTCTTCTACGACTCTTCCACCCTTCCCAACCCGCGCCCCGACGGCCCCGATTTTGTCCGCGCGTTGCAAGGGGTGATGGCGGACAACTGGAAAAAATCACTGTTGTTCAAAGATTACGGTGAATACTTCTACGACACCTTCAGCGTGATTCCGCAGCGTATCGCCGGGCTCAACAGCCACCTGATCCGCCGCATGTCCCAGGCCACCACGTTGAGCTTCGAGGACGAGCACGGCTCGTATTTCGACACCGCGCTGAACGGTGTCAAGAAGTGGACCGACATCAACGGCGTCGGCAACTACGATTTGGCGCCTGGCGAAATCGCCACCCACAGCGACACCATCAATGGCCGGGTAAAATTCGTCGGCACCTTCCTCGGCACCATCCCCTTTGCGCGCAAATATGGCGTACTGCAGTCGCCGTTGGAGCTGTGGATCGAAGACTCCACGATCCAGAAGATCGCCACCGATGTCCCGGGTCTTGAACACGATTTCAACCGGTACCTGGATGCCAATCCATCAAACCGACGCATCGAGGAGCTGGGGATCGGCACCAACGAAGGGGTCAAGAGCCTGTACGCGCGCAATGCCGGTTTTGAAGAACGCCATTGCGGCCTGCACCTGGGGCTCGGTGGCGGGGCCAAGGGCAGCCATCACCTGGATCTGATTTTCGAAAGCGGTGTGCTGGCGCTGGACAAAGAGCCGATGTTCGATGGGCGGTTTGTGCTTTAGGCTGGGATTGGTTGTAGGACGGCTGCGTCATCGCGAGCAAGCTCGCGAAGGCAGACTCAAAGGCACAGCATCGCTAAAGCCAGACAAAAAAAAACGCCAACCCCAACGGTTGGCGTTTTTTCTTGCAGCTAAACGCTGGAAGCTCGCAGCTGTTTACTCCGGCTTACGACGCCCAAACCCCGGACGCTGACCCGAACCTGCCGGTGCGCCACGGCGTTTACCCGATGGCGCGTCGCGGTCGGCCAGGATGATACCCGGGCGCTTTTTCGGCGCAGGTTTGGCCGGACGCTTGGTGTCAGCCGGGCGATCGGCCACTGGCGTACCGCGACCGGCCGGGGCGCGGCCTTCGCCCCGCTCGGTACGACCATTGGCCGGACGTGGCGCACGCGGGCCGCGCTCGCCGTCCTGACGCGGTGCAGGCTTGCGGGCCGGGCGCTCGCCTTCGATCTGCGGCTCACGGGAAGGACGTGGGCCAGTCGCTACGCCCTCGGCCGCCGGGCGCAGTGTACGCACGCGCTCGGTCTTGCCCATCGGACGCGAGGACTTGCGCTGCATCCGCTCCAGCTTGTCCTTGCTCTTGGCGGTCATCTGCGGCATTGCCACAGGCTTGAGGCCCACTTCAGCCGCGAGGATGTCGACTTCCTGCTGGGTCATTTCGCGCCAGCGGCCCATCGGCAGGTCGGAGTTGAGGAACACCGGGCCGAAACGCACGCGCTTCAGGCGACTGACCACCAGCCCCTGGGATTCCCACAGGCGCCGCACTTCACGGTTGCGACCTTCCATCACCACGCAGTGGTACCAGTGGTTGAAACCTTCACCGCCGGGTGCCTGCTTGATGTCGGTGAAACGCGCCGGGCCGTCTTCCAGCACGACGCCGGCCTTGAGGCGCTCGATCATCTCGTCATCGACTTCGCCACGCACACGTACCGCGTATTCGCGGTCCATCTCGTAGGACGGGTGCATCAGGCGGTTGGCCAGCTCACCATCGGTGGTGAACATCAGCAAACCGGTGGTGTTGATGTCCAGGCGACCGATGTTGATCCAGCGGCCTTCTTTCGGGCGCGGCATCTTGTCGAACACGGTCGGGCGGCCTTCCGGATCGTCACGGGTGCAGATCTCACCGTCGGGCTTGTTGTACATGATCACGCGGCGCACCGTTTCGGCAGCCTCTTCACGCTTGATCACCTTGCCATCGATAGTGATGGCGTCATGCATGTCGACACGCAGGCCCAAGGTGGCGTCTTTGCCGTTGACCTTGATCCGGCCCTGGGTGATCCAGGCTTCCACGTCACGGCGCGAGCCGACGCCGATGCGGGCGAGGACCTTTTGCAGTTTTTCGCCTGCGGGGCCGATTTCCTGGTTGTCGTTCTGGTCTTGGTCGTTCATTTCTGGGCACCTCCCGGTGTGGTCGAGCCAGGCTTGGCCTGACACTTTGAAAACAGGTCTTTCGGCGAAGGGATCGCCAAAGGGTCGCGAATCATACGCTCGTTGATGTGATTGCGCATCAGAGACTAGCTGATAGGAACGCGCTTAGCGTTTTTTCCGCCGACCGGTGGCGCCAAGCTTGATCAGGCGCAGCGCCGCCTCGGCCAGCACGACGCGCTTGTCGTCTTTATCGAGTTTTTTCCAGGCTTTGATTTCACGCTTGCTGCGCCCGCAGCCAATGCAAATATCTGCGTCGAACTTGCAGAGACTGATGCAAGGGTCTTTTGTGGAGTTCATGGTTCACTCGCCCTCGCAGAGGCGGAGGTTAGGCAGTATCAGTCCTCGAACTGGCGCCGTTCGTTTTCGATCGCTTCAGCCAAGGCGCGGGCCTCGGCCTCTTCGTCGCTCAGTTCGGGTTCCGGCGGCTCAAGGGCGGCAACCGCGGCGAGCAATTTTTCCCGGGCCTCGGCGACACCGAGAATGTCCTCTTCCGGCTCAGGCTCCGGTGCGTGCTCGATTTCATTCAGAGGCGGCGTTGGTTCATCCGCCTCGCCTTCCAGGCCAGGCTCCTTACGCAGCAAGTCATCGAAATCGGTCTTCAAGCCCTCCTCCATGCTGTCCAGTTCCAGCAACAACGAATGGAAACTGGTCTCCTCCTTCGGCTCCTCGGGCTCGGCACTGGCGTCGGCCAATTCTTGCAGGCCCTGGGGCACCGGAGCGTCCTCGAACTCCAGCGTCGGCGCAGGCTCCAGCTCCCGCAGTTCGGCCAGCGGCGGCAAGTCGTCGAGGTTCTTCAGGTTGAAGTGATCGAGAAATCCCTTGGTGGTGGCGAACATGGCCGGTTTGCCCGGCACATCGCGATAGCCGACGACGCGGATCCACTCGCGCTCCAGCAAGGTCTTGACGATGTTGCTGTTGACCGCCACGCCCCGCACGTCCTCGATCTCGCCGCGAGTGATCGGCTGGCGATAGGCGATCAGCGCCATGGTTTCGAGCAATGCGCGGGAATAACGCTGCGGCCGTTCTTCCCACAGGCGCCCTACCCAAGGCGCGAATTTTTCGCGAATCTGCAGGCGATAGCCGGACGCAACTTCCTTGAGCTCGAAAGCCCGACCCTCGCAGGATTTGCCCAGCAGCGTCAGCGCTTTCTTGAACACGGCCGGCTCGGGTCGCTCGCCTTCTTCGAAGAGTTCGAACAGGCGCTCCATCGATTGCGGCTTTCCCGAGGCCAACAGGAAAGCTTCAAGCAAGGGGGCCAGCTCGCGGGGTTCAGTCAGGTTCATTGATTTGCTCGTTATTCGGCTCGGGCTCGCACGTGGATCGCTGCGAACGGCTCATTTTGTACCAGCTCGACCAAGGATTCCTTGACCAATTCCAGGATCGCCATAAACGTCACCACTACGCCCAGACGCCCTTCCTCGGCGCTGAACAGCTCGACGAAAGGCACGAAGCCGCCGCCCTTGAGCCGTTCCAGCACATCGCTCATGCGCTCTCGGGTGGACAGCGCCTCGCGGCTGACCTGGTGACTTTCAAACATATCGCCACGGCGCAGCACCTCGGCCATGGACATCAGCAACTCCTCCAGGCTGACGTCGGGCAACAACTTGCGCGCCCGCGCCTCGGGAGCGTCGAGCTTGGGCACCACGACATCACGTCCGACCCGACTCAGGCCATCGATGCCTTCGGCGGCGGCCTTGAAGCGCTCGTACTCCTGCAGGCGGCGGATCAGCTCCGCACGTGGGTCATCCTCTTCAGTCTCGACCTCGGCCGAGCGCGGCAGCAGCATTCGCGACTTGATCTCGGCCAGCATGGCCGCCATCACCAGGTATTCCGCCGCGAGTTCCAGGCGCACCGACTGCATCAACTCGACGTAGCCCATGTACTGGCGGGTGATTTCCGCCACGGGAATGTCGAGGATGTTGATGTTCTGCTTGCGAATCAGGTACAGCAAGAGGTCGAGCGGGCCTTCGAAGGCTTCGAGGAAAACCTCCAGCGCGTCCGGTGGAATGTACAGGTCCAGGGGCATTTCCATGACCGCCTGGCCATAGACCATGGCGAATGGCAGCTCCTGTTGCGCGCCGGCCTGGCTGTCTACGCTGTCGACGGCAGTTTCCACAACGGACATTCAGGCCTCGACCATGAACGGGGTCGGGTCGCCGCAGCCAACGCGCACCACCTGCGGCTCGCCGTCGGCCAGGTTGATCACCGTGGACGCCTTCATGCCACCGGAACCGCCGTCGATGATCAGGTCGACCTGGTGTTCCAGTAGTTGGCGAATTTCATAGGGGTCGGTCAGCGGATCGGTCTCGCCGGGCATGATCAGCGTCACGCTCATCAGCGGTTCACCCAGTTCCGCCAGCAGCGCCAGGGCAATGGGATGGCTCGGAACCCGCAAGCCGATGGTCCGTTTCTTTGGATGCAGCAGCAGCCGCGGGACTTCCCGGGTCGCATTGAGAATGAACGTGTACGGCCCTGGCAAGTGAGCCTTGAGCAGACGGAAAGTACCGGTGTCGATCTTGGCGAACAGCCCCAACTGCGAAAGGTCGCTGCAGATGAGCGCAAAGTTGTGCTTGTCATCCAACTGACGCAGGCGTCGCACCCGCTCGACGGCATTCTTGTCGCCGATCTGGCAACCAATGGCGTAGGACGAGTCCGTGGGGTAAACCACTACGCCACCGCTACGGATGATTTCCACTGCCTGTTTGATCAGGCGCGCTTGCGGGTTTTCCGGATGAATCTGGAAAAATTGACTCACGTGTTCTACCTGTTCAGACGTCGGCGATAACGGGATCATGTTTGAATCTACACCATAGTGGTGGCAGATCTTCCGGCAACGGGCGGTATTCGCCAATTTCGGACCAGCCTCCCGGGCCATGGAAATCGCTGCCGGCGCTCACCAGCAATCCAAACTCCCGGGCGAGGATCGCCAGGCTGCCGACCTGCTCGGCCGGCTGATGGCCATTGACCACTTCGATGGCATGGCCCCCTGCTTGAATATAGTCGGCTATCAGGCGGCGGCGTTTGCTGCGGGTGAAATCGTAGTGCCAGGGATGTGCCAGGCTGATCCAGGCGCCGGCGGCCCGCAGCGTCCCGACCGTCTCCTCGAGCGTCGGCCAGTGCTGCTTGACGTCCCCCAGCTTGCCGGCACCCAGCCATTTGCGGAAGGCTTCGGCGCGGTCCTTGACGAAACCTTCGCGCACCATCCAGTCGGCAAAATGCGGACGGGCCGGCGCGTTGCCGCTGTCGCCCAGCTCCTGCTGGATCTGCCGGGCCCCTTCCAGCGCACCGGGCATGCCCTTGAGGGCGAGCTTGCGGCTGATCTCCTCGGAGCGCAGCCAACGGCCATCGCGCAACTCGGCGATGGCCTGGACCAGGGACGGTGCCGTCACATCAAAACCGTAGCCCAGCACATGGATGGTCGCCCCGCCCCAGGTACAGGACAACTCGACCCCGTTGACCAGTTGCATGCCCAGCGCGGTCGCGGC
>Ga0307412_10000922_pt1 | contig 16792 bp, 17 predicted proteins | sample DK1Cmetagenome_3_FD_203823 | JGI IMG/M metagenome (GOLD analysis project Ga0307412, IMG submission 203823) | Maize rhizosphere microbial communities from greenhouse at UC Davis, California, United States - DK15-C-1 | ecosystem: Host-associated > Plants > Roots > Rhizosphere > Soil | place: USA...
GTCCCATTGTAAGACGTTCAGCGCGGTGTCCAGCGCCATGCCGATGCCGCCCGCGCCCACCAGGCCCAGCACGGCGGATTCACGCACGTTGATGTCCCAGCGCAGCAGCACGATGGACCAGAACGCCGGACGAATCTGCGGCCAGTAGGCGTACCACAGCACCGATGCCTTGCTGGCGCCGGTGGCGGTCACGGCTTCGATGGGCCCGCGCTGCGCTTCTTCGATGGCTTCGCCCACCAGCTTGCCCACGAAACCGATGGAGCGAAAGGCGATGGCCAGCGTGCCGGCCAGTGCGCCCGGTCCGAATATGGCGATGAACAGCAGCGCCCACACCAGCGAATTGACCGAGCGGCTGGACACCAGGATCAATCGCGCCAGCATGTTGATGGTCTTGCTGGGCGTCAGGTTGTTGGCTGCCAGCAGGCCCACCGGCACCGCCATGAAGACGGACAGGATGGTGCCCAGGGTGGCGATGTGCAGCGTTTCGATCAGCGCGTGGTGCACGCCGTCCGGGTAGTAGGCCCAGTCGATCGGCCACATGCGGCGGAACAGGTCGGCCATCTGCTCGGGGGCGTCATACAGGAATTCCGGTATGACTTCCACGCCGCGAATCGCTTGCGCGATGGCTGCGACCACCAGCAGGTACAGCGCAAAGCGCAGCAGCCGCTGGCCCATGCTGTAGCGCTGCCAGACGCGAGGGGAACCTGCGGGGTTCAGGGTGGAGGCATGGACGTTCATTCTTCCACCTCCGCCTTGCGCGCCGCTGGCGTCTTGCCGGAGCCGATGCCGCGGGCCCCCGCGAAACGGCCTTGCAGAATGCGGTCGAAACCCAGGTTGTCCAGGAACACGGCGCGCACGAAGCCGGCGATGATTTCACCCAGCATGATGATGGCGATGAGCGTCAGCAGGATGGCGCTGACGAAGTCGTAATCGAAACGCTGGAAGGCCGAGAACAGGGTGCCGCCCACGCCGCCCGCGCCCACGATGCCCACCATGGTGGAGTTGCGCAGATTGGAATCGAACTGGTAAGTGGCAAAGCCGATGAAGCGCGCGAACACCTGCGGCAGCACGCCGAAGATGATCACGTTGGCAAACGACGCGCCGCTTGCACGCACGGCTTCCACCTGCTTGAGCGAAATTTCCTCGATGGCTTCGGTGAACAGCTTACCGATGAATCCGATCGACGCCACGGTCAGCGCCAGGATGCCCGCCAGGGCGCCGAAGCCCACGGCTTTGACGAACAGGATGGCGACGATGACCGGGTGCAGGGCGCGGCACAGCGCCACCAGCGAACGCGCGGGCCACGACACCCAGGCGGGCATCATGTTGCGGGCGCCAAGCAGACCGACCGGCAGCGCGAACAGGATGCCCAGCACCGAGGCCAGTACCGCGATTTCCAGGCTTTCCGCGATGCCTTTCCACAAGGTCGCGGGCTTTTCGAAATTAGGCGGGAACATGCGCGAAAGAAACGTCGACGCGTGCCCCATGCCGGTTTCAAAGCGCGCCCAGCTGAAATCCAGCTGCGCGCCGGCGTAGATCGTGTAGATCACCAGCAACACCAGGCCCGCCTTGGCGCGCCCGGACATGGCGAAGGGGCGGACGCCCCGGGGATGCGTCATTCCAGCCAAGACTCGCCTCCGTAAATGGTCTTGAGCATGGTCGCGTCCAGGCCCTGGCCATCGCCGTCGTAGACCACGTGCCCGCCGGACATGCCGACGATGCGGGTGGCGTAGCGGCGGGCCAGTTCCACGTCGTGGATGTTCACGATGACGGGAATGCCGGTGGCGCTGCCCTGGTCGGACAGCAGCTCCATGATTTCAACGGAGGTCTTCGGGTCTAGCGACGACGTGGGTTCGTCGGCCAGCAGCAACTGCGGGCGCTGCATCAGCGCGCGGGCGATGCCCACGCGCTGGCGCTGGCCGCCCGACAGCGCGTCGGCGCGCTGGTCGGCAAAGCCGGCCAGGCCGACGGTATCCAGCAGCTTGTAGGCGTGCTCGATGTCTTCCGGTTCAAAGCGGCGCATCCAGGCCTTGAGCGCCGAGGTGTAGCCCAGCCGTCCGGTCAGCAGGTTTTCCATCACGGTCAGGCGTTCGACCAGGTTGTATTCCTGGAACACCATGCCGATGCGCCGGCGCGCGCGGCGCAGCGACGCGCCGCGCACGCGGGCCAGGTCCACCGACCCATCCTTGGACTGCAGCACGATCTCGCCCTGGGTGGGTTCGATCAGCCGGTTGATGCAACGCAGAAGCGTGCTTTTGCCGGTGCCGGAAGGGCCGATGATGGCGGTCAGCCCCTGGCCGGCGATTTCAAGGTTGATGCCATTGAGAACCGGCCGGCCGGCCCGGTATTCCTTGACCAGGCCGGAAATGCGTAGCGACGTCGTCATGCTGGATTACTTCTTGCTCTTTGCGGATTCGCGGTCGTAGGCGGCGCGGTTGAAGCTTTCGCCACCCGATTCAGCCACCTGGCGGACGATGGCCCAGTCCTTCTGATAGGTCACCGGATAGAAGCGGTCGGCGTTGTCGAAGGCCTTCGACATTTCCGCGGGGAAGCGGTAGTCGTAGAAGCACTTCAACATCTGGTCGCGGAACTTCGGTTCCAGGTCATGCGCGTAGGCGAATGACGAGGTGGGGAATTTCTCGCTCTTGTAGATCACGCGGAAGTCGGCTTCCTTGACCTGGCCGCGTTCGACCATGCGCTTGAACACGTCCGAGGCCACGGCGGCGGCGTCATAGTCGCCGGAGTTCACGCCCATGACGGATTGGTCGTGCTTGCCCGAGAAGATCACCTTGTAGTCCTTGTCCGGCGTCAGGCCTTCCTTGGGGAACAGGGCCACGGGCGCCATGTGGCCCGAATTCGACGACGGCGCGGTGTGCGCCAGCTTCTTGCCCTTCAGGTCAGCCAGCTTCTGGTAGGGGCTGTCTTTCTTGACGATGACGATCAGGTTGTAGCCCTGGAAGCCGTCGGCATAGCCCTTGACGGCAAACGGCACGGCGCCCGCGATGTTCACGGCGAAGGCAGTGGGACCGGTCGAGAAGCCGCCCACGTGCAGGCGGCCCGAGCGCATGGCTTCGATTTCCGCGGCGTTGCTTTGCACCTGGTAGAACACCACGCGCTTGCCGGTGCATTCCGACAGGTGCTTGGTGAAGGGCTTGAAGATGTCTTCGTAGACCGCCGGGTCTTCCACCGGGGTGTAGGTGAACACCAGTGTCGAAGGCGTTTTCAACTTGGACGCGTCGGTGGGCGTATCGGCCACCAGGTCCTTGTTGTTGTCGCAATACATCTGGTCCAGATCGCCCCGGTTGGAGCAGGTGTCGGCGGCCTGGGCGGTGGCGCCGCCAACGGCGAATGCGGCCAGGGCGGCCGCTTGCAATAGACGCATCGCGTGCATGGTTTGTCTCCTCTTGTGGGACGAATTTGAATATTCGCTGAATTCAACCACACAAGCGGGGACGGGCACACTTGGGAAAGTCCCTGCCTTTCTTTTCGTCTTTTGTTCGAATTGTTCGTTTTATGTTCGTTTATTTTCGATCATTCGAACGTGCCGGGTATGCGCCTGGCCAGGATCCGCCGGTTCAGCCCCGGTAGCCCAGCTTGCGTGAGATCTCCTGCGCGCAGGCCAGCAGCGGGCGCGCGATCGTGCCGTCCCAGCTCACGTCGAAAAGACCCGTGGGCCCCAGGCTGGTCAGCCCCAGGACGATGTTGCCGGTGTTGTCGAATACCGGCACGGACAGGGCGTCCACGCCGGGCAGCGGATTGCCCAGCGCGCGGGCCATGCCGTGCACGCGGATATCGGCCAACTGGGCTTCGATATTGGCCCGTGATGCCTTGCGCGGGGGCGGCACGCTGGCGATGACGGCCGTGTCGCCTTCTTCGCGAGCAATGTAGTGTTCGCTGACCTTGGGCGGCAGCCAGGCGGCAAACACCAGCCCGGTGGCGGTGTGCAGCATGGACATGACGGTGCCCTTGCGCATGTTCACGTGGACCGGGTAGCTGGCTTCGGTCATGTGGATCATGGTGGGCCCGTGCGAACCCAGCACCGCGATGCCTAGCGTGTGGCCGATCTCGGATTGCAGCTTGGCGATCTCGGGCATGGCGATGCGCACGGGGTCCAGCCGTTGCAGGCTGACCAGCCCCATCTGCAGGGCGAAGGGGCCAAGTTCGTACTGGCCGGTGATGGTGTCTTGCTGCACCAGGCCGACGCGGATGAAGCTGACCAGATAGGGGTGCGCCTTGGCGGACGTCATGCCGGCGCCCGCGGCCAGGTCGCGCAGGGTCAGGGGCTTGGCGGCGTCCACCAGGGCGGCCAGCAACGGCACGCCCACTTCGATGGACTGGATGCTGCGGCGGCCGTCGTTGGCGGCGGGGGCGGGTGTCTTGGTGGTGGCCACGGGATGCGGACCTCAGGCCGGTTGCGCGTGCGGCGATTGCACGGACTGGCGGGCCGCCAGCAACCGGTCCGCCATTTCAACGAAGCCCGCGCCGCCATGGAAGGCCGCGACGAAAGCGGGGCGGTGCGTCAGGCGGTGCAACTGGGCCTGGATGTTGGCCACTCCGACCGAAATAGGGAAGTACGCGAACATGGGTTCGTCGTTGGGCGAATCGCCAATGAACAGCGTGCTGTCCAGCGCGCTGGCCACGTCCGCGCCGAATTCGCGTTGGTACATCGTGCGGGTCATGGTCAGCTTGTCGTAGTCGCCGAACCAGCCGTTGACGTGGATCGAGCTGACTTTGGCCTGGGCGCCGGCGTCGTGGAAGATCTGGACGATCTTGCTGACGGCCGAATCAGGCAGCGCGGGCACGTCTTCGCAGAAGTCGATGGCCAGGTCGGCCACGCGATAGTCCTGGTCGCTGGCGACGGCCGAGCCCGGCACCTCGGCCAGCACGCGGTCTCGGATGGCGTCCAGTTGCTTGCGGCTGGCCTGGCGCGACGCCGCGTCCGTCCAGTAGTGGGTGGTCATGCGGCGGGCCTGGCGGTCGTAGGCGTAGTAGAACGCGCCGTTCTCCCCCACCACGGCGCGCACCGGCCACATGCGGGCGATGTGGTCGCACCAGCCAGCCGGGCGGCCGGTGATCGGCACGACCTGGATACCCGCCTGTTCCAGGCGTTCCAGCGCGGCGTAGGCGTCGGCCGGCAGGCGGCCCTCGGTGGTCAGCGTGTCGTCGATATCGGTCAGGACGACGCGAACCGCCGCCGCTACGGTCAAAGGCATGGCCGCAAGGGCTTGCATGGGTTTTATCCTCGAGGGGGTGTCGTTTTCAGGGGGGTCTCCGGGCGAAAGTTTAACCGGATGACCCCCGCCGGCAGCCGTTCTGACGGTTCGATAGGGGATCTGGCGCCAGGGGCGCTAAAATCCGGGCTTTCCCGCCTGGTTTGCGTGCCCGCCATGTCCGTCCAGTTGTCCTCTTTGCCCGGCTCCGAGCCGGAATCCTTCGGTATCGCTTCGGTTGCCGAGATCATCGCCGAGCTTCGTGCCGGCCGCATCGTCATCCTGGTTGACGAAGAAGACCGTGAAAACGAAGGCGACCTGGTCATGGCCGCCGAATTCGTCACGCCTGAAGCGATCAACTTCATGGTCACGCACGGCCGCGGCCTGGTGTGCCTGACGCTGACCGAAGAGCGCTGCCGCCAGTTGGAGCTGCCGATGATGGCGGCCCGCAATGGCACGCGATACGGCACTAATTTCACGCAGTCCATCGAGGCCGCGGTAGGCGTGGAAACCGGCATCTCGGCTGCTGACCGCGCCCGCACGATCCAGGTGGCGGTGGCGCGCGACGCCAAACCGGCCGACCTGGTGCAGCCCGGCCACATCTTCCCGGTGCGCGCGGTGCCCGGCGGCGTGCTGGTGCGCGCCGGCCACACCGAAGCCGGTTGCGACCTGACCGCCATGGCCGGCCTGACGCCTGCCGCGGTCATCTGCGAGATCCTCAAGCCGGACGGCACCATGGCCCGCCTGCCGGACCTGGTGGAATTCGGCCGCCAGCACAACCTGAAGATCGGCACGATCGCCGACCTGATCCAGTACCGCAGCGAACACGAATCCATCGTCAAGCGCGTGGGCAAGCGCCCCATGCAGACGGCCTGGGGCACCTTCGAGGCCGTGGCCTACGAAGACGCCGCCACGGGCTCCGCCCATTTGGCGCTGGTGCATGGTAACGTGAGCCCCGACGTCGAAACGCTGGTGCGCGTGCATGAGCCGGCCTCCGTGCTGGACGTGCTGGACACCGGCGCCAGCCCGCACAGTTGGGGCGTGGCAAAAGCGTTGCAGGCGATTGCGGCCGCTCCGGCAGGAGTGCTGGTGTTGATGAACTGCCAATCGTCCACCGAGCACCTGTTCGGCCAGATCGCCGGCTGGAACGACCCGAAGGCGCAGGCCGACGCCGCCGCCAGCACCGACCGGTTCGGGCTGCGCACCTACGGCATCGGCGCCCAGATTCTGCGCGACCTGAATGTAGGCCAGATGAAGCTGCTGGCCCGGCCGCGCAAGATGCCCAGCATGGCGGGCTTTTCGCTCACCATTACGGGTTACGATTGCGACCCGCTGAATACTTCCGCAACACACTGAAGGCCGACACATGAACCCTTACATCCTTACCCCCGACCTGAACGGCGAAGGGCTGCACATCGGCATCGTACGCGCCCGCTTCAATGAAGAAATCGGTCAAGCCGAACTTGAAGCGTGCCTGAAGGAACTGGCCGAGCTGGGCGTGGACGAACGCGACGTGATGGTCGCGACCGTTCCCGGCGCCCTGGAACTGGGCGTGGCCCTGTCGCACATGGCCGAAACGTTCGAATTCGACGCCTTGATCGCGCTGGGCGCCGTCATCCGTGGCGAGACCTATCACTTTGAAGTGGTCAGCAATGAAATGGCCATGGCAATCACCCGTATCTCCCTGGAAACCGGCATCCCCGTCGCAAACGGCGTGTTGACCGTCGACACCGACGAGCAGGCGCAAGCCCGCGCCGCCGGCAAGGGCCGCGATTGCGCTCAGGTGGCCGTTGAAATGGCCAACCTGGTGGCGGCGCTGGAACCCGAGGAAGAAGACGAAGACGACGAAGACGAGGACGAAGATTTTGACGACGAAGAAGACGACGACCAGCGCTGATAGCGCGGCGCAAGCCCGCGCCAGCGCGCGCAGCGCCCGCCGCCGTGCACGCGAATTCGCGCTGCAGGGCGTGTACGCGTGGCTGCTGCGCGGTGGCGAAGGCACGCAAGACGCCGGCGAGATCGACGCCCACCTGCGCGACACCGAGGATTTTTCCGAGGCCGACGCGCAGTGGTTCAAGACCTTGCTGCACGGTGTCCTGCGCGAAGCGCCCGCGTTGCGCGAGCGTTTCACGCCCTATGTCGACCGCCCGCTGGCCGAGCTGTCGCCTGTTGAGCATGGCATTCTGCTGATCGGCAGCTTCGAACTGATTCATCATGTCGAAGTGCCGTACAAGGTTGCCATCAACGAAGCGGTCGAGCTGGCCAAATCGTTTGGCGGCACCGACGGCTTCAAGTTCGTCAATGGTGTGCTCGACAAGCTGGCCGCCGACGTGCGTGCGACCGAAGTCCAGTCCGCCGCTAGGAGGTAGACCCCCCCCCGAGCGCTGCGCGCTTCCCCCCCAGGGGGGCGCCTCTGCGGACCGGCGGAGCCGGCTCCGCGTGGCCCGGTTTTTTGGGGGCACCTGTTTCTTGCGATGCGCGTGGCGGCTCACCCGTTGCGCGCACGGCGCATGATTTGGGGACTGTACGTCCCATGTGGGCGTTAATGCCGGCCGGCCGTGCCGGATAGCGGAGTCGCCGTGGCGTCCGAATTCGATCTGATCGCGCGCTATTTCACCCGGACCGCGCCGGCAGGAATGCTGGGCGTGGGCGACGATTGCGCCCTGTTTCCCGTGCCGCCTGGCGAACAAGTCGCCACCAGCACTGATCTGCTGCTGGAAGGCCGGCATTTCTTTCCCGACGTAGACCCCCGCGCCCTGGGCCACAAAGCCCTGGCCGTGAATCTTTCCGACCTGGCCGCCATGGGCGCCCGGCCGATTGGCTGCGTCCTGGGGCTGGCCTTGCCGCGCCTGGACGAACCCTGGCTGGCCGCGTTCGCGGACGGCTTTCACGCGCTGGCCGCCGCGCATGGCTGCCCCTTGATCGGGGGCGACACCACGCGCAGCGCGCATGACCTGGCGATCAGCGTCACCGTGTTTGGCGCCGTGCCCGCCAGCCAGGCGCTGCGGCGTGACGGCGCGCAGGCTGGCGACGACATCTGGGTATCGGGCGAGCTGGGCGCGGCCGACGTGGCCTACCGCCTGCTGGACGGCCAGTATCCGGCCGATGCGCCCTTGCTGGCCGCCACCCGCGGCGCGCTGGAATGGCCGCAGCCTCAGGTCGCGCTGGGATTGGCGCTGCGCGGCGTCGCGCACGCCGCCATCGACCTGTCGGACGGCCTGCTGCAAGACCTGGGCCACATTCTGGCCGCCAGCGGGGTGGGCGCGTCCATTGAGTTCAGCCGGATGCCGGTGGCCGCGGCCTTGGCGGCGATGGACGCCGCGCCGTTGCAACGCGCGGTGCTGGGCGGCGGCGACGTCTATCAGTTGTGCTTTACCGCGCCCGCCGCCAAACGCGACGCCGTCCAGGCCGCTGGCCTGGCCGCCAACGCCCGCGTGACCCGCATCGGCCAGACGCTGGCGCAGCCGGGCCTGACCGTGCTGGACGGGCAGGGCCAGCCGATGACCACGCTGCCGGCCGGTTTCGACCACTTTCCCGCGGCGTGATCCCGGCGGATTCGCCTGCTATTACCGACATTCCCCTCTACCCCCGGCCCAGGAACGCCATGTCCCTTACCGATAAGCCATCCCCGTCCATGCGCGAACGTTCGCGGGCCGAGTATCCGCCGCTGTCCTGGATATGCCGCGATCCGGGCCGGCTGATCGCCTTTGGCCTGGGCAGCGGCTTGATCCGTCCGGCGTCGGGCACCTGGGGCACCTTGCTGGCATGGGGCATCTGGGTGGCGGCAGCGCCTGCCGCATCGGACCTGGCGATTGGCGTGTTCCTGGCCCTGGCTTTCCTGTACGGATGCTGGGCCTGCCATCGCGTGGGCCGCGAACTTGGGCAGGCAGATCATGTCGGAATGGTCTGGGACGAGATGGTGGCGTTCTGGCTGGTGCTCTGGCTGACGCCCGCCGGCTGGGTGTCGCAGTTGCTGGCGTTCGGGCTGTTTCGCCTGTTCGACATCGTCAAGCCGCCTCCCATCAAGTTCTTCGACGCTCATATCAAGGGCGGCTTCGGGGTTATGTGGGACGATATCGTGGCGGCCGGCTATGCCTTGCTGGTGATGGCGTTGGTCGCGCGTACAGGAGTCTTGGGATGAACGAGCAACAAGCAGCAGGATCGCGTTTGAATCTATCGGCCGCGCAGTTGACCGAGGCGACGACCGTCGGCCTGGCCGAACAACTGGGCGACGCGATGCGGCGTCATGGCTGGATGCTTGGCACCGCGGAATCCTGCACCGGTGGCTTGCTGGCCGGCGCGATGACATCGGTTGCCGGTTCCAGTGAATGGTTCGAGCGCGGCTTCGTCACCTACAGCAACGAAGCCAAAGTGGCCGAGCTGGATGTTTCACCCGATGCGCTGCATCACTTCGGCGCGGTCAGCGAACCTGTCGCGCTGGAAATGGCCAATGGCGTGTTGCTGGTGTCGCCCGCCGCGCACGTGGGCGTGTCCACGACCGGCATTGCCGGACCGGGCGGCGCCACGCCGGGCAAGCCGGTGGGCATGGTGTGCTTCGGCTTCGCGATGCGCGTCGGCGACGGCATCACCAGCCGCGCCGTGACGCACGTGTTCCCGGGGGACCGGACGCAAGTGCGCCAGGCCGCCGTGGAATACGCGTTGCGGGGGCTGCTGGAATTCGTGGGAGCGCCGGTCAACCGGCGCTAGGCGGGTGTTGGCCCCCACGCTGCACACGCTTTGTGTGTTTGCTGCCCCCCGAGGGGGCTTTTTTGCCTTGGGGCGGCCCGGCGGCAAAAAGGCCGCCCGGCCACATCCCGGGATCAACGCACCGCGTTGATCGCGTCGCGCAGGCCCATGGCCGCGCGGCCGGCGGCTTCTCGCCAATCGTCGCCGCCGCTGGCGTAGATGATGGCGCGAGAGGAGTTGATCATCATGCCGCTGCGGGCCGCGTTCGCGCCGGCGTTCACGGTGGCGGTGATGTCGCCGCCCTGGGCGCCGATGCCGGGCACCAGCAGGGGCAGCGCGTCGCCGATGCGTTGGCGGACGGCGGCCAGTTCATTCGGGAACGTGGCGCCCACCACCAGGCCGCACTGGCCATTGGCGTTCCATTTGTCGGCCACCAGCCCTGCGACGTGCAGGTACAGCGGTTCGCCGTTGTCCATCTTCAGGAATTGCAGGTCGGAACCGCCGGGGTTGGACGTGCGGCACAGCACGATCACGCCGCGGTCGCGCCAGGCCAGGTAGGGTTCAACCGAGTCCAGGCCCATGTAGGGGCTGACCGTCAGGGCGTGCGCCTGATAGCGCTCGTAGGCTTCGCGCGCGTAGTTTTCAGCGGTGGAGCCGATGTCGCCGCGCTTGGCGTCCAGCACGATGGGCAGGTCCGGATGCTTGTCACGGATGTGCTGGCACAGGGCTTCCAGCTGGTCTTCGGCGCGACGCGCCGCGAAGTAGGCAATCTGCGGCTTGAAGCTGCAGGCGTAGGGCGCGGTGGCGTCGACGATGTCGCGGCAGAACTGGAAAATGGCGTCCGGCTTGTCCTGCAATTCGCGCGGAAAGCGTTGGGGGTCGGGATCCAGCCCGACTTGCAGGAGCGAGTTGCTGGTGGTCCAGGCGTGTTCGAGTTTTTGCAGGAAATTCATGGGGGAGTTCAGTGCAGTTTGACCCGGGGGCGCGTGCGCCGCATAAGCAGGCGGGCCAGGGCCAGGGAGGCGGTGCGAGAGATGCCGAGCACTGCTTTGTGGTGCATCAGGTGCAGGCTCATGTACATCAAGCGCGCCAGTGTACCGCTTACGAACAGTCCCCGTCCGGCCAGCTTGCCCATCAGGCTGCCGACGCCGGCGTCCTGGCCCAGCGACACGAGCGAACCGTGGTCCTGATAGACGTACGGGCCGGCGGGCTCGGCTGAGCCGCGCAGGCGCGCCGTCAGTTTCTTGGCCAGGTAATCGGCCTGCTGGTGGGCCGCCTGGGCGCGGGCGGGCACGGTGCGCCCGTCGCGCCAGGGGACCGAGCAGCAGTCGCCCAGCGCCAGGATGTGCGGATCCGCCGTTTCCATGCGTTCGTTCAATTCCAGCTGGCCCAGCTTGTTCAGCGGCAGGTCCAGATCAGCCAACAGGGCCGGGCCCTTGATGCCGGCCGCCCACATGCACAGTTGGGCGGGAAATTCGCGCCCGTCGGCGGTCTTGACGCTGCCGTCCGTGACTTCCGACACGCGGCAGGACGTTTCCACGCCGATGCCCAGTTCTTTCAGCCGGTGGGTGGCGGCTTCCGAGATTTTCTCGGGCAGGGCCGACAGGATGCGCGGCGCGCCTTCGACCAGCGTGATGGCCAGGTCGCGTTCGGCGCGGAAGTTCGGCAACCCGTAGGCGCTGACTACGTGGCTGGCTTCGGTGAGTTCCACGGCCAATTCGACGCCAGTCGCGCCGCCGCCCACGATGACCAGATCCAGCCGGGCCGAGGGGTTGCGCACTTTGGCCAGGTCCACCTGCGCCATGGCCTTCAGCATGGTCAGGCGGAACTGTTCGGCGTTTTCGGTGGTGTCCAGCGTCACGGCGTGGTCGGCCGCGCCGGGCGTATTGAAGAAATTGGAGGTACTGCCCAGGGCCAGCACCAGCGTGTCGTAGGCCAGCTCGCGACGGGGCAGGACCTCTTGGCCTTGCGCGTCGTTGACGGTGTCCACCACGATCTGGCGGCGTTCGCGGTCCACGCTCAGCAAGCGGCCTTGCGCGAACGAAAAGCCGTTCATGTGGGCCAGCATCAGGTAGGACAGGCCTTCCTGGTGGATGTCGAGCGTGCCGGCGGCCGCCTCATGGAGTGATGGCTTCCAGATATGGAAGGGGCGGCTGTCGACCAGCGTGATGTGTTGTCGGCCATGGATCCGGCCCAACTTGGCGGCCAATTCCAGGCCGCCGGCACCGCCGCCGACGATGACGATGCGTTGAGTGGGGGCTGACGTCGATTTAGGCATCATGGCTCCCAGTATAAAGACTGGCGCGCCCCTCGTGGGAGGCCGGCCGTGTCAATGCATGACGAAACGGCTGATGGCCACCCCGATCCAGACCGCGCCCGCGAAGAGCAGCAGCAGCATCACTGCCGCGCTGCCCAGGTCCTTGGCCCGCCCCAGCAAGGGATGGCGCTCGACGGACAGCGCATCGGCCAGCGCCTCGATGGCGGAGTTCAGCAATTCGGCCGCCAGCACCATGATCACGGTGCCCACCAGGAAAAAGACCTCGACCGTGGTCCGGCCCAGGAAGAACGCCGCCGGGATCATCAACACCGCCAACGCCAGTTCCTGGCGGAAGGCGGCCTCGTATTTGACGGCCGCTTTCAGCCCTTGCCAGGAGTAGCGCAGCGCATTCAGGATGCGGCGCAGGCCGCCAGTGCTTTTAAAGGGCGAGTGTTGCGGGTCGTAGGTCATGGATGCGGAAGATTGCCGGGTGTGGCGGCTTTTTAACAGATAAGGGTTGCCCGCGTAGTGCGGCGTGGGGCTATGGGCAAACCCTAATTGTGACGGAGGAAAGGCTGGCGCAGGATTCTGGTCAATTGGTAAGGCCACTTTACCTTTTCGCCGTTGTCTCCCCCTGATCCCATGCCGATCCAGACTATCGAGCCCCGCCGCTTGTACCGCCAGATCGCCGACCAGCTCCGTTTGCTGATCGAAGCCGGCGAATTTCCGGTCGGCGCCCGGCTACCGCCCGAGCGCGACCTGGCGTTGAAGCTTGGCGTGTCCCGCCCGTCGGTGCGTGAAGCGCTGATCGCGCTGGAGGTCGAAGGCTGGGTGGAAGTGCGCATGGGGTCCGGCGTGTATGTGCAAAGCCTGGCCGGCGCGCCGCGCGCCAGCCTGACCGCCGAAAGCCCCCTGGAAACCATCCGCGCGCGCTGGACGATCGAAGGCGAACTTGCCGCGCAGGCGGCGCGCAACCCCGTGCCCGCACTGGTCGACGGCCTGCTGGAAGCGATGGGCGCGATGGAAGACGAGGCCCAGGCGGGCAGCGTGCCTATCCGCGGCGACCGGTTGTTTCACTTGCGCGTGGCTGAAATGGCCGGCAATGCCGTCCTGGTGCGCGTCGTGGGCGAACTCTTCGACGAACGCCACAACCCCCTGTCCGTGAAGCTGGGCGACTACTTCGAGAACCCGGACAGCTGGGCCGTGGCCATTACCGAACACCGTCGCGTCATCGCCGCCATCGCGGCCGGTGACGAGGCCGCCGCGCGCGCCGCCATGCATCACCATCTTTCCTGCTCGTTTGACCGTTTGACGGCCAGTTGGCCGGCAGCGGCGGACGCATTGCGTGCCGATAGCAAAGAACCGGCGGCGTCTTGACGCCTTCGGGGAAGCCGTAGTCGCTGTACCAAGGTGCAACCTGTATGTGAAATTCCCATGTGAAACATAAAGCGGGCCGAGCGCGTGACGACATTCGCCGGACTCGCTACCTCAGAGAGAGGAGACATCATGAATCGAGGCAACGCTATCAAAGTGCTGTTTGCCGCCGTCGCGCTGGCCGTCAGTGGCAGCGCGCTGGCGCAAACCAAGCTGAAATGGGCGCATGTGTACGAGACGTCCGAACCGTTCCATACCTCGTCGGTGTGGGCGGCGCAGGAAATCGAGAAACGCACCAACGGCCGCTATCACATCGATGTCTATCCCGCCTCTCAGTTGGGCAAGGAAAACGACATCAACCAGGGGCTGACGCTCGGCACGGTGGACATGATCATTTCCGGGTCCAGCTTCGCCGCCAAGAGCTTTCCCCGCATCGGCGTCACGTACTACCCCTACATCTTCCGCAATCCCGAGCACTTGATCGCCTACACCAAGAGCGATATCTACAAAGAGCTGACGCGGGGCTACGACGAGAAAAGCGGCAACCACATCGTCGCCACCACCTATTACGGCACGCGCCAGACGACGTCCAACCGCGCCTTCACCAAGTGCGCCGAGATGAAGGGCCTGAAGATCCGCGTGCCGGACGTGGCCGCCTACCTGGCGATGCCGCGCGCCTGTGGCGCCAACACCGCACCCATCGCGTTCGCCGAGGTCTACCTGGCCCTGCAGAACGGCACGGTGGAAGCGCAGGAAAACCCGCTGACGACCATCGAAGCCAAGAAGTTCTACGAGGTGCAGAAGAACATTATCCTGACGGGCCACATCGTCGATCACCTGAACACGGTGATCTCGGGCAAGTTGTGGAAGAGCCTGTCCGATGAGGACAAGAAGATCTTCTCCGAAGTCGCCCGGCAGGCGGCGGAAAAGGCGTCGTCCGAAGTGGCCGACAGCGAGAAGAAGATGGTCGAGGTGTTCAAGAAGCGCGGGCTGAACGTGGCCGAGGTCAATGTCGATGACTTCCGCAAGACCGTGCTGGAGAAGGTGCCGTTCGAGCAATACGGCTACCAGAAATCGGATTGGGAAAAAATCCAGGCGGTGAAGTAAGCCGCGCGGGCGGGCCCTTGCGGCCCGCCGCCCATACCCGATTACGACCAGGGGACATCCATGCACTTGAACGCGAAGGCGGCGCCGATGGCGGCCGTCAACCACGGACCGGGCTCGGCGCCCGGTCACGCTTCATCGAAGCCGGGCCCGCACCAGGCATCCGTGGACGAGATCGTCCACAGCTTTGAAGAAGCCGACCATCATGAAGTCAGCCTTGCCGGCTACCAGCCCGAAGACTGGATCTGCCTGGGCATATTCTGGACCATGGCGATGTTGGTCTTCCTGCAGTTCTTTTCCCGCTACGTGCTCAACGATTCCTATGCGTGGACCGAAGAGCTGGCGGTGTATTGCCTGATCGGCGTGGTGTTCCTGGGCGCCGCGATGTGCGTGCGCGCCTGCCGCCATATCCAGGTGGATTTCCTGTACCGCTACCTGCCAAAGCCGGTAGGCCGCGTGCTGTCCACCGTGATCGACATCTTGCGCACGGTCTTCTTCGGCTATGCCGTGTGGATGACGTATCGCTACATCGTGCTGGTCGGCGACGAGCCCATGACCACACTGTTCTGGAACAAATCCTATGTTTATTGGGTCGCCCTGGCGGGCTTCGTCATGATGTTCCTGCGGTCGTTGCAAGTGTCCGTGCAGAACTGGCGGCAAGGCTATTCGATCCTGGAGAATCCGGCGGCCTACGAGTCGCTGGACTGAACGGCGCGCTGCGTCGCAATGCTTGAGAATCCGCAGAGCCTTTCCAGGAGCAAGACATGGGCACACTGATTGGAACCTTTCTGTTGTTGATGATCCTGGGCCTGCCGGTGGCGGTGTCCATGGCAGGCGCGTCGCTGTTGTTCGTCCTGATTTCCGGCAGCGTGCCGGACGTGGTGGTCGCGCAGCGCATGATCGCGGGGGTGGAGTCGTTTCCGCTGCTGGCCGTGCCGTTTTTCATCCTGGCCGGCAATCTGATGAACATCGCCGGCATCACCGGCCGCATCTATAACTTCGCGGTGGCGCTGGTGGGCTGGATGCGTGGCGGATTGGGGCAGGTGAACATCATCGGCTCGGTGGTGTTCGCCGGCATGTCCGGTACGGCCATTGCCGATGCCGCAGGCCTGGGCACCATCGAGATCAAGGCCATGAAAGACCACGGCTACGAGACCGAATTCGCCGTGGGCGTCACCGCCGCGTCGGCGACGTTGGGCCCGATTATTCCGCCGTCGTTGCCGTTCGTGATCTACGGCATGATGGCCAACGTGTCGATCGGCTCGCTGTTCCTGGCCGGCCTGCTGCCGGGCGCGGTGCTGACGATTCTGATGATGTTGACCGTGGGCTATTACGCCCGCCGCAACAATTGGGGCGGCGACGTCGCCTTCAATTGGAAACGGTTGGGCGGCGCGGGACTGGAAGTGCTGATCGTGCTGTCGTTTCCGCTGTCGATCTGGCTGATGACGCTGGCCGGCGTGTCGCCCAACGTGGCGACTGGCATTGCGTTCGTTGTGCTGCTGGCACTGGATTGGCGCTTCAATTTTTCGGCCGTCATGGCGTTGATGGCGCCGGTGATCCTGATCGGAGGCATGACGCTGGGCTGGTTCACGCCCACCGAGGCAGCCGTGGCGGCGGTGATCTGGGCCCTGTTCCTGGGGCTGCTGCGATACCGGTCGATGACGCTGAAGACCTTGGCCAAGGCCTCGTTCGACACCATCGAGACGACGGCGTCGGTGTTGTTCATCGTGACGGCGGCCTCCGTCTTCGCGTGGTTGCTGACCACCACGCAGGCGGCGCAGACCTTGACCGACGCCATCCTCAGCGTGACCCAGAACAAATGGGTGTTCCTGCTGATGGCCAACGTGCTGATCCTGATTGTCGGCTGCTTCATCGACACCATCGCCGCCATCACGATCCTGGTGCCGATCCTGTTGCCGATCGTGCTGAAGCTGGGCATCGACCCGATCCACTTCGGGCTGATCATGACCCTGAACCTGATGATCGGCTTGCTGCATCCACCGATGGGCATGGTGCTCTTCGTGCTGGCCCGCGTGGCGCGGCTGTCGGTCGAACGCACCACGATGGCCATCCTGCCCTGGCTGGTGCCGCTGTTCGTGGCGCTGATCGCCATTACCTACATCCCCCAGATCACCCTGTGGCTGCCCACCGCAATGGGCAT
>Ga0307412_10000923_pt1 | contig 16787 bp, 23 predicted proteins | sample DK1Cmetagenome_3_FD_203823 | JGI IMG/M metagenome (GOLD analysis project Ga0307412, IMG submission 203823) | Maize rhizosphere microbial communities from greenhouse at UC Davis, California, United States - DK15-C-1 | ecosystem: Host-associated > Plants > Roots > Rhizosphere > Soil | place: USA...
GCGCCGTTGTATAGGGTGATCGCCATTAGTTGGACCAGTCCATTTCTAGTTTGCCCGATTCGGGGTCTTTGAGTCGGCTCTGAAACCCGACGTACGGGTCACCGGATATGGAAATGCCGCCCCCAGCAATGAGGACGGCATGGAAACTGTCGGGCAGGACGACCCAGCCGGGCGATAACCCGGCAGTGAACGTGTGACCAGCCGGGGTGTACCGTGCTGGGACTGTCACGTCGAACGGTCCAACAGTGCGGGTCACATCACCGCCCGGCCTCGACTGGGAGGTGTGCGCGTACAGGTGGACGGTCGCGTCCGAGTTGTACGAGCCTGCGTTGAGTCGTGCAGGGATCCGGAAGCGTGCCTGCTTGATCGTCTTCCCGGCAAGGACCGTGTTAGCTGGGCCGTAGAACCATGCACCCGTAGTCGCGCCCGAATAGTAGGAGCCGGAGTAGATGTCTTCGCCGCCGAACCGTGACGTCGCGTAGGAACCCCAACCGCCCGGACCCCACCACGTATCCGAAGCAGTGGCGGGCGTCTTCTGCGTACCGGTGATGTCCCCGCCGCCCGGTGGCAGGGGCGTGTTCGCCGGGGGTGTGATCGTCATTTCGTTGACCAAACCGAGGATCGTCGGGGTTGCGGCGTCCCACGTGATGTAGACGTTGTCCGCGATGGTGTAGTCACTGAGCGGCCCGAGGTACCGTTTCGTCGTGTACGTCACACCGTCCTCGCCGCTGATTACGATCTCCAGCACACCGAACGCGAGGATCACACCCGTAGACGGTCGCGGCTGATCCGTGTACCCACCAAGAACAAGCGCCGAGTAAAGGCCGCGACCCTCACGGCTGATGTCCACCACGATCTGCCCACCCTGCAACGGCTGAATCGGGTCCATCCAACGCGCCCCAATAAGGTTGCCGTTGATGTTCGCCCACCACTGCGACCCGTCCCAATGCGCCGTCCCGTAGGCGCGCCTGGTCGAGCCGTCCGGCATGGCCTCCATCATGTGTTTGAAAGCGTCCAACGGTTCGCCTCCTACGGCAGGTCATCCCAAGTCAGATCCGGTAAACGGCCCCACGTTGAAGGCATCCGGTCCCAAATAAGTTCCGGTGTCCCGGCTGTCAAATACTGCGCCCACTCGGTACGACCAAGTGCGGTGATCATGTCGTTGTACGAGCACTGAACCGTGATGCGCGTCCCAGCCGGCACCTTTGCACCCGAGCGACTAATACCCACGATCTGGCAAGGGAAGTAAGCGACATGCCCGGCAGTCAACGGGTAACCAACATCAATCCAGTCGCCGCCCTGCAACTCAGGCCGCGGTGTCGTCTCAACCTCAAACTCCACCGCAATCGAAGACAGGAACTCGTCCCGCAACTGGATCCCGTACGCGAGCGCCTGACCATACGTTTCGATCATGTCCGACGTGTAGAACTCCTGCGCCCGCCCATGATCCCCACCAAACCGCAACGGGCCTGTATCAATGGACACGACAGCGGTCACCGGTTTCCCGTCGCCCGAATCCTTACCCGACACAACCCACCGGTTATAGAGCTTGTCCAACACTTGTTTGCGGGAGACGCTGACCATGCCCTTCTCAGGCTCAACACGCCACACCGGATCCGTGACACGAGGGTAGACGCGTAACTCACCGTCGCCGCCCATCCTGTACCGTGCGTTACGGCGTGCAAGGATATCCTGAACCGCCTCCAACCGCTCACGGTCATAGACGGTCGTCCGAGGGATAGCAGCGTCCGTAACGCCCGCCTCCACCACAACCGGGAAATGATTCACCAGGAGACGCTGCACCTCAGTCAAATACGTTGCAGCCAGCGCGGGTGATTCGGGGGCTTCCAACTTGTCCCGGTCAGGGTTGATAGTCAGATCAACCGCCGTCAACTTCACAGCCGCCGTGACAATCGCTTTCTTGCGGCGGTGTGGGCCGAGCTGCGAATCCGGTACATCCAACCCGAACTCGTCAATCTCACGCCAATCCACAACCTCAACAGGCTCATTCCCTGTTATACGGAACTTCCCATAGTTGATCGCACCCGCACCACCCACACGATAAATGATCTGCAACTCAGTGCCGCCAACACCAAGCGCATCATCAAACCGCCACGCCCCAAGCTCGCCCCGAGGGTCCGCAACAGTCAGGCTCACCTGCTGACCGATCTTCACCGAACCCCCGGCACTATCACCGAAACTCCAATCAACAACATCCAGCGGCTCATCCAACACCAACCGGCCACCACGCCAAGCCCACACCAACAACGAATCCGCCGGCCTCGAACCCTCAAGGGCCCGCTCCGTCACCACATCAACAGGACGCACGCTAGCCTCCTATCGGGTTCTTCAAATCATCCAAATACGTTTTGCCCGCCATAAGATCCTGCTTCTGCTGGTACGTCTCCAACAGAATCTCCACATCCCCATACGTGAACGTCGCTGTTAGGACACGGATCGCCGGGGCCTGGGTTACGTCCCCAGCCAAATCCCATGACGTAGTGAAGCCTCCCGAGCCAGCGTTCAAGGGACGCTCGGAAACGTTCGCGACCGCCAAGAAGCAAGTCCCACCAAGAGCGCCACCCCAAGAGGCGGGGAGGCGTACAAGGATCTGACCGGCAGACATGAACAGTCGCCGCAGTTTGGTGTTTTCTTCCGCAGCGTCGGTAATCATTGAGAAATCGACACCAGCAGCGGCCATGCGCTCACCGAACAACGCCATCGGCTTGTTGGATCCCATAATCTTGTACACGGAAACGTCGGCGGCGTACTCCAAGGCAGCCAGGGCCTTTGAGGCCAGCACGGGCCCACCGTTCGCCGCACGCCGCTTGGTGATCGGGATCGCCGACTGTGGCACCAGAGCATCCTGCACGTAGCCGACCAGCGAATCGACAGTCACCGGATCAGAGGTCACCCTCACAGCACCACCCGGACCAGACAGCACCTCAACCTCGTAGGTGATTGGGCGTCCCAAAGGAGCCGCCCAATCCTCCACATAGGTAGCGTCATTCATGAGGACGCGACGATAACCCTGCACCGATTCACGCTCGCCATCAGCGATCCGCCAGACCGTGACGACCGAATCGCCGACGCCAAGATCGGTGATCGTAATCCCAACCTTGGCGCACGGCGACTCGAGAATAGCCTCAACCGTTACCGCAACCATCAGTGTCCTACCCTCATTAGTCTTGAATTGGAGTCGAACGCACGGACGGTCGCGGCGGAAGATTCACTCAGGTAGGCGTTGAACTCGCGGTCACCAACCATGAGCGTCATGCGGCCCGACATGTTCGCCTGCAACGCGGCAGGGGTCGCTGGGGAGTATGCGCCGGCGCCGAACGTCGGGACACTGGGAACATCCACCAAGCCCGTAACGGAACCAGCGATCTTCCCATGCATCGCATCAAGACCATTGATAAGGCCCTGACCAATGTTCACGCCGTAACCCATAAACACGCGGGACGGCGAATGGATACCAAGCAGATCCTCAAACGGGCCCCGGATAGCCTCAGGGACGATACTCAGTACTGCCCTGCCGATAGAACCCATCATGGAACCGATACCGTCAATCAAGCCCTGGACGATGTTCTTGCCAACACTGAACAGAGCATTCCCGGCGTTACCGATAGCTCCCGTGATCTTCCCGATCAGGCCAGAGAAGAACCCAACAACGTTCCCGATCATCCCCGAAACACCATTGACCACGTTGTTCCACGTGTCAGCGAAGAACCGGCCAATGTTGCCGAGGGTGTCCCCAATGAACCCCATCACCATGCCCATACCGGCGCTGATCACCGACCAGACAACTCTGATAGCGCCACCGACAACAGCGACAATCGTGTTCCAGATGCCAGAGAAGATGTTCCCGATGCCCTCCCAGACCTGCGACCAGTCACCCGAGATGATCCCGGTAACAACCTGGATGATCCCCTGAACAATCTGCATCGCGTTCTTGATGACATCGGCGATCACATTGAAGACCAGCACGACCACCGGAAGAAGCGCATTAATGATCGGGATAAGGTCGGAGGCGATCTGCACAACAAACGGTGCGATGGCCGCGATCAGCTCACCGAACATCGCGGCAAGAGGCGGGAGAACCGTGGACACCAGATTAACAATGATCGGCAAAAGCGCCGAAACAAGTTGCGACACCAGAGGGATGACAATAGCTAAAACGCCAGCAATAGAACCGCTGATCTGCGTAAACGCTGTAGCCAATAACGGCAGAATCGGCGTGATTACCTGAAACAGCAGACCAAGCGGAGAAAACGAAGACACAAGCTGCATAACCTGCGGTACCAGTGGGCCGAAAGAAGATGCAAGGGAAGCGAACAGCGGTCCCGCTACTGCCATGATCGGCGCGAACGCGCCGCCCAAGCCCTCATCGCCGAGGCCCGCGGTGAACTTGTCCAGTGCTGGAAGAATGTTCGTGTTGATGAACCCGAACACGCTAGTGAGTGCAGGGAGGAACAACCCGCCGATGCTCGTCTGCACATCCTTGAACCCGGCAGCCATACGCTGCTGCTGACCCGCGAGGGTCTCGCCCTCTTTCGCGAAGTTACCAGTCGCGTCCGCTGTCTGCTTTGAGATGAGCGACAGGGTTGCGGCCTGCTGCGCCGTCTGGTCGAAAGACCCGCCGACCTTCGCGAACCCGAGAGCCGCAGCCTCAGCGTCGATCTTCGCCTGGTTGAGAGACACGCCGTAGCGCTCGATAGGGTCCCGTTCGCCCTTCAGCGCCGAGCTAAGAGCCTCAACCGCTTCCGACGTAGTACCGCCAAACATTGACGCCAAGTCAGCGCCAGTTGTGATCAGCGCGTTCGTTTTTGGCGCCAACTGATCCATCGCCACGCCACCGTTTTTCAACTGCGACCCAATGATGGTGCCAAGCTCGTTGAACTCATTCTGCGTAAGGCCCAGGGCGCTGTCCGCAGACTGCGACCACTTGAGCATGTCCGCCGCGTTCTCCTTGAACACGCTACCTATCGCGCCGGCGCTCTGCTGCAAATCACCCGCGCCAGTAATCGCGCCCTTCAGGAACGTCCCAACCGACAACGCCCCAAGCGCCGCCGTCGCGATACCTGCAAACCCGGCACCGAAGCCCTTACCCGCAGACTTCCCAGCATCACCGCCCGAAGATTCCGCCGAACCGAACGCCTTCTTAATGTCACCCGCGAGAGTGTTGGTGCCCAAGCCAACGGAGATAAAAGCGGATCCAAGTTCCGTAGCCAAAAGGCACCAACCTTCTCTATGTAATTACCAACCAAGCCATCCGCGGATCGCCTCAATGGACTCGGCCTGACCGCCGAACTTCTTATGCTCCGGAACCACACCAGGCCGCTGAATGGGCTTTGGCCGATTCCGGTTCTTCTGCCCATCCCGCGACCGCATCCAATTACCAGCAATCACAGCGTCAGCAACAACAGCTAGTAAGTGCTCGCTCAAACCCCACGGGGCTGCGTCGGGATGCATCTCCCGATATAGCGCGGACGTGGCAGGTTGGTACTTGATAATGTCCCGCAAGTCGGCCCACGACAGGACCGCCGGCACGTCCGAAGCGCGGTACCCCAGCGCCAATAGGTCGTAATTGATGGCCCCTCTAAACTCACTAAGGAGCGTTAAGAGGCCCCGGATTCCCCCACGGCAACCCCACTATCGGCCTGCCACGCCTGAACCAGCGCCGTAAGCTGGTCCTTATCCAGCGTGCGGATCGCCTTACCAATCGGGGAATCAGCCTCACCAAAGACCGACAGGTAAGGGCCGATAGCGTTGTCCGGCGCGTTCTCAATCGCTTCCAGAACACCAACCGCAAGATGCTCAAACTTGGGGACACTGAACGACTTCGAACCAACCTTGAACTCGAAAAGGTTCTGCTTCAGGGACCGCTTAGCGGCAGGAACTTCGTAAACCATTAGGTGACTCCAAAGAATGTGGGTGACTGATTCGGTGAGTGACTAATTGGGTGATGACCTCGGGGCGGGGAGTCACCACAACCCGCCCCGAGGAGCCTTCATTACGGGGCGAACACGCCATCGTCGAGGAACTTGTAAGCCTTATTCCCCAACTCGTCAGCGAACGCCTCCACCGTGACCTGGTAGCCGATGACCTCAGAGTCGGAGTACGTGATGTCCCCAACCTCAGTGATCTGACCATCCGGCACGTAGATGCGGATCTTCGCGTCGCCGTCCTTGACCTCAAACACGTACGCCTTGTGCGGCAGGGCCGTGGCGTTGACCTGGACCTCATGCAGGGTGCCCGTCGAAACGGTCGCCGCAGTCGTGGTCACATTGTCTTCGCCGTAAACAGCGGCCAACACGTCAGCGTTCAGCGTCTCAAGGAACGTGAACTGGTAAGTCACGTTGTGTTCGGTCTGAACAACCTTGACCGTGTCGCCACCCCACGCCCGAATCCGGTCAGTAGACCGCTCGTTCGTCTCAGTGACGCCGTCCTCGCCGATGTAACCCGCGGCAGTGAACCCGGACAGCGCCGAAACAGCAGTAGTAGGGGCAGTAGCGGTGAGGGCCCCGAGGAGCACACCACCCGTCGCCAGCGGAACGCCAGCAACAACCTTCGCAGCCGAATTGGCCATTGTTTTCCTCCAAAGAGTGGGCATAGCAAATGACCGCACGGGGCGGTTTTGCTGGTAGAATAGGAGGGCCAAATAAAACGGCCCGGGCAGTGCGGGAACACTGTCATCCGGGCCTTACCACTGTTTAGGAGTGGCTATGACCAAGCGTACATGTTCCATTGAAGGCTGCGGAAAAATTCACCGCGCCAAAGGGTATTGCAGCAACCACTATCAGCAGTTCTCCAACCCCGCTGCGAAGAAGCCGAGGAACGACCCAGCCGCAAGGTTTTGGGCGAAGGTCGATAAGAGCGGTGAGTGCTGGAATTGGACTGCGCAAAAGGGGCTTTATGGGCATGGGTTGTTCAAGGTCGAAGGAGTCCGCGTAGGTGCCCATAGGTACTCATGGACACTTGCTAACGGCGAGATACCCGAGTCGGCTAAATCGCTACTGGCCTGACATGCCAACGGACAGTGAACTGGTAGCGGGGTTTCGCCGTATCAGGGTCGGGGAAGAACTGAACCCCACCAACCGAATCGACCCGGCGCACAAACACGGCACCCGCAGTCATACCAGCAGCAGAGAACAGAAGGGCCTGCGCGGTGCGGGCAATGTTAGACGCGGCAGGTTCGTCAGCGGCCCAACACTCAACCGTCAACTGCACTGACTCCGAAGCAATGTTCACCCTGTCACCACCAGTCAACGACACCCGAACCATCTTCGCGGGCATCGCCTTAGGAACCCTTGTAGCGACTTTGTCAGCCAACGAACCCAAGCCGTTACGCAACCACACAACAGCGGCAGCCTCAACATCAGGAGAAATTAGAACCTCAGCCATGCATCAGCCCTTCTTCTTACCCGACCAGTTATCGGCTTGCTTCTGAGTGACAAGGCTCGTCTTACCCGACTTACTGGTGTAAAGGGTCATACCCTGACCGGCAAGAGCCCTTAGAAGCGAATGGTTCCGCGAGTTATCAAGGATGGACTTGAAGTCTGTTGTCCAAACGTGCCCAATGGCTCGACCCAACGTTCCGCGGCCAGGAGCCTGAACAACACTGCCCTCATAGGTCGCGTTCTGATTTACCGCCGAAAGGATCCGATCAATTTCTTCCTGGATACGATCAACGGCGGCATCATTACGACGGATCTCCTCAAAGCCCGCAACGTTCCACACGAGCTTTGTTTTGCTACCCATCGACCCTCCGCAGACTAACGACAGCCCCAGCCTCACGATTCGAAAACATGTTCCGCCACTGACGGACCACACCCTCAACCTCATAAGTCACGCCACGGACAATGACCTGATCACGCGGCAGAAACGGCATGTCATAAGGCCCGTACAGGGTCGGCTCAACAATCACGCGACCCTGACCAGGCAACCGCGGCTCACTACTGGATCCGGGATCAAACCCAAACCCAGTCAGCGTCACCGCGGGACCATATGTGGCCACCTCGTTACCGTGAGCATCCTCACCCGCCCCCAAATACGGGACACGCTCCACAGACTCACTCACGGCCACACATCCGAATCAGGCCACACATAGTGCTGGCTATAAGGAGACGTGACAGGGATCGTGTCGATAGTGAAAGCGCCACGGTTCGTACCCGCCGGCGAAATCATCCCCAACTCAGCATCGGAAACCCAAAGGCTCCCCGGCTGATCACCGCCATACGTGACAGACCCAGTAAACGGGCCCGTAGTCTCCTGACGCTGACGAACACCCTCCGGATTCCGGAACACACGCTGAACCATGGCCGTAACCACGTCCTGGATGTTCCCCAAAAGGTCTGGCTCGGTAACCGGTTCAGCATCAACACGCTCAGCAAGCCCCGGAACCTTAGCCCGGAGCAGCCGCTCAGCCTTACCAATCCACGTATCAACAAGGGCCGAATCGGTAGGAGCGTCATCACCAATCCACGCACCTAAAACCTCAGACGCAGTAGTCCAAGCCATGACGCACCCCCACTAACTAGTTGACTTACGCGGGCGCCTGCCACGCGGCGCGGAAACCTTGACAGGCTCCACGACTTCCGGTTCCTGCTTCTTGAAACCAGCACGGGAAAGCTGGTCGACGAACTCCTCAGAGACATCGACCAGCTTCCCCGTGAACGGGTTAACCAGGAGCATTACGCGGTGGTAGCGCCAGTCAGCTTCACGAAGTGAGCGCCGTTGCGGACGGCGAAGCCCACCTCAACCTCGGCGCGGATCGCGAACATGTTGCGCTGCCACAGGTTCAGCTGAGTGCCGCCCTTGTTCACGGTCGCCTGATCAGACACGCTGATCTGGATACCCTCAACGGAGCCCCACACGGCGGAACGGGCGAAGTCGCCAGCGAAACCAACAGTGTCAGCACCCGTAGCCGGGTTGTTGTACACAGCAGAAGACCGCAGCACGTCGCGACCGAACACGGAACCGATGGAACCGTTGTCGTTGCGGGCGTCACGCAGGAACGCGTAGTTACCCGCGCCGTCCTTCGCCGTCATCAGGGTGCCCTCAACCTGCGGGGAAACCAGCCAGTGGCTAAGGTCGCCACCGGCAGCGCCAATGGTCGTCAGCGCGGTAACAAGGTCACCCAAGGTGTCCGTACCGTCAATCGCAACAGCCGTCGAAGCTGACAGGACATCAAAGTTCGAGCCCGGAGCCGTACCGTGCAGGATCGTGCTGTCAAACTTACGACCCAGAGCAGACGGCAGACGACGGGCCAGCTCCGCGTACAGGGCAGGCAGATCGCGGCGGAACTCATCAGAGAACACCTCGATAACAGCCAGCTTGTACGGGGTGATGGACTTGGACGAAACCGTAGCGTCAGAGACAGGCTTCTCGTCCGTCTCATTCACCCAGTCAGCCGTAGCATCCCCGGTGATCATCGGGATAGTGATACCCGAACCCGGCAGGGTAATCGCACGAGCCGCCTGCATGATGACGGAATCCTGGACAGCGTTAGCCCAAATCTCGGACGAGATCTCCTTGGGCAGAAGGGCAGAAACACCGGAGCTTGTCCGGTTCAGATCAATACCAGCCATGTTGGCCTACTCCTTATGAGGAAAGTTTGGACGTGAAGAAATCAGCGAACTGGTCGCCAGTCGAGCCCTTCACGGTGTTCGTGTTCACCCGGTTGAGCGAAGACGAAGACGGGCCGGCAGGTTTCTGCTCGCCCCGGAAAGCAATAAGCGCATCAGCCGCAGCCTCAAGCTCCTCGGCCGTGCTGCCCGTAAGCAGCGCCGCAGGGACACCCTTAGCGTTGGCAACCTCGGCGCGCAGCTTGCCCGACTTCAGTTCGGCGTTCTCACGCTCGATCTCAGCCAGACGCTCAGCAGTACGCTGGGCCTCGGTCTTGTTGGCTTCCTCCCACTCGGCGAACTTCTGGGCTTTCGCCTTCAGTTCCTCATAGTCGGTCGGAATGTTTTTGCGCTCCCGAGCAACACGCGCCTGGATGATCCGGTCAAGTTCTTCCTGTGATGCAGGGGCCTTGAACTGGCTCTCAGACTCGGTATCGTCGGTGTGTTCTCCCGCTACAGCGGTGTTGTCCTCAGACATAGGTGTATCCATCCGTTTAGAGCCTGTCGGCTATTTGATAGGCCACACTTACGGCGTGCGTAACCGCTTCGCAGGAGAACTGCGGAAGATTATTTGACATCCAAGTCGTGCCGCATAGCGGTCGCGATCATCTTGGTTTTGTCCGTAGGCGAGACTTGCTTGCTGTCTGAGTTCACCCATTTATAGGTGTTCTTCAGCGAGCCGTCAGAGGATTTTGTTGTCTGTGATTCAAGCGAGAGCCCGGCGTTGATCTTGTCACGGGCAGTCCCGTAAGCGTCGAAATACTTGTCCGCGTCAGCCTGCATCTCAACGGCGTTACCTTCATACACTTGGACCGTCCGACACTTGCAGTGATCGTGGAACTTCTCACCGACAGCCTGGGAACCTCGGGGCTTAATGCCTTTACCCTGCCCGCCGCGCTTACCCTTGGTGCGATGCACCGGAACGCCACGGCCAACCACGCGCAACGCCGACTCCTCAGAGTCATAGTCCGCGCCGCGGCTAGCCAGCATCCCGCAAAATCCGCAACAACCAGCCTTAGGCACCCTCTGGAACCTCGTGGTCACAGGATCCTTCTGGGCGTTCCCGTAGATCGTGTCAGCAGCCATCGTTGACAGGATCGAAGTGAGTCCGCCAGAGAGAAACTGGAACATCAGGTTAGAAGCGCCTTGCTCCAACATCCGCGGCTGCGTTCCGGAGCCAACAAGAGCACCCCACCGGTCAGCCTCAACCTCGTCCAGCGTCTCCGCAGCAAACGAACCACGAACACCCGCCAAATCCCGGACCTCCTCGTAAAAGGAAGCCGAAACATCAGAGGACGCCGCCGCGTAGGGGTTGAAAACCTCCGGGAATGCCTCGAACAGGATTGCCTTCGAACGTTCGGGCGAAAGATCCTCGACGCTCGACAGCAAAGCCCGCAAATCCGCAAGCGCCGCTGTCGAAAGACTGTCTAGAGCCAGGTCATACCCGTTGATTACCGACAATGGGATCATTACTCATCACCAGAACCTCGGACCGAAGCGGCAGCCACGACATCAGGGTTAGCCTGGGCAGCATCAAGCCGCTGACCAATGCCCTGGACGAGCGAAGACACTGCCGAACGCCTACGATCCGCCATAACCCGGTCAATCGTCGTCTGATCGAAGCCCATCAACTCCAAAGTCACCGCCGAATCAGGCGGAAGAACCCCCGCAGCAACAAGCTTCGTCGTAGCGTCAGCCTGAGACGCGAGCGTCGGAGTAGCAGGGTTCCGCCACTTCGTAGACAGCAACTCAAGACCCTCAGAAGACCCATTAGCGATCTCCACAGCCATCCGCATCGCATCAACCCACGCCGAACCAAACGGCTCATGCGCAGACTCAGCATCAGAGTTCAAATCCAGATAAACCGTGTGCATCGCAGCATCAGACGCCGGATTATCGTGGATAATCCCCAACGCATTCACAGGGATGGACGTCTCACCAGAGAACTTCGCCGCGATCGTCCGCAACATCTCCGTATGCGGAGACATTGAAGCCTGCGAGAACTGACCAACAGTCGGGGTTTCCCCATCCTCATCCTTAGACAAACCAAGGATCCGGCCGGTAATAGCCTCAAGCGCTGTCTTAGCCTCACCATTCGGGCCCGTAAACGCAGACTCGTCAGCACCAAGAATGTAACGCTGAGGGGCACTGTAGAACTCGGCAGTGACCTCCATGCGGAGCGCCGTGCGGATAGCCTCATCCGTGATCTTCATGACCCCCTGACTGATCCGCGAACGCCCAAACGGGTACTCCGGGCTCGAGTCATAGGCGAGCATCACAACAGGGCAGCGATCCAACGGGTTCGCCGTCTCCTCAAGGAGCCAACGCCCACGATCAAACAAGCCAGTCACAACCTTGTCATCCAAAAACAGGATGAACTCAGTGGGGTAACCAGCCTCAGCCGAAACCACAGACACAGCAGCGCGAACGCGCCGCCTAATCGGGTCCCAAAGAGCCGTAGAAGTCGTCGGCGACAAAGTCCGAACCACAGCAGCCGGCTCACCAGGACCGCCAGCCATCACAGCAACAAACGACACCCCATAAGTCAGCGCCGACATGTGCGCGTGATGCGCCTCAATCCCAAGACGGTTATCAGCCCAAATCCGGTCAATACCAAAATCAGAACCATCACCACCAGGCACAGCGAACCCGCCAAGCTTGATCCGCGACGCCAAAGACTTCACAGCCTTATACGGCCAACCAATGACAGTCTCAAACGACTGCAACTGAGGCGGAATCGCAATCCCCAAGTGACGCACAAGCTGCTTGCACTCGAAATAGCGGCGGCGAGTGAGGTTAATGCCCTCAACCGCCCGCAACTGCGCAAGGCACTCATTGAGCGTCGCATTATCATCAATGGACAGCCCCGGAACAACAAGAGTGTCAATCACGGGACATCCCCACTTTCGGAATCACATAACAAGGACACGGCCCGTCTTAGCGGGATCACGCGGAGGCTTAGCAAACTTGACGACGCCATAATGGGCGCACGTCGCAGCAAGCAGGGGGGTTAGGTCAATTTCCAACGTCTTACGCGACCACTTCCAGCCGCCGGCATCGCCAAGGTTCGCCTTCTTCGCGCCACCCAGGGACAGGTTTAGTTGGTGCTGGTCGTAATGGGTGATCGAAGCATCTTTTGTAGCAGCGTCATAGAAGCCGCCACAAGCCTGCATCAGTTCGTTGCCCGACAGCGCACGAACCATCACGCCACGACGCTTCAGAACAGGCTCCAATGACCGTGCGGGACTGTAAGCGTCCATCACCACGGGTATCCGCCTGCCCGCACGCTTCACCAACCACTCAACGAGCGCATCCGTGTTACCAGACACAGAGCCCATATCGGCAAGCTCCACATGCACGCCCGCGTCAGTACGCAAGCCAACTGACACCGCAGCCATCGTCCGCTCAGGGTTCATGTCGATCCCATAAGCAGAAACCGGCACATCAGGCACCGTCAAAACAGCACGATCCGCCCAAACAGGCGCAGGAATCACCGACAACTGCTCATCAGACGCCCACATACCAAGACGCTCACGGGCGAACGTCTCCTCAGACATCGCCCCGAACTCATCCTCGATCGTCGTCTGATTCAGGCGAATCCCAAGAGACGGATTAGTCGCAGCCCACAAAGATTTGTCGGCAACATCAACGTCACCAGACACAGACCACTCAACCCACGCCAAACGCTTATCCTTGCCAGCAACACCAGCAGAACGCATCCGCGTAAACACGTCACCGTCCATATTCGGCGCCGGCGGAGTCCCCAAAAGGATCTGCAACGGATCACCAGACGGGGCACTAGAGATCGTAGGCAGTAGCGCGGCCTGCGCATCCTCGCCATACTCCTGAGCCTCATCACACACCAGAACATCAACCGTGAACCCACGGCCAGAGCCCTTAGAACGCGCAATGAACTCAACAGAGCCGCCGTTATGCAGGATTATTGCTTCCTGCCCGTTCGTCTTCCGAATGTCCTTCACAAGCGCGGCAAGCTCCGGGTATCGGCGCTCATTTTCAAAGAAAGAAGCGATACGCAGGAAAGCTTTACGCGCCGTCTTCACCTCATGGGCGGTATGGAGGATCTTCAAGCCCAATTGGGCCATGAAGAACAGCTCGACCATCTCCAAGATGCCGTTCTTACCGTTCTGCCGCGGCACAGTGATACCCCAACGGCCAGCAAGCCACTTGCCGGCACGATCACGGTTCATCCAGGCATTCAGCACGTTCAACTGCCACGGATCCGGCTTCAACCCGTAAGCCTCAGCCAAAAAAGCGCAATCGTCAGCGTCGGACCACTTCGACTTCGGATGATTGGCTACACGAGGTTCCTGAACCCCAACGAGTGCAGCCACAACATCACCTATCCAGTTTTCTTAGCCCGAGCCTCGCGCCGCTTATTCAGTTCATCCAACGCAGTCAACGGCTTCTCCAACGTCGGCGCCTCAAGCTCATCAATCTGCAAAAGCACATCCGTAAACTGCCTCGAGAGCGCCGCAACAGCGGCTGGCTGCGTTGCCGTATCAAGCTCCGCAGCTAGGCGCTCCCGGAGGGCAATCAAGCCTGCCAAACGGCCCTTCGGGGCCTCCTCGGAGAGGGACATTTCGCCTCCAGACCTGAAAATGGGAACTCGGGGGGATATTTAGCCCTATGCCGGAGGCGGGCTAGGCGGGGCGGGGGAGGGGTGGTGCCCCCTACCATTTCCGTGAGGTTTTGAGGGGCTGGGGGTCTTGTTTTGCCGTCACCCGACTAGGGTCCCCGTTACCTCGTTTTTGATTGCATAAGCGGTGTGCAAGACGGCAGTTCTTCCGGTCATATGGGTCGCCGCCCTTAGATACGGGGATAACCTCGTCCACTTCAGGTGATTCAGGAAATCCATGTGGTAGTTTCACGTCTACTGGCTTCTCACATAGCCAACAGTGCGTCTCTTCCCTCAGTACTCTTGCTCTTAGCCTGTTGCGTTTAGTGCTGTTAGTTCGGCGCGGGTTGTACGTCACTGTCCCCCTGTTAATCCGTGGCTGCACTGGGTACCATTGGGTTATCGCCGTGCCGCTGGGGTGCGGGCTGACGGTGGGGGAGTATCGATGGACCAGGCAGTAGCGCAGCATGTTCGGCAAGGATGGACGGTTGAGTCTAGGACTGAGACTCAGGCGATACTCACTAGGAAGGCCCGCATAGGCTGGTTCTGGAACATAGTCCTTAGCGTCCTGACCGGCGGCATATGGCTACTCGTCGTGCTCTACAAGGTCATCAACCGCAAGGTGGAGCGCAAGATACTCACCGTTGACGCAGCAGGGAACCTAATCAAGGCTTAGGCGGCACGTACACGCGGAGAAGGCCTACGGTTAGCCTTGCACGTACGGCAGTCCGTGCGTCCATCCTTGTAGTAGTACGTGTTGTCCTCGGTGTACTCGTGACCGTGCTTGCAGTAACCAGTTTTGTCTTTGCCCGTGATTGCCCAAGGCATCACGGGGAACATGCGCCGCCTGTTAACTTCTCCTGTCACCGGCTCAAGGTGGTCAGGGTTGACGCAGGACGTGTTGCGGCAGAGGTGGTCGACTTCCAAACCCTGCGGGATAACTCCAACTAGAGTCGCGTAAGAAACGCGGTGGGCTTGCAGCTTCCTTCGCGGATTGCCTGCATTGAACCCGCCATAGCCCTGCTTGCATTTGCCCGCCGTCCAGTTCCAGCAGAAGCCCGTTACTTCTACCTTCTCCCAGAACCTTGTCTCTTCGATGTCCGTGAGGGTAGGAATACTAACTGTATTGACCATTGTCATTCTCCTTAGGAATGCGAGAAGCCCCAAGCTAAGGACTTGGGGCTTCTCTACTCCGCGGTAATTAGGCGCGGGATTCTATGCAAATTTGTGGTGCCGTCTGCTTCTCAGCGATGGCGTGCGCCGTGACCCTGGCGCGGGAGATAAGCACCTGCCTTTCAACAGATCGGTTATCTTGTTTCCCTTGCGGCGTGGTAGCGATGCCCGGCGCAAGGTAGCTTGTAACGGCTTAGTTTTGATAGTCACCTTTGTGGGGGTGATTATTCGTCGTCGCCGGATTCTGTGGTGTAGACGACTTCGGCGCCTGAGAGTAGGTCGTCTTGTCCTTCTTTGAAGGCGCGTGAGTAGGTTCGTAGCCCGGTTGTTGCGGCTTCTTCTCTGATGAGTTCGGCTTTGGCTTCGAGGATTTCGGCGATTGCGTTGAGGATCCGTCTCATGCCTGCTCCTGGTTGGGTTTGTCGCTTGAACTCTGACTAGCGCACGCCTTGTTCGGGGTTAGTGTGCTGTCCGTGTTTGGGTGGCGTCGATGAGTTTCTTGTTGCCGCGTACCCAGTGACCGCATGGGCATTGGTAGAGGCGGTAGCGTTGCACGTTGGTGTATGCGGTGCCGTCGCGGAACTTGGAGAGGTCTTTGTTGCCGCAGACTGGGCAGCCCCACTCGTTACCTGTGAACATGGACAGGTGTGGGTGATTGGGGATCCATGCGCGGAGACGGTCGTAGAGCTTCTCGGTGAGGACAACGTCGTGTTTGTTGTACTGCCGCATCTTGTCCCAGGCGGCGTCTTCACCACGCATGCAGCGCACCCATAGATCGTGGCCGGCGTGTGAGGTTTTCTTGCCTAGCCCGAGCTGCTGTGCGACGTGATCCAGTTTGCCGGACGCGAACTTGAACTGTTTGCGTACTGTCTGGAGCAGGTCAACGTTTTTGTACGGGGCGGGCGGATTCAACCCGGCGAGGATGAACTCACGGTTGAGGTGTTTCATGTCGAAGCCCGCACTGTTGTACCCGACGATTAGGTCAGCTTCGGATACGAGCGCGTGGATCTTTTCGATCATGACCGCGTGGCCGTCGTGGTGGTCGCTGTAGAACAGCACTTCCTTTTCGCCATACCATTTCGCGGCCACACTGATAACGGTGGCGACTTCCTGGAGTTGCGCTAGGGACACGTTCTGGTTGAACAGGGACCAGACGTGGGCGAGGTTCGGCGCGTTCTCAATGTCGAGCGTAAGGATACGGACCTGTTTGGCTGCGGCGGGTGCGATCTTCGGCGCCAGCTTCTTCGCGAGGGCCCCCATCAGGCAGCAACCATGGCGCAGGAGCAATCCGCTTTACGGTGCCGGCGGACAGTGTGCTCGCTCATGTAGATGCCGGCTGATGTCATTTCCCG
>Ga0307412_10000924_pt1 | contig 16783 bp, 17 predicted proteins | sample DK1Cmetagenome_3_FD_203823 | JGI IMG/M metagenome (GOLD analysis project Ga0307412, IMG submission 203823) | Maize rhizosphere microbial communities from greenhouse at UC Davis, California, United States - DK15-C-1 | ecosystem: Host-associated > Plants > Roots > Rhizosphere > Soil | place: USA...
CATCACTGCATGCGCACATTCCACAGCCGGGCCTTGTTGTCCGGCATCTGCAGCACGTCGCCCACCTTGTTGCCCACGGCCCAGGCCATGGGCTGCTGGTGCAAAGGCAAAAAGCGCACGTCGTCATGCAGGGTCTGCAATACCTCGGCCATCATCTGGATGCGCTTCGGACGGTCCATCTCGGCGGCGGCCGCGTCGATCTTCGCGTCCAGCGCCGCGTCTCCCCACTGCCCCCAGTTGAAGACGCCGGCAGGCCCCGTGCGGCTGTGCATCACCTGCAGCAGGATCGACAGCGCGTCGATCTGCGGCTCGTTGGCCCAGCCATGGATGGTGATATCGAACTCGCCGCGCGAGCGCTTGGGGTTTTGCAGCGAACGCGGGCCGCTGGCCAGCGTCGCCTTCACGCCGATCCTCGCCCACATCGACGCCGCGGCCTGGCACAGCTCTTCCTCGTTCACGAACATGTCGTTCGAGCACAGCAGCGACAGCGTGAAGCCGTCGGGATATCCCGCATCGGCCAGCAGCTTCTTGGCGCGCGCGGCGTCGAATGGCAGGCGCTCGTCCTGCCTGGCCTCGTAGCCCGGGATGGTGGGCGCCACCAATGCGCCCGTCGTGCGCGACAGGCCGCGCATCACGCGCTTTTGCAGCAGATCGGGCGATAGCGCCATGTACAACGCCTGGCGCACGCGCACATCCTTCAGCGGATTCTTGTCCGTGATATTGGAGCCGACCAGCTTGTCGCTCAGATTGAATCCGAAGTACAGCGTGCGCAGTTCGGTGGCCGCCAGCACCTTCACGTTGGGCGCGGCGCGCAGGCGGTCCAGATCCTGGAGCGGCGCGTTTTCCGTGAAATTGATGTCGCCCGACAACAGCGCCGCGACGCGCGTCGGCGCCGAAGCGATGGGCGTGAATTCGATGCGGTCCAGGTTGTGGCGCGGCGTGTCCCACCAGGCTTGGTTCACGACCAGCACGGTCCGCGTGTCGGGGCGGTACGACTCCACCTTGAACGGGCCGGTGCCGTTCGCATTGTGCGTGGCATAGCCTTCGATCTTCCTCGCGGCGTCCGTTGGCTTGGTGCTGTTGTTGTCCACCAGCCACTGGCGATTGAAGATGAAGATGTTGGTAAGGTCATTGAGCATCAGCGGGTACGGATGCGTCATCTCGATGTCAACCGTGAAGTCGTCGACCTTGCGCACGGACTTGAACGCCGGCAGGTTGCCCTTCAGCGGCGAGGCGACGTCCGACACCCGGGTCATCGAGGCCACCACGTCGTCGGCGGTAAACGGCGCGCCGTTGTGGAACTTCACGCCTTGGCGCAGCTTGAAGCGCAGCACGGTGGGCGACGTGGCCTCCCAGGACTCGGCCAGCGCCGGCGTGATGTTGAACTTGTCGTCGTAGCGGATGAGCGCTTCGTACACATGGTTCAGGAACGCCAGATTGAAGGTGCTGCCGTAGGAATACGGATCCAGCGAATCCAGGTCGCGCGCGGCGCCCCACTTCAGCGTGTTGGCGGCAGAGGCCCCGGTGATGGCGGACAACGCGATCACTGCCCCGGCGGTCCATTTAAGCAACGTCTTCATGGCTGCAACTCTCCCTTGTCTATCGGTCTGAAATACCGGTTTGCTGTCGCCGGGATCGGGCCCGGCGCGATGTGTGAAGCGGTCGGGTCGGGCGGGTCAGACTGGGGCGTACAGGCGCTGCGCCCGGTCCAGCGAGGCCAGGGCCAACACTTGAGCCAGCGCCGCCCGGTACGAGTCGATGATGGGCACGGCTGGCCGGCGCGGCAGCGCGGGCAGGTAGCCCGCCAGCGCCGCGCCCGCCACGATCACCACGTCGGCGCCCTGCGCCACCGCGCCATCCAGCGCGCGGCTGACTTCGGCGGCCGACTCGGGCGAACGCGATACGTAGTCCAGCGCATTGCCCGGCAAGGCGATGATGCCGGCGCAACGGGACTCAAGCCCCAATTGGCGGATCTGCTCGCGCAGCATGCCGGGCCAGCGCTGGCCCACCGTCACGATGGCGTAGCGATCGCCGCGCTGCATGGCGGCCATGATCGAGGCCTCGGCCATGCCCACCACCGGCACCGGCAGGCATTCGCGCACGGCGCCAATGCCGGGTTCACCGAAACAGGCCAGCAGGCAGGCGTCGAACGGGGCCTCGGCCAGGGCAACTTCGCGCTCGACGGTTTCCAGTACCGCATGGGCGGCCACCGCCGCCTCGACGCGGCTGGCGATGTAGGCCGGCCCGAACGCGGCCGTGACGGCATGCACGTGCGCCGCGCTCCCCAGGAAAGCGCGAGCCTGCTCGCCCAGGCTGCGGGTCAGGTCAGACGTGGTGTTGCCATTGATCACCAGCAAGCGGTATGGCGTGAAAGCGGGCCGATCAAAGGCGACGGCGTCGGGCGTGGCGGACATGGAACAAACCTCGGTCGTTTTGTATACAAACAAAATACAGAAGCCGGATCAATCAGACCGGTTTTGTATAAATGTTTGTATACGATTTATGCCGACAATGTACGCGTTTCAGTCCTGCCTTCAAGCTATCGCTAACCCTTACCGCCCGGTGTAGTATGCTTCCCTACACCCCGCCGTGCGCGCCGGCAGCGGATGCCGGATCTTTTCCGACACAATGAAAATGCGCATGCACAGGAGCCTAAGAAGAAGATGAAACCTCTCGCGCCGCCGGCTAACGAGCCCGCCAAGAAAGACATAAATCGCAGCGAAATCGTATACATTAATTTGCGCCGGGCCATCATCGAACAAGCCCTGCTGCCGGGCGACAAACTGCCAGAAGACGTCATCGGCGAGCGCTTCGGCGTCAGCCGGACCATCGTTCGGGGAGTGTTGACGCGGCTATTCAGCGAGGGCCTGGTGGATCTGCGGCCGAACCGGGGCGCCGCCGTGGCCCGCCCCAGCCTGGAAGAGGCGCACGACATCTTCGAGGCGCGCCGCTGCCTGGAGCGCGATGTGGCCCGTCGGCTGCTGCAGCACATCACCGAAGCGGGGTTGACGCGCCTGGCGCAGCACGTGGCGCAAGAGGAAGAAGCCCGCAAGCGCAACAGCACGAACGAATCCATCCGCCTATCAGGCGAATTCCACATCCTGATGGCGGAGCTGTCGGGCAATGCGGTGTACGCCCGCTACGTGAACGAAATCGTCTCGCGCTGTTCACTGATCCTGGCGCTATACGGCCGCCCCCATTCCAGCGAGTGCGCGGTCAGCGAGCACATGGAGATCGTCGAGGGCCTGCGCGCACGCGATGAAAAACACGTGCTGCATCTGCTGGAGCATCACCTGGAGTCCGTCACGGCACGGGCGCTGCTGAGCACGGATGGCTCGGGGGTGCGCGACATCCGCAAGATCCTCGACCGCTACGGGACCTGAGCCTGATCGGGGCCTGAGCCTGATCCAAGCCTGGTGCGCGGATGCGGCGCCTAGGGGCGCGCCCGCCCGATGGGCGAGCAGGGTTGCCCAAGAATGAGAAAAGCGCCCGGTCGGGGCGCTTTTCGGTTCTGGGGCCTAGATTTCGCGTTCTTCCGTCTTGAGGTTGTTGTCGCGAGCGAAATCCACCACGAACTTGTACGCCAGCGGTTCCAGGTCGCGCAAACGCAGGTCGACCACGATTCCGCGCACGCCGTCGATGACGACGGGCAGCACATAAGGCGAATAAGTGAGGTGGTTACCGGCACAGCCGGCGGGCCGGAACTGTGCCATTACGCCGGCGAGCCGTTCCGCCCAATCGCTGGGGCGGAATCGGCTACCGCTTTCGGTAACGCCATGAATTACGAATTGTCTGACGCGAGTTGCCATGAGTTCTTTCACTACAGCGCGCCTTTCACGAAAGCCGGATCTTCGGCGTGATCAAACATGCGCCCTGCGCCGCGAATTGTATATGATTGATCCTTTGCCCTCTTCCAAATGGCGTTTCTTACAAGAAACACCCCCAAAAAAGGGCCGGCATTTTTGGTAATCCCCCAGGAGGATCCGCAATGACCTCGCCTCTGGCCAATATCTATTCCCGCCTGCCGGTTGCGTTCACGCACGGCCAGGGGGTCTGGTTGTGGGATGCCGACGGCCGCAAATACCTCGACGCGCTGGCCGGCATCGGCGTGTCGTGCCTGGGCCATGCCCACCCGAAGCTTGTCGCCGCCATCAGCGAACAGGCCGCGCGCGTCATCCACACCTCGAACATCTATGAAGTGCCGCAACAGGCGGCGCTTGCCGCGCGCCTGACGGCGCTGTCCGGGATGCAGGAAGTCGCCTTCAACAACAGCGGCTCGGAAGCCAACGAAGCAGCGATCAAGCTGGCGCGCTACTACGCTTACCAGCGCGGCAACAAGCACGCCCACATCATCACCATGGATTCGTCCTGGCATGGCCGCACGCTGGCCACGCTGGCGGCCACCGGCAGCGACAAGGCGCGCAAGGGCTTCGAACCGCTGCCCACCGGCTTCATCCAGGTCGCCTACAACGACATCAATGCCGTGCGCGCCGCCGGCGACGCCGAACCGCGCACCGCGGCGGTGCTGCTGGAAGTGTTGCAAGGCGAAGGCGGCATCCGTCCGTCCGACATTGCCTACCTGCAGGAAGTGCGCCGTCTGTGCACCGAGCGCGGCTGGCTGCTGATGATCGACGAAGTGCAATCCGGCATCGGCCGCACGGGCAAGTGGTTCGCTCACCAATGGGCGGACATCACGCCCGACGTCATGACGCTGGCCAAGGGCTTGGCGGGGGGCGTGCCGATTGGCGCGATGCTGGCCGCAGGCCCTGCCGCGGGCGTTTTCACCCCGGGCAGCCACGGCACCACGTTCGGCGGCGGCCCGCTGGTGTGCGCGGCCGGCCTGGCCGTGCTGGACGCCCTGGAATCCGAGCGCCTGCTGGACAACGCCCATACCGTGGGCGCTTACCTGAAAGACGCGCTGCGACAAGCCCTGGCCGGCACCGACGGCGTCACCGAGGTTCGCGGTCGCGGCCTGATGCTGGGCATCGAGCTGGCGCGTCCCTGCGGCGTTCTGGCCGCGCACGCGCTGGCGGCCGGCCTGCTCATCAACGTCACGCGCGACCGCGTCATCCGCATGCTGCCGCCGTTGATCCTGAACAAGCAAGAGGCAGACCAGATCGTCAGCACACTGGTCCCGCTCATCCAACAATTCCTGGCCGAAACATCCCATTCCCGCCCGGGCCACGAGCCCGGCCGGGTCCAATGACCTGCGACATCACCATGACTCCTCCCACGACTCAAAACGGCCCGTTGCGGCATTTTCTCCAGTTCAAGGACTTTTCGTCCGCCGAGATCGCTTATGTGCTGGACCGCGCGCGTCTGATCAAAGAAAAATTCAAGCGCTACGAACCCCACATGCCGCTGCACGACCGCACGCTGGCGATGGTGTTCGAAAAAGCCAGCACCCGCACCCGCGTGTCGTTCGAAGCGGGCATGTACCAGATGGGCGGCTCGGTCATCAACCTGACCTCGAACGATTCCCAGCTGGGCCGTTCCGAGCCCATCGAAGACACCGCGCGCGTCATTTCGCGCATGGTCGACATCGTCATGATCCGCACGTTCGAGCAAACCCGCATCGAACGCTTCGCGTCGCATTCGCGCGTGCCGGTCATCAACGGCCTGACCAACGAGTTCCACCCCTGCCAGATCCTGGCGGACATCTTCACCTACATCGAGCACCGCGGCCCCATCGCCGGCAAGACGGTGGCCTGGGTGGGCGACGCCAACAACATGGCCTACACGTGGCTGCACGCCGCCGAAATGCTGGGCTTCACGCTGCACGTGTCCACGCCCGCCGGCTACGAACTTGAAGCCGCGCGCATCGGCACGCCGTCGCCCAACGTCCTGCGCCAATTCAAAGATCCCATGGAGGCTTGCCAAGGCGCGCACCTGGTCACGACCGACGTCTGGACCAGCATGGGCTACGAAGCCGAAAACGACGAACGCCGCGCCGCATTCGCCGACTGGTGCGTGGATGCCGAAATGATGGCCGCGGCCGACGCCGAAGCCGTCTTCATGCACTGCCTGCCTGCCCACCGCGGCGAAGAAGTCACCGGTGAAGTCATCGACGGCCCGCAAAGCGTGGTCTGGGACGAAGCCGAAAACCGTCTGCACGTGCAAAAGGCGCTGATGGAATTCCTGCTGCTGGGCCAGATCAAGTAAGCCCGTAGGCAACCAAAAAGGGCCCGGATATCTTGAGATATCCGGGCCCTTTTGCTTGGAGCGCCGCGGCTGGGCGTCCGCGATCGCCCCCTTTCGAAGGCGCCGCGATCAGCGCAACGTGCGTTCCCAGGCGGCGATGGCGTCCACCACGGCCTGCGGTTTTTCGGGCACCAGCGCGTGCCCTGCCCCGGGAATCACGACTAGCGACACGCGATCCCCGAATTCGTCGCGGATTTCGTTGCGCGTGGCTGGCGGCTTGAACAGATCCAATTCTGCTTGCAGGTCCAGCAGCGGTTTGGCGCCGCCCGACCACCAGTCCGCCTGTCGCGTTGCCTTGCCGGCCAGACGCTGGCTTTCGCTGACGTCGGGATACCAGCCGTTCAACCAGACCCGCGCGTCGTTGCTGGGCGCGAAGAACGCGTACTGGATCGACTTCAGGCGTTCGGCGTCGGGCAACGACAGTTCGGCGCTGCGGTCCACGTGTTCGCTCAAGCCTTTGGGATATTGCTTGGCCGCCGCCGCCACGATCACGACCCCGCGCACCAGCTCCGGGTAGTCGACGCCCGTGGCGCGGGCCACCCAGTTGCCGAACGCGTGGCCGACCATCACCACCGGCTGGCGTGCCACGTTGCGGATCACGGCGGCCTGGTCGTCCGCCAGATCATGCAGCGTGATGCCCGACATCGGTCCGGTACTGCCGCCGATGCCGCGCGGCTGCGGACGCAGCACGCGATAGCCGGCTTGCACGAAGCGTTCGGCCAGTTCGTCGAAATCCTGCGCGCCGCGCCCCCGCGACGGCAGCAGCACCAGCGCGGGCCCCTGCCCCTGGTCCAGCACTTCGATCGACGCACCGTTGCCCACCAGCACGTTCACGCGTTTGGGCGTATCGGCCAGCGCCGAACCTGATGCCACCACCGCGCAGGTGATCGTCAGCCCGGTCAGCAGTTTTTTCACCATCATCATGCCTCCTTGCCGGCCCGTCGCCGGCCCGCGGTCACAGGATTTTCTTGAACATCGTGCGGCGGGTATTGCGAAACGAAGGCCGCACGCGGCTGCTCCAGTCGGTGGCGCGCACGGCCAGCCACGGCGGGCTGCCGAAGGTTTCGCGGGTGTGCAAGTCGTAGCAGGCCAGGTATCGCGGCGATTCATCGCGGCATTCAAAACGCATCGCGCGCACCGTGCCGGGCACGGACGCCAGCCCGGGCAGATGCTCCCGGTCATACCAGGCGTTCAGGTCCTGCTCGGCCTCGGGCAGCACATCGGTTTCCACGATGTAGTGCCATGGCGCGTCCTGGCCGGCCGAAGCCCCCGGCAGGTCCAGCGTTTGATGCAACACGCGTGCGCGGGCGCCGGGAAAACTCTCGGCCAGACGGGCCTGGATTTCGGCCAGCGCGTGGCCCGCGCCGCGCAGGTACACATACGTGTCGGCCTCTTCAACGGCGGCAAAGGCGCTGACGCCCACGCCGTCCAGCCCGGCCGTCAGGCGCTGTGCCATGTCGGCCGCGCGGGCGTTGTCAAAGCGTTCGCCCAGCGACACCAGCAATAGGGTTTCCTGCACTGTTTTCTCCTTTCAATGGCCGACGCGTAGCGCCACAAGAAAACGCGACACCATGTTGTACGCGCCCACCGTGGCGGCCAGTTCGACCAGTTGCGCATCATCGTAGCGTGCGCGCACGGGCGCGAACACCGCGTCGGGCACCTCGATGTCGCGCGTCATGGCGTCGGTCAGCGCCAGCACCTCGGCTTCGCCGGGAGCCAGCCCTTGCACGTCGCGGGGGGCCGGGTTGGACCGCAACGCGTCGATCACGTCTTGCGGCATGCCGCCGGCCAAGGCGTGCGGCACATGCGCGTCAAATTCGTAGGGCGCGTTGTTCAAGGTCGCCACGCGCAGGATGATGAGTTCACGCAGACGCGGCGACAACGACGTCTTCTGGCGAATGGCGGTCAGCATGGCTTCCCAGCCATCCACGACGGCCGGGCTATTCAGCAGCACCTGGTACAGCGGCGAAATCCGGCCGCGCGCAGCGCTGATGCGCGCCTCGATCGCAGCCAGTTCCTGGCGGGTGCCCGGAACCACGGGGGTGACTCGGCTTGCACTCATGTTCACTCCGGACGGATGTTCTTGCGCTGGATCAGCGCGGTCCACTTGGCACGGTCGGAGGCGATCAGCGCGGCCAGTTCCTGGGGCGAGCTGGGCGCGGCCTGCGCGCCGAACTTCTCAAGCTTGGCACGCACGGCCTCGTTGCCCAACGCGGCGCGCACCGCCTGGTTCAGCTTGTCCACCGTCGCCGCCGGCGTGGACGACGGGGCCACGATCCCATACCAGTTATTCGATTCCACGCCCGCGATGCCCTGTTCGGCCAGCGTCTTCACGTCCGGCAGCAGCGGGTGACGTGTGGGCGCGGCGATGCCCAGCGGCTTGAGCTTGCCGCCCTGGATATGGCCGATCAGGCCCGGCACGTCGCCGAAGAACCCGGCCACCTGGTTGCCCATCACGTCGTTGATGACGGGCGCCGCGCCTTTGTATGGCACGTGCAGCACGTTGGCTTTGCTGGCATCGGCAAACATCTCCATCGTCAGGTGCGGAATGCTGCCGATCCCCGACGACCCGATCGCCACCGACTGCTTGGCGGCCTGCGACGCCTTCACGAAATCGGCGGCATCCGTGGCCGGATTGGAGGGATTCACCACGAACACCGTGGCGTTGTTCACGACTTTGGACACCGGCGCGAAATCGCGCACCGGATCGTACGGCAGGTCCTTGTACAGCGCCGGACTGATGGCGACCGCGCCGACGCTGGTCAGGAACAGCACCGAGCCGTCGCCGGCCGCCTTGGCCACGTATGCCGCGGCGATATTGCCATTGGCGCCCGCCTTGTTTTCGACGATGACCTGCTGCTTGAGTTCTTTGCCCAGTTGCTCGGCCAGCACGCGCCCCACCAGGTCCACCGGACCGCCGGGCGGGAATGCGATGATCAGGCGAACCGGGCCGTCGGCATGCGCCGCGCCGAACGCGGCCAGACTCAGCACCGTGGCCGAGAGAATCTTATTGAACATGGTGTCTCCTCGTTGAATGGAATGTTCTTTTGTGCCCGGCCCCCGGAAGGGGCGGGCCTGCCGTCTAGTTGAATCCGTACAGCCGCGCGGGGTTGTCCACCAACACGCGCTGGCGCAGCGCCGCATCGGGACACGCCTCGAAGAACGTGTCCACCAATTCGCCATCGTCGGGCATGTCGCCCGCCACATTCGGGTGCGGCCAGTCGGTGCCCCACAATGTCCGGTCCGGCAGGGCCTCGACCAGCGCGCGGACAAAGGGAATGCCTTCCGCGAACGGGCGCTGGCCCGATGCGATGCGGTCGATGCCCGATACCTTCACCCAGGCCTGCGGCACGTCGGCCAGGCTCAGCAAGGCGCGCATCGCGGGCGAATCTAGCCCGTCGGCCGCCTTCAAGCGGCCCATGTGGTCCACGACGAACGGCAGCGGCAACGCCCGAAGACGTGGCAGCAGGTCGGGCAGCATCGCGCCATCCAGATGCAGGCACAGGTGCCAACCCAGCGGCGCGATCAAGGACACGACATGGTCGAACACCGCCGGCTCGGGCGCGCCGCCCAGATGGGGCACGAAATTGAACCGCGCGGCGCGCACGCCGCCTTCATGCAACGACTTGACGCTGGCCACCGTGGCGTCCGCCCCCAGCAACGCCACCCCGCGATAGCGGCCGCCGCTTCGAGCCAGCGCATCCAGCAGGGCGCGATGATCCGAACCGTGGCAATTGGCCTGCACCACCACCGCGCGCTCGACGCCCAGATGCGCGTGCAACGCCGTCATCTTCGCGTAGGACGCATCGGGCGGCGTATACGAGCGGCCCTCGGCATACGGGAACACGTCTGCCGGTCCAAAAACGTGGCAATGCGTGTCGCACGCGCCCGGCGGCAGCGCATGACGCGGATGGGAAGGGGACGCAAGCGGGGGACGGCAATCGGGCACGGCGGTTTCCTGCGGGAAAAACGACATCGTCACGGATTGCTGGCCGGCAAACAATGCTATATCTTTGATTTCAGATATGCATAAATTAAATATCCAATGGATCTGAAACAGATCGAGTATTTCGTCCGGGTCGCGGAGCGGCGCAGCTTCTCGCGCGCCGCCGAAATGCTGGACGTGGCGCAACCCACGCTTAGCCGGCAGGTGCGCCTGCTGGAACTGGAACTGGGCCAGCACCTGCTGTACCGCAACGGCCGCGGCGCCGAACCCACCGAAGCCGGCCTGCGCTTCCTGGAACACGCCCGCGCCCTGCTGACGCTGGCCGACCGCGCCAAGGAAGACCTGCAGTCGTTACGCGAAACCCCGGCCGGCAAAGTCGTGGTCGGGCTTCCGCCGCGCATCGCCCGCGTGCTGACCCCGCCGCTGGTGCAGGCGTTCCGCCGCAGCTTTCCCGACGCCTCGATCGCCGTCGCAGAGGGCCTGAGCGCCCAGGTCCGCGAATGGCTACTGGCCGGCCGCGTCGACCTGGCGCTGCTGTATGACCCGGCGCCCTCGCCCCAATTGGCCTATGAATCGCTATTCCGGGAAGACCTGGTGCTGGCCGCCGCCGCCCGGCACGAACCGCCGCTGCCGGCCCGCGTAGCCGTGGCGCAGCTGGGCGACTATCCCCTGGTGCTGCCCAGCCTGCCCAATGCCATCCGCACGCTGGTGGAAAGCGTCTGCCGCGCCCAGGGCGTGCGTCTGAAGGTCGCGGCCGAGGTGGACGCGGTGCAGACCATCGTGGAACTGGCGGCGCAGGGCGACGCCTATGCCATCCTGCCGCGTTCGGCCGCCCGGGGGCCCGCCGCCGAACATGCGTTGTCGCTCTGTGACATCGGCTCGCCCAGGATCACCAACAACCTGGTATTGGCCAGCGCCCGGCATCGTCCCGCCACGCGGCTGGCCACGGCCACCGGCGCGCTGATCCGTCAACTGGAACTGGCCCGCCTGTTCGCGCCGGCGGCCGACACCCGCATCGGCGCGGACGCCCTTCCGCCCGGCGGCGCCCGCCCCGGTCAAAAGAGTTAAAATGCGGTCACCTTTCTTGTTTGGCGGCTCGTTGCTGTCAAAGTCCTGTTGGCGTCTCACCTCAAACAATGACCACTATCCTCCCGAACCTTCCCACCGGCCAGAAGGTCGGCATCGCCTTTTCCGGCGGCCTCGACACCAGCGCCGCGCTCCTGTGGATGCGCAATAACGGCGCGATTCCGTACGCCTACACCGCGAACCTGGGCCAGCCCGACGAGTCCGACTACGACGAGATTCCCCGCAAGGCCCTGGCCTACGGCGCCGAAAACGCCCGCCTGATCGACTGCCGCGCGCAGCTGGTGGCTGAAGGCATCGCCGCCCTGCAAGCGGGCGCGTTCCACATCTCGACCGCCGGCATCACCTACTTCAACACGACCCCGATCGGCCGCGCAGTCACCGGCACGATGCTGGTGGCCGCCATGAAGGAAGACAACGTCAACATCTGGGGCGACGGCAGCACCTTCAAGGGCAACGACATCGAGCGTTTCTACCGCTACGGTCTCTTGACCAACCCTGACCTGAAGATCTACAAGCCGTGGCTTGACCAGCGCTTCATCGACGAGCTGGGCGGCCGTTCGGAAATGTCCGAATACATGCGCCAAGCCGGCTTCGACTACAAGATGTCGGCCGAAAAAGCCTACTCGACCGACTCCAATCTGCTGGGCGCCACCCACGAAGCCAAGGACCTGGAACAACTGAACTCCGGCATCCGCATCGTCAAGCCCATCATGGGCGTGGCGTTCTGGCGCGACGACGTGGCCGTGAAGGCCGAAGAAGTCACCGTCCGCTTCGAGGAAGGCCAACCGGTCGCCTTGAACGGCGTGGAATTCAGCGACCCGGTTGAACTGCTGCTGGAAGCCAACCGCATCGGTGGCCGCCACGGCCTCGGCATGAGCGACCAGATCGAAAACCGCATCATCGAAGCCAAGAGCCGCGGCATCTACGAAGCCCCGGGCCTGGCCTTGCTGTTCATCGCCTACGAACGCCTGGTCACCGGCATTCACAACGAAGACACGATCGAGCAGTACCGCGAAAACGGCCGCAAGCTGGGCCGCCTGCTGTACCAGGGTCGCTGGTTCGACCCGCAAGCCATCATGCTGCGCGAAACCGCCCAGCGCTGGGTGGCCCGCGCCATCACCGGCGAAGTCACCATCGAACTGCGCCGCGGCAACGACTATTCGCTGCTGAACACCGAATCGGCCAACCTGACGTACGCGCCCGAGCGCCTGTCCATGGAAAAGGTGGAAAACGCCCCCTTCACCCCGGCAGACCGCATCGGTCAGCTCACCATGCGCAACCTCGACATCGTCGACACCCGCGAAAAGCTGTTCACCTACGTCAAGACCGGCTTGTTGGCCTCCAGCGGCACGTCGCTGCCGCAGCTGAAGGACGACGGCAAGAAGAAGAAGTAATTCTTCCGCCACAGTAATTCTTGCCCCAAAAAAAGCCCCTCGGCAAAAACCGAGGGGCTTTTTCATGCCCGCGACATTCATCGCAGATCTGACGGATAGGTCACAAGCGCAACCTCACGACGCAAAGCAACGCCCCGGCGAAAAACAAGCCTACAACTCGACCTGCATCCCCATCTCCACGACCCGATTCGCCGGAATCTTGAAGAACTTCGTGCTTCGCGTCGAATTCCGCGCCATGAACGAGAACACGGCCCTTCTCCACCGCAACAACGCCGGCTTCCTTGCCGCCACCACCGTCTGCCGCGACAGGAAGTACGACGTCCGCATCGGCTCCAGATCCAATTCCGGATACGCCTCGGCCACCAGCCGCAACGCGTCCGGCACGTCGGGATCTTCCTTGAATCCGTAGTTGATCGTCGCCGTCCAGCTGGACGCGCTCAGCTTGTTCACGACGAAACGCTCTTCCGGCGAGATATACGGCACGTCCGCCACCAGGATCGTCAGGAACAGCACATGATCGTGCAGCACCTTGTTGTGCTTCAGGTTGTGCAGCAGCGCCGGCGGCACATTGCCCGAATTCATCGTCATGAAGATTGCCGTCCCGGGCACCCGCGACGGCGGATACGCCTCCAGCTGTTCCATGAATTCCTTGAGCGGCTGCCGGTCGCGATGCTGCATATCAGACAGCAAGTGCCGGCCGCGGCGCCACGTCATCATCAGCGTGAACACCACGATCGCCACCACCAGCGGCAGCCATCCCCCCTCGTGGATCTTGAACACGTTGGCCGAAAACAGCAGCACATCGAACAGCAGCAGCAGGCCCAGCACCGTGAACCACAGCATGCGCTTGACGCCCGTGGTGCCACGCGGCAGCACCGCGAACGCCAGGACCGACGTCGTCAGCATCGTGCCCGTCACCGCGAACCCGTAGGCCGCCGCCAGGTTGTCCGAATTGCGGAACAGCAGCACCAGGACCAGCACCGCGCACAACAACAGTGCATTGACCTGGGGCAGATAGATCTGACCCTTCTCGACCGCCGACGTATGCAGGATCTGCATGCGCGGCCAGAAGCCCAACTGCACCGCCTGGCGTGTCACCGAATAGGCGCCGGAGATCACCGCCTGGGACGCCACGATCGTCGCGATCGTGGCCAGCGCTACCAGCGGCGCCAGGCCCCAATCGGGCGCCATCATGAAAAACGGGTTGCGGATCGCCGTGGGATCGCGCAACAGCAACGCGCCCTGACCGAAATAGCACAGCGTCAGCGCGGGCAGCACCATGCTGAACCAGGCGCTGCGGATGGCCGGGCGGCCAAAGTGGCCCATGTCGGCGTACAGCGCCTCGGCGCCCGTCAATGCCAGCACCACCGCGCCCAGCAGCACGAAACTGATCAATGGGAATTCGACGATGAAGCGCAGTCCCCACATCGGGTTCAATGCCGACAGCACCTCCGGCATCAGCCAGATCTGCCAGGCGCCCAGGGCGGCCAGCGTGCCGAACCACACCAGCATCACCGGGCCGAACAGCTTGCCCATGACGCCCGTTCCGTGCGATTGGATCGCAAACAGCGCCACCAGCACCACCAGCGCGATCGGCACCACCCACGCATCCAGCGTGTGCGACACGATCCCGATGCCTTCCAGCGCGGACAGCACGGAGATGGCCGGCGTGATCATGCTGTCGCCGTAGAACAGCGCCGCGCCAAAAATCCCCAACACGATCAGCACCCAGCGCATCTTGCCGTCACGATTGCGCACCGCCAGTTCCAGCAGCGCCAGCGTGCCGCCTTCGCCGCGGTTGTCGGCACGCAGCACCAACGTCACGTACTTCAGCGACACCACCACCATCAGCATCCAGAACAGGATGGAAAGCACGCCAAGCAGATGCGCGGGCTCCAGGTCGGTATGCACGCTCAAGCCCGTCAGGCAGGCACGCAAGGTGTACAGCGGGCTGGTGCCGATGTCGCCGTACACCACGCCCAGCGCGCCCATGATGAGCGCCGCGCGCGACGATGGCGCATGCGCGCCGCCCGGATTCGCGCCGGACGATGAAGGAACACCAGCCGTGGCTTGGCTCATGATGTGGGTTCTTGACGGGTAAGTTGAGCCCCTTTGCGGGGGCCGGGGAACACGACGGACAACCGTGTGCCGGAGAATTGGGGGCGGCTGGTCAGCTTCCACCAGGCGCCGTGGGCGTGCGCAATTTCGCGCACGATCGCCAGGCCCAGGCCCGAGCCGCCCGCTGTCGCAGTGGGCGACCGGTAGAAAGCCTCGAACACGCGGTCGCGCTCGTCGGCGGGAATTCCGGGCCCGTCGTCTTCGACGGTCAGCGACGGCGGATTGGCGCCCACGATCAGCGTGATACGACCGGTCTCATTGCCATAGCGCAATGAGTTGTCGATCAGGTTGCTCAGCAGTTCGGCCAGCAGCAAGGGGTCGGCGTCGATCCAGATGGGCGCGTCGGGCGCCACCAGGTCCAGCTCGTAGCGGGCCTCGCGCACCCGTGGGAACCACTCGGCGCCATGCACCCTCACCCACTCGCACAGATCGATGCGCACAAAGCTGTCCTGCGGCCGGGCGTTGGGATCGGCGCGCGCCAGCACCAGCAACTGCTGGCCCAGCCGGATCATGCGGTCGCTGACGGCCTTGATGCGCTCGGCGCGGGCGCGCACGTCGTCAGGCAAGGGGCGGGCCAGCATCAGTTCGGATTCCAGCCGCAGGCCGGACAAGGGGGTCCGCAACTGGTGCGCCGCATGCCCGATGAAGCGGCGCTGCGCTGCCAGCGACGCATCCAGGCGCAGCAGCAGGTCATTGGTATGGGTCACCAGCGGTTCGATTTCCACCGGCACGCCCGCCACTTCCAGCGGCTGCATGTCGTCGATGGAACGCTGGCGGATCTCTTCGGACAGATGGTTCACGGAGCGCAGCCCCGAGCGCACGCCCTGCACCACCACCCAGGTGAACAGGGCGATCAGCGCCACCTGCCCCACCACCATCAGCCAGAAGAAATCTTCCAGCATCCAGAGCGACATGTCGATCTTGTGGGTGATGACCCAGGTGGCCGCCAGGTCCAGCAGGACCAGCAGCAAGATAGGCGGCATCAGGCGGATCACCAGGTGCCGCGCCAGCGAACGGGAAGGGAGCAAGGGGCGTGCTGCCGGAAGAGCGGAAGGAGTGCGTTCCTGCGTCATGACGCGATACCCTCGCTTGAGCGGATGGAAGCGCGCAGCCGGAGCATGCCGGGCGCGACCGGGCCGTCAGGCCGCTTCCACATCCAGCATGTAGCCGAAGCCGCGCACCGTCTGGATGCTGGCGCCCGTGCCTTCCAGGCGCTTGCGCAGACGGTACACATAGACTTCGACAGCGTTTTCGCTGAAATCGGCGTCCCAGGCGGACAGCGAGTTGACGATCTGGCGCTTGGTCACGACGCGGCCCACGCGGGCCATCAACATCTCCAGCACGGAGAGTTCGCGCACGGACAGCGACAGGCGCTGGCCGTTGGCGCGGACTTCGCGGCCGACCGTGTCGAACACCAGCGGGCCCACTTCGATCAGCGGCTGCGCCTGACCGGCACGGCGCCGGCCAAAGGCGCGCACGCGCGCGGCCAGCTCGGGCAGTTCGAAAGGTTTGGTGACGTAGTCGTCGGCGCCGGCGTCCAGGCCCGCAACGCGGTCTTCGATGCCGTCGCGGGCGGTAAGGATCAGCACGGGAACCTGATTGCCGTCCTGGCGCAGTTGCCGCAGCACATCAAGCCCGCTCATGCCGGGCAGGTTGAGGTCGAGCAGCATCAGGTCATACGGCTGGCCCGCCAAAGCGCCCAGGACTCGGTCGCCTTCCGTCAGCCAGTCGACCGCATAACCCTGGTCGGCCAGGAACTCCTGGAGCGCGTGGCCCAGGGTGGTGTCGTCTTCGATTACCAGTACTCGCATGCCGCGATTCTAGCGCGATCCGAAAAAAAAGGGGCGCGAAATGCGCCCCTTTCCTTGGGATCCGTTCACCGGCCGGACGGCGCCACAGCGGGAGCCGGGGTGGGCCCGCCCGCAGCCGGCGCGCCAGTGGCGGCGGCCCCGCCCGAAGGCGGCGTCGTGACGAATCCGATACGCGACATCCCCGAGCGGCGAGCCGAGGCCATGACCTTGGCCAGGGTTTCGTAACG
>Ga0307412_10000925_pt1 | contig 16779 bp, 16 predicted proteins | sample DK1Cmetagenome_3_FD_203823 | JGI IMG/M metagenome (GOLD analysis project Ga0307412, IMG submission 203823) | Maize rhizosphere microbial communities from greenhouse at UC Davis, California, United States - DK15-C-1 | ecosystem: Host-associated > Plants > Roots > Rhizosphere > Soil | place: USA...
ATGAAATTACCGAGGCATATGTAGAGAGTTTTATTTCAAAATCGATTTACTCGGGTATACTGTTGGTGGGTTTCGACCCTAAGCATCCTGAAGAAATTCTGGCTGAGATTCATTGTTATAAGCCAGCACCAAGTGTGTTTTCGCATGTTTTGTCTGACACCAGTATTGTAGTTCATCCAAAAGTGCAGGGCAAAGGCCTTGGAAAGCTATTATTTAACAGACTGCTTGAGGAAATAAAGGGAGGAAGAAAGGACATTCTTCGCCTTGAATTAATTGTGAGGGAAAGTAATCATAAGGCAATATCCTTCTACCGTAGTATAAATTTCAGGATTGAAGGCCGTTTTGAAAGACGCATCGATTCAAGAAATGGAAAGTTCGAAGCAGATATTCCCATGGCATGGTTTAATCCTGACTATGAAAACCCTTATTTAAAGCATTAATTTCCCCAATATTTCTGAAGGCACGTGTTTCAAGTTTAACACCAGAAATCCATCCAGGCTATCGCTAAATTTAGGATCGGTGTTGAATCCGATAATTTTGGCATTAAGAGCAATGTATTGCCTTAGTAGTACAGGGAATTTTAATTTTCTGGTTTCAATTCCGGTAATCAGGTTTTCAATCTCCTTTAAACTGGTTTCAGATTCTGTAATTAAACCTCCATTTGCTTTTGAAAAATCAATTTTGAACTGTTTTCTCGGCTTAACGAAGGACGCTAGATACCCGTCAAAATGGTGTTTGTTTATGTAATCGACAAGTAGGGATTTTGAAAATTGCGAAAAATTGTTGCTGATGCTAACCGGTCCGATTAGGTAATGATATTTTTCCGGATATTGAATAAGGTACTTCAATATCCCCTTCCATAGAAGAAATAGTGGCAGTGGTTTTTGCTGATATTCTTTCCTTACCCACGACCTGCCCAGTTCCAGGCTTTTGGATAGTACCGGTGCAAGCTCTTTCTTCATCTTAAATAATTCTGAAAGATAAAAGCCATGTTTTCCATGCGAATAATATATTTCATCCCCTTTACCAATTCGATACGCACCTACAAGCAGTCTCATTTCGGTATCCCAGATAAATAGATGGTTGTAGTAAATATCATACTTATCCAGGTCTATTGATTTATTAGTCCCTTCACCAACCTCTCTAAACGTTAACTCGCGCAGCCGCCCGATCTCCTTTATTATATTCGGTATCTTGGCAACGGGTGTAATGTATACCTCATAACTTTTTTCCTTGCAGACCAGGTATTTATTGAGAAATTTGATTTCGTCCGCGAGAAGATCTGAAGATATCTCATTCACAATTGGCATTGGATGCCGCTTTATTTTAAACAGGTTATTGTCTTTGAACAGCTTCTGATGCCCTTCGAGCCCGGCACCTAGAGCGTAGGTCCTTGCCCTGAGATAGTCGAGCAGTTTCTTCGGATCGTTCTGGTAAGGCGAGTCGATAATTAATATTGGCTTCCCAATCCTGACTTTAATAACCTGTCCCTGTTTGTTAAACAATTCAGATGGTAATTTGGCAGTTCTAAGCATAGGATGAAGTAATCCCAATATATTGAAAAGCAATCCATTATTACCGCTGAAATAAATCGGAATAACAGGAGCCTTAGCTTTTGCGATAATTTTTCCGGTTACGGTGCCCCATTTTTTATCTGTTACGTGATGGAACTCAGTTTGATATGATGACACCTCCCCTGCGGGGAAGATCCCCACCGGAGTGCCGCTTTCTAAAACCCGAATTGTTTTTTTGATGCCACTGATACTTGAGGTATGTTGAATGTTTTCAAAGGGATTTACCGCAATTAGCCATTCTTTGAGGTTGGGTATTTTGTCAACTATGAAATTAGCCATTAATTTAGCATCAGGCCTTTTTCTGCAGAGTAGTTTTAGCAAGATTAAGCCATCGATGCCACCATAGGGATGGTTAGCGAGTGCAATAAACGCTCCGTCAGTGGGAATGTAATCGAGTTCGCTTTCATTAAAGTCGATTATAACGCCCAGATGCTCTAAAATCTGATCAATAAATTCAAGCCCGCTTAAATGGCTAATACTTTCATATTTGTTATTAACTTCATTAATTTTCATTAACTCCATTAAAAATGACGATAGGCCAGGCATCGGAATTTTATCTATTCTGGTAGCCTTCTCAAATTCTTCCTTGCTGATCACCGTCATAAGCGAATTAAAATTTTGATTAACGAATAAATTTAACGTGATTTTATTCCGCTGATAAGTGATTTCCAAAATATAACCTAAATTTAAACCCTACTTAACCCAGCATCATGATTAATCGCATTAAAGAGCATTTCGGCTTCACAAAAAAAGAGCTGAATGGCTTAATTGTATTCCTGTTCCTAATCATTGCTACTAGTTTCTTTCCGTTTATTTACTCTTGCTTCAAAGAACCCGAGGTTTACAATTTTGACGATTTTAAAAAGGAAATAGCGGCATTCGAGGCATCGGCAGTGAAGGAAGAGGAGCCAGCTTATTACAAAAAACACGATAAACGGGATTATGATAGGCCCGCGAAACCACAATATTTTTCCTTTAATCCTAACGGGCTGCCAGAAGAGGCATGGAAACGCCTGGGCTTAAAGCTCTGGCAAATCCGTATGATTAAGAATTATGAATCTAAAGGAGGAAGATTTTATAAAAAGGAAGACCTTCGAAGAATTTATTCCATTAGGCCTGAAGACTACGCACGATTAGAACCATATATCAACATTCCAGCAAACTTTTCCGCCCGAAAGTTTGATAAAAAATTTGAGTCAGGTTCAGGTTTTAAAAAGAAGTTTGAAATAGTAGATATCAATTTGGCTGATTTTGCGCAATTAGAAACGCTGAAAGGCATAGGCGCTGCATTTGCTACTCGTATAATTAAGTACAGAAACAGGTTGGGTGGTTTTCACAGCCCTGGGCAGTTGATGGAAGTTTATGGGCTCGACTCTGCAAAGTATGCCGCATTTCAAGGGCAGATTAGCTTCAACCAAACCTATCTTCAGAAATTAAACGTTAATACCATTTCGCTTGACGAACTTAAAAAGCATCCATATTTAACGTATAAGCAGGCAAACGCCATCATCCAGTACAGAAGACAGCACGGCTTATACAAGTCATCTGAAGACTTGAGGAAAATCATCATCCTTCCCGAAGCTGCAATTAAAAAAATTGAACCTTACCTGGCCTTCTAGTTTGTGAATCTAAGTATGTAAATGTTGCCCGTGGAACCTGTTTACACTTGCAACTTTTCTTTTGGCAAAGCGTTATACATACTAACCAACCCAAAACCATTATGGCTGCTTATCCTACCGATGCACATTCGCCTGACCTCGAAGGGCTGCAATTAATTACTTCCATGGTTCGTGATTTTGCAGAAAAGCATATCCGTCCGCATGTAATGGACTGGGACGAAAATCAAATTTTTCCTGTTGATACATTTAAAAAACTGGGAGAACTTGGCCTAATGGGAGTTTTAGTGCCAGAGCAGTACGGAGGAGCCGGGCTTGGCTATTTTGAATATGTAAATGTGATCGTAGAGTTAGCCAAAGTTTGCGGCTCAATCGGGTTATCAGTTGCCGCACATAATTCATTATGCACAGGCCACATTCTCACATTTGGCAACGAAAACCAAAAAAACAAATGGTTACCCAAGCTTGCTTCTGGAGAGTGGATAGGAGCATGGGGGCTTACAGAAGCGAACACCGGTTCTGACGCGCTGAATATGAACACAACAGCCGTTTTGCAAGATGAACACTATATAATTAATGGCTCCAAAAATTGGATCACACATGGGAAATCTGGCAATGTAGCCGTAGTTACAGCCAGGACCGGCGAAAGAGGAAGCGCGTCAGGTGTATCTGCTTTTGTTATTGAAAAAGGTACGCCGGGATTTAGTCACGGTAAAAAAGAGAATAAGCTTGGCATGCGAGCGTCAGAAACGACAGAATTGATATTTGATAACTGCAAGATTCCACGTGAAAATCTTCTTGGACAAGAGGGCGGCGGTTTCAGGCAAGCAATGAAAGTTTTGGATGGGGGACGGATTTCTATTGCCGCCCTTGCCTTGGGTATAGCTAAAGGTGCTTTCCAGGCGGCCGTTAAGTATTCCAAAGAAAGAAAACAGTTTGGCCAGCCAATTTCGAATTTTCAAGCCATTGCATTTAAATTAGCGGATATGGCCACTGAAATTGAAGCTGCGGAACTGCTGATTTTAAATGCTGCTTCTCTTAAAAATAGGGGAGAGCCGGTTACTAAACAATCGTCTATGGCCAAGTATTACGCATCGGAAATGGCAGTGAAAGTTGCTACAGAAGCTATCCAGATTTTTGGCGGTTATGGCTATACAAAGGATTTTCCAGTTGAAAAGTATTTCAGGGATGCTAAGCTTTGTACTATTGGAGAAGGGACTTCTGAAATTCAAAAAATTATTATATCCAGAGAGATATTAAGATAAATTACGTGGCGCAAGTTTTTAAGTACTAATAAACAGAAAGCCCGTTATTGATAAATAACAGGCTTTTTAAATCTTTTAACTACTTTGCAGAGAGAGCGGGATTCGAACCCGCGATACCCTTACGAGTATACAAGCTTTCCAGGCTTGCTCCTTCAACCACTCGGACACCTCTCTGTTTTAAGGAGGAGCAAAAGTATAAAATAGAATGAATAAATAAAATCTAATTGAAGATATTTAGAACACAGACTTCGCAGGGGCAGCCAAAGGTGTCTTACTTAGTTCGCCACGAAGATTAGTTTCAAGCAGCCGACTCATTCTATCAACAGTGTAACCCCTCCCCAATAAAAACATTAGCTTAGTAACGGCAGCCTCGTAAGTCATATCGTATCCACTTATTACACCCATATTTTTTAGCGGCCGGCTTGTTTCGTATCTGCCAAGTTCAACTGTACCAACCTTACATTGTGAAATATCAAGAATAATTTTTCCGGCTTTAATTGCAGTTTGCAGGCAATCTAAGAACCATTTATCTGTGGTTGTATTTCCTGCCCCGAATGTTTCAAGAATGATTGCTTGCGTTTGAGAATTAACGATTGCATCAACGGTCGCCGTGCTAATACCTGGATACAATTTCAAGACAGTAATTGAATTGTTTAGCTTTTTATGAGCCTTAAATACGCAGTCCTCACATTTTCGGATACTGACATCATTGTAGCGTAAATGGACTCCAGCCTCTGCAAGTACGGGATAGTTTGGTGACCTGAATGCTTCAAATTTTGCTGAATTATATTTAAATGCGCGGTTGCCGCGAAATAACTGAAAGTCAAAGTATATACATACCTCAGGAACTCTTGCCGTACCATTTAGTTTAGCTGATGCAATCTCTAAAGCAGTAATTAAATTCTCTTTTGCATCCGTTCTTATTTCACCAATAGGCAATTGTGATCCAGTAAAAATAACCGGTTTATTAAGCCCCTCCAGCAAGAAGCTCAAAGCTGATGCCGTAAATGCCATTGTATCCGATCCGTGCAGAATCACAAATCCATCGTACAATTCATAGTTCTTTTCAATCAACTCAGCTAATTCAATCCATATTTCAGGGCTCATATTAGATGAATCAATAATTTCAGAAAATGAATGGACTGTTATTTCGTAAGGAAGGCGTTGAAGTTCAGGGACATTGTCTGTAATGTGGGCGAAGTCCAAAGGCTTTAAAACACCCGTCACCTTGTCAAAAACCATTCCTATAGTTCCCCCGGTGTATATAATTAAAACCTTTGTCATCGAAATTTTACTAAAATTTTCCTAAATATAAAAAAGGAAACGATTTATTAAATATTAAATATGTCTTTTGAATTTTCTGTGGTGATTTTTGCAATCTCCGCAATATTGGTGTTTTTCAGCTCTGCAATTTTGGCTGCAATATAAGTTAGGTAACTGCTCTCGTTAGGTTTCCCCCTAAAAGGAGCAGGTGTTAAATAAGGAGAATCTGTTTCTAAAACAAGGTGTTTCATGTCCACTTCTGAGACAACCTTGTCTAGTCCTGAGTTTTTGTAAGTAACAACGCCTCCGATTCCCAAATAGAATCCCAAATTGATTATTTTGTTTGCCTGCTCTAAGTTGCCAGAAAAGCAATGGAAAATTCCGCGTAGCCTTTCATCCTTATTTTCTACTAAAATCTCATAAACTTCGTCAAAAGAGTCTCGCGAGTGGATTACAATCGGAAGTCCCAGGCTTTTGGCCCAATCTATTTGCATCTTAAAGGCTTTTCGCTGGATTTCCAAAGTGCTTTTGTCCCAATACAGGTCAATCCCTATTTCTCCAACAGCATAGATCTTATATTGCGAGATAGCATTATAAATAAGGTCCAATTCCTTTTCAAAGCCATCTTTCACATCGCAGGGGTGTAGGCCAAGCATCGGAAAACAATATTGCGGATATTCATTGGCCAGCCCCATAACCAGTTCGATGGACTCCGAATCTACATTTGGAAGAAACAGGCGCTCAACATTGTTCTCTAAGCAACGCTTCATCAGCCCAGCTCGCTTAACGCCATCCTTTTCATAGTACAGGTGTGTGTGTGTGTCCGTTAAAACCATTTTGGCAAAGTTAAAAAACCTGCATTAACAACGCATGAATTAATAGGTTTGGTTTCAAAGGAGGCAAAAAAACAAGAAAGCCCGCCCAATGATCGGGCAGGCTCTCTTGTTCAGAATTTAAGAAAATTACTTAACCTCTTCGAAATCAACGTCAGTGACTGCATCGCCTGCATTTGAAGCGTTGCCAGCACCGGCATCAGCACCTGGTTGTTGTGCCCCAGCTCCGGCTTCCTGAGTTGCTTTGTACATATCTTCAGATGCAGCATTCCAAGCGTTTTGAAGTTCGGTTTGTGCAGCTTCAATATCGGCAAAGTTTTTAGCAGCGTAAGCGTCTTTAAGTTTGGCCAAGCCACTCTCGATAGGTGCTTTTTTCTCTGCTGGGATTTTATCCCCGTATTCTTTCAATTGTTTTTCAGTTGAGAATATTAATGCATCTGCCGCATTTAATTTATCAACTTCTTCTTTTGCTTTTTTATCTGCTTCAGCATTTGCTTCAGCTTCGCGTTTCATTTTTTGAATTTCTTCGTCAGATAAGCCTGAGGAAGCTTCGATACGGATTTTTTGCTCTTTACCAGTTGCTTTATCTTTCGCACCCACGTGCAAGATACCGTTAGCATCAATATCGAATGTTACTTCAATTTGAGGTACGCCACGAGGTGCTGGTGGAATTCCGTCTAAGTGGAAACGTCCAATTGTACGGTTCTGGCTAGCCATTGGTCGCTCACCTTGCAAGATGTGGATCTCTACGGAAGGCTGATTGTCAGACGCAGTCGAGAATACCTCCGATTTTTTAGATGGGATAGTTGTGTTTGCCTCGATTAATTTAGTCATCACACCACCCATGGTTTCAATACCTAATGAAAGAGGTGTTACGTCTAATAATAATACGTCTTTAACTTCTCCTGTTAATACTCCACCCTGAATGGCAGCACCAATTGCCACAACTTCATCAGGATTTACACCTTTAGAAGGCTCTTTTCCGAAGAATGACTTAACTGCGTCCTGAATAGCAGGGATACGGGTAGAACCACCTACAAGGATGATCTCATCGATATCAGAAGTTGATAATCCAGCATTTTTAAGAGCAGAACGGCAAGGCTCGATAGTGCGTTTAATTAAGCCATCTGCTAGTTGTTCAAATTTAGCACGGCTTAAAGAACGAACTAGGTGTTTCGGCCCACTTTGATCTGCCGTAATATAAGGTAAGTTGATCTCAGTTTGAGTAGAACTTGAAAGCTCAATTTTAGCTTTTTCAGCAGCTTCTTTCAAACGCTGTAAAGCCATTGCATCTTTGGTTAAGTCCATACCATTTTCAGATTTGAACTCATCTCTTAACCAGTCGATAATAACCTGATCGAAGTCATCACCACCTAAGTGAGTGTCACCATCAGTAGATTTTACTTCAAATACGCCATCTCCCAATTCAAGAACAGAAACGTCATGGGTACCACCGCCGCAGTCAAACACAACGATCTTCATGTCTTTGTGCGCTTTATCTAAACCATAAGCTAATGCAGCAGCAGTTGGCTCGTTGATGATACGCTTAACATTTAAGCCTGCAATTTCGCCAGCTTCTTTAGTAGCCTGACGCTGAGCATCGTTAAAGTAAGCAGGAACTGTAATAACAGCTTCTGTTACTTCTTGCCCTAAGAAGTCTTCAGCAGTTTTCTTCATTTTCTGAAGAATCATCGCAGAAATCTCTTGCGGAGTATATTTACGGTCGTCGATTTCAACACGCGGCGTATTATTATCTCCTTTAACTACATTATAAGGAACCCGCCCAGCCTCTTTATCAACTTCATTAAAGCTATTGCCCATGAAGCGTTTAATAGAGTAGATAGTTTTTTTAGGGTTAGTAATAGCCTGGCGTTTAGCAGGATCACCAACTTTACGTTCACCGTTCTCAACAAACGCTACAATAGAAGGCGTTGTGCGTTTACCCTCGCTGTTAGCAATAACAACAGGCTCATTACCTTCCATTACGGCTACGCAGGAGTTAGTTGTTCCTAAGTCGATACCAATAATTTTTGACATGATATATTTACTTTTAAGATTGTTCAACAAATATTTACCCCTCACTATTATCAAGGCTTGTGCCAATAGCGCATATTATACGGCATGACAGTACTTTGACACACTTGGCTTGCTTTTCTGGGTGACAGCCTGCCATATTTTCAGAGGTTGGCGCTAAATTGCGAGTACCATATTAGCACTACTGTAATACAATATATAGCACATATCTAATTGGTTGAATTAAAATGAAATCAGTTTTTTAATTCAGATATTTTACCTTAACTTTGCAGTCCTTAAAAAAATGAGAGGAGGTATATAAAACATGATTATTATCAACGTAAAAGATGGCGAATCTTTAGATAAAGCACTTAAGCGCTTCAAAAAGAAATTTGAAAAAACTGGAGTGTTAAGAGAACTACGTAGCCGCCAGGCTTTCGAGAAGAAATCTGTAGCTCGCCGTAAAGTGATTAAAAAGGCTGTTTACAAACAAACTCTCAATCAGGAAACTGCTTAAGATATTTTTAGATAAATATTTTTTTAATAAAACCTATTTGTATATTGCTTTTGTGATATACAAATAGGTTTTGATGTTTATAAGCCGTTTTAAAAACTACCTCCAATTCGAAAAGCGATTCTCTGAACATACCCTGCTGGCATATATAAAAGATATTAACCAGTTTGAATCCTTTATAGCCTCAAGTGATTTAGATTTTGCTCTTGTAACTCATCAGCACGTACGGTCGTGGATGGTTAGTTTGCTCGAACTTAAATGTAGTGCCCGAACTATAAACAGAAAGCTTTCTGTGCTAAGGAGCTTTTATAAGTTCCTTCAAAGGGAAAAACTTCTTGAAAAGAATCCAACGCTTCAGGTAAAAGCTCCGAAAGTTGCTAAGCGGCTGCCTGTAATTATCAATGAAGACAAATTAAATACTTTATTAGACAGCGATGTGCCATTTTCTGCAGATTTTGAAGGGCTAAGGGACCGGTTGGTGCTGGAATTCCTGTTTGGCACAGGGATCAGGCTAGCCGAGTTGATTGCAATTCAGCCTGGAGATATTGACGGGTATGGGCAGTCGGTGCGTATTTACGGAAAGAGAAGAAAAGAGCGTATCGTTCCTCTATATCCGTCGTTGGTGAAATTGATTGATAAATACATTTGTGAAAAAAATAATTTATCTTTTGAAAACATTTCACATGGCTTAATCGTAACAAGTACAGGAAAGGCTGCATATCCTAAACTCATTTATAGAATCGTAAAACGGTATTTAGCTTATATTACAACTAATCAAAAAAGTAGTCCACATATACTGAGGCACACATTTGCCACCAGTTTGTTAAATGATGGGGCTGATTTAAATGCAATAAAAGAGTTGCTGGGGCATGCGAGCCTTGCCGCAACTCAGGTATATACGCATAATTCCGCGGAGAAATTAAAATCAATTTATAAACAAGCTCATCCAAGAGCTTAAAAAAGGAGGCAAAATGAAAATTAGTGTTCAATCAATTCACTTCAATGCAGACAAAAAGTTATTGGCCTTTATTCAAAAAAAAGCAGATAAGCTCGATCAGTTTTTTGATCAGATTATAAATGCCGAAGTATATCTAAAACTTGAAAACACCGAACATGAGGCGAATAAAATCGCTGAAATTAAATTAAGCCTTCCAGGAAGCCAACTGTTTGTAAAAGAACAATGTAAAACTTTCGAAGAAGCAACCGATTTAGCTATTGAATCACTGAGGAGGCAGGTAGACAGACATAAAACTAAAACCCGTATACGAATTAATAATCATAAACAAGAACTAGTATCAGCCTTTGCAATGGCATAATGTGCATTAAGGAGGCTTAAAACCATATTTTCCGGCAGAAAAATCACTGCCGGATTTTTTTTGAAAAAAATTTTGCTTCGAATATTATTTGTGTAGATTTGCATTCCCTTTCGGAGAGGTTCTTAACGAAGAAAAAAACGAACAAAGGGTAGTTCTTTAACAAACGAAAAAAAAGTATTAAAAGCCTCCTTAGCTCAGCTGGTAGAGCAACTGACTTGTAATCAGTAGGTCATTGGTTCGATTCCGATAGGAGGCTCAAAAAAACAATTTTAAGTTTGCGATATTCAATTTTAATTGTACCTTCGCAAACCGAAAAAAAGAGCCCTGGGGAGGTACCAGAGCGGTCAAATGGGACGGACTGTAAATCCGTTGCTTCGGCTACGAAGGTTCGAATCCTTCCCTCCCCACAATGGTGAACTTAATACATTCACCAGTTCATGCGGAAGTAGCTCAGTTGGTAGAGCGATAGCCTTCCAAGCTATAGGTCGCGAGTTCGAACCTCGTCTTCCGCTCATGAGCTAATAACAGTTAACTACTAAGAGAAGTCTTAGTAGTTAACTGTTTAGTATTAAGGCCGAAGTAGCTCAGCGGTAGAGCACTTCCTTGGTAAGGAAGAGGTCGTGGGTTCAAGTCCCATCTTTGGCTCAGCGAAATTTATTCGTTTTTGAATTTAAAATTAACCTACTAATTAGTATAAAAACATGGCAAAAGAAAAATTTGACCGCAGTAAACCGCACTTAAACATCGGTACTATCGGTCACGTTGACCACGGTAAAACTACTTTAACTGCAGCTATCACAAAAGTATTAGCTGATGCTGGTTTATCTGAGGCTCGTTCATTTGACTCAATTGACTCTGCTCCTGAGGAGAAAGAAAGAGGTATCACTATTAATACTGCGCACGTTGAGTACTCTACAGCTAACCGTCACTATGCACACGTTGACTGTCCAGGTCACGCGGATTATGTGAAAAACATGGTTACTGGTGCTGCTCAGATGGATGGTGCAATCTTAGTAGTTGCTTCAACTGATGGTCCTATGCCACAAACTCGTGAGCACATCCTGTTAGCTCGTCAGGTAGGTGTACCTGCACTTGTTGTTTTCATGAACAAAGTTGACATGGTTGATGATCCAGAGTTGTTAGAACTAGTTGAAATGGAAGTTCGTGAATTATTATCATTCTACGATTTTCCTGGTGATGATATTCCAGTTATCAAAGGTTCAGCTCTTGGTGGTTTGAACGGTGATGCTCAGTGGGTTGGTAAGATCATGGAGTTAATGGAAGCTGTTGATAACTATATTCCAATTCCTCCACGTTTAACTGATCTTCCATTCTTGATGCCAGTTGAGGACGTATTCTCAATCACTGGTCGTGGTACAGTAGCAACTGGCCGTATCGAGCGTGGTGTAATTAACTCTGGTGAGCCAGTTGAGATCCTAGGTATGGGTGCTGAGAACTTAAAATCAACAGTTACAGGTGTTGAGATGTTCCGTAAAATCCTAGACAGAGGTGAAGCTGGTGATAACGTAGGTTTATTGTTACGTGGTATTGAGAAAACTGATATCCGTCGTGGTATGGTTATCTGTAAACCAGGCTCAGTAACTCCTCACACAGATTTCAAAGCTGAGGTTTACGTATTGTCAAAAGCAGAAGGTGGCCGTCACACTCCATTCTTCAACAAATATCGTCCTCAGTTCTATTTCCGTACTACAGACGTAACTGGTGAGATTTCACTAGCTGAAGGTGTAGAAATGGTTATGCCTGGTGATAACGTTACAATCACTGTTAAGTTGATCAACGCTATCGCAATGGAAAAAGGACTTCGTTTCGCTATCCGTGAGGGTGGTAGAACAGTAGGTGCTGGCCAGGTAACTGAGATCTTAAAATAATAAGATACAATATAAAATGAGCCTGCTTTAGGGTAGGCTTATTAAAATACACGGGAATAGTTCAACGGTAGAATAGAGGTCTCCAAAACCTTTGATCAGGGTTCGAATCCTTGTTCCCGTGCTAAAGCTTTAAAATGGCTAGCGTAGTTGAATTTATAAAAGAATCGTACGATGAAATGACCCAGAAGGTGTCTTGGCCTACCTGGAGCGAATTGCAGAATTCTGCGGTAATTGTACTTGTTGCCTCCCTTATTATTGCATTGCTTGTATTAGTAATGGATCAGTTAGCCGGCGGTGGCTTAAAATTGTTCTATGGATCAGTTGCCTAATGAATAACATAATGAGTGATCAACTGAAGTGGTACGTTGTACGAGCTGTTAGCGGCAAAGAGAAAAAAGTAAAACAATATATAGAGTCCGAGATCAACCGTCTCGGAATTTCTCATTTATTGCCACAGGTATTGATACCTATGGAGAAATATTATCAGATGCGTGAAGGGAAAAAGATTGCAAAAGAGCGCAATTATTATCCTGGATATGTATTGATTGAAGCAGCCTTAGATGGAGAATTAGAGCATATTATTAAGAATATTAATAGTGTAATCGGGTTTCTTGGCGATAAGAAAGGGAATGCTGTTCCGATGCGCCAGGCTGAAGTAAATCGTATCCTTGGTAAGGTAGACGAGATGTCTTCTCAAGGTGAAACCATGAACGTTCCGTATTATGTAGGTGAGAACGTGAAGGTAATGGACGGTCCGTTTAACGGATTTTCTGGTGTGATCGAAGAGGTTAATGAAGAGAAAAAGAAACTGAAAGTTATGGTTAAGATCTTCGGGCGCCGTACTCCTTTGGAGTTAAATTACATGCAGGTAGAGAAAGAATAGAAGGGCTTGATGAAGGACGGAGTAATTCTTAATTCTTCAATCTCATATTCAACATCGATATAAAAATCTTAAATGTTACATGCTTCCACTACTAACATTGAGTACTAAATAAATTATTAAAATGGCAAAAGAAGTCGGTGCGTTAGTAAAATTACAAATCAAGGGCGGCGCTGCTAATCCATCACCTCCGGTAGGACCTGCATTGGGTGCTAAAGGTGTGAATATCATGGAGTTTTGCAAGCAGTTTAATGCACGTACCCAAGATAAACCAGGTAAAGTATTGCCTGTTGTAATCACTGTCTATGTTGACAAGTCATTTGATTTTATCATTAAAACTCCTCCTGTTGCTATTCAATTACTGGAAGTAGCTGGAATTAAAAGCGGGTCTGCAGAGCCTAACCGTAAAAAGGTTGCTCAGGTTACTTGGGAACAAGTTGAAACCATTGCAAAAGATAAAATGCCTGACTTAAATGCATTTACTGTTGAGTCAGCTATGAAAATGGTTGCCGGTACAGCACGCAGCATGGGAATTACCGTATCTGGTAATGCTCCCTGGAACAATTAATTAACACAAATCAGTTAAGAAAGTGGCTAGATTAACAAAAAATCAAAAACAGGCACTATCCAAAATTGAGGCTGGTAAATCTTACTCTTTACAAGATGCTTCTGCATTGGTTAAAGAAGTAACTACTACAAAATTTGATGCTTCTGTAGATATCGATGTTCGTTTGGGCGTTGATCCTCGTAAAGCAAATCAGATGGTTCGTGGTATTGCTACCCTTCCTCATGGTACAGGTAAGACTGTTCGTGTTTTGGCTTTAGTAACTCCTGATAAGGAAGAAGAAGCGAAAGCAGCCGGAGCAGATTACGTTGGACTGGATGAGTATATTGCCAAGATAGAAGGTGGGTGGACAGATGTAGATATCATTATCACAATGCCAAGTGTTATGGCTAAAGTAGGTAGGCTTGGACGTATTTTAGGTCCTCGTAACCTTATGCCTAACCCTAAATCAGGAACTGTGACCACCGAGGTAGGTAAAGCAGTAACTGATGTAAAAGGTGGTAAAATCGACTTTAAAGTTGATAAAACTGGTATTATCCATACTTCAATAGGAAAAGTATCTTTCCCTGCTGAGAAGATTTATGAGAATGCGCTTGAGGTTCTTCAAACGCTTTCAAAATTGAAACCATCTTCAGCTAAAGGAACATATTTCAAGAGCATTCATATCTCTTCAACTATGTCTCCGGGAATCGAAATTGAAACTAAAACAGTAGCGGGGATCTAATCATGAGGAAAGAGGAAAAACAAGAGATTGTTCAAGCTTTAACTGAGCAGATCAAAGAGTATGGCAATTTTTATATTGCAGATACTTCAAACCTTACTGTAGCTAAGATCAATGCAATCCGTCGTAAGTTTTTCGACAACGGAATTCCGATCCAGGTAGCAAAAAATAGTCTTATTCGTAAGGCATTAGAAGCAGCTGGTGTGGAGGCTCCTGAATTGAACGGCGTTTTAAAAGGTTCTTCAACAATTTTATTTACGTCAGTAGCTAACGCTCCTGCAAAATTGATTAAAGAACTTAGAAAAGGTAATGACAAGCCATTATTGAAAGGTGCTTACATTGATACTGCTGTATTTGTAGGCGATAACCAATTAGATGCATTAGCAAGCCTTAAATCTAAGGAAGAACTTGTTGGCGAGATTATCGGATTGTTACAATCACCTGCTAAAAATGTTGTTTCTGCTCTTAAATCAGGCGGAACTACAATTGCAGGATTAGTTAAAACATTACAAGAAAGAGGTTAAGACAGACACCTGAAAGTTCCGTCACATTTAACAAAGTATTGAATTTTAAAATTTAAATAAAATGGCAGATTTAAAAGCGTTTGCTGAACAATTAGTAAACTTAACAGTTAAAGAAGTTAACGAATTAGCTCAGATCTTAAAAGATGAATATGGTATCGAGCCTGCTGCTGCGGCTGTAGCTGTTGCTGCTGGCCCTGCTGCTGATGCACCTGCTGCTGCAGAAGAAAAAACTGCATTTGATGTAATCTTGAAAGAAGCTGGTGGTCAGAAATTAGCTGTTGTAAAACTAGTTAAAGATCTTACAGGCCTTGGCCTTAAAGAAGCAAAAGATCTAGTTGACGGTGCACCTAAAGAATTAAAATCAGGTGTTTCTAAAGACGAAGCTGAAGCTTTGAAAAAACAATTAGAAGAAGCAGGAGCTGTAGTTGAGATTAAGTAAGCTTCTTAACTCGATAAATTAATGGATTAGACTCCGGCATTTGCCGGGGTCTATTGCCATTTGTATTGTACCCATTTTTGTTTGACTTACAAGATTGGGGATAATCCCGAAATAAGTCACAGTTAGTTTTAAACTAAAATCTTAATCCATTGGCAAACAAAAATCAAAGCGAAAGAATAAATTTTGCGACCAGCAAACACGTGATCGATTATCCCGATTTCCTGGATGTGCAATTGCAATCTTTCAGAGAATTTTTCCAGTTAGAGACGACTTCAGACAACCGTCATTCGGAAGGTTTGTTTAAAGTGTTTGCTGAAAACTTCCCAATCTCTGATTCAAGAAACATCTTTGTATTGGAGTTTCTTGACTACTTTATTGATCCGCCTCGTTATGACATACAGGAGTGTATTGAGCGTGGCTTAACGTACAGTGTTCCGTTAAAAGCAAAACTGCGTTTGTCTTGTAACGATGAGGAGCACGAAGATTTTGAAACAATAGTTCAGGATGTGTACCTGGGTACTATCCCATACATGACGCCAAAGGGAACCTTTGTTATTAATGGTGCTGAGCGTGTAATTGTATCTCAGTTGCACAGGTCACCAGGTGTGTTCTTCGGACAAAGCCGCCACACAAACGGAACCAAGTTATATTCAGCCCGTGTTATTCCTTTTAAAGGATCTTGGATTGAGTTTGCTACAGACGTTAACAACGTGATGTATGCTTACATCGACCGTAAGAAGAAATTCCCGGTTACTACACTTCTACGTGCTATTGGTTATGATTCGGATAAGGACATCCTTGAATTATTCGAGCTTGCAGACGAAGTAAAAGTTAGCAAGTCTGGCCTTAAGAAATATGTTGGCCGTAAACTTGCCGCAAGGGTTCTTAAGAAGTGGGTAGAAGACTTTGTGGATGAGGATACTGGTGAGGTAGTTTCTATCGACCGTAATGAGATTATCCTTGAAAGGGAAACCATTTTAGAAGATGACCATATCGATATGATCATTGACGCTGGTGTTAAAACAGTAATCCTTTCTAAGGATGATGCTGCCAGTAACGCTGATTACTCGATTATCTATAATACATTACAAAAAGATACTTCCAACTCTGAGAAAGAAGCGGTAGAGCATATCTATCGTCAGCTACGTAACGCTGAACCACCTGATGAGGAAACTGCTCGTGGTATCATCGACCGTTTATTCTTCTCAGATAAAAGATATGATTTGGGAGATGTGGGCCGTTACCGCATCAACCGTAAGTTAAAGCTGGATACTCCAGATGAGACAAAGGTTTTAACTAAAGCTGATATCATTGCTATCGTTAAGTATTTGATCAAGTTGATCAATTCTAAAGCTGAGGTGGACGAT
>Ga0307412_10000926_pt1 | contig 16776 bp, 12 predicted proteins | sample DK1Cmetagenome_3_FD_203823 | JGI IMG/M metagenome (GOLD analysis project Ga0307412, IMG submission 203823) | Maize rhizosphere microbial communities from greenhouse at UC Davis, California, United States - DK15-C-1 | ecosystem: Host-associated > Plants > Roots > Rhizosphere > Soil | place: USA...
CGCGTTTTATCAGCCTTTTGAATGTCGTGTACTCGCACGATGGTCCCCCCGGGTGCTGGCTTCATTATCAACGGCCTCCAGTACAAGCAACCGGATCAACGCCTTGGCGATTGGCGCCGAAGCCTGGCCTGACTCTGTCCCCCGACCGCCTTTCCTGGAAAAAAAGACGTCGAGTCAGGCGCAAACTCCCATTTCGAGGCGGTGGTTGCTTAACGACGTATTATCACATTCCGGGGTATCTAGCGAGTTGCGCCGCACGCTGCTAGTGCAGGTGCGAACGGCGCGGGAAGTCATTCGATTCCTGCGGCGAATGGAAAGGACATGCATGCAGACGCCATATGATTGGGTCACTATCGCGATATTCGCAGGCCTGATCGTTATCTTCCTGCAACGCTCCCAGGCCGATTCGGTTGTTCGCGACACGATGATCAGCTATCTGCCGCCGGCGATCGGCTGCGCGGTTGCCAACTATCTGGGGAACGAGAACTATCACGTGTTCGCGATCCTCACGATCATCTTGGTGCTGGCGTATATCGCGTTCGTGATCAAGCCGTTCGAATTTATCAAGCGCCGCTGATTTGCGGACGCTGATTCGCGAAGAGGATGCCTTGAGGCGAGAGCCCAGGTTCGCCGCAGCGTTTCTGCGGCGCATTTTTAATGAGGTGGTCGAGTGGCTTTAGGTTCCGCGCTGAAGTTCTTGTGGCCCTTCGGGCGCCGCGACTCGTCGGATGACGACGACTATTTTCCGGTCGCGGCGACGATCGTGCCACACCGGGACTCCCACGGCACCAGCCGGTCGCGTCCCGATTTCCCCAACTTCCGCGCTTCGGCGCTGGATCGGCCGCTGGATCGGCGTCGCGAGGAGCGGCGGGAAATCACGCGCGCGCGCTTTGCGCTGGCGACCTATTTCACCCCCACCCAGCCGGTTGCGGACCGTTCGAGTTTCGCCGGGCGCATGGGCGTGCTGGCACGGCTGATCTCGGCGATCGAGAGCCAGCGCAGCCATGTGGTGCTGTATGGCGAGCGCGGTATCGGCAAGACGTCGCTGCTGCACGTGCTGACCGATGTGGCGCGCGAATCGAGCTATATCGTCAGCTATGCGACCTGCGGCGCCAACGCCAATTTCCCGGATCTTTTCCGTGCGGTACTGCAGGATGTGCCGCTGCTGTTCCACCGCGAGGTCGCGCCCAACGCCGGTGAGGCGGAGAGCGGCGGCAGCCTCGCCGATCGCCTGCCGTCAGGCGCGTTCGGCCCCGGCGAACTGGCAGATCTGTGCGCCGACGTCATCGGCACGCGGGTGCTGATCATCCTCGACGAATATGATCGGGTGACCGACACGGGCTTCCGCCAGCAGGTCGCCGAACTGATCAAGAACCTGTCGGACCGCTCTGCGCGCGTGCAGTTGGTGATCGCCGGCGTCGCGTCCAACCTGCAGGAGCTGATCGGCTATGTGCCGTCGATCCGCCGCAACGTCATCGGCCTGCCGATGCCGCGGCTGGAGGAATCCGAAGTCCAGGAAATGATCGGCCTCGGCGAGAGTGCCTCGGGCGTACGATTTGATCCGAACCTGACCAGAATTATCCACCTGCTGGCGCTGGGCTCGCCGTATTTCGCGCGGCTGCTGTGCCACCATGCCGCGCTGGAGGCGCTCGACCAGGGCCGTCTCACCGTTGACCAGGGGCATCTGCGCCGCGCGCTCGACGCGGCGATCCTCGAGATCGAGGGCCGGATGGCGCCGCGCACCGTGCTGGAAATGCGCAAGTTCGTCGGCGGCCGCTACGATCCGCTGGTCGCGGCGCTGGGCGAGGCCTCGCGCTCGATCGACGGCTGGTTCGGCGGCCGCGCCGTCGTCGACCTGTTGCCCAGTGCGACGGTTACCGCGCAGCAAGTCGAGCACGAACTGACCGGCCTGACCGGCCAGCTGGGCCTCGAGACCGATGTGCAGGACGGCGAACGCCGCTTCCGCTTCACCGATGATACGCTGCCGATCTACCTGTGGCTGATGGTCGGCCGCCTGCGGCTCGACAGCGGTACGCTGGAAGAAGTGCTGGCGACGGTATGATAGGCGGGCGAGGGGGGCTGGTGCCTCCCTCGCCGCAAAGCGGGTTCAGATCGGCAGCCCGATCGCCTGCAGCAAGCCTGCGCCACCGCGCCACATGCGGAGCGCAACCAGCGTGGCGAGCGCCCGCCCGCGTGCGCCTTCGGTGCCCGGCGTCCGCAGGATCCGTGCGAAATCCGATGGAATGAAGGCAGGCTGCATCGCCGAGCGCGCGACCCAGCGAAGCCGGCCGCGGGGCTGTTCCAGGCTGAGCAGGAACAGCTCGCGCTGGATCCGCCGCGTCTTCTTGAGCATCGCGTTCCAGTCGGGCCGGGGCGGGTGGCCGACCGAGGCATCGCCGCAATAGTCGATCTGCATCCCCAGCCGAATCGCGCGATTGCACCATTCGATGTCTTCGGAGACGCCGGTGCGAAAGCCGCCGATCCGCTCGAAATCGGCGCGCAGCACGAACAGGTTCGCGGTAACGGTGAACTGCGACTTGCGGACATAGCTTTCGTTGTCGAACGCCAGCGCCAGTTCCACGGCGGCGCTGCCGGTCAGCTTGCCCTCGGGTGGCAGCACGAACATGTGGCCGCCGATGAAAATGCCCGGCGCGACCATCGCTGACCCCGCCGCCAGCCAGCCCGGCTGGGCGACGCAGTCGCTGTCGATGAAGGCGAGGATCTCGCCCCGCGCTTCGGCCGCGGCGCCATTGCGCGCCGGCCCGGCACCCTTTTCGGAAATGGAGACGACGCGCGCCCGGCCGGCGACGACGGCTTCCACCGCGGCGAGGCCGCACGGGGACGCATTGTCGCCGACGATGATTTCATAGGCGTCGCGGTCGATCGTCTGCCGATCAATCGAATCGAGGCAGAGCCCCAGTCCCTTGAGATCGTTATAGTGCGGGATGACGACGCTGATCCGCGGCGTGCTCATCGCTTCGCTCCCCACCCCGCGAGCAGCTGGCGCAGCCGACCCATCAGTGCGGTGTGATCGGTGGTCGCCAGCTTGGGCTCCATCGCCTTGGCCGCCGCTACCGCCTGGCCCAGCTGCTTCTCGTCGCGCACCGCCTGGAGCAGGCCGCGATCGGCGAAGGTCTGGGCGATCTCCTCCTGGTGGTCGTCATAATGTTCGCCGAGGTCGAAGCGGCGCGGGAAGGCGACGACACGGCAACCTGCCCGCAGCGCGGTGACCAGCGATCCGGTGCCGCCATGGCAGATCACCATGTCCGCGTCGCGCAGCAGCAGCTGGAGGTCGTCGAACGGGATGGAGGGGCGGATCTCGACGTCGGGGATACCCGGGTCGGCGAGCTTCTGGTCGCCATATTGCAGGATCAGCTTGCCCGGCAGCCCGCCGGCACGCTTGAGATCCAGCACCGCCTGCACCAGCCGCGGGAAGGGCAGGGTGGCGCCCACCGTGGCGAAGGTGAGTGCCTGCTTGGGCGGACGCGGCGTGTCGAGCATCCGGAACGGGTCGAACAGTTCGGCATCGGGCCAGGTCTGCTTGAGCGCCGCCGACTGGACGATCGTCACGCTGGCGATGCCCTTCACCATCTTGCCGAAGGCGGAGGGGTGATCGAACCGCGCGAAGCTTTCGATGTGGACGAACTTGGCGCCCGACAGCTTGGCGAGCAGCGCGGTGAAGAACACCGCGCCGGCGCCGGTCGAGATCACCACATCGGGCTTGTGCCGGCGGATGATCGACAGGCTCTGGCGCAGGTTGCGCCAGGCGCCGCCGAGCATGTGCATCGGATGCCCCAGCCGGGCCTGGCCGAGCGCGTAGTGCTGGACCAGCTCCACTGGATGCTTTTCCGCCAGGCTGCGGCCCAGCGCGGTATCTTCGGTGACGAAGAAATAGTCATGTTCCTTCCACACCGCCTCCAGATCCAGGATCTGGCGCAGGTGGCCGCCGCCCGATGCGGCGAGGCACATCTTGAGCGGCTTGCCCGCAGGTTGTTCCGTTGCGGTTGCTTCTGCCATGATGTCCCCTTCGTACCATCTGTCTCCCGGCGGGAGCCATGCTGCACTGCCAACGCTATTGCGGATGCCCGCCCGCCCGAATAGGTTCAAGTAGAAGTTTGTGCCGCGCGCAATTCCGTGCCGGCGGGGAGGTTTTCATGAAGAAATTGTACCTGGTAACGGCGGTGGCTGCGGCCGCGCTGGCCGTATCCGGATGCGGTGGCAAGGATGGCAAGCTCGACAAGGGGCAGGTCGTTGCCAGCGTCGACGGCGACGAGATCACCATCTTCGAGCTGAACGCCGAGGTGCAGGCTTCGCAGGTGCCGGCGGGCACCGATCGCAAGCTGGCCGAGCAGCTTGCGCTGCAGCGCATCATCGAGCGCAAGATCCTCGCCAAGGTCGCCCGCGAGCAGAAGCTGGACAAGACGCCCGCCTTCCTGATCCAGGAGCGCCGCGCCGACGAACTGATCCTGACGACGATGCTGCGCGACAAGATCGCCAGCGGCATCGCCCCGCCGACCGATGCCGAAATCGCGCAGTACCAGACGGCGCATCCGGACCGGTTCGCCCAGCGCAAGATCTACACCGTCGAGCAGATCACCTTCCCGCCGCCCAGCTCGGCAGACAAGTTCAAGCAGTTCGCGCCGCTCAAGACGCTGGACCAGCTCGCCGCCAAGCTGACCGCGGACGGCGTCCAGTTCCGCCGCACACCGACCCAGATCGACACCGCGGTGCTGCCGCCGGAGATCGCGGGCAAGATCGCGGCGCTACCGGCTGGCGAAATGTTCATCCTGCCGACGCAGCAGGGCCTGACCGCCAACATCATCAGCGCCACGACGGTGCAGCCGCTGACGCCGGAACAGGCGCGCGAAGTGGCGAGCAATGCGCTGCGTACCGAGCGGTTCAGCAAGGCGGCCGATGCGCAGCTTAACGATCGGCTGAAGAAGGCGCGGGCGACGGTGAAGTACCAGCCGGGCTACGGCGCTCCGCCGCAGCTGAACGGTGGTGCGGCGACCCCGCCGGCGGCCGCACCGGCCGGCGCGGAAGCACCGGCGCAGAACGCGACCCAATAACAAGGAAAAAGGGGTGGGGGTCCCGGGCCTCCACCCCGCTCGATCGGGATGCCTCGATCGGAATGCCGGGCTTCAGCTGCGCCCTTCGTTCCCGGTGCGGTAGCCGTGCCACCAGCGCTGGCGCTCGCGGACGATCGGCGTCCAGGCGCGGCTGACGCTCGCGAATCGTTCGCGCTTGCCGGGCATGGCTCCCGCCAGCAGCTTGCCCAGCACCGCGTATTTCAGCGCCGCGAGCCAGATCCCCCACCCGGCGACGATCGCGCCGGACGGGCTATAGTGCTTGCGGGCATAGTGCATCCGGCCGATCGTCATGAACATGATCCGTCCGGCGGACAGGGCGTGGCCGCTGCCCGCGTCGTGCATCACCTTCACGCTCGGATCGACGAGGACGGTGTAGCCCTTGTCGCGGATGCGTTTGAACAGGTCGACTTCTTCCGAATAGAGGAAGAAGCTCTCGTCGAACCCCCCGATCTCGCGCCAGATATCGGCGCGGACCATCATGAAGCCGCCGTTGAGCACGTCCACCGGACCATGGGTGGTCGCGTCTTCCGGAAGCCCGCCACGGCGCAGGCGACCGCTCGAGACCACCGACAGGACGAAATCCGCCGGGGTGGGGAGCGCCAGGAAATTGGCGGAATCCAGCTTGCCGGCGGGATCGTAGGAGCGTCCGCCCCAGGCCGCGGCCTCAGGCGTCGCCCGGGCGAAGGCGACCAGCCGGTCGATCGCGCCGGGTTGCGGCACCGCATCGGGATTGACCAGCAGGAGCAGCGGCGCGCGGGCGTGGGCGGCGCAGCGATTATTGCCGGCGCCGAAGCCGATATTGCCTTCGGAGGGCACGATCCGGACCTGGGGTAGCTCGGCGCGGACCAGCGCCTCGGTATCGCCGCCGCCATTGTCGATCATCAGGATCTCGACCGGCGTCTGCAACGCGGCCGCCGAAATCCCGGCCACGCACTGCCGGACGAAATCGGTCGAATGATAGGCGACCACCAGTACGGAGACCTGCGGACTTTCTTCGGTGCTCATGGGGCTCGTCTACCGATAAAGCCGCGGGCCGTCGAGCGCGAGGGCGTCGTCCGATGTCAATCGTCGCCGATCGAAAGCACAAGTCCGTATCGCCTTCGCGCGACCCTGCGTCGCGAGATCAAGCGGCTTCCGTCAACTTCGTTCCCAAGCGAGCGGCAGCCCTGCGCTTCTTGACGCTCTTCCGGAACTCGAGCGCCGGACTTTCGACGAGGTGCCAGGAAGCAGCCGCGAAGAATACAGTCACGAACGCGACCAGCGCGGCCAGCAGGAGCGGGGGCAGCGACAGGCCGGCGACCAGCAATCCGGTCATCACCGGCATCGCGTAGATATACATGCCGAACGAATAGTCGGGCCACCGCGCGGACACGGCGCCCGACTTGAAGCCGGCGCAAAGCACCAGATACGCGACGGCAACGATGCGAAGGTGCGTGCCGAGCGCCATGTCCTTGCAAAGGACGGCGACCAGAAGAAGCGCGGCAGCGGCGGCCCAGGACAATGGAAGCCTGTCGCGGAAGCGATAGGCGGCGATACCGAGGGCGAAGGCCGACCAGAGGCGCGAGACCTGATCCACGAAATAGATCTTGCCGCCGATCTTCGCCGCCAGCGCGCCATGAAGCGCGGGAACGTCGGTGAGGACGGCAAGGGCCAGAGTTGCGATCAGAGCGAGGTTGGTAACGCGGCCGAAATGGCCTTTACGGCCGATCAGGAAGATCAGGCCGAGCGCGATATAGCACTTCACCTCCCACGGGATCGTCCACAGGGAGCCGTTGACGTTGCAGGGCCCATCTCCGCACATCACGCCGGGCAGCTCGTAGGATGGCTGGATGGCGGCGGCGCCTGCGATGAAGCGGAACAGGCCCGGATCGGAAAAATACGCTGGCGGATGAAGGACAGAGAAGAACGCCCCCGCCAGACCGACGACGATCGCCATCACGGTCAGGCCGGGCCAGATGCGCGTGAAGCGGGAAACGGCATAGTCGGTCAGCGACCCGCCGCGCTCAAGGCTTCGGTAGACGAGAAATCCCGAAATGACGAAGAACCCCTCGACCGCGAACCAGGAAAGCGGGGCGCCAAGTTGCGCCTTCAGTGCGTCAAAGTCGTGTCGAGGATAATAGGCGTGGGAATATATCACGGCCGATGCGAGGGCGAGACGCACGGCGTTGAGATTGTTGCTGGAATGCCGCAACGTTTCGTCAGTGATGAATGATCGCGACATGGCCATGTCCTCCCGCACCGGCGCGGTAGCACGGCGCGTCGTTCGAAATCCAGTGGCCCCGAAGATACAGTTCGGCTCCGGCAGCGGGGTTCGGAGTGCAGCTCGACGGTAGGATGATATCGCCGCCCGCGGGGGTGGGCTTCGCAGCAAAGCCATGTGCCTGCACCCAAGGGTATGCCTAGGCGATCATTGGGTGTTTTACGGGTACGGCACCTGATTTGAAGCATTGGCTTAAATATCTGGAAACCATCGCATTTCATTCAAATTTCATCGCGGAATGGCATGTTTCATCGGGGTCAAATGTCGATTTGGGGTCGACCAGTAACAAGGTGATTAACATGCCGGCGATTATTGTTAACAATCAGGCCCAGTTGGATGCCGCCATCAAGGTGGCCAAAGGCGGAGACACGATCCTGCTCGCAGCGGGAAACTACACGTCGCTGACCCTGACCAAAGTAAATCCAACGACCAACCTGACGATCCAGTCGCTCGATGCCAAAAATCCTGCAGTCGTAAGCACGCTGTGGATGACGTCCAGCAGCAACATCACGCTGAAGAATCTGAACGTCATGCAGGATTACAAGCCTGCGCAGGAGTGGGAAACCGCTAACCGCATTCTGTCGTCGAAGAACATTACCGTCGATGGCGTGCGCTTCAGCGGCGGCTCCGGTGATCCGAGCAATTCTTCGGGGGTTGGGCTCGCCGTACGGGATGCTTCGAACATCAAGTTCGTCAATTCGTCAATTGACCACTTCATGATCGGCATGAACGCGCTTGGCGTTGACGGCATGGTGGTTCAGGGCAACAACTTCCACGATAATCGCCGGGATCACACCAACTTCGCCGAGATGAACAATGTGGTGATCGACAGCAACAACTTCACTGGACTTTATCCGGTGGGCGACGAGCATCCCGATGCCATACAGTTCATGACCAGCGGCCGCACGAAAGCGAATACGAACGTCACGATTTCCAACAATGTCGTGATGCAGGGTGACGGTCGGGCGACTCAAGGCTTCTTCTTGGGCGAAGAGGCCGGCAACCTGCCGTACGAAAATCTCACCATCAAGAATAACCTGATCTACATCAGCGGGATGTATCACGGCATCAACGTCATTCACGGCAACAACGTCAATATCGACTCGAATAGCGTCATCTCGGCTTCCGACGACAAGTCATTCTGGATCCGGGTCGAGAACGTGACTGGGAAGATCACCAACAATCTCGCGGACGACATCCTGACCTCCGGGACCAACAACGTCGACATCAGCAAGAATATCCTGCTCACGAAGGATTCGGTGACCCTTCGCAAGCTGTCGGACATCAATCTGATTGCGAAGGCCAAGCTGTCCGGCCTGCTGGTCAGCGGGATTGGCTACACCCCACCCGTCGGAAGTGCGGCAGCGGCGCTTGTCTCGCAGCAGTTAAGTGCCGGCGGCAGGCCGACTGGCGCACAGTTGCTGCTCGACGTCAATTTCACCGCCAGCGGCGTGGTGGACTATTCGACCTGGAGTAGCGACGAGACCATCAAGCCGGTCAATCTCGCATCCGTTTCTAACGGCATGTACAAGGTTGCGACCGGTGCCGGCCTGGAGTTTGCGCGAGGCACGTCGCGTCAGATCTTCGGTCTCTCGGCGTTCACGCTCAATTTCGACATGAAGCGGGACGGCGTCACCGCACCTGCCGGCCAGATCATGGGCGTCTTTCAGAGCTGGGGCGTTTCGCTCCGCGCCGACGGCGAACTAACGTTCTCGATGACGAACGCCGCAGGCAAGAGCTTCACGCTCGCGACGAGCGGCGCCAAGATCCTCGACACCAATACGCACAAGATCGCCGTCACCTATGACGGTGCGCGTGGTACCGCCTTGATCTATGTTGACGGGGTGGTGAAGGGCTCGGCGGCCATGTCGGGTACCACGACGGCTGCCATTACGGGTAGCATGCGGGAGCAGGGAAGCCAGGGTCTGTGGCTAGGCAGCCCCTTCGGGGCGGCGTTCAGCGGATCCGTGGGCGATATCGAGATGCGTGACGGAGCGCTCAGCGCGGCGCAGATCCTCGCACTGAATGCCAGCAGCACGTTGACGAGCCCGACCAAGGCTGCCGACGTGGTGAAGGCCATGGTGACGAAGAGCCTTGCCGACAGCGCGGCGACGCTCGCCACCGCCACCAGCTGGGGCGGTGCTACCGCTGTGCCCGCGACGCTGAGCCTGGCGGGTGCGGTCGGAACGGCTGCGGCATCGCAGTCGCCGCTGGCAGCGATGCTCGCCACCGTGAGCGGCAGCGGCACGCTCTCGACGCGCACCGGGACGCTTTCGACGCTGTCGACGGGGCGCAGCGCGACCTACGACCTGCACTACGCGTAATCGGGCCGCCCCCGAGCCTTGCCCCGTGCGGTAGCTTGTCTTAAGCGCGGGGCAAATTCTTGGGGGCGCCTGCTTTGAAGATCGAGAACTTTCATCTGCGCGGCGTGCGCGGCCAGATGGTGGTCGGTTTCGGGGGCAAGGGCCTCGGCGCCGTCACCAGCTTCCTGTTCACCTGGCTCATCGCGCGTACCGCCGGGGCGGCGGGCGTCGGCACGTTCGGCACGTCGCTGACGACGGTGCAGATGGGGGTGACGCTGGCGCTGCTCGGGCTGGATGCGATCCTGGTCCGGTCGGTGTCCGTACACCTCTCGCTGGGGCAGACGGGCCTGGCCCGCGCCGCGGCGCGGCACGCGCTGCAGATGGGCGTGGCCGCCGGGCTGGCGATCACCACGATCATCGTGATCTTCCACTGGCAGATCGCGGTGGATCTGATCCGCAGCCCGGCGATCGCGCAGAGCCTGATGGTGCTCTCGCTGATCATTCCGATCATGGTCTATTGCCGGCTCGTCTCGACGGTGCTGCGCGCGGTGAAGTGGATCGGCCTGTCGCAATTCATCGACGGGCCGCTGACGACGTCGTTCGGCAGCGCCGTGCTGGGGGTGGTGCTCGTGCTCGGCCTGCCGGTCAGCGCGGTGTTCCCGTCGCAGCTGTATCTGATCGGCTGGCTGGTGACCGCGGCGCTGGCCACCTTCCTGTTCTTCCGTGCGGTGCGGTCCTGGGCGCCGCGCGAGCCGCTCCAGGAATCGCTGCTGCGGCCGGGGTTCATGATCCTGGTGGCCAATGTGAACAACGTCTTCATCGACTGGTTCGCGACGGTGTTGCTCGCCGCGACCCATGGTCCGGCCGAGGCCGGGCTGTTCCGCGTCGGCTATCAGATCGCCGCCACGCTGAAGCTGTTCTCCGCCACATCGGAGACGATTCTGCAGCCGGTGTTCGCCGTCAGCTATCGCCAGGGCGATCTCCGGCGGATCGGCCGGATCATGCGCCTGACGATCGTCGGCCTGCTGCTCGCTTCCGCGCCGCTCGCGGCGGCCGTGCTGATTGCGCCGCAATGGATCATGCGGATCTTCGGCGCGCAATTCACGGCCGGTGCCACCGCGATGCAGATTCTGGTGCTGGGCCAGGTGTTCAGCCTGGTCTTCGCGTCCAGCGGCAGCGTGTTGATGATGGCCGGCCGCGAGCGCCTGATGGTGATTCTGACGACCGTCTCGGCGGTGATCGGAACCGTGCTCGGACTGCTGTTCATTCCGCCGTACGGGGCGATGGGCGCGGCGATCGCGATCCTGGGGCCGTTGCTGTTCCTGCGTCTGGCGTCCATGATAGCGGTGCGGCGCGTTGGCGTTCCGATTTTCTAAGGAGGCTGAGTTGGCAGGCGCGGTGCGACGTTTGAGAGGCAATCTCGGTTTCGGTGCCCTGAAGCCGCGTGCGCTGCTGGCGCCGCTTCTGCGCCCGGGCCGCGACGTCCTGCCGGTTTATCATCCTGACCGCCCAGGCTGGGTGGTGGCGGCCCGGCGGCTGAGCCTGCTCATCGGAATCATGTTCGTCGCCTTCGTCTACGGCGTGCTGGCCGCGATCCTGCCGCCGTCGATGATGATGGGGGCGGTGGCGCCGCTCGCCTTTCTCGCGGTGCTGGTGATCTGGGCGCTGCCCGACGTGCGGACGGCACCGACACGGGCGCTGACCAAGGCGTTCACCTTCTTCCTCCTCTCGATCATCTTGTGGCCGAACTATATCGCGATCTCGATCGGCGGCCTGCCTTGGATCTCGATGCGGCGCCTGGCCGGCTTTGTCCTCTCGATGCTGCTGGTCATCTCCATCTCGACGTCCAAGCCGTTCCGGCAGGGCATGGCCGACGTGTTCCGGGCGTCTCCGTGGCTGGCGCGCTGCCTCATCGCCTTCTTCATCTTCCAGGCATTCGCCTCGATCTTCTCGGTAGATCCGCGGGAAACGATCGGGCGCTTCATCAACGGCACCTTCACCTCCACCGCGGTCTGCTTCACGGCGGTCTGGCTGTTCGGGCCGGGCGAGAAGACGATCCTGTGGTTCACCAACCGGTTCCTGGCCGCAGTATTCGTGCTGATGATCATCGGCGTTTTCGAAGCGCGTGCCCAGCACGTGCTGTGGGTGGGAAACATCCCGAGCTTCCTGCGGATCGACGATGCGACGCTGCAGCAGCTCACCCGCCCGCTGTTCCGCGGTTGGTACCGGGTGGTGACCACCTACACCACGCCGCTGGCCTATGGCGAGCTGCTTGCGCTGACGACGCCATTCGTCCTGTACCGGATCGTCCATGCCGATACGTGGTCGCGCCGGGGCTGGTGGATCTTCTTCGACCTGTTCCTCCTCGCATCGGTTCTGCTCAGCGCGGCCCGGCTTTCGCTGGTGGGATACATCGCGTCGCATGCGATTTTCGGGCTGCTCTGGGGCATCCATCGGTGGCGCAATGCTCGTGGGGACATGCTCGGCATCTCCGCGACCATGCTCTATCCGGCATTCCTGGTGGCGCTGGCGCTGGCGGTCGTCGTGGTGCCGGCGGTGCACGTACGCGTCCTGGGCGGCGGCGCGGCGCAGGCCAGCACCGACGCCCGCAGCGTGCAGTTCCACATGGCCGTGCCGGTGATCCTGCGGCGACCGTTGCTGGGCTACGGCCCCGGCGAGGGCGGCGGCGCCATCAATTATCGTACGCCCGACGGCAATCTGACCATCGACCTTGGGCTTGTCGCCCTGGCTGCGGATCTCGGCCTGCTCGGGCTGGGCGCGTATATGGGCATCCTCATCCTGTCGATCGTGGCGCTGATCCGGATAGGCTTCCGCCAGCGCAGCTCGCCTTTTTCTGCGGAGTTCGGGCTCGCGACGGCGCTCTGCGTGTTGATCACGACCCGATTGGTTCTCGCGCAGGGCGACAATGACGCATTCTTCGACATCATGTTCGGCCTCGCGATCGGCGCGATCTATCTGGCCAAGCGGGAGCAGCCGACGACCGGAGTATCGGTCGGGGCCGGGGCAGCAATCCGGGGGGACCGTAGCAAGCCGGTGGCTTGAGGCTGGAGAAACTCGTGATTGATTCTACGCGGAGAACGGCCCTTGGCGGGTTGCTGGCGGGTTCGCTGATACCTGCTGCTTGTTCGGGGGAAGCGAGTTCGACGACGACGCCCCTGTCGGTCGCTTCGGGCGGCATTCTCAGGCCCGGGCGGCGCTGGAACGGTACCGCCGGCAGCGGTGGCGAGCCGCCCGCACAAAGCGACCAGCCGCTTGGCAGGCTGCTCCCGGACGAACGCTTCACCGGGGGATTTTCGGCGGCACCTGGCGAATGGGTCCATGGCGAGGGCATCCGCATCACCGCGCTGGGGCTGCCGCCGCAGCCAGCCGATGGCGACGAGATAAACTACTTCAAGGAAGCGGTGTTCTACCTTGAAGGCAATGCCGTGCGGGTGACCGAGTGGAGCGTCAACAAGACGCCCGTCCGCCTGTACGACGGCACGACCGCGCCGCAGGGATCGATCGGCTTCTCGATCGAACTCGGTGCGGGCGAAGGCCCCGTTACCGCGGGCGATGCCATCCTTTATTGCTACCTGCGCGGTGAGCATGGACTGGAGCGGCGGATCGAACTGCCGCTGGTGATCAACGTCGACCGTACGCTGGATCGCAGCCGTCCGACACGGTTCGTCGATCCCGTCGACGGCAATGACGGCAATGCCGGCACCCGGGCCGCGCCGTGGAAGACGATCGGGCGCGGACTCTACGATCGCGGGGTCGGCAATGGCGGCCTGCTCGTCCTTACCCGGGCCGGCCGCTATGTCGAGGACGCGAACAGCATGCCCGGCATGCGACCGCTCAAGAACGATCGCGCCATCGAAGTGCGGCCGGTCAAGGGGTTGCGTCCCGATCAGGTCGTCATCACACGAACCGATCGATATCAGCCGGACTCGCGCTGGGTGATCAACGCGCGCCTGACGCATTTCTACGGCGTGACGGTCGATCTGTCGAAAATGCCGCGCATCATGGGGGCGCCGGGCACGGCCGTCGCCTTCTATGGGTGCCAGTTGCTGGATCGTGACCGCCTTTATGGCGAGAAGGATGCAACGGGCCGTTCCACGGGGCTCAATCTCGGCAACGGTGACATCAAGCGGCGCGACATCTTCCCGATCCTGGCCAATACCGGGCAGGGTTTCTACCTGCTGGAAACGCTGTTCATCGCACCGGCGACGTTCGGCCCGCGCCTGTACCGCAACGTCAAGGCGCTGTGCTCTACCGATAGTCTGCAGGGCGGGTCCGGGTACGACAACCTCGTGATCGACGGCTATGATGTGGTCATCGAGGATTCCGCGCCGACCCGCATGCATCTGCCCGACACGCTGAGCGTGGAAGCCGTCACGCGCGAGGGCCCCGGCAAGTCCGGGATCGTCGTGCGCGACATGGGCGGCATGGGGGCGATGCGGCGAGGACCGGATCTGCGCGTTCGCATCGTCTCAGGCGCATCGGCGGCGCTGAAGCCGCTGCAACTGGTCTCGTCCGATCCCGTCGCCCGCAAGATCGTCGTCGAGGGCGATCTGCTGGGCAAGGTATCGCCGGGCGACGCGATCATGGGCTTCCAGATCTTCCATTCGGACTTCATGCAGCAGAGCGGCGTGTTCAAGCCCGATCAGCGCGGCATGCACAACACGACGATCTTCCGCTATCGCGCGCACTCGCCGATGGTCCAGCTGGTGTTCACTCAGGGCTTCGTGCCGTTGCAGCCGGGTTCCCGCATCACCACCGAAGGCGCGCGTTTCCGCCTCGAGAGCGCAGCGGGCGGAAACCTGATTCTCCCCGATGACCTGCTCCAACTGCAGGGCGGGGTTGAGCCCGGCGAGTATCGGATCGTGAAGAGCTTCGATGTTGCGAGCCAGTCCGGCGTGCTGATGGAGCCCTTCGGGGCGGACCAGAGCGGGACGCTGGTGGCGCGGTCCAAGGCGATGACGGATTTCGTCATGGCGCTGTCGATCCTGCGCAAGACCGAGGAAAACTGGTCGATGGGGCAGTTTTTGCACGGGCATCGCAATGTCCTGCTCGCGCAGAGCACGTTCATCAGCCCGCCGAACTGCCTGTCCTTCCGGAACAAGACGCCGGGGCATGGCCATCGCAATCACGTCCACCTGTTCAACCTGTGCACCAGTATCGACGCCCAGACGCCCGATCTGCCACGCTATGGGTTACGGGTGGCGCATACGCACGTTCTTCAGGGCAAGGCCCGCGGCAAGTTCGGGCGGGCGCGGGACGCATCGATCGAATTCGGCGAGCAGGAGCGCTACAAGCCGTTCCGCGACCAGCTGCGCATGGGGCGCAAGCCGCTGATCCCTTTCGACAGCTTCGGCAATCCCGTCGATGAAAACGCACCGGTGGGCGCCGTCTCCGTCTGAGCCCGCGGCGCGCCGGCCCTTGCGTCGGCGCGTCCGTGCGCTAAGCGCGTTGCCATGATCAAGCACGCCCTTTCCGTCACGCGCGATGGCGATTTCGCGCAATGGTATCAGACCGTCATCAGCGAAGCCGACATGGCCGAGGATTCGGGCGTGCGCGGCTGCATGGTCATCCGGCCATGGGGCTATGGCATCTGGGAGCGTATCCAGCGCCTGCTCGACGATCGCATCAAGGCGACGGGGCACGAGAATTGCTATTTCCCGCTGTTCATCCCGCTTTCCTATTTCGAGAAGGAGGCCGAGCATGTCGACGGCTTCGCCAAGGAAATGGCGGTCGTCACGCACCACCGGCTGATCCAGAAGGACGGCCGGCTGGTCCCCGATCCCGAGGCCAAGCTGGAAGAGCCGCTGGTCGTGCGCCCCACCTCGGAGACGGTGATCGGCGCGGCGATGTCGCGCTGGGTGCAGAGCTGGCGCGATCTGCCGGTGCTGATCAACCAATGGGCGAACGTCGTCCGCTGGGAAATGCGCACCCGCATGTTCCTGCGCACCGCCGAATTCCTGTGGCAGGAAGGGCATACCGCCCATGCCACGGTCGAAGAGGCGCGCGCCGAGACGATGCAGATGCTCGAAGTGTATCGCAGCTTCTCCGAGGATTGCCTGGCGATGCCGGTGGTCGCGGGCGAGAAGCCGGAGAATGAGCGCTTCCCGGGCGCGGTTTCGACCTATTCGATCGAGGCGATGATGCAGGACGGCAAGGCGCTGCAGGCCGGCACCTCGCACTTCTTGGGCACCACCTTCTCCGCGGCGCAGGACATCAAGTTCCAGAATTCGGACGGCCAGTTCGAGCTGGCGCAGACGACCAGCTGGGGCGTCTCCACCCGCATGATCGGCGGGCTGATCATGGTGCATGGCGACGATGACGGCCTGCGCGTGCCGCCGATGGTGGCGCCGTGGCAGATCGTGATCGTGCCGATGCTGCGCGACCAGCCCGAAGACGCCGCGTTGATCGACTATTGCAAGTCGCTTCAGGCCGAACTGGCCAAGGTGTCCGCACTCGGCGAGCCGGTGCGCGCGCTGCTCGACCTCAAGGCCGCCAAGGCGGCGACCAAGCGCTGGGGCTGGGTGAAGAAGGGCGCGCCGATCGTGATCGAGGTCGGCGGCCGCGACATGGCCGCGGGCAACGTCTCGGTGATCCAGCGCAACCACCTCTACCGCGAGGACGGCAAGCTCGACAGCCAGGCGATGCCGCGCGGCGACTTCGTGCTCGAGGCGGCGGCGATGCTGGAGAGCATCCAGCAGTCGCTCTACCTCGACGCCCGCGAACGGCTGGACGGCAATATCCGCCGCGACGTCACCGATTTCGACACGCTGGCGGCGCATTTCGATGACAGCGCCAAATTCCCCGGCTGGGTCGAAGTGCAGTGGGCCAAGCCGACCGGTGCCGAACTCGATGGCGTGGTCGAACGGCTGAAGGCGCTGAAGCTCACCGTGCGCAACGTGCCCAGCGATGCGGTGCCGGCAGAAGGCACGTGCATCTTCACCGGCAAGCCGGCAGTCGAGCGGATCCTGGTCGCGCGGGCCTACTGACGGATCGATCCTCCCCCGGGCGGGGGAGGATTGCCATGCGTATTGACGCGGCGCACCCGCCCTGCGACGAGCCTGCTCCCGAGGGGGACAGGGCCGATGCGGGTGGTACTGGTGAC
>Ga0307412_10000927_pt1 | contig 16773 bp, 12 predicted proteins | sample DK1Cmetagenome_3_FD_203823 | JGI IMG/M metagenome (GOLD analysis project Ga0307412, IMG submission 203823) | Maize rhizosphere microbial communities from greenhouse at UC Davis, California, United States - DK15-C-1 | ecosystem: Host-associated > Plants > Roots > Rhizosphere > Soil | place: USA...
TGGCAGCGTCCAGACAGACCACCGCAAGCTCGACGACAGTTTCACCACCGGCCGCATCGCGCTTGCGTATGCGCTCACGTCCGAAACGACGGTGTATGGCAGTTATGGCCGCGGCTACAACCCGGCCGGCTTCAACGACTATGCCGCGCAGCCGGCGGACAGCGCGCCGTATAAAGCCGCCGAAACCAACTCCTATGAACTCGGCTTCAAGTTTCTGAGCGCCGACGGACGCTACGGCTTGAATGGGTCCGTCTATTTGAACCAGGTGCGCAACAACCACTTGCTGTCGTATGACTCGGCAACGTATGTCGTCAGCGCGCTCAACGCCGACACGCGCAGCAAGGGGGCGGAGCTTCAGGGCAACGTCCGGCTCGACAACGGCCTGGGCTTCACGGCGGGCTTGAGCTACATCGACGCCAAGATCATGACAACCGTGTCAGGCATTGGCGATGGCGACGTGCAAGCCGGCAACCGCGTGCCGGACGTCTCGCGCTGGAGCGGCACGCTGGGCGTTACGTACCGCCGCGCCATGCCCGCCTTCATGGGGCTGTCGGCGCCGGTGCTGAATGCCCGGCTGGACTACCAGTATGTCGGCAAGCGCGCCGCCGACCCGCAGAACCACTTTGATCTGGACGACTACCACTTGCTGAATGCCCGCTTGGGGCTGGCCAACGGGCGCGCCGAATACTACGTCTGGGGCAGCAATCTGTTGAACCAGCAGTATGACCTTTATGGGTATTTCGCGCCGCCCAGCGTGGCCTATGGCGTACCCGCCCGCGGCCGCACGCTGGGCGTCGGCGTGTCGTACACCTTCTGACCCTGGAGCCGCATCGTGCACCCCCGACGCGCCTGGCGCCTGCTGGCAAGCCTTTACAGCACCCAGTTCCTGGGTCTGATGTTCTTCGTCGTCACCATGGCGGCCATCCTGCGCGACCGCGGCGCCAGCCTCGATACCATTGGCCTCGTGTATCTGCTGGGCATGGTGTGGCCGCTGAAGGCGCTGTGGGCACCCTTGATTGACCGCTATGCCATCGGACGGCGGGGCCACTATCGCGGCTGGCTGCTCTTCACCCAAGGCGGCATGGTGTTATGCCTGGCGCTGATCGGACTGCTGGACTTGCAGGCCGACTTTGCGCTGATCTATCTGCTGTGCCTGGCGACGTCGCTGCTGTCCGCGACACAGGATATCGCCGTTGATGGCCTGGCCTGCCGCCTGCTCACCGCTGCGGATCGCGGGTTTGGAAATGGGCTGCAGATCGGCGGCGGGCTGGTGGGCAACCTGGTCGGCGGCGGGGCAATGTTGATGCTGTATCCGACCTTCGGATGGACCGGCTGCTGCCTGACGCTGGCGGCCCTGACCGCCTTGTCGTGGCTGCAATTGCTGCGCTACCGGGAACCCGCATGGCCGCGGCCGGCGCGGCCTGCCGGCTACTCCCGCCTTATCGGGTTCTGGCGCGCGCCGGGGCGCCTGTGTCTGCTGCTGTTGCTGCTGATCTATCCGGCCGGCAGCGCATTGGCCTATTCGATCGTCATGCCGTCCCTGATCGATGCCGGATGGGGCTTGGAAAGCGTCGGCCTGGTCGTCAATGTGCTGGGGTCGCTGGCGGGTGTGGCCGGCGCGCTGGCCTATGGCCGCCTGTTGCGGCGCTACTCGCGGCGCCGCGCCATGGTCGTGGCCGCGCTGCTGCAACTGCTGGGCATCTGCGGCCTGGCGCTGCCTGCGATGGGGTGGGCGTCCGCCGCCATGGCGGGGGCGGCGGTCGTGGCCTACTTCCTGCTCTACAACCCGGCCGCGACCGTGCTGGCGACATTGATGATGGATCAGTCGTCTGCGGCAAGCCCGTCGACCGATTACACCCTGCAGGTCAGTCTGAGCCAGTGCTTCGTGATGCTGCTGACGTCGGCGGGTGCGATGCTGGCCGCGCGCATCGGCTATGGCGGGGTTGTGGCGGCGGCCGTCGTGCTGGCATTGCTGGCGGCCGCCGCCAGCTTGCGCTGGACGCCTCGGAGCGCCGCATGAACAAGCCGTGGCAGATACTGCGCCCGGTACGCGGCCGCATACGGCGGGCCATGGCCTTGGCCGTGATCGGCGTACTGTCCAGCATGGCGGCGCTGGCCAGCCTGGCATTGGCGGTCCAGGCCCTGACGCTTGCGCCCGGCGTATTCCCTTGGCGCCAGTTCGCCGGTGCGCTTCTGTTCACCGTGCTTGCCTACGCGTTGCGCTTGCAGGCGTTCAATCAGTCGCATTACGCGGCCTTTCGCCTGGAGGTCATCCTGCGCACGAACCTGGTCGCGCATATTGCGCGCCTCTCGTTTGGCGAGACGCAAGCGCTGGGAAGCAGCGCGCTTGCAAAGGTGGTGCATGACGATGTCCAGGCGCTGCATACTTTCGTGGCGGACAGCACGCCGCTCTATGCCCGGGCATACGCCATGCCGGCTGCCAGCGCCGTATTGCTGTTCGCGCTGGATTGGCGCCTGGCGCTGGCCTGCGTCGGCGTGTTGGCGGCAGGGGCATGCGTGCTGTCTCGGGCCATGCGCGGGCGCGACACGATGACGCGCCGCTATCACGAGGCGCGCGAGCAGGTTAGCGCGGCGGTGGTCGAATACGTCCAGGCCATGCCGGTGGTCCGCACCTTCGATACCGGTCAGACCACGTTCGGCCGCTACCACCAAGCGTTGGAGCGTTATCTGGCCATGTTGACGCACTGGTATCGCGCCGCCAGCTTTCCGGCGCGCTTTTCCATTGCGCTGCTGGGGCCGTTGCCCACGCTGGGCCTGCTGCTGTGGACCGGAGCCTGGCTGATCACGCAGGGACAGCTGACATTTCCCACCTGGCTGGCTGCATTGCTGTTCGGGATGGGGATGGCCGAGGCCATGTTCCCGATGATGTCGCTGGCCCACATGATCGACCGGGCCAAACTCAGCGTCGCCCGGATCCAGCAGGTGATGGACATCGCCCCTTTGCCGCCGGCGCTCGCGCCGGACAAGCGTCCCGCGGACAGCTCGGTCAGGTGCAACGGCGTGACGTTTTCCTACGACGGCAAGCGGGCGCTTGATGACCTTACCTTCACCGCCCAGGCGGGGCGGGTCACGGCGCTGGTGGGCCCGTCCGGTGCAGGCAAGAGCACTGTGGCGCGCCTCATCGCGCGCTTCTGGGATGTGGATGCCGGCACCATGACCATCGGCGGCGTCGACGTCAGAGACATGGCGCGCGAGACGCTGTTCGAACACGTCGCTTTTGTTTTTCAGGATGCCTTCCTGTTCTCCGGCAGTGTCGCGGAAAACATCGCCATGGGTCGGCCCGATGCTGCCCGCGTGGATATCGAGGCCGCCGCAACCGCCGCGCAAGCCCATGACTTCATCGCGGCGCTGCCCGAGGGGTACGACACCGTATTGCGCGAAGGGGGCAAGAACCTCTCGGGCGGCCAGCGCCAGCGCCTGACGATCGCCCGCGCCATCCTCATGAACCGGCCGATTCTTGTACTGGACGAAGCCACCTCCGCGACCGATCCCGAGAACGAGCGTGCCGTCGGCGCCGCGCTGGCCAGGTTGATGCGCGGCAAGACCGTCATCATGGTCGCGCATCGCCTGAACGCCGTCCGCCACGCCGACCAGATCCTGGTCCTGGACCACGGCCGTCTGGCCGAGAGCGGCACGCACGAGGGATTGATCGCCGCGGGCGGCCTCTATGCCCGTCTGTGGAGCAACCACGAACGCGCCCGCCTCTGGACCTTGGGAGAACACCAGCCATGAGTCACCACCCGGCCACGTGGCCCGAAACCTATCGCCGCCTGATGCGCAGCGCCGGCCCGCAGGCTGGCCGCCTGCGCGCGAGCCTTGCGCGACTGCTGGCGGCCGCGATGCTGCAAGGCATGGCGCTTGCCTGCATCGCGCCGCTTTTCGTCGCCGTCGCCCACGGCGCGCCATGGCGCACGCTGGCAAGCTGGCTCACGGCCTTTTCGCTGTTGGCGTTGGGCGCAACGGCTGTGCGTTGGCGCGCTCAAGGGTTCGATTACCAAGGCCATATGGCGGCCGCTTCGCATGACCTGCGTATCCGTCTGGGGCAGCAGCTCCGGCGTATGCCGCTGGAGGCCTTGCAGGCCCACCGCACGGGCGACATCGCCGCCAAGCTGCTTGGCGGCGTCGATGAACAGATGAACTACGTGTTGACGGTGGTGAACCTCATCCTGGGGGCGGTGGTGACGCCTGCGGTGACGGCCTTGGCGCTGTTGGCGCTGGATTGGCGCATTGGCGTGGCGCTACTGCTGGTGTTTCCCGCGATCCTTCCGCTTTACCGCTGGCGCCGGCCGGCGATGGACCAGGGCATGAAAGCGGCGGGACTGGCGAACGAAGCCCTGAGCGCCGAACTGCTGGAATATATGCAGGGCGTTCCGGTCTGCATGGCGACCGGGCGCGCCGGCGTCGAAAACCAGCGCTTGCGCCATCGCTTCGAAGCGGTGGAGCGCGTGCAGCGCGACGCCCACCGCCGTGGGGCCAAACCCGATCTGATGATTGCCAGCGTGATCGAACTGGGCCTGCTCGGTATTCTGGCCTGCGGGGCGTTCTGGGTGGCCCAAGGTAGCCTGGACGCCGCGTTGTTGGCGGCCGTGCTGGTACTGGTGGTGCGCTTTGCCGAGCCGATGGCGACCTTCGTGTCGTTCACCGCCATTTTCGCGCTGATCGAAGCCGCGCTCGCGCGCGTCGAGGCAGTGCTGTCGGTTGCGCCACTGCCGCAATGGCCGGTTGCCGGCGATGCGCCGCGTGACGCCGCTATCCGCGTCGAGGGCATGACTTTCCACTATGCGGGTACCAAGACGCCCGCCTTGCGTGGTATCGACCTGCGTTTGCCGGCGCGCGGCCTGACCGCGCTGGTGGGCCCTTCTGGCTCCGGCAAGACGACGCTCACGCGCTTGCTCATGCGGCACGCCGATCCCCAGGCTGGCGCCATCATGATCGGCGGCGTCGACCTGCGCCGAATGCCGCCTGCAGAAATCAACGGTCTTGTGTCCACGGTGTTCCAGGACGTGCATCTATTCGACGATACGGTGCTTGCCAACATCGGCATGGCGCGGCCCCAGGCCAGCGACGCGGATATCCGCGCAGCGGCGCGTGCCGCGCATTGCCTGGACTTTGTCGAACGTCTTCCGCAAGGTTGGCAGACCCGTCTGGGCGAAGCGGGCAACCGGCTCTCGGGCGGCGAACGCCAACGCTTGTCCATTGCGCGCGCGATCCTGAAGGACGCACCCATCGTGATCCTGGACGAGCCCACCGCCGCGCTGGACACCGAAAGCGAACTGGCCGTGCAGGCGGCCATCGATGCGCTGGTGCGGGAACGCAGCGTCATCGTCATCGCCCACCGCCTCTCGACCATCGTCGCCGCCGACCGTATCCTGGTCTTTGAGGACGGTCGCATCACGCAATCGGGCAAGCACGCCGATCTGCTGCGGGTACAGGGCCGCTATCGCGCCATGTGGATGGCGCAGGAGGCCGTTCTAAGTGAATTTCCGATTCGCGCGCCTCAATTCGATACCACGGCCGGCCAGCACAGCAGATAGAGCGCCGCGCCCGCGATCCAGGGCCATCCCGTCCAGGTCGCAGCGGACGCGGCATGGATCGCCGTGAAACCCAAGGGGCCGATGATCGACGCCGCGCTGCCTAGCGCCGCCAGCGATCCTTGAAGCCGCCCTTGATGCGCCTCATCCACCCGCCGGGACAACGTGGCCTGCAACGCCGGCATGCCGATGCCGCCGCTCGCAAGCAGGATCATGATGGCAAACGCCATCCATCCTTGCGTCGCGAAGGCGAGCAGAACGTATCCGGCGCCGTCGGCCAGCATCCCGGCAATGAGCGCGCGCTTCTCGCCTAGCCAGGCGATGGCGGGGCCGGTGACCAGCGCCTGGGCAAGCGCGTGCAGGACGCCGAACGTGGCAAGCGACACGCCGGTCATGGCGGCGTTCCAATGAAACCGGTCTTCGCCGAAGATGACCCAGAGCGCGGCAGGCACCTGGCCGACGAGTTGCATCACGAAGAAAACGGCCATCAACGTGGCGACGAGGGTCATGCCCTGAGCCCATCGGAATGAGGCAAGCGGATTGAATGCCGTCAATGCGATGGGTCCGCGTTCGCCCTTGTGTGATTCCGGCAACAGGAAGGCCCCTGCCAGGAAGTTAAGGCCGTTCAACACCGCCGCGGCCCAGAACGGCGCATGCGGCGACATCCCCCCGACGAGTCCGCCGATGGCGGGGCCCGCGATCATGCCAATGCCGAAGCAGGCGTTCATGAAGCCAAAGTGACGGGCGCGCGCGTCGCCCTCCGTGACATCGGCGATATAAGCGCCAGCCACCGCGCTTGTCGCCCCGGTGACGCCGGCAACGACACGTCCGATGTACAGGACCCAGAGAACAGGGGCGGTCGCCATGATCGCGTAGTCGACGGCCGCGCCAGCCAGAGAGACAAGCAGGACGGGGCGCCGTCCGAATCGGTCGGACAGCGCGCCGAGCATCGGTGCGCAGACAAACTGCATCAGCGCGTACAGCGCCAGCAGGACGCCATAGTGTGTGGCGACATCGCCTGCCGCGGCCAGTTCGCGCAGCAAGCCGGGCACCACGGGCATGACCAGGCCCAAGCCGGCCGCGTCAAGCGCAACGGTACTAAACAGGACGCCAAGGGCGGGATTGGATTTCACGGGTGGGGCTTCGGGACGCCGCCGCTGACAGCTGCGCCGGGTATCCACAAAATTTATCAGTGATAGATAACTAGACAAATAATTTATCGGTGATAAATTGTCAAGCATGACAAAACTGCAACCGAACGCGGTAATCCGCGCCGCGCTGGACCTGCTGAATGACGTCGGCATGGACGGCCTGACGACGCGCAAGTTGGCGGAGCGATTGGGCGTGCAGCAACCTGCGCTCTATTGGCACTTCAAAAACAAGCGCGTCTTGCTGGACCGGCTGGCTCAAGCCATGTTGGTCGAGCGTCACACGTATCCCTTGCCTCGGCCCGGCGACGATTGGCGCGCGTTCCTCATCGGCAATGCCCACAGCTTCAGGCAGGCATTGCTGGCCTATCGCGATGGCGCGCGCATCCATGCCGGTACGCGGCCGAGTGAACCGCAGTTCGAGACGGTGGAAACACAGCTTCGCTTCTTGTGTGAAGAAGGATTCACGCCGGGCGACGCCGCCCAGGCACTGCTGACGGTTAGCCACTACACCGTCGGCGCGGTGATTGAACAGCAGTCCGACGAAGCCGGTGTGGATGAACGCCCCTCGCCATCAGCCACCGCTGCTGCCGCCACGCCATTCCTGACAGCGGCCATGCGCGACATCGATAACGCCGGTCCGGATGCCGCCTTTGAGTTCGGCCTGGGAGTCATCCTCGATGGGCTAAAGGAAAAGCGCAGGCGATAAACGGCGTCGGGCCGGGTGACCGAAGCGGTTGTCCCCGTGCCAAAGAATATCTACGGCGCCACCAAGTTGGCGGCCGAGACGCTGTGCGAACGCTTCGCGCGCAAACACGTATTCCTCGCAGCCGCTACGCCGTCCACAGATGCTGCGCCGCATACGCGCGCCACGGTCGCCATTGCTCGGACCGGGCCAACAACTGCGCGGGGGTGATGTCGCGCGATTCCAGCTTTTCCAACGCGCGGATCAAGCCGATGTCCGCCGACGGGAACGCGTCCGGTTCGCGCAACTGGCGCAGGGCGATGTATTGCGCCGTCCATTCGCCCACGCCGCGGATCTGGCGCAGGCGCGCCACGGCTTCTTCCAGTCCGGCGGCCGCATCGAACAGGTGCTTGTCGGCGACGGCGGCGGCGCCCACGGCCGACAACGTCGCGGCGCGGCTGCGGGGCATGCCTAGCGAAGCGAGTTCGGCGCCAGCAACGACGGCCGGCTCGGGAAAGACATGGGTCAACGTGCCCTCCGGCCGCATCATGGGCGCGCCGTGCGCCGCCACCAGTTTTCCGGCCAGGCGGATGGCGGCGACCACGGTGATCTGCTGGCCCAGGACGGCGCGCATCGCGAGTTCAAAGCCGTCCCAGGCGCCGGGGACGCGCAGCCCGGGCCTGGCCTGGATCAGCGACGTCATGACGGGGTCTTCCGCGAATTGCGCGGCGATGGCGACGGGGTCGCTGGCCAGGTCGAATACGCGGCGTACCCGCGCGATGATCGCCGGCAGCGCTTGCAGGTGGGGAAAACGCACGACGACCTGCAAGGCGTTGCCGGTGCCGGGGCGCACGGTGACGGTACCCTGATGGCCATCCAGGCTGACGGTGCGCGCGTAGCTGTCTTCCGTGACGTGTTCGATCCCCGGGATGGCGCGCAGCCGCAGAAAGGCCAGCATGGCATCCCAGTCATAGGGCGGGCGGTAGCGCAGCAGCAGCTTGATCTCGCCGTGTTGGCCGGCGGAAACGTCGGGTTTTTCGGAGCGGCGCAGTTCGCCCGGGGCGCGGCCGAACAGGTCCAGGAAAATCTCGTTGAAGCGGCGGATGCTGCCAAAGCCCGAGGCAAAGGCGATTTCCGCCATGGGCAGGCGGGTTTCGTGAATCAACTGTTTGGCGAGCAACACGCGGCGCGTCTGCGCCACCGCGACGGGCGATGCGCCCAGATATTGGCGGAATTGGCGGCGTAGCTGACGTTCGCCCACGCCCAGGCGTTGCGCCAGCGAATCCACGCCGTCTTCGTCCAGGGCGCCCAGTTCGATCAACTGCAACGCGCGCGCCACGCCGTCGGGCAGTTCATGCCCGGGCCCCAATTCCGGTGCGGTCTCTGGCCGGCACCGCAGGCAAGGGTGGAATCCCGCTTCTTGCGCGGCGGCCGCCGTGGAAAAGAACGTGACGTTCTTCGACAACGGCGTGCGTGCCGGACAGACGGGGCGGCAATAGATGCCGGTCGTCTTGACGGCCGTGAAGAAGCGGCCGTCGTAACGGGCGTCGCGCACCTGGATGGCGCTGTAGCAGGCGTCGTGGTTCAGTTCCATGCAGCGATACTAACGCCGCGCCGGGGCCGGGATCTAGCGGTTTTCGGACACGGTTGTGAGGCGCACACTGATGTCCGAAAACCGCCAGCCGAGGGGGCGGACTGTATTTATATTGGCCCCATCGAGACTTCACCAGGAGCCGGCCATGCCGATCCACACATTCTCTTTGGAGCGCGCCACCACGCCACTGGGCCAGATGCTGGTGCTGACGGATTCGCAACAGCGCCTGCGCGCGGTCGATTGGGAAGACTATGAAACGCGCATGGTCACGCTGCTGCGCCGGCAGTACGGCAAAGACGCCGTGCAGGTGCGGGATGCGGCCGGGCCGTCGGCGGCGCGCCGGGCGCTTGAGGCGTATTTCGATGGCGACGTGGCGGCGATCAATGGCCTTCCCGTGGCGTTGGGCGGCACGGATTTCCAGCGGCAGGTCTGGCAGGCGTTGCGCGGCATCGCGGGCGGGCAGACCGTCAGTTACGGCGTCCTGGCCGGCCGCATCGAACGGCCATCGGCGGTGCGCGCGGTGGGGCTGGCCAACGGCGCCAACCCGGTCGGCATCGTGATCCCCTGCCACCGGGTGATCGGCGCCAACGCGTCGCTGACCGGCTACGGCGGCGGGCTGCACCGCAAACGCTGGCTGCTGGAACACGAGGCCAGGCATTCGGCGCACTGACCGCCACTTTCAACTCCAGGTTAAAGATGTTGTGAATTCAGGCGCCGTTCGCGGCGCCTGCGCTCGGTAAAGTGCCCACAGACCCTTATCAGCAAGGAGCCTGTCGGCCCATGAAGACGTATCGCATCGCAACCATCCCCGGCGACGGCATCGGCAAGGAAGTCATTCCCGCCGGCCAGCGCATTCTGCAAACGCTGGCCAGTCAAAATGGCTTGCGCTTCGAGTTCCAGGATTTCGACTGGGGCGGCGACTACTACCGCAAGCATGGCGTGATGATGCCGGCCGACGGGCTGGAGGCGCTGCGCGACAAGGACGCGATCCTGTTCGGGTCGGCGGGGGATCCCGACATTGCCGACCACATCACCCTGTGGGGCCTGCGCCTGAAGATCTGCCAGGGCTTCGACCAGTACGCCAACGTGCGGCCCACGCGGATCTTGCCCGGCATCGATGCGCCGCTTAAACGCTGCACGCCCGAACAGTTGAACTGGGTGATCGTGCGGGAAAACTCGGAAGGCGAGTATTCCGGCGTGGGGGGGCGCGTGCACCAGGGGCATCCCATCGAAGCCGCCACCGATGTGTCCATCATGACGCGCGCGGGTGTCGAACGCATTCTGCGCTTTGCGTTCAAGCTGGCGCAGTCGCGTCCGCGCAAGCTGCTGACGGTGGTGACCAAATCGAATGCGCAGCGCCACGCGATGGTGATGTGGGACGAGATCGCGCTGCAGGTCAGCCGCGAATTCCCGGACGTGACGTGGGACAAGGAACTGGTGGACGCGGCCACCGCGCGCATGGTCAACCGCCCGGCATCGCTGGACACCATCGTGGCGACCAACCTGCACGCCGACATCCTCAGCGATCTGGCTGCGGCGCTGGCAGGCAGCCTGGGCATTGCGCCGACCGGCAATATCGATCCCGAACGCCGCTATCCATCCATGTTCGAGCCCATCCACGGGTCGGCCTTCGACATCATGGGCAAGGGGTTGGCGAACCCGGTGGGCACGTTCTGGTCGGTCGTCATGCTGCTTGAGCACCTGGGCGAAAACGCCGCCGCCGCCCGCTTGATGCAAGCCATCGAAAGCGTGACTGCGAACCCGGCCTTGCATACCCGCGACCTGGGCGGCGCCGCCACGACGGAGCAGGTGACGGCGGCGGTCTGCGCGCAACTCGAGGCGGGCGGGCAGGCGCGGGCGGCGTAGACGGCACTACCCGGAGACCAGACCCCAGGCATAAGACCCGGGGCGGTTTCCGGTGACACAACAAGAAGCGAAGTCCATTCGTATCCCAAGGAGACAAGCATGTCCAAGCAAGCCTTATGCGCGCGCGCCCTGACGTTCGCGTGCCTGTTGAGCCTGCCGCTGGCGGGCGGCATCGCGATGGCGCAGCCGTATCCCGCGCGGCCGGTGAACCTGGTCGTGCCATTCCCGGCTGGCGGCACGACCGACGTGCTGGCCCGCGCGCTGGGACAGGAACTGGCCAAGCGGCTGGGCCAGCCGGTAGTGGTGGAAAACAAGCCGGGCGCGGGGTCTACCCTGGGCGCGGATTACGTGGCCAAGGCTGCGCCCGACGGCTACACGTTACTGATGGGCGCGGTGCACCACACCATCGCCACCAGCGTCTACAAGAGCCTCCACTATGACTTTCAGAAGGACTTCGCGCCCGTGACGACGGTGGCGCTGGTGCCCAACGTGCTGGTCATCAACCCCAAGCTGGACGCGAAGAACGTGCAGGGGCTGTTGACGCTGGCGCGAGCCGCGCCGGGCAAGCTGACCTATGGGTCCAATGGCATGGGCACGGGGCAGCACCTGATCGGCGCGCAGTTCGAACGCGCAGGCCACGTGCAGTTATTGCATGTGCCGTACAAGGGCAGTGGCCCGCTGACGACCGACCTGCTGGGCGGCCAGATCGATATGTCGTTCGACACCATCACGCCCGTGCTGGCGCACATCCAAAGCGGCAAGCTGCGCGCGCTGGCCGTAACCACCAATCAGCGGTCGGCGGCGCTGCCCGACGTGCCCACGATGGAAGAGGCGGGGTTGAAGCCCTTCAACATGGGGACGTGGTTCGGCGTTCTGGCGCCGGCCGCTGTCCCGAAGGACATCGTGACGAAGCTGAACGCCGACATGGTCGCGATCATCAAATCGCCGGACTTTTCGCGCCGCATGGCGGAGATCGGCGCGGTGCCCATCGGCGACACGCCGGAGCAAATGCGGGCCCGGATCGGGACCGACACCGAAAACTACGCCAAGCTGGTCAAGGACGCAAAGGTCGCGATTAACTGAGGTGGCAGGCCAGGCGCGGCCGGCCAGGCGCGGCCGGCTAGGCGCGGATCCAGCCCCGGGCGATGGGCAGCGCCAGCAGTTTGCGGTAGACGCCCTGCGTGGCCCGCGTGAACGGGGCGCCCACGCGGCTCCAGAGTGGCGCGGCCACGCCCGCCGCGATGGGCGCCAGGATCAAGCCGCCCGCAATGTCCAGTGGGAAATGCACGCCCAGGTACACGCGGGACGTGCCGACCACGGCGGCGGCCAGCAGGGCCGTCCAGCCCCATCCCGCCCAGCGCCGGTCAAAGAGCAGCGCCCACGCGAAAGTGGCGATGATGATGGTGTGGTTGCTGGGGAACGACGACGTTGCCTTGTGCGGGAAGAACGCCTGCCCCAGGCCAATCGCGAAGGGGCGCGGATGCGGCCACAGCGCGCCGCACAGATAGCTGGCGAACAGCGCGACGGCGATGCTCGCCAGCACCTTCAGCGCCAGGCTGCGTTGCGCCTCGCCGCCCCACAGCCACAGCGCGGCAAGCGCCACCGGCACCAGCAGGATCAGCGGGTTGGCCACCAGCATGGCCGCGTGAATGCGCCAGGCCGGGGTGGACGGATCGGCGTTGATCAGAAGAAAAAGGGACTGGTTGAGACTTTCCAGGAAACTCATGACACGTCATCGCAGCGTAATAATCGATAGCCGCGATGGTAATGAGCGATCCCGTCAATCCGCTTCCAAAATGCGCCGTCCGCGCCCGCTTTTACTTCTGGATGCGTTTGCCGTCCGCATTGACGACGAGCTCGCCGTCTTCCTTCGTGAACGCGCCCTGTTGGGGCGTCGGAAGGATGTCCAGCACCAGTTCGCTGGGGCGGCACAGGCGTGCGCCCAACGGCGTGGACACGAAGGGCCGGTTCAGCAGGATGGGGTGCTGCTCGATGGCGTCCAGCAGCGCGTCGTCGGACAGCGAGGTATCGTCCAGGCCCAGCTCCAGGTAGGGCGTGCCCTTTTCGCGCAGCGCGTCTCGCACGCTGACGCCGGCCTGTTTGAACAAGGCTTTCAGCGTGGCGCGGGACGGCGGTGTTTCCACGTACAGCACCACGTTCGGCTCGATGCCGGCATTGCGGATCATGGCCAGCGTATTGCGGGACGTGCCGCACTTGGGGTTGTGATAAATGGTGACGTCGGACATGGTGACTCCTTGATGCGGTAGTTCGTCTGCAAGAGGGTGAGCATAGTGCATCCGCCGCGCGCGATCAGGCGCGCAGCTTCTTGCCCAGCCGGCGCCAGCCGATGACCACGCCGGTCAGGCTCAGCGCGGCGCCGCCCAGGCTCAGGAAAATCAGCAGCGCGTCCCATAGCGGGCGGCGTGACAGCAGGCCCGTCCAGTCCCAGCTATGCAAAAAGGCGAACAACCAGCGGCTGACGCGGTTGCTGCGGTCTTGCCGGCCCTGGATCAGGCCGGTGCGCGGGTCCAGATAGATCCAGGTGGCTTGCGGGTTGTCGTAGACCAGCCGCCACATGGGCAGGGGCTTTTCGATGTGGCCAAGCATGGCGTGTTCATCGCGCGCGTAGTAGTAAAGGTCATAGGCGCGCAACACCTGCACCGTGCGCAGCGCCGCGCCGGGCACCAACCGCGTGGCCGCTTGCCGCAGATCCGTTTCGGTGAAGGCATGCGGTGTTGCCTGGGTGGCGGATAGCACCTGGGGCGCGCTGGCAGGGCCACGCGCCAGCACCACGTCCTGCCCGGCGGCGCGCGCCCAGCTCAGTTCGCGCGGTGCGGCGGGCAAGGCGGCGATCAGCGTCTTTGGCGGCGCCAGGGGGGCCGTGCTGGCCGCGCCTGCATACGCCGCCCGGTCCAGCGGCGCGGCCGTGCTGGTGAAGAGCTTCCAGGGGTTCATCGACATCAGCCCGCTGAAGATCCATGTCAGGGTGACGGCGGCGAACAGCAGGCCGCTAAGGTGGTGCCAGCGCATCATGGGTTCACGATAGGGCGAGCGGCTGCCGCTGGCGTAGGGCCGAGAAAAGCGCCAGCGCAGGATTCCCACGAGGGTGCCCGTCAGGGCCACCGCGACGCCCGCGATGGACAGCCACACCACGATGTCGTGCCACCAGGGGTCCAGCGCATTGCCGCGGAATGGATACAGCCAGTGGATCCATGCGCCCGCATAGTTCCACAGGCGCTCGCTGCGCGTGGCGTCCAACACCACCGCGCCAGTCGCCGACGAGATATAGAGCCGCGTCCGGTCGGGGTCGTCCATGTCGACGCGGTGCAGCGGGCGGTGCGGTTTGAGCGCGCCAGAATGCGTGTACACGTCTTCCTGGATGGCGCCGCGGTAGTGCGCGGCGTATCGGCCGCCGAACCAGGCGCTGGCGGCAGCCTGCGCGACGGCGGCGTCCGCGGGCGGCAGCACGGCGCCCGTGACGGCATCCACGATGCTGGGCGCCTCGCGCGGGCCGCCGGGCACGGCATAGACCGGCGCGCCGCCGCGCGTGGCGGCCAGGCTCAGGCCCGATGCGCCGCTGGCGCTGGCGCCAACCGCCGCCAACGCCCGTTCGGGGGTGATGGCGACCGTGGCGATCATGGCGGCGTCCAGGGGCGCCAGGTGCGACAGGCGTTCCTGTGGCGTCACCTTGGGATAGCCCACGTACATCATCACCACGCCGCTTACGAACCACATGGCAAAGAACAGGCATAGCACGACGCCCGCCCAGCGGTGGATCAGGTAGAGCCAGCGCTTGGCGCGGGCGGTCAGCGGCGGGCCGGCAGGATGGCGCGGCGAAGGGGGCGAAGGGGATGGCGTGGCGTTCATGGCATGTCCTTTTTCGCGGGTCAGAATCGCGCCTGCAGCGTCAGCTCCACCGAGCGCGGCGCGCCCAGGTAGAACATCGTCGGCGTCGCGTTGGCGGCATAGACCTTGTCGGTCAGGTTGCGCACGCGTGCCGTCACATTCAGCCGGGGGCTGATCCGATGCGACAGTGCGGCGTCGAACACCGTGTAGGACGGCGCCCAGACCGTGTTGGCCGCGTCCGCGTAGGCGCGGCCCACATGGCGCGCGGCCAGGCTGGCGTTCCAGTCCGGCACGAAGGCGTAGTCCAGCCACACGTTGGCGATGCGGCGGGGCGTGTTGGTGGGCACGTTGCCATTGCGCGATACCGCGACGCCGCCAACGGATTGGGAAAAGTCGTCGTACTTCGGGTCCACGAACGCCACGTTGCCTTGCACGGACAGCTTGGACGTCAGCTGCAGTCCGGCGGCCAATTCGATGCCGCGCGCCGACTGCGCGCCAACGGGAACGCTGACCCCGGGGTTGTCCGGGTCGGACGTGGCCATGTTCTTGCGCTTGATCTCGTAGACCGACACCGTGGCCGAACCGCGACCGTCCCAGAAGTCGAACTTGCCGCCCACTTCGGTTTGCGTGCCGGTGGTGAGCTTGTCGTTGTTCAACACGTCCGCGAACGAGGCGGTGGCCAGCAGGCCGGATGGCGGATCCGCCGCCGTGGCGTATTGCGCATACAGCGAGGCCTCCGGGGTGATCTCCCAGTTCACGCCCAGGCGTCCCGTCACGGGCGAATAGCGCCGGGATGCGCTGGCGGGCGACGCCGCCGTGACGGCGCGGCGGTTGGTCAGATCCAGGTCGATGAAGTCCTTGCGCAAGGCCGATACGATCGCCACGCCGGGCAGCACTTCGGTGCGGTTCTCCAACGTCAGCGCAATCGTGCGAATGCGGTTGTCGCGGTCGGCGGCGTGGCCGCGCGTCATGCCGGGAATGTCGTAGAAGTCGCCGGGCGAAAAGTCGTACGGGTCCACGGCGTCCACCTGGGCGGGCCGGCTGGTGGGATAGCGCGTGACCTTGTTCTGACTGATGTCCGCGCCGAACGACCAATCGCTGGGCAGGCCGCCAAGCGTCGACCGCAGCACGCCTTCCACGCGATTGCCCAGCAAGCTTTGCTCGTGGCGCTGCAACAGCGCGCCGGACCGCAGCACCAGGCTGTTGCCGGCGTTGAAGCGGTAGTTCTCCAGATTGCGGAAATCGCGTTCGGCGCGGTAGTAGTACAGCGTGTTCTTGAACGTCAGCGCCGGCCCGGCGCGCCATTCGGTCAGAGACCGGGCCCACAGCACCGATTGCTCGTACAGGCCGTCGTTGACGTTGTAGTTCTTGAACCGCGTGCCATCCAGGATGCGGCCAGCGCCTTGCACCACGCCGCCTGTGCCGGTTTTCAGCGGCGTGCCCCAGTAGGGGCGGTCCACCTGCTCGCGCTGGTACTCGAAGGCGAAGGTCTGGGTCACGTCGTCGCCCAGATCGGACAGCAGCGAGACCGCGATCTGGCTCGCTCGGGACGCGTTGCCGTCGACCCAGCCGTGGCTGGCGCCGGTGTTGGCGTCGATGCGCAGGTAGTGCCCACGGCCCCCGGGCGCGCCGGCCAGTTGCTGGTTCACGCCCGCCGACCCTTGACGGCTGCCGAACGAACCCAGCCGGAATTGACCGTCGTAGAAGGTGTCGCGCTGGGGCAGCTTGGTCACGTAGTTGATCGCGCCGCCCACCGCGCCCGCGCCGAACAGGAAAGTCGAGGGGCCGCCGATGGCCTCGACGCGGTCGTAGATCCAGCTGTCCACCGGGCGCGCGGCCACGGCGTCGTATTGCACCGAGATGCCGTTGAATAACTGCGTCACCTGGCCGCCGGAAAAGCCCCGGTAGCTGACCGCCCCGGCGTTGCCGGGGGGCGATGCGTTGTCCACGCCGGGGATGCCACGCGCGATGTCTTGCGTATTCAGCGAGCCGCGGGCGTCGATCTGTTCGCGTGAGATCACCGTGATGCTGGCGGGTGTTTCACGCAGGGTCAGCCCCAGGCGGCTGCCCGTGCTGTCGCGG
>Ga0307412_10000928_pt1 | contig 16767 bp, 16 predicted proteins | sample DK1Cmetagenome_3_FD_203823 | JGI IMG/M metagenome (GOLD analysis project Ga0307412, IMG submission 203823) | Maize rhizosphere microbial communities from greenhouse at UC Davis, California, United States - DK15-C-1 | ecosystem: Host-associated > Plants > Roots > Rhizosphere > Soil | place: USA...
GGCAGCGATGGGTGGCGGGACAGGCTCTGCGTGGTCACGATGTGTCTCCTTGGTGAGACACAGGTGCTTTCACGCGACTGATCAATCCAACGATCAGTTCATATGGTTTTGATCACCTCAGATTATCATTTACCGCAAGATCCGATAGTACATTGGCGCGATTGAACGCACACTAGCCCTACCCGGGAATTTCTCGACCATTCTGCTGCCGCGCATCAGATCGAACCCATCACCGCAGCGGATCAGATCACCCAGTCTGCCTGTGCGTCGAAGTCCTTGATGACGTCGAGCAGCGCGTCGGCCGCCTTGCTGCGATAGCGCTCCTTCTGCCGCAGACCATGGAAAAGACGCGGGGGAAGCGCCAGGGGTAGGGCGAACAATGCGCGGGCTTCCAGGAGCGGGGTGACGACCAGCTGCGACAGCAGCGCCGCGCCGACGCCCGCGCGCACCGCGGCCAGGACGGATTCGTTGGAGGGCAAGGTCAACACGACGTTGAGCTCGCGTGGATCCAGGCCGCGATCGCGGATCGCCGCTTCGAAAGTGGAGCGCGTGCCGGAGCCGGGTTCACGCATCACCCAGGGGGCTTCCGCCAGCCACGCATTGGTGATCGCCTCGGCAGGTGTGCTGCTTACCAGCAGCATGCGGTCTTCGCCGATCTTCCAATGGGCAAGCGCCGGATCGTCGACCATGCCCTCGACGAAACCGAGTTCGGCATCGCCGTCGCGGACGCTTCGGGCGGCGCCTTCGGTGTTGGCGATCGCTACCGACAACTCGATGTCGGGATAGCGGCGATGGAACGCCGCCAGCCGCTGCGGCAGCCAGTAGGCCGCGATGGTCTGGCTGGCGACCAGACGGAGATGTCCCCGCTTTAGCCCCGCGACTTCGCCGAGCGCCACCTCCGCCTCGGCCGCGCGCGCGAGGACGGCGCGGGCCTCGCCGAGGAAGAAGTGGCCTGCATCGGTCAGCTCGATGCCGCGACCAACGCGGTGGAACAGCTTGACGTCGTGGCGTGCCTCCAGCGTGGCGATGGCGGCGGAGGCGGCGGACTGGGTGACGCCCACCGCTTCGGCCGCGCGCGTCATGTGCTCGCGTTCGGCCACGGCAACGAAGATGCGAAGCTGTTCGAGGGTCATGCCGGGAGCGTAGCGGTTTGCTCGCCTTTGTCATCGTCTGCGGGCGGCGCGGCCGGCGACGGGGCGTGCCCCGTCGTCATTCCCCGCAACACGCCGTCGCGTCGAACCAGCCCATGCATCAGGGCCGCGGCCAGGTGCAGCAGGATCAGCGCGAAGAAGGCGAGCGCGATCGCAGTGTGGGCCGCACGCAGCAGCGCATAGAGCGCCAGGTCGTGCGGCAGGATCGGCGGCAGCACGATTCCGCCGCCCAGCCGCACGGGATAGCCGCCGGCGGACAGCATGCCCCAGCCGATCAGCGGCAAGGCGAACAACGCGGCATAGAGCAGCACGTGCGATCCCCCGGCGATGCGCTTCTGCAGCGGCGCAAGATCTTCGGGCAATGCCGGCGCCCCCGTCGCGAGGCGGAGGGGCAGGCGCAGCAGCACCAGGATTAGGATCGCGATGCCGATCGGCCGGTGCAGATCCAGCAGCATCACATAGGCCGGTCCGCTGGTCGAGACCATGAAGACGCCGATGAACAGCATCGCCAGGACCAGCGCCGCCATCAGCCAGTGCAGCACCCGCAGTACGGGGTGGAAATCGGGGGAAGGGCGGGTCATTGCTGCGCTCCCTTGGTCAGGCCTTCGCCGATCGCGCTCGGATGCGGCCCTTCACCGGCGCGGCGGGTGAAGGAGGAGGAATAGCCCTTGGAGCGTGCGGCGAGCAGCGGATCGTCGGACAAGCTGATGCCGTCCGGCAGGATGGTGGGATCGAAATTGAGGTCGCGGCAGCTGCCCGTCTCCTCGGGCTGGGTCGCGCGGATCGTCAGCGTGCCGGCATCGATCGTGCGGTGCGGGCCCTGCCATGCGACCGTCGCCTTGTCGGTCACGTCGCCGGGATTGGCCTCGACCAGCAGCAGATGCCAGCGCGAGGGCCCCTTGGCGGTGCGCGCGATCATCTCGCGGAACAGCGCGTCGCGGGGCAGTTGGTCGAGATGTTGCTTGTCCAGCCCGGCGAGCGGCGCCTCCGGCACGAACTGCCAGCGCACGAAACGCGTGGTGCCGCTCGCATCGGTGAAGCGGAAAGCGTTGATGCTGTAATAGGTCGCGTTGGCGAAGCTGTTCGGCAGCACTGCCTTGGCCATATAGGCCTGGAACGCCTTCACCTCCGGATGCGCCGCCAGGAACGGTTTCATCGCCGCGGGATCCGGCTTGCCGGTCTTTGGATCGGGCGTGGTCGCGCGCTGGAGCGCGATGAAGGCGGCGACGTCGGCAACGGGGAAGATCGGGGTATGGTCCAGTGCCATCCGCCACTCCTGTCCGTCGGGGGTCTTCAGCAGCAGCGCCATCGAGTGGAACACGTTGCGCCCATCGCCCGCCAGCGGATTGCCGCCCGCCAGCGAGAAGCGGCCAAGCACCGGAAGGGTGCCGGCCCGCAGCGCCGTCGCGGTGGTGAGCGCGCGGCCAGCGCCGTTCGCCGTGAAGTCCCCGGTGAAGCACAGGCCCTTGGCATGGGCGCGGCGATAGCCGGGCTTCGTGCCTCCGCTATTCGCCTCGAGCGCGGCCGTGATGTCGCCGCCGCTGATGCGGCTGCCGCCAAGCCAGCCGGCGGCCCAGGCGAAGCCGGCGACGAGCGCCAGCAGGATGGCGCCGATCAGCGCGAAGGCGCCGAACGCGCGCCGGTTGAGCATGGGCATGACGATTCCGATCCAGGCTGATGTCGTGGGGTTGGACGATGCTGCCCCTGGAATATTCCCTGAGGACGCACAAAAAAACTAGACGGTGGAATAATGGCGCGCGCCGCGCGTCTCCCCCGTATGATGGTTTCCATGTCGGTCAGCGAGCAGATGATCGCCGAAGTCCAGCCGCTGATCCCGGCGCTGCGGCGCTATGCGCGGGCGATGCTGCGGCACCGCGAGGACGCGGACGATCTGGTGCAGGATGTGCTGGAGCGCGCGCTGGCCGCCTGGTCCAGCCGTCGGCGGTCCGCGAGCCTGCGCGCGTGGCTGTTTACCATCCTGCACAATCTTGCGCTCGATCGGCTGCGCCGCCGATCGAGGCGCGGCATCGACGCAACGATCGATTCCGTCCCCGAACAATGGCTGGCGCAGCCGGCTGCGCAGGAGCGGGCGATCGAGCAGCAGGATGTGCTCACCCAGCTTGCATCGCTCCCTGAGGACCAGCGTGCGGTGCTGCTGCTCGTGAGCGTGGAGGATTTGAGCTATGCCGAAGCGGCAGCGGTGCTCGATGTGCCGCTGGGGACCGTGATGTCGCGCCTTTCCCGAGCCCGCGAGCGGCTGCGCCGACAGATGGATAAGGGGGCGCCCGTCAACGCTGCACTGAGAGTGGTACGATGAGCGACGAGCCGATCACCGAAGCAGATCTCCAGGCGCATGTGGACGGCCGCCTGCCGCCCGAACATGATGCCGCAGTGCGCGCCTGGCTTGCGGCGCACCCGGAAGAGGCGTCGCGTATCCAGGCCTATCGTTCGCAGGCGATGGGGCTCCGGCAAGCGCTCAGCGGGATCGCTGACGAGCCTCTCCCGGCTGGACTGGACCTCCGCATGCGGGCGCAAGGGCGAGCGCCATGGACGACATTGCGGCCGATCGCCGCCGCCGCTTGTGCCGCAGGCCTGTTGCTGGCGGGCGGGGCGGGCGGCTGGGCGCTCCGCGGCCAGGATGTGGTGCCGCGGGCGGGAACCGCCGCACTCGCGCGCGAGGCGGTCTCGAACTATGCCGTCTATGCCAGCGACACCGCCCGGCCGGTGGAGCTTGCTGCAGCGCAAAAAGGCGCGCTCGACAGCTGGTTCTCGCAACGTCTTGCCCGCCCGATCCGGGCGCCGGACCTTCAGGCTGCAGGCCTCACGCTGATCGGCGGACGGCTGGCCGCGACCGAACATGGCGCGGCGGCACTCTATCTGTATCAGGATCGAGCGGGGCGACGGCTGGCGGTGTATCTCCGCCCGATGGAAGTTGAGGGGACGGACCGAATGAAGCCCCGGCGGGAGGGAAGCGTCGCCGGATGGACCTGGGCAGATGACGGCCTGGGCTTCGGTGTCTTCGGAACCGCGCCTGATTCGGACCTTCATGGCGCGGCGAACATGGTTCGGTCGCAGCTAACCCGGCTCTAGATGTGGCTGCGAGCGTGATAGCGGCAGAGGCGGGGCCGAGCAGCTTCCTTCGCCGAGCAACGGCAGGCCCAGTGTCGCTGCGGGTGGGATATCCGGTTCCAGCCTGGGGTGGGTCAGTCTGCTACCCACCCACCGCCGGTCGCGCCGATCAGGCGGATGGAGGCACCCAAGCGCCGCGTTTGCAGGTCGAGTGCTTTCCGCCGCGCCTGCAGGGCCGTGGCTTGCGCCGTCGCCACGTCCAGATAGGTGACGACGCCCTTTTCGTAGCGATTGAGCGCCAGCGCTTCCGCTTCCCCCGCGAGGCGCACGGCGTCGGTCTGCGCCTCTGCCTCGTCCTGGAAGTGATGCAGCTGGGCGAGGCCGTCTTCCACTTGCTGGAACGCCGTCAGCACATGCGCGCGATAATCGGCGGTCGTCTCGGTCCATTGGGCACGCGCGGCGGCCAGCGCGGCGCGGCGCCGGCCACCGTCGAAGATCGACAACAGCGCGCTCGGGCCGATCGACCAGAGCGTGTTCGGTGCCGCGACCAGTCCCGCCAGTGCCGTGTTCTGGACGCCGCCGCTGCCCCCGAGCGTGATCGAGGGGAAGAAGGCCGCGCGGGCGACGCCGATGCCTTGATTGGCGGCGAACATCCGGCGCTCGGCGGCGGCCACGTCCGGCCGGCGCTGCAATAGGGTCGACGGCAGCGCGGCGGGCAGTGCCGGGATCGCCGGCTGGCCGGCCGCGGGGGCCAGCGCGAAGCTGCTCGCACTTTGCCCGACCAGGCTGGCGATGGCGTGCTCCACCAATGCGCGGGAGGCAGCGATATCGGCGAGCTGCGCCCGGGCATCCGCCAGGAGCGCGCCCGCGCGAGCAACGTCGATGCCCGAGGCGATGCCGCCGGCAAAGCGACGCCGAATCAGCGCATCGGCCTGGGCATAGGCGCTCACGGTGTCGGTGAGCATCTGCGTCTGCGCATCGAGCCCGCGCAGCTCGACATAGCGCTGCGCCAGATCGGTTTCCAGCGCGAGCCGGATCGCCGCGAGCTCGTCGCCGCTCGCCTGCGCCTCGGCGCGGCTGGCGGCGACACGGGCGTGAAGGCCGCCCCACAGGTCGGGCTCCCAACCGATGCCGGCGGACAGCGTATCGGCCGCATAATAGTCCGGCTGGTTGCCGCCGCGCAGCGGGCGGTTGTCCGATTGACGGTTCTGCGTCACGTCGGCCCGGGCGCCGATGCTGGGCAGCAGGCCCGCGCCCGCCTGGCGGACATAGGCCTGCGCAGCTTCATAGCGGCCGAGCGCGCCCTGCAGCGTGGGGTTGTCGCTGGCGACCTTGCGTTCCAGGCCGTCGAGGACCGGATCGGCGAAGGTCTTCCACCAGCTGCCGTCGGCGGGGAGCGCCGGGGCGGCGGTCGTCCAGGGACCGGCTTCCTTGAAGGTCGGCGGTGCGGGCACGACCGGCGGGCGATAGGCCGGCGCGGCGCCGCATCCGGACAGGGCGGTGGCGACGGCGAGGCAGGCGAGTGTCAGGCGTTTACGCATGGCGCTGCTGCACCCGCACCAGTTCGCCGTCGCTCACCGAATCCGGCGGATTGTCGACGACGCGGTCGCCGGGCTTGAGGCCGCCCAGCACCTCCACCGATGGCCCGAGATCGCGGCCGATGGTGATCGCTTGTAGATGGATGCGGTCGCCGGGGCCGACCAGCGCAACGCGTGCGCCCTGGGCGCGGAACACCAGCGCGCTCGACGGGATCTGCACCGTGCCTGCCTGGCCGGCGACGTTGAACCCGACCTTGGCATAGCCGCCGGGCTTGAGCAGCGCGCCGGGATTGTCGGTGACGAGCTGCACCTGGAAGGCGCCGCTCTGCTGGCTGATCGCGCCGGACTCGCCGACCACCTGCGCGGTGAAGCTGCGGCCGGGATAATCGGGCACGCTCAGCGTCGCCGCGATGCCCGGGTGGATCGCCGAGGAATAAACCTGCGGCACACTCACATAGATGCGGATCTTGCGCACGTCGGCGACGGCGAAGAGCGGCTGCTGGTTGCCGCTGCTCGGGCCCACCAGATCGCCGATATCGGCGGCGCGCTGCGTCACCACGCCGGCGAAGGGCGCCCGCACGGTGGCGAAGCCCTTCATCGCGAGCAAGCGGCCGAGATTGGCGCGAGCGCCATTCACGGCCGCGTTGCGGACCGCCAGCTCGCCATTCTTCTCGTCGGCTTCCTGCTGCGACACCGAATGGGTGGTCAGCAGATCGTTCCAGCGCGCGGCGGTGCTCTTGGCGAGGCTCGCATTGGCGAGCGCACTGACAAGGTCGGCGCGTGCCTGGCCGATCTGCTGGTCGAGTTCGGGCGTATCGATCTGCGCGAGCGGCGTGCCGGCGGCGACGGTGGCGCCGATGTCCTTGTCCCAGCCGCGGACATAGCCGCCGACCCGGGCATAGAGCTTCGCGGCGTTCCACGCCTCCAGCGTACCCGGCAGGCTGAGCGATCCGGTTGCCGCGGCGGCCTGGACCGGCACCAGATGCACGACCGGGATCGAGCGGGCATCGGACCAGTGCTGGGCCTCGCCGCTATCATGGGCGCGGCTCATCGTGCCGAAGGCGATCACCGCACCGGCGATCACCACGGCGGCGATGCCGGCGGTCTTCAATCCGCGCGGGGCGTGGGTCTGGGGGGAGAGGGGGGCTTCACTCTGCATAAACAAGGTCCTCGGCTGCGAGGTCTGTGGAGGGACGGAGCTTGTCGCGGCGGTGCGCGAGGCTGAACACGACGGGCACGAAGATCAGCGTGGCGAGCGTCGCGCAGATCAGGCCGCCGATCACGGCGCGGCCCAGCGGGGCGTTCTGCTCGCCGCCTTCGCCAAGGCCGAGCGCCATCGGCGCCATGCCGATGATCATCGCGAGCGCGGTCATCAGCACCGGGCGGAAGCGGGTGGCGCCCGCCTCCATCGCCGCCTTCAGCGCGTCGCCGGTCTCGGCGAGCCGCTCACGGGCAAAGCTGACGACCAGCACCGAGTTGGCGGTGGCGACGCCCATGCACATGATCGCACCGGTGAGCGCGGGCACTGAGAGCGGCGTATGGGTGGCGAACAGCATCCAGACGATGCCCGCCAGCGCCGCCGGCAGCGCCGAGACGATCACCGCCGGGTCGATCCACGACTGGAAGTTCACGACGATCAGCAGGTAGATCAGCACCACCGCCCCGGCGAGGCCGAGCAACAGGCCGGAAAAGGCGGTATTCATCGTCTCCACCTGACCGCGCAGCGCGACGGTGGCGCCCTTGGGGGCTGCGGCGGCGCTGTCCTTGATCACTTTCTGGATGCCCGCCGCGACCGCGCCGAGATCGCGGCCCTGCGTCGTCGCATAGACGTCGAACACCGGCTGCACGGCATAGTGCGAGACCACCGCCGCGCTGGGCTCGCGGTGGAGCGTGCCGATGCCGCCGAGCAGTTGCGCGTTGCCTTGCGAGCCGGTGACCGAAAGGTTCTGCAGGTCCGACAGGCTGTCGACGCGATATTGCGGCGCCTGCACGACGATCGGGTAAGACACGCCATTCTTCGGGTTGAGCCAGAAGGCGGGGGCGACCTGCAAGCTGCCGGCGAGGTTGACCGACAGGCTCTTGGTCACATCGTTTTCGGTGATGCCGACGCGGTTGGCCTGGGCACGATCGACGTCGAAGGCGAGTTCGGGATAGTCGTTCGCCTGCTGCACGCGCACATCGGCGATACCGGCGATGTGGTTCATCTTCTCGGCGAGCAGATGCGCATAGGCTTCGTTGGCCTTCTTGTCGGGACCGGCGACCTGGACGTCGATCGGTGCCGGGGCGCCGAAGTTCAGGATCTGGCTGATGATATCGGCCGGCAGGAACGAGAAGGTCGAACCCGGGAAGGCATCGGGCAGCGCCTTGCGCAGCGCCTTCACGTACTCGTCTGTAGGCTTGTGCTCCTTGGACAGCGTGATGAGCATGTCGCCGTCCTGTGGCCCGATGCCGCCTGTGTTCGAATAGGCGCGGTTGATGCCGCTGACCGGCAGGCCGATATTGTCGACGATCGAGACGAGCTGGTCGGGCGGGATCACGCCGCGGATACGGTCCTCGATCCGGTCGAACAGCGCCGCCGTCTCCTCGATGCGGGTGCCGACGGGCGCGCGGACGTGCAGATTGATCTGCCCGGCGTCGACCGTGGGGAAGAAGGTCTGCCCCAGCATCGGGATCAGCACGAAGGAGGCCAGCACCACCAGCAGGAAGCCGGGGATGAACGCCTTGCGCCGGGCAAGCGCGAAGCCGAGCAGCGACAGGTAATAGCGGCGGATCGTCTCGAAACGCTGCTCGAAGCCGTGCTGGAAGCGCCGAAGCGGATTACGGCTCTTCGGCGTGCCGGCCATCGCGTCATGGCTGGCCATATGCTCGGTGGTGTGGGCGCCGGCGTGCTGGCGCAGCAGGAAGTTGCTCATGGTCGGCACCAGCGTGCGGCTGAGCACGAAGCTGGCGATCATCGCGAACACCACCGCTTCGGCCATCGGCGCGAACAGGAAGCCCGCGATTCCCGGCAGGAAGAACATCGGCAGGAAAGCGATGCAGATGCACAGCAGCGAGACGAAGGCGGGCTGCACGATCTGCTGCGCACCGTCGAGGATGGCGTCGCGCACCGTCTTGCCCTGTTCGAGGTGCCAGTTGATGTTCTCGATCGTCACCGTGGCGTCGTCGACCAGGATGCCGACCGCCAGCGCGAGGCCGCCCAGCGTCATGATGTTGAGCGTCTGCCCAGCGGCGGCCAGGCCGGCGACCGCCGCGAGCACCGCCAGCGGGATGGAGGCGGCGATGATCACGGTGGAGCGCCACGAACCGAGGAACAGCAGGATCATCAGGCTGGTCAGCGCCGCCGCGATCGCGCCTTCGCGCACCACGCCGGATACGGCCGCCTTCACAAACAGCGACTGGTCGGCGAGCGGCAGCACGTGCAGGTCGGGCGGCAGCGTCTCGGCAAGCTTGGGCAGCAGCGCTTTGACCTGATCGACGATGGCGATGGTGGAGGCCGCGCCGCTCTTCAGGATCGTCATCAGCACGGCGCGGTGGCCGTCGACGCGGACGATGTTGCGCTGGGGTGGCGAGCCGTCATGGACATGGGCGACGTCGCGCATCAGCACCGTGGCGCCGTCGACCGTCTTGACCGGCAGGTCGTTGAGCTGGTCGATGACCTGCGGCGCGTTGTTCAGCCGGATGTTGTATTCATACGTGCCGATCTTGGTGGTGCCGGCAGGAACGATCTGGTTCTGCTGCGCCAGCGCGTTGCCCACGTCGGTCGCGGAGAGATGATGGGCCTGCAGCGCGGCGGGATCGAGGTCGATCTGGATCTGCCGCTCCTTGCCGCCATAGGGCGATGGCACCGCCGCACCGCCGACCGAGGCGAGCGCCGGGCGGATCGCGTTCTGGCCAAGGTCAAAGATCTTCGCTTCGGACAGCGTCTTGGACGACAGCGCCAGCTGCACGATCGGCACCGTGGAGGCATTGTAGTTCAGGATCAGCGGCGGGGTGATGCCCGGCGGCATCTGCTTGAGCACCGTCTGGCTCATGCTCGTCACCTGCGCGGTGGCGGTGCGGATGTCGACGTTCGGCCGGAAGAAGATCTTGACGATGCCGATGCCGGCGAGGCTCTGGCTCTCGATATGATCGATGTCGTTCACCGTCGAGGTGAGCTGGCGTTCGTAATAATAGACGACGCGGCCGGACATCTCCTCCGGCGGCAGGCCCCGATAGGTCCATACCGCGGCGATCACGGGGATCTTGATGTCCGGAAAGATATCGGTCGGCGTTGTCAGCGCCGCCACCCCGCCGCCCAGCACGATCAGGATCGCGAGGACGACGAACGTATAGGGCTTGCTGAGCGCGATGCGGATGAGGTGGAGCATGGGCAGCCTGCGCACGAGAATCGACGTGCCGGGCATGAACGCATGGTGCGTTGCAGCACCGGCGCCGGCTCATCTGCGCCCACATCGCGCCGCTGGCGAATTAAATGAATTTCACCTTGGGGTGGCGCCCAGCCGGATGCGGACGATCAGGCCGGGCCCGGCATCGTCGAACGTCAGCGCGAAGCCGTGCAGGTGGAGGATGGCGCTGACCACCGCCAGACCCAGGCCGGTGCCTTCCACCCCGGCGGCGCCGCTGGCGCGGTGGAAGCGACGGAGCACCGCCTCGCGCTCGTCGGGCGGAATGCCGGGGCCATCGTCGATCACCTCGATCTGCGGGACGCCTTCGGCCTCGACGAGACGAAGCGTCACGCGCGCGCGGCCGAACTTGATCGCATTGTCGAGGACGTTGCCCACCGCCTCGAACAGCAGTTCCGCATCCGCCATGATCTCCGGCACGTCGCGAATATCGACGGTGAAGGTAACGCCGCGCTCTTCGGCGAGCGGGTCGTACAGGTCGGCGATTTCGGTCAGCAGGGTTGCCGGTGCCACGGTGCCCATGCCGGCGCGGCGGCCGCTGGCCTCCAGTTCGGCGATGCGCAACAGCGCGGCGAAGCGATCGACCACGGCATCCAGGTCTTCGATCGCGCGCTCGGTCACCAAGCGCGCCGCCTCCGGCAATTGTGTCTCCTGGCGCATGCGATGCAGCGTCGCGCGGACGCGGGTGAGCGGCGTGCGCAGATCGTGCGCGATCGCATCGGTCGCGCTTTTCACCTGGGCCACGACATGCGCGACTTCGTCCAGCATCAGATTGACCGTCACCGCGAACTGATCGAGCTCGTCGTGGCGGCCGGCCACGGGCATGCGTTGGGTCAGTCCGCCGGTGGCGATCGTGCGGCTGGCCCGTTCGAGGTCGCGCACCCGCCGGAGCGGCGCCATGCTGAGCAGCGTCGCCGCGCTTATCACCATCGCGGTGCCGGCCAGGCCGCTGACCAGCAGGATCTGGAGCAGTCGAATGCGCAGATCCTGGATCGGCGAGATATCGCGCGCCATCAGGATCGTCTCGTCTTCGGCCGTGCGAACGGCAAGGACGCGCAGCGGCCCATGGAGACCCGGCTGGGCGGCAACCCCATAGGGTTTGTCGACCTGTAGAGGCGCGGGGAGGGCGATGTTGCCGACCACCGTCTCGCCATCGCGACCAACCAGGGCGAAATAGTTGAGGCCCGGCGTGGTATTGGCGATCTCGGCACGGACCCATCCGGGCAGCGCTGCGGGTGGGATGTGCAGCAGGGTGCGCGCGCGCGTGAACAGGATGGCGTCGCTGCGGGCGGTGAGCTCGTGCGCGGTAAAGAAATAGCTGGTGGCCAGCGTCGCCCAGAGCCCCGCCAGGAACACCGCGCCGAGCATCAAGGTCAGCCGAAACGGCGTGGTCGCGCGCACCTCGCGCCAGCGCAGCCGGTCAGACCGCATCGAACCGATAGCCTTCGCCTTTCACCGTCACAATCGCCGAGGGGTGACCCGGCACGTCGAGCTTGCGGCGCAGGCGGGCGATATGAACGTTGATCAGATTGGCGCCAGGATCGAAGTGATAGTTCCAGACCTGTTCGAACAGCATCCGCCGGCTGACCGTGGCGCCAGCATGCCGCATCAGGAACTCCAGCAGCTTGAATTCCATTTGGAGCAGCCGTACCGGCGCCCCCGCTACGTGGGCCTCTCGACGGATGAGATCGAGCCTGACTCTGCCGACCTGCAGCATCGTCTCGGTTTCCGGCCGGGCGCGGCGGAGCAGCACTTCGATCCGCACCGCCAGTTCGCTTGGCGCAAAGGGCTTGATGAGGTAGTCGTCGCCGCCGGCCCGCAGGCCCGCGATCCGTTGGTCGAGATCGCCCAGCGCGCTGACCATCAGGATCGGAGGCTGCATCGATGCATCTCGAAGCGCGGCGAGCATCGTCAGGCCATCCATGTCCGGCAGCAACCGGTCCAGGGTGAGCGCATCGGGCGGACGTGATCGTGCGATGGCGAGCGCTTCTGCCCCCGTGCCCGCAATATCTACCGAATGACCATGCGCGCGCAGCTCATCCGCAATCGCCCCCGCCGTTGCGGAGTCATCCTCGACGACCAAGATATGCGCCATGGGGCCAGCATAGGCGCTACCCACGCGTCAGCAAACCGATGATTTCCGGGAGCGACGCCGGGTGCCCGCCTATCGCGGGCATAGTCCATTTAGGCCGTAGTCTCATAAGCGCGGCGCCACAGCCGCATTGAGGCGAGCTGGACCATTGCGAGGAAGGGCGCGCGCTAGACCGCGAGATCCGCCGCGTACACCGAGCGGACCCAGGCGGGCAGGTGGGGGAGGGCGAACACCAGCCGACCATGGGCGAAGGTCAGGCAGTGGCTGCGCGGCCGGTTGAGCATGGAATTGTCGAACACCATCGCGCGACCGGATCGAAGCGCGGCGGCCCGGATGAGCGGCGCGCCGCGGGCATAGCGCTCGCGGATCTTGTCGTCGGGGCTGGCCTGGGCCATCTTCTCGACGAAGCCGTCGAGCCAGACGTCCTTCTCCTCATCGGTGAGCGCTGTCGTCTCGATCTCACCAGCAAGCGCCGCGGTGATGCGGGCATGGTCGAAATTGCCGTCGCGCTGTTCGGCTTTCCCGATGACGAGGCCGACGCCCTTCCTACCGAGGGGGGCAAGCGTCGGGCGGCACCCTCAAACGGTGCGAATGGTCCCGCCATCGATGACGAACTCGGCGCCGTGGATCGCGGCGGCGCGGTCGGCGGCGAGATAGGCGATGAGGTCGGCCACCTCTTCGGGTTCGGCACCCCGCCCGATCGAGATTCCGCCCAGGGCATCTAGCACGGACTGACGCGCGTCCTCGATCGTGCCGCCATTGGCAGCCCGAAGCATTTCGAGAAAGTCTCCAGTAGATTCCGTCATGATCCAGCCGGGCGAGACGGCGTTGACCCGCACGCCCTTGGGACCGAGTTCCTTCGAGATCGACTTGCTGTAGGTCCTCAGCGCGGCCTTGGCAGCGGCGTAGCCGGTTGTGGATTCGGGCAGCGGCAGGACGGACTGGATCGAAGTGATGTGCACCACGGTGCCCGCGCCCCGCTCGAGCATCTGCGGGATCAGCAGCCGATCGAGCCGAACCGTAGCGAGCAAATTGAGGTTCAGCTCGGCGAGCCAATGGTCGTCCGTCAGCGCGACAAAACCACCCGCCGGCGAAGCCGAACCGCCAAGGACATGGACGAGAATGTCAATGCCGCCAAACCGCTCGAGTGCCGCCTTGGCCAGCGCTTCGCCGCCCTCCGCCGTCGTCAGGTCCGCCTGGACATATTCAACGCCCTCGATGGGATCCTTGATCGCGCGGGCGGCTGTGACGACACGGGCTCCGCCGGCTAGGAACCGCTCGACCGTAGCGCGGCCCAGACCCTTGGTGCCACCGCTGACGAGCACCCGCTTGCCGGCGAATTCGGAGGGATCGGCCTTGATGCTCATATCGTGGTCTCCAGCGTCTTGATAGCGCCGTGCGCAAGCGTGAAGCGATAGGTGAAGCGGAGCGGGCTACCGGGAAAGTCACCATAAGCGGGACCTTCGACGACGACATTGCCGTCTTCTTCCCGAACAGTATCGGGCGTGAAGATCGCCTTCACCGGGATCACTTCTTCCTCGAATAGCTCGCGGATAGCTGCCTGCCCCTCGAAGTTCTTGCCGTTGTCGATGAAGACGGCGTCGGCGAGGAAGGGCTTCAACATGCCGTCGATATCGAGACGAGCGTTTGCTTCGACATAGTCGGCGATGGGCTTGGGTAGGTCCACTGACATTTTCATCTCCTATACGGTGACGAGACTCATTTAACGATGGACTTCTCACCTGATAATCGAGATAAATCGGAATATGGTGTTACGAAAAAAGGGACAATGGCTCGCCATTCGCTGATCGAGCTCGAGGCCGTTCTCGCGATCGTTCGGTGCGGCTCGTTTCGAGCGGCGGCGCTTGATCTCGGCATGTCGACCACGGCCATCAGCAACGCGGTGGGCAAGCTCGAGCGGGAGCTTGCCGTGAGGTTATTCAATCGCACCACACGCAGCGTCTCGCTTACCCATGCGGGGCGGATATTTGTCGCACAGATCAAACCAGCGCTCGAGGACGTTCAAAAGGCGATGAATACGGTGCGCTCCCAGCAGGAGACGCCGTCCGGCACCTTGCGCATCAATGCCTTCGCGACGGCAGCGCGCGAGATCATGGCGCCGCTGATACTGAGCTATCTGCAGCGCTATCCGCAGGTCCATATCGACCTTGTCACCGAGGGGCGGCTTGTCGATGTCGTGGCGGCGGGCTTCGATCTGGGAGTGCGCAGCGCGGATTTCGTGCCAAGCGACGCGATCGCCATACCGCTGGGCCAGGCGCGACGCATGGCGGTTGCCGCATCCCCGGCTTTTTTCGAAAGCAGGGCTATCCCGCAAATGCCGCAGGAGCTGCTCACGTATCCCTGCGTTCGCGTGCGGCTTCCCAATGGTGCATTGTTCCGATGGCGGTTCGAGAAGGGCGGCGAAGAACTGGAGCTCGACGTCGAGGGCCCGATCACCCTGGACGAAGCCTCCCTGACCCGGATCGTGGTAACGAACGGCGTAGGGATCGGTTATTTCATGGAAACGGACGTGCGCGACGACATCGCGGCGGGACGGCTCGTCCGCATTCTTGAAGACTGGACGCCGCCGCTCGTCCCGCTGTGCCTCTATTACTCCAATCGACGCAATTCCTCTGCGGCCTTCCAAGCCTTTATCGCGCTCGCGCGCGACTTTGCCGCCGGGCGGCTCGCGCAGCCTTGAGCCTGCTGGTGCGCGTCCGCGCAGCGCGCCGCGGTTCCGCCGCAGGCATTTCGACGACGCGACAATTGACGGGCGCCAGCGAAAGCGGAAGCGATGTTCGGGGACATGGCAGCCAATCTGTTCGCTATCCCAACCAAACAGCGCCAGACTTTATACGGCGTCGCGCCGAAAACATTCGCGCTCATGATCGTTGACGATGCCGACCGCCTGCATCCAGGCATAGACGATTGTCGGCCCGACGAACTTGAACCCGCGGCGCTTCATGTCCTTTGAGATCGTCTCGGAGAGCGGCGAATGGGCGATCCATTCTAGGCCCTGGTTTCTGATGACCTTGCCGTCGGTGAATGACCAGCAATAGTCGGCGAAGCTTTCGCCGCGTTCGGCCATGTCGAGGTAGATTTGCGCACCACGGATCGTTGCGCGAATCTTGGCCTGGGCGCGGACGATGCCGGGATCGGCCATCAGCCGCGCGACGTCATCGTCGTCAAACGCCGCGACCTTGACCGGATCGAACCCGGCGAATGCCGCGCGAAACGCTTCGCGCTTTCTGAGGATAATGATCCAGGCCAGCCCCGCCTGGAAGCCCTCGAGCATCAGCATCTCCCAGAGCATGCGCGCATCATGCTGGGGCACGCCCCATTCCGCGTCATGATAGGCGCGCATCAGCGCGTCGCCCTGCGCCCATCTGCAGCGCAGAATATCATGAACTGACATATTGCCCTCTCACCCTTATCTTTCAGAAAATCGGTCGAGACCGATACCGTACGCCAGTCGGCGAGGATCGCCGCATCCGAAACATGTTCTGCCTCGATCGCAGCGACCGTATCACTGCCGAGCGACAGGCGGTCGTTTACGTCTTCCACGAAGCACATGACGTTCAGGTCGATGGAACTAGGTGCGAGCGCATCGAGGACCACGTTCGGCGCTGGCACGGTTAAAATCCGTTTGTCGCTCGACACGACATTCAGCAACGCGTTGCGCGCGTGTTCGACGTCGCTTCCATAGGCAATGCGCCTGGCACCCCTGAGCGCGTGGATGACCGGGTTTTGCTCGACATGCGTTTCGCCGTCCATCATGCCGGCCCTCTTCGTTGTGTTGCGACACCCTTCGCCACGTTGTTGCTGGTGCTGCGGCACGCCGTCCCGATGGCCAGGTCTCAGCTGCAGCCCCGAGGTGCCGCAGGCGATGCCCGTTAGCGTTGACGAGCGCTAACAGACATCGTTTCCAGCCTTGCAGGACCGCGCCAAGCGGGCGTTCAAAACCGCCGAGACGTGTGGCCTATCGTGTCGCAAGACCCCCGGAAACCGTAGTTTGAAAGGCCCTGCACGTTGATTCTTCCCGTTCGGCGATCAATCACGACTTTCGGCTTGTTCAGGCCGTTGAGCCGGTAGGTGCCGCGGATCTCATCACCGCTGACATACAGGTCATAGAGATCCCACCAGCCATCGTGACCGTCGGAATTGAGGGGCGGTACCAACGAACGGGGCAGCCGGATCCGGCCTCCACCATTCCATGTCTGGATCATCAGGGAAGCATCAAAGACGTCGGTCTTTGTTTCGGTGTATCGGCCATAGTCGTATCGATTACGCCGGTCGTTCCACGTCCAGGTCGAACCGCTCGCCAAACCATCCTTCGTACCGTCGCCGAAGCATACGAGCCCCATTTCGACGTCCCGCCCGTCCACGACCGGTCCGTCGCTGCCCGGGCGATTGTTGCTCGGATAGGGCGGACGCGAATAGCCCGGATCGCGTTCATAATCAGGATTGGGCCGCGTCGCCGGACGCTGGCCATAGTTTGGATTGGGACGAAGGCT